>Ga0318554_10000188_pt1 | contig 19356 bp, 18 predicted proteins | sample GRESIP082b2f22_FD_203687 | JGI IMG/M metagenome (GOLD analysis project Ga0318554, IMG submission 203687) | Tropical soil microbial communities from Luquillo Experimental Forest, Puerto Rico - GRE.SIPMG.082b2f22 | ecosystem: Environmental > Terrestrial > Soil > Tropical forest > Bulk soil... | reverse complement strand
GGAAGACGTGGTCCTGCAGGACGACCTGGACCTGGTCTGGATGGACGCCTTCCGCGCCCAGCCCCGGGACCTCGGCCCCATCGCCGCCATGCGCGCCGCGGTCCGCGCCGCGTTCGCCGACCTGGCCGCGGACGACCTCGAGCAGCTGCGGGAGGCCATGGACCTGGCCGTGGCGGTCCCCGCCGTCCGGGCCCGGATGCTGGAGGAAATGGCCCGGACCAGCCAGCGCATCGCCGAGGCGGTGGCCGAGCGGTCGGGGAGGAACGCGGGTGACTTCACGGTCAGGGCGGTCGCCGGGGCCGTGATCGGCATCGCGATGGTCGCCTGGTTCGACGAGCCCGGCAACCTGGAGGCGTTCGGGGACAAGTTCGAGCGGGGCCTGGCGCTGCTGGAGGCGGGCTTGCCGCTGTAGCACCGAGGGCGGCAACGGGCGTTGACCCGCTGCCGCCCCGTGTGTGCCGGTGCCTCCCGGCAGGCCTCAGCTTTCGGCGCCGAAGGCCTTGATCTCCTCGTATTCGGTCTCGGTGAGCTGGCGGGGGACGTCGTTGCTGGCGACCTTGGCGGACTGGACTTGGTGGCGGATGCCCTCGACGACCTCGGGGTTGGCCAGGGTGGTGGTGTCGCCGACGTCGGCGAAGTTGGACACGGCGGCGATGATCCGGCGCATGATCTTCCCGGACCGGGTTTTGGGCATGTCCGGGACGATCCACACGCTCTTCGGCCGGGCGATCTTGCCGATCTCGGTCTCGATCGCCCCGGTCACCTTCGCGGCCATCTCGGGGGTGGCCACGAACCCGGGCTTGAGCGAGACGTAGATCTCCACCGCGCGCCCGCGGATGTCGTCGATCACCGGGACGGCGGCGGCCTCGGCGACCTCCGGGACGGTGAGGGCGGCGGACTCGATCTCCTTGGTGCCCAGCCGGTGCCCGGCGACGTTGATCACGTCATCGACCCGGCCCAGGATGCGGTAGTACCCGTCGGGGGCGCGGACCGCGCCGTCGCCGGCGAAGTACGGCCAGTCCCGCCAGTCCTTGCTGTCCGGGTCCTTGTTGTACTTGGCGTAGTACACCGATAGGAACCGTTCCGGCTGGCCCCAGACGGTTTGCATGATCCCCGGCCACGGGTTGGTGATGCAGATGTTCCCGGCTCGCCCGTCGGGGACCTCGTGCCCGTCCTCATCCAGGATGAGCGGGAAGATGCCGATCACCGCGGGCCCGCAGGACCCGGGCTTCATCGGCTTCAGCGCGGGCAGCGAACTGCCGAGGAACCCGCCGGTCTCGGTCTGCCACCAGGTGTCCACGATGACGGCCTCGCCCCCGCCGACGTGCTCGTGGTACCACCGCCAGACCTCCGGCTCGATCGGCTCGCCGACCGTGGTCATGTGCTTGAAGTGGTAGTTGTACTTGGCGGGTTCGTCGGGGCCGACCTTGCGCAGCATCCGGATCGCGGTCGGCGAGGTGTGGAAGATGTTCACCCCGAGCCGCTCGGCGATCCGCCACGGCCGCCCCGCATCCGGGTAGTTCGGCGTGCCCTCGTAGATGACGCTGGTGGTGCCCAGGGCGAGGGGGCCGTAGACGATGTAGGAGTGGCCGGTGATCCACCCGATGTCGGCCATGCACCAGTACGTGTCGTCGGGGTGGATGTCCTGGTAGTACTTCGACGTTCCCGCCACGTACGACAGGTACCCGCCGGTGGAGTGCTGCGCGCCCTTGGGCCGCCCGGTGGTGCCGGAGGTGTACATGAGGAACAGCGGGGCCTCGGCGGGCATCGACACCGGGTCCACGAGCTGCCCCCGGTACTTGCCCGCGACCTCCTCGACGAAGAAGTCCCGCCCCTCGACCATCGGGGTCTGGGAGGCGTACTGGCCGGGGTGGCGGCGCCAGACCAGGACCTTGTCCACGTCCTGCCCCTGGTTCTTCGCTTCGGCGACAGCCTCGTCGGCCTTGACCTTGTGATCGGTCAGCGACCCGGACCGGTAATACCCGTCCATCGTGATGAGGATCCGGCTGCCCGAGTCGGCGATCCGGGTGCCGCACGCGTTCCCGGAGAACCCGCCGAACACCTGGGAGTGGACGACCCCCAGCCGGGCGCAGGCCAGCATGGTCACCGGCAGCTCGGGGACCATCGGCATGTGCAGGGTCACCCGGTCGCCGGCCTTGAGCCCGCAGAAGTCCGACAGCAGCGCGGCGAACTCGTTCACCCTGTGATACAGCTCCCGGTAGGTGATCACCACCGGATCCACGTCCTCGGGCTCGGGCACCCAGGTCAGCGCGGCCTTGTTCCCGTGCGCGGGCACGTGCCGGTCCACGCAGTTGTAGCAGGCGTTCAGCCGACCGCCAGGGAACCACTTCCAGAACGGGGCGTTGCTGGTGTCCAGCACCGTGTCCCACCGCCGGTCCCAGTCCAGCAGGTCGGCGTACTCGGTGAAACAGTCGGGGAAGTTCCCCACGCTGAACCGGTCGAAGATGGCGGGGTCGTTCGCGTTCGCCTGCGCCACGAATGACTCCGGCGGGTAGTAGTACTCCTCCTCCCGCCAGTGCACCGCGATCTGCGCCTCAGAAACCTCCTGCTCACCATCCCCAGCGGCCTGCGGCTCGGGGTTATCGGTCATCGCTGAACCTCCTGCGAGAAGATCACTGCTCGGATCGGCCGGGCCTGATCCCGCCCTGGCCTGAGCATTCGGGCACTGGTCGCCACCGCGCGATGCGGTCCGGGGGAGGGGGCGTCCAGGGATGCGGATAGAGACATGCCTGGTGCTGGTGAGCCAAGGCGCTGGCCCCGCTGCGCGGCAAGGTCATCGTGGCCGCGTGCCTGACACAGCTGTCATTACGCCCCTCACCTGGAAGGGCTCAATCGTACCGCCGCCACTGTTGCGGGAATTAGGGCCCAACCCCGCGCGACCGGGCGGACCGCCGCTGGCGTGCGAGGGCGACACCTCCGCACGGCGCCGTTCCACGCGACACACGGTAACCTGCAGGGACGCCCGCCGGCGGGAAACGGCGGGCGCGTGCGTCCCGCACGAGGCGGGACGGACGCCGGACGGGCAGGGAGTCTTGACAGGTATGGATGGCCGCGAGCAGCTCAGCGGGCGCGTTGCCGTCATCGTCCCCACCTACAACGAGCGCGCCAACATCGAGGCGACGGTGAGCCGGATCCGCCGTGCGGTGCCGGACGCCGACCTGCTGGTGGTGGACGATAACAGCCCGGACGGCACCGGCGAGATCGCGGACAAGCTCGCCGCCGAAGACGGCCACATCCACGTGCTGCACCGCCCCGGGAAGGCGGGCCTCGGCGCCGCGTATATAGCGGGCTTCCACTGGGCGCTGGACGAGGGCTACGGCGTGCTCGTCGAGATGGACGCCGACGGCTCGCACCAGCCCGAGGAACTCCCCAAACTGCTGGACGCGCTGTCCGGCGCGGACCTGGTGCTCGGCTCCCGCTGGGTGCCCGGCGGCACGGTCCGCAACTGGCCGAAGTCACGGGAGCTGCTGTCGCGCGGCGGTAACACCTACGCGCGGATCATGCTCGGCATCCGCCTGAAGGACGCCACCGGCGGGTATCGCGCCTACCGGGCCAGCACGCTGCGCGCGATCGCGCTGGACGAGGTCGAGTCCCAGGGGTACTGCTTCCAGATCGACCTGGCGATGCGGACGATACGGGCCGGGCTGCGGGTGGTGGAGGTGCCGATCACGTTCGTGGAACGGGTGCACGGCAACTCGAAGATGAGCCAGGCGATCGTCCTCGAAGCGCTATGGCGGGTCACCGTCTGGGGGATCACCGGCCGCGGCCGCTGGGGCCGTCGGCGTTAACCGCTCCTGTTACGCGCTCTTGCGCTGGCCGGACCCGTCGCCGTCGATCCCGCGCTCACCGCGGATCAGCGCCAGCCGCTCCGCGAGCACCTGCTCCAGGTCGGCAATGGACCGGCGCTCGCGCAGCATGTCCCAGTGGCTGCGCGGTGGCTTGACCTTCTTGGGCGTCGGCAGGTCCGCGGCTGAGGTGAACGCAACAGCGCCGCAAACCCGGCATTCCCATGTCGCGGGAACCTCGGCCTCGGCGGCGAACGGAACGCTAAAGTGATGCCCCTTAGGGCAGTCAAAAGCTATCTCCTGGCGTGGCGCCAGGTCCGTGTTACGGTCGTTCTCATAGCTCGTCGCTCCGAGCCGGGTGCCGCGTAGTGCACGTTCGGCCATATGGCATTGCCTCCCAGGCGGTCAGCCTTCCCCGTGGTCAACGTTCGCTACGCGGACAAGATTCCCGCTCTGCCCCGGATCCAACCGTGTGACGGGGAACGCGCTGCCAGGTCGGACCTATGGAAGCGTGCGAGGGTGCCACTGGCCGCGGGCGGTGAGGACCTCCCGCAGCGCCACGGTCTCGTCCGTCATGATGCCGTCCACGCCCAGGTCAAGCAGCCGCTCCATGGTGGGGCGGTCGTTGACCGTCCAGGCGTGGACCTGGAGGCCAAGCGCCTGGGCGCGGCCGATGAACGGCGGCGTGGCCATCGAGGCGGGCACCTGGACGCAGCGGACGCCGGAGCTGGTCAGCCAGTCGGTGAGCGGCCACTGCCGGCGGGACAGCACTTGTTGCCGGCCGGGGCCCGGCTGGTCGCGGCGGCCGCGCGGGCCGCCGAACCGCACCACGGCCGTGCCCAGCGGGGAAGCGGCCATGCAGACAGGGCGGCCGAGGGCGCGGCGGGTGGCCCGCAGCCGGCTCGCCGAGAACGACACCACGCACACCCGGTCCCAGGCGTTGGTGCGGCGCAGCACCTCCGGCAGCGGCGCGATCGCCGGGACGTCCTTCACGTCGAGGTTGAACCGGACGTCGGGCCAGGCGGCGAGCAGATCCTCCAGCACCGGGATCGGCTCGGTGCCGTCGATCCGGGCGGCGGCAAGCTCGGCATGGGTGAGCTGGCGCACCTGGCCGCCTTGGCCACAGACCCGGGTCAGGGTCCGGTCGTGGAACGCGACCAGCACGCCGTCCGCGGTCGCCTGCAGGTCGGTCTCCAGGTACCGGTAGCCGAGCCCCACGGCATGCTCGAACGCGCGCCAGGAGTTCTCCGGGCCGTGCGCCGCGCCGCCGCGGTGCGCGAACGCCAGCGGGCCCGGCGCATCGAGGAAGGCGGTCGCCATACTGGGATTATGCGCTACCGGTACGGCCGGGGTGAAAACGCATCGTGCCCGCCCGGTAAACGCGCCGTGACACCCGCCAGCGCGGGCTCGATGTAACGGTGGCTGATCCTGCGCTCCACCACGAACGTCATCACCGGGATCGTGCCGGCCAGCAGCACCGCGACCGTGGGCCCAGCGGACAGCCGCAGCCTGCGGGTAAGCGGATAGGAAACGATCAGGTACACGATGTACAGCAGCCCGTGCAGCGTGCCGATCGCGTTGACGATGGCGGCGTCGTCGGTGAACGCCTGGCCGATCGCGAACACGCACAACACGATCAGGACCACACCGGTCACATAGGCCATCACCCGGTACAGGGTGACGTTGAGGCGCACGCGCCCCACCTCCTTGGCGTCGTCGCGGGCGCTGTCGCGCTTTCCTACCGTAGGCCGTGCCACTTGCCGTGGCCCTTCACTTCCCGGTGCAGCCGGGCGAGGTAGGCGTTGTACGCGGCGAGGTCCGCCTCCTCCTCGGGGGTGGCCGGTTCCCCGGCCGGGGAGGTGGCGGCCGCCCGCGCCGCGGCCGCCCCGACGGGCAGCTCGATGCTCTCGCCCGCAGCCCCGGCGACGGCCGGCGGGTGGAACTCGTCCCGGATCGTCTTGGCCCAGAAAACCACGGCGAACACCGCGAAGATCGGCCACTCGAAGGTGTAGGCCCAGCTCAGCGCGTTCCCCGCGAGGGCACGGTGCAACTGCCAGTCACCAAGCACGAGCATTCCGTACACGGAGCCGATCACGATGAGATGCCAGGCCAGCCACTTGGGCGTGATCAGGAAGCGCCAAGGGGGCGCCTCGGTGCCGGGCATGGGCAGAGTGTAGCCCTCGAAGCTGGAACCGCCCGTGCCGTGCCCGGGTGCGGTTTGGCCTGCCCGGTCAGGGCGGGCGGTGATAATTGAGAGCATGTCCTGGACGGATCTGCTCCGCCGCGCGCAGGGCGGCATCGGCCTGGCACGGCGGCTGCCCGCGAGCCTGGACGACCTGCACGGGCCGCAGCGCGGGGTGGTCGTGCTGCCGCGGCACCTGTGCCCGCCGGGCCTGCGCGAGTTCGACGTGGCCGACGACGCCCGCCGCCGCAGCCTGTACGGGATCGTGCTCACCCGGGGCGGCCGCAACGACATGGCACGTTTCGTCAACGCGGGGCTGCTGCGCCAGGACTGGCCGGTGCTCAGCGGCTCGCTTGACCCCAAGATCCGCCGGGCACAGAGCGCTGGCTGAACAGCGGCAGCTAGCAGCTTGGATCATGCATGACACGGCCGCGCGGGGAGCGCAGGCCACCGGGCTGAAAGGGATCCGGGGTTGCGCAACGACGGTGTGGGCTCGTGGATCGCGCGGCGCGCCCGCCGCACCCCGGACCGGGTCGCGGTCATTCATGCCGGGAACCGGCTGAGCTACGCCCAGGTGCACGACCGGGTCTGCCGGCTGGCGCACGGCCTGCGGGGGCTCGGCGTAGCCCGCGGCGACCGGATCGCCTACCTCGGTCCCAACCATCCGGCCTTCCTGGAGACGCTGTTCGCGGCCGGCACCCTGGGCGCGATCCTGGTCCCGCTGAACACGCGCCTGGCCACGCCGGAGCTCGCCCGCCACCTGGCCGACTCGGGCGCCGGGACGCTGATCTACGGCGCCGGGCAGGCGGAGACCGCCCTCGCCCTGCGGGAGGCGGCCACGGGCCTCCGCGACTTGGTCGCCCTGGAGCCGGCCAGCGGGGCGGGCGGCTACCCGGGCCTGCTGGCTGCCAGCCCGGCCACGGACATCGACGAGCCCGTCGGCCTGGACGACCCGTTCCTGATCATGTACACCTCCGGGACGACGGGCGGAGCCAAGGGAGCCACGCTCAGCCATGGCAACATCACCTGGAACGCGATCAACGTCGTGGTGGACGCCGACTTCCGGCAGGACGAGATCGCGCTGGTGGTGGCCCCGCTGTTCCACACCGCGGCGCTGAACATGCTCTGCCTGCCGACGCTGCTCAAGGGCGGCGCGGTCCTCATCGAGCCTGGATTCGAGCCGGGACGGGCCCTGGAACTGATCCAGACCCACCGGGTCACCTCGCTGTTCGGCGTGCCCGCGGTGTACGACGCGATGGCCGCCCACCCGCGGTGGCCGGACGCCGACCTGTCCAGCCTGCGCATGCTGCTATGCGGCGGCGCGCCGGTGCCCGAGGCCACCATCCGCGGCTACACCAGCCGCGGCCTGGCGTTCATCCAGGGTTACGGGATGACCGAGACCTCTCCCGGGGCACTGCTGCTGGACGCCGCCCACGTGGAGTCCAAGGCGGGCTCCGCCGGGGTACCGCACTTCTTCACCGAGGTGCGGGTGGCCCGTCCGGACCTGTCGGCGGCGCCCGCCGGGGAGACCGGGGAGATCGTCGTGGCCGGGCCCAACGTGATGCAGGGCTACTGGAACCAGCCAAGTGCCATGGCTGGATCGCTAGCCGACGGAACCTGGTTCCGGTCGGGGGACGCCGGGTGCACCGACGCCGACGGCTACGTGTTCGTCGTGGACCGGATCAAGGACATGATCATCTCGGGCGGGGAGAACATCTACCCGGCCGAGGTGGAGAACGTGCTGCGGGAGCACCCCGCCGTCGCGGACTGCGGCGTGATAGGCGTCCCGGACGCCCGGTGGGGCGAGGCCGGGCGGGCGGTGGTCGTGCTGCGGCCCGGGGCCCAGGCCACCGAGGCGGAACTGCTGCGGTTCCTGGACGGCAAGATCGCCCGCTACAAGATTCCCAAGTCGGTCCTGTTCACCGATGAGCTGCCGCGCACCGGCACCGGCAAGATCCTCAAGAAGCGGCTGCGGGAAACCCACGGCGGCAGTTGAGCCGCCGGGTTCAGTCACGCGCGCCGGTGTGCGAAGGTAACTGCATGCGGAAATACGTCATCATGGGGGTGCCCGGCAGCGGCAAGAGCACCCAGGGCGCGACCCTCGCGGCTGACCTGGACCTGGTCCACATCAGCGTCGGCGACATCTTCCGCTGGAACGTGCAGCACCACACCAAGATGGGCGCCCAGGTGCGCCGCGTCATGGCCGCCGGGGACCTGGTCGGGGACGACCTGGCCGAGGCGGTCACGGCGGAGCGGCTGGCCCAGCACGACTGGAACTACGGGTTCGTCATCGACGGCTTCCCCCGCAACGCCAGGCAGGCGGAGTTCTTCCTGGAGAGCTACGACATCGACGGAGTCATTCACCTGGATCTCCCGGAAGCCGAGATCCGCCGCCGCGTGCTGGCCCGCCGGCTGTGCACCGGCTGCGGGATGGACTACAACCTCATCCAGGGCCGCCCGCAGGAGGAAGGCATCTGCGACGTCTGCGGCGGGACCCTGGTCACCCGCGAGGACGACACCGAGGAGGCCCTGGTCGTCCGGTTGCGCACCTATCACGAGAAGACCGACCCGGTGCTCGACCTGTTCCGGCGCAAGGAGTATGTGGCGGTCATCGACGCCACCCCCGGCAGGGACGAGGTCCAGCAGGCCATCCGGGACAGCCTCGCCCTGCCCGCCTACAAGCCCGGGAACGCCGCGGCAAGCTAAGGCACGGCGGTCACCGTGCGGGTGCTGATCGCGCCCGACTCGTTCAAGGGCAGCCTCGGCGCGGGCGCCGCCGCGGCCGCGCTGGCCCAGGGCTGGCTCGGCGTGCGACCGGGGGACCAGGTGACCCGGCTGCCGCTGGCCGACGGCGGCGAGGGAACCCTGGACGTGCTGGCCGCCACCGTGCCCGGGGCCCGCTGGCACCGCGCCCGGGTCACCGGCCCCGCCGGCGCCCCCGTGACCGCCCGCTGGCTATCCCTGCCTGCTGAATCGCCGGGCCTGCAAGGGCCGGCGAAAGGGGCGGTGGCATCGCGGGGACCGCTTAGCGAGCGGGGGGTTCTCCGGGACTCGCCCCCGCGGGCTGAAGCTGCCGTTGTGGAGCTGGCGGAAACGAGCGGGCTGCCCTTGCTGGTTCACGCGGACCCGTTGGGCGCGCAGACGACCGGTCTGGGCGAGGTGCTGGGCCGCGCGCTGGACGCCGGGGCGGGCCGGATCCTGGTCGGGCTCGGCGGCTCCGCCGCCACCGACGGCGGCACCGGGGCGCTGGCCGCGCTGGGAGCCCGCTTCCTCGACGCCGCCGGGCGGCCGCTGCCGCCGGGCGGCGGGGCTCTGGCCGGCCTGGCCCGGACGGACTTGAGCGGGCTGCGGCCGCCCCCGCCTGGCGGGGTGACGTGTTTGACGGACGTCACCGCGCCGCTGCTCGGCTCGTACGGGGCGGCGGCCGTTTTCGGACCGCAGAAGGGCGCCGACCGCACTCAGATCGCCCGGCTGGAGGCCGGGCTGGCCCGGCTCGCCGAGGTGCTCGGCGGCGACCCCGGTGCCCCCGGCGCCGGCGCCGCCGGGGGCACCGGCTACGGGCTCGCCGCCGCCTGGGGCGCGGTCCTCGCGCCCGGGGCGGCCGAACTGGCCCGCCTGACCGGCCTGGACCGCGCACTGGCCGAGGCGGACCTGGTCATCACCGGCGAGGGAACGTTCGACGCGACCTCGCTGACCGGCAAAACGTGCGGCACCGTCCTGGCCGCCGCCGCGGCGGCCGGGGTCCCGGTGGCCCTGGTCGCCGGCCAGGTGAGCGAGGGATTCGCGGGGGAGCGGCCCGCGCTGGACGGGGCGCCGGGCACTGTCCCGGCACCCGCCGCAGTGGTCACGCTGACCGACCTTGCCGGTGGCACAGCTGCCGCCTTGGCCAGCCCGCGCCGCTGGCTGCGCCGAGCCGCCCGGCAACTGGCACAGGACGGCACCCGGGTGCCACCCAGGGGGATGGCCTAGCCTGGTCGGCGTGCGTGAGATCGCGGTGTTCAGCGGAAGTGCCCACCCCGAGCTGGCGGCCGAGATCTGCAAGGAGCTGGGCGAGCCCCTGCTCCCCGTGCGGGTGCGCCGCTTCGCCAACGACTGCCTGGAAGTCCAGTTGCAGTCCAACTGCCGGGAACGTGACGTCTTCCTGATCCAGCCGCTGTCCCCGCCGGTGCAGGACAACCTGGTCGAATTGCTGCTGATGCTGGACGCGGCCCGTGGCGCCTCGGCGGCCCGGGTCACCGCGGTCATACCGCATTACGCCTACGCGCGCAGCGACAAGAAGCACATGCCCCGGATATCGATCGGCGGCCGGATGGTGGCCGATCTGCTGGTCAGCGCCGGGGCCAGCCGGGTGCTCACGATGACCTTGCACGCCAGCCAGGTGCACGGGTTCTTCTCGGTGCCGGTGGACCACCTGCACGCGCTGCGGGAACTGGCCAGTCACTTCCGCGGCCAGGACCTCAGGGAGACCATCGTCGTGTCCCCGGACCTCGGCAACGCCAAGAGCGCGGCCGCGTTCGCCGCCCGGCTCGGCCTGCCGGTCGCCGCGGGCGCCAAGGAGCGCATCGACGACAAGACCGTCCGCATCACCTCGATCATCGGCGACGTGGACGACCGCCACGTCATCGTGCTCGACGACGAGATCGCCCGGGGCACCACCCTGATCGAGCTGCTGGCCAAGCTCCGCGAGCATCGGGTCAGATCGGTGCGGGTCGCCTGCACCCACGGGCTGTTCGCCGACGGCGCGCTGGAGCGGATCGCCGCCGCGCCCGAGGTCACCGAGATCGTCTGCACCAATACCGTGCCGGTGCCCGCCGCCGGGGAATCCGTCAAGCTCACCGTGCTGTCGGTGGCCCCCGCCCTGGCCGAGGCCATCCGGCGGATCCACGTCGGGGAGTCGGTCAGCGCCCTGTTCGGCCCCTGAAACCGGGCGTCAGCTTGCTTCGATCGCGCGGATGACCTGCTCGCGGGTGAGCGGCAGGTCGCGCACCCGCACGCCGGCCGCCTGCGCCAGCCCGTTGCCTATCGCGGCCGCGACGGGGCCCTGGGCAATCTCGCCCGCGCCGGTTTCCGGCTGCCCGGGCGCGGCGACGATCCGCACGGCCACCTCCGGCACCTCGGTGAACCGCAGCACCGGGTAGCTGTCCCAGCTCACCGACGTGATCCTGGCCCGGTCGAAGGTCACCCGCTCCCGGGTCGCCCAGCTGGCGCTCTGCACCGCACCGCCTTCCACCTGGTTGACCACCCCGTCGGGGTTGATCACCGTGCCCACGTCGACCGCGAGCCAGATGCGGCGCACGCGCACATCGTCCAGCGCCTCAACCTCGGCCACAGCGGCGCAGTACCCGGCGAGGCCCTTGTACCTGGCGTAGCCGACGCCGTAACCGGTGCCCTCCTCGCGGGGGCGGCCGGCCCAGCCGGAGAACTCCGCCACCTCCTCGATCACCCGCGCCGCGCGCGGGTCGGCCACGTGCGCCAGGCGGAACGCGACCGGGTCGGCCCCGGCGCATTCGGCCAGCTCATCCATGAACGACTCGATCGCGAACACGTTCAGGAACGCACCGAGGGACCGCAGCGAGGAGGTCCGGATCGGCATGGTGAGCAGCCGGTGCCGGACCACCTCCAGGTCGGGAATGCGGTAACCGGGCACCGCGTTGCGGGTGGAGCCCATCGCGCCGGTGGCCGCGCCGTCCGGGGCGGGCGGCATCGGCTCGCCCCCGGCCAGATGGGCCAGGGCCAGCAGGCGCGGCCCGCCGCCGCGGCCGGGACGGCCGATAAAGCCGTTGCTCCACACGTCCTGCCGCCAGGTGACGATCTTGCCGTCGGCATCGAGCCCGGCCGACAGCCGGGCCAGCATGGCCGGGCCGAGCGGCGCCCAGCCCATCTCGTCCTCGCGGGACCACTGGACGCGGACCGGGCGCCCCGGCACCGCCCGGGCGAGCAGCACCGCGTCCAGGGCGGCGTCGTCGGCACCGTTGTGGCCGTAGGTACCGGCCCCCTCCGCGTGGTGCACGGTCAGCCGGGCGGGGTCGAGGCGGAGGCCGGCCGCGAGGGCGTCGCGGAGCGCGAACACGCCCTGGCTGTGGCTCCACACCGTCACCGATTCGCCGTCCCAGCGCGCGATCGCGCAGCTCGGTGCCATGGAGGCATGCGCCAGGAAGGGGCGGGTGTACTCGGCGCTGCGGGCGGTGGCGGCGGTGGCGGCGGCGTCCGGGTCACGGCGGGATGCCACCGGGGTCTCCTCGGCCGGCGCGGACGCGCCCTCGTCGCGGCGGGACTCGACCGGGACCTCCTCGGCGGGCGCGGACAGCAGGAAGCCCTTCAGGTCGTCGGCGTCCGGCAGCGACTCGGTGATCCGCCACCGGGCCGCCTCCGCCACCAGGCGCGCGGCGCGGAGCGCCCGGGCGTCCGTATCGGCAATGATGCCGAGGAACGAGCCGTCGCGCACGACGACGACGCCGGGCGGCAGGTCCGGCTCGCCGGTACTGATCAGTTCGGACACGAGCGCCGGCGGCCGGACGACACGGCCGTAGCGCATGCTGGGCAGGACGATGTCGTGCAGGAATCTGGGCCGCCCGGTGACCTTATCCGGCAGGTCGAGCCGGGGGGCGCTCCGGCCGGCCACCGACCACCGCTCCGGCGGCTTGACGGGGACCGGGTCGTCGGCCTCCCGGTCCAGCGCCCCGGGGCCGGCCAGCGACCAGTAGCTGAGGCCGGTGGGCCGCCCGGCGGTGAGGATCTGCCCGTCGTCGACCGTCAGCGCATCGGCGGGGGTGCCGGTCTTGGCCGCGGCCGCGGCCAGCAGCAGCGCGCGGGCCTGCGCGCACGCCTGCCGCAGCGCCGAGCCGGAATGCTGGATGGACAGGCTGCCCGAGGTGACCCCCTCGTCCGGGCTGTCGCCCGTGCTCACCGGTGCCACCGAGACCCGGCCCAGCGCCACGTCGAGTTCCTCCGCCGCGATCTGGGCCAGCGCGGTCCACACCCCCTGGCCGTACTCCACCTTCCCGGAGAAGATCGTGACCCGGCCGCCGGGGGAGAAGGCCAGCCAGGAGGACAGGACCGGGTTGGCGGCGAGGCTCGGGATGGCGGCCAGGCCGGAGCTGGGCTGCGCCGTGGGCGTCATCGCGCGCCCGGCCCGCTGCCCTGGTGCGCGGCCCGCAGCACGGCGGCCACGATCCTGCCGTGCGTACCGCAGCGGCACAGGTTGCCGTCCAGCGCCTCGCGGACCTCGTGCTCGGTCGGTGCCGGGTTGGCCGCCAGCAGCGCGGCGGCGGTGACGATCATCCCGGAGGTGCAGTACCCGCACTGCGCCGCCTGCTCGTCGAGGAACGCCTGCTGCACCGCGTGGAGCGCGCCGTCCCTGCTCAGGCCCTCGACCGTGGTCACCTGGGTTCCCTCGGCCGCCCAGGCCGGGTGATCGCAGGACGGCCTGGCCTTGCCGTCGATGATCACCATGCACGCGCCGCACAGCCCCACGCCGCAGCCGAACCGCGGACCGGCCAGGCCCAGCCCGGCCCGCAGGGCGTCGAGCAGCGGGGTATCGGGATCGCAGGCCAGGGTGTGGTCCGCGCCGTTTACGGTCAGGTGCAGTTCGTGCTGTTCCATCACCCTCTCCCTGTACCCAGGTTGACCGGGGCCTGCCCTAGAGAGTATGCATTCGTTTGCAGATCTTGCCAGCGAACGAGGAGGGCGGGTGGACGAACGAGTAGCCATGGCCATCTCGCACTGGGCGCCGCGATTCACCATGAACGGTGTGACCGCGGGCGACTTTGAGCGGATCACCAGCGGGCTGTCCTCGTGGGACGACTGGTGCGCGGCCTGGAGCGCGGTCGCGGCCGAACACGAGCTGCTCGGCCGGGACGCCCTCGCCGCGGGCCGGGAGCTGTCCGCGGGCGCCCACCTGTCCCAGGCGGCGGTGTACTACCACTTCGCGAAGTTCCTGTTCGTTAACGACCCGGACCAGATGCGGGAGGCGCACGGCAAGGCGGTGCGCTGCCTGGCCGACGCGCTGCCCTACCTCGACCCGCCGGGCAAGCGGGTGGAGATCCCGTTTGAGGGCTCGCACCTGGTGGGGATCCTGCGCGAGCCGCACAGCCCGGCCCCGCACCCGGTGATGATCATGATCCCGGGGCTGGACTCGACCAAGGAAGAGCTGCGCAGCACCGAGGAGCTGTTCCTGGAGCGGGGCATCGCCACGTTCAGCGTGGACGGCCCCGGGCAGGGCGAGGCCGAATACGACCTGGCCATCCGCGGGGACTGGGAGGTTCCCGGCGGCACGGTCATTGACTACCTGACCACCGAGCCGGCGCTGGACCCGAACCGGATCGGGGTCTGGGGGGTGAGCCTGGGCGGCTACTACGCGCCCCGCGTCGCCAGTGGCGACGAGCGCGTTCGGGCCTGCATCGCGCTGGCCGGGCCGTTCACGTTCGCCGACAACTGGGCGAACCTGCCCGGCCTGACCCGCGACGCGTTCCGGGTGCGGTCGAAGTCGCCGGACGCGGAGACGGCCCAGGTCAAGGCCGGCGCGCTGACCCTGGCCGGGCGCGCTGAGCAGATTCGCTGCCCACTGCTCGCCGTGATGGGCAAGCTGGACCGGCTGATCCCCTGGGAGCAAGCACAGCGGCTGGTGGATGAGGCCGGTGGCCCTGCCACACTGCTGCTGCTCGAGCAGGGCAACCACGGGTGCGCCAACCTCGCGCCGTTCCACCGGTACCGCACCGCGGACTGGGCGGCGGACAAGCTTGGCGCACACGCGGACCGGGCGGCCGCCCGGCCATGACCGGCGCGCGCACCGCGAGTGCCGCGGGCCTGCGCCTGCTCGCCCACCATGGCCTCGCCGGGCACGGGGACGGCATGCAGGTGATCCGGCACGGCGACGCCGTCTACGTGGGGCACACCGGCACCACGGGAGCGGGCACCTCGGTGCTCGACGCCGCCGACGCGGCCCGGCCGGTGCTGGTCACCCAGTGGCCGGCCCCGCCGCGCAGCCACACCCACAAGGTCCAGGTGGCGGACGGGCTGCTGCTGGTCAACCACGAGAAGTTCCCCTACAGCGCGCCGGACACCGGGGCGGTCTCGGCGGGGCTGGCCATCTACGGGCTGGACGACCCGCTGCGCCCGGCCCAAGTCGGCTTCTGGAGAAGCGGGGGGACGGGAGTGCACCGGGTCGTCTGGACCGGCGGCCGGTACGCGCACATGTCCGCGATCCCCGACCACTTCCGCGACCGCATCTGGCTGGTGGTGGACCTGGCCGACCCGGCCCAGCCGGTGGAGGCGGCCCGCTGGTGGTGGCCCGGCCAGCGGGACAACGAACGGCCGGGCTGGCCTGCAGGGGAGCGGTACGCGGCGCACCATGCTCTGATCGCGGGAGACCGGGCCTACCTGGGGTTCGACGACGCGGGCATGGTGGTGCTGGACGTGTCCGACATGACCCGCCCGCGCCAGGCGGGGCTGGCGCAGTGGGGCGGCGGGTCGACGCACACCTGCCTGCCGCTGCCCGGCCGGGGGCTGGTGGTCGCCACCGACGAGCAAGTCCGCGACGGGCCGCACGCGCCGCGGCGGGCGATCCACGTCCTGGACGTCTCCGGCGCCAGCCCGGTCATGCTGGCGGAATGCCCGCACCCGGACGGCTTCGGCCACCTGCCGCTCCGTTTTGGCGCGCACAACCTGCACGAGAACCAGGCCGGCTCCTACCGCAGCGAGCGGCTGGTGTTCGCCAGCTACTTCAGCGCCGGGGTGCGGGTGTACGACCTGGCCGACCCCGGGCACCCGGCCGAGGTGGCGCACTGGATCCCGCAGCCGCCGCCTGGCCAGCCGGTCGCCCAGATCAACGACCTGTTCGTCGACTCCGGCGGCCTCGTCTGGGTAACCGACCGGATCGCCGGCGGCCTGTACGTCCTCGAACCCGAGCCGCCCCTTGCCTCGCTGATGGACCAAGCACGGGCATAGAAGACGGGACCGACAGGGCCAAGGCCCCGTGACGAAGGAACGGGGCCGCAGGCCAGCGGGGGTTCCAGGGGGTCGTCCCCCCGGGCTAGCAGGGTTACAGCAGCGTCAGGACTCTCGGGCCGTCCTTGGTGATGGCGACGGTGTGCTCGGCGTGCGCCGCCCGGGTGCCGTCGACCGTGGTGAGAGCCCAGCCGTCCGGCGCCACGTCGTAGCTGCTGCCACCGCCCGACATCAGCATCGGCTCGATCGCGAGGACCAGGCCGGGCCGCAGCCGCATGCCGCGCCCCGCCCTGCCCTCGTTGGGCACGTGCGGGTCCTCGTGCATGTGGCGGCCGATGCCGTGGCCGCCGAAGCCCGCGGGAACGCCGTACCCGGCGCCGCGGGCCATGGTGCCGATCGCATGGGAGATATCGCCGAGGCGGGCCCCCTCGGCCGCGGCCGCGATGCCCGCCGCGAGCGACTCCTCGGTGGCCGCGATGAGCTTCTCGTCCGCGGGATCGGGGGTGCCGACGATGAAGCTGATCGCGGAGTCGCCGGTCCACCCGTCCAGTTCCGCGCCGAAGTCGATGCTCACCAGGTCACCGTCGGCCAGCCGGTAACCGTCCGGGATGCCGTGCACGATCACGTCGTTGACGGACGCGCAGATCACCGCGGGGAAAGGCGTGGGCGCGAACGGCGGGTGGTAGTTCAGGAACGGGGACCGCGCGCCGGCTTCGCGCAGCACTCCGTGCGCCACCTCGTCGAGCTCGGCGAGGGAGACCCCGACCGCCGCCTCGCGCCGCACCGCGGCCAGCGCGGTGGCGACGACGCGCCCGGCCTCCCGCATGCTATCGATCGCCGCATCGCTCTTGATCTCGATCACGGCGCGTCGTCCTCCACCCGGCCGCCCAGGTGGCGGGCCAGGAACTTCTCCGCGGCGGCGTAGAACCGCAGCCGGTTCTCCGGCTTGGCGAAGCCGTGGCCCTCGTCGGGGAACAACATGTACTCGTGGTCGATGCCCGCGTCCTTGAGCGCCGCCACGATCTGCTCCGACTCGGCCTGCTTCACCCGCGGGTCGTTGGCGCCCTGGGCGATCAGCAGCGGGGTCTTGATGCTCGCGGCGCGAGACAGCGGTGACCGGGACCAGAGGAACTCGGCGTCGGTCTCCGGGTTGCCCACCCGCTGGTGGAACAGGGCGATCTGCGGCTGCCAATACGGCGGGATCGTCTCGATGAGCGTCTTGAGGTTGGACGGGCCCACGATGTCCACCGCGCAGCGGTACAGGTCGGGGGTGAACGTGACCCCAGCGAGCGCCGCGTAGCCGCCGTAGGAGCCGCCGTAGATCGCCACCCGCTCGGCGTCCGCCCAGCCCTGGGCGATGGCGAACTGCACCGCGTCGGTGAGGTCGTTCTGCATGGCGTTGCCCCACTCCCGGTCGCCTGCGTTGACGAACGCCTTGCCGTACCCGGTGGAGGCGCGGAAGTTCACCTGCACGCACAGGTAACCCCGGTTCGCCAGCCACTGCGCCTCCGGGTGGAAGCCCCACTTGTCGCGGCCCCACGGGCCGCCGTGGACGTTGAGCACCATCGGCAGCCCGGACCGGCCCGCGCCGGGCGGGAACGTCGCGTACCCGTGGATCACCAGGCCGTCCCGGGCGGTGAACGAGAACGGCTCCATCGGGGCCAGCTCGTACCTCGACAGCTCGGGCTGGTGGTCGAACAGGAACCGGCCCTCGCGGCGCTGCCGGTCGAACAGGAAGAACGGCACCGGCCCGGTGTCGTTGGTGAACGCGACCAGCCACACGTCGTCGCTGTGGTCGTGCGAGACCAGCTCCGGGTCACCGTGGTGCAGCGCCCGGATGGCGGCAAGGTCGTCCGCCACGGAGGGGTCCAGCACGCGGTATACCTTGCGCTCCTTGAGCCAGGTGACCACCTGCGGCTCACGGGTGTCGGGGTGCAGCCGGACCCCGCTCACGTCCGCCTCGGGGTCCTCGGCCAGCACCTGCTCCGCCGCGGTGGCCAGGTCGATGCGGACCAGCCGGCCGGTGTCGGCGCCGGCCGAGCTGATCGCCACCATCGTGGACCCGTCCGCGCTAATCCCGACCGGCTCGCTGGTCAGCGCGTCCTCGGCGGCCAGCGTCATCAGGGGGCGCCACGCGTCGTCCGCGCCGTCGCGTACATGGACCACCAGGCTGCCGTCCGGCTCCAGCTCGATGCCGACCCGCGTGACCAGCTCGGTGTCGGCCACCCACGCCGCGAACCCCGGGTTCTCGACCTCCTTGGCCAGCTCCCCGGTCTCCAGGTCGAGCCGGTACACGTCGTGCAGGGCCGGGTTGTCGCGGTTCAGCCCGACCAGCACCTCCGTGGGGTGCTTCTTGTTGGTGGCCACGATCTGCGCCTGCACCCCCTCGAACGGGGTCAGGTCCCGCCGGGCCATCGTGGTCAGGTCCACGTCGTACAGGCGCCAGTTCTCGTCGCCCCCGGTGTCCTGGAGGTACAGCAGGTGCCGGCCGTCATGTGCCCAGGCGAAGACGCGGATGCCGCGATCGGTGTCGGCGGTCACCACCCGCGCCGAGTCCCAGTCGACTCCGTCGGCGCCGACCGGGGCGGTCCAGACGTTGAGCACGCCGTTGTGCGGCGCGATCCACGCCAGGCTGGTGCCGTTGGGAGAGATTCGAGGACTGACGCGTTCCGGGTTCCCGAACAGGACCTGCCTGGGGATGAGTTCGACCATGCGCCATGCCTACCATGCCGGCCAGGGTGACCAGTACTATCTCGAGCGTGACCAGCCCCAAGCGCCCCGCGGCGCGACCAGCCCCTGAGCCGGGCCTCGCGCGGGGCGCGGGCGGCGTGCTGACCATACTGGACGCCGAGCGGGCCGGGCCGGGATGCGCGGCAGGCCTGGGCGCGTTTACCGCCCTGCCACGGCCAGCGCGGCGCTGAGCTGCGCCGGGCGGGCCAGCGTCTGGTACACCACGCAGTACCGCTCGGTCAGCCGGAGCAGCGTGTCCAGCTGCTCGGGGCTGGCCCCGGTATCCAGCTCGAAGCTCAGCCGGACCGCGGTGAAGCCCACCGGCGCGTCCTTCGCGACAGCGAGCGTGCCGCGGAAGTCCAGGTCGCCCTCGGCGCGGACGGTGCCCCCGGCGACGGCGATGCCCAGGGACGTGGCCACCGCCCGCAAGGTGACCCCCGCGCACGCGACCAGCGCCTGTAGCAACATGTCGCCGGAACAAACCAGGGCGCCGTCCCCGCCGGTGGCCGGGTGCAGCCCGGCGACCGCCAGGGCCTGGCCGGTCCGCACCGAGCAGCTCACGGTCTCGGCGCCGAGCTCGCCGTCCGCCCGGAGGGTGATCAGGGCGGCCGCCGGATCGCTGCGGTAGGCGTCCTTGAGCGGCTGCTGCGCGGCGCGCAGGTCTTCAGCGTCCATCGGGCTCCTCGCGGGTGT
>Ga0318554_10000187_pt1 | contig 19405 bp, 13 predicted proteins | sample GRESIP082b2f22_FD_203687 | JGI IMG/M metagenome (GOLD analysis project Ga0318554, IMG submission 203687) | Tropical soil microbial communities from Luquillo Experimental Forest, Puerto Rico - GRE.SIPMG.082b2f22 | ecosystem: Environmental > Terrestrial > Soil > Tropical forest > Bulk soil... | reverse complement strand
CTCCAGCGCCTCGCCGACGACCGCCGCCGCCGCATCGCCGAGGCCCAGCAGCGCCTGCCGGCCTGGCGGCTGCGCGAGCGCCTCGGTCCGACGCGTCCGGCCGGGCGGCTGGAGCGGGCGCTGCGGCGCGGGGCGGCGGCCGGCGCGCTCCGGCTGCTGTGCGAGATCAAGCGCGCCTCGCCGTCCAAAGGGGAGCTGCGCCGCGATCTCGACCCGGTCGCCTTTGCAACGCTCTACCAGAGCGGCGGCGCGGCGGCGATCTCGCTGGTCACCGAGCCCGACCACTTCCACGGCGACGTGGCGTGGGTCGACGCGGTGCGTCCCGCGGTCACCCTGCCGCTGCTGCTCAAGGACTTCGTGCTCGACTCCTACCAGCTGCTGGACGCCGCGGTGAGGCGCGCCGACGGGGTGCTGCTGATCGCCGCGCTGCTCTCGGACGTGCAGCTGCAGCGCCTGATCGGCGAGGCCCGGCTGCTGGGGCTCGACTGCCTGGTCGAGGTTCACGAGACGCGCGAGCTCGAGACCGCGCTGCGCGCCGGGGCCACCCTGGTCGGGATCAACAACCGCGACCTGCGCACCTTCGAGGTGCGGCTCGAGACCTCGCTCGAGCTATTGCCGCGCGTGCCGCCGCTGGTCACCGCGGTGGCCGAGAGCGGGCTGTCGCGTCCCGAGGACGTGAGCCGGCTGCGCGCCACGCGCTGCGACGCGGTGCTGATCGGCGAGGCGTTCATGACCAGCGCCGATCCGGCCCGCACGCTCGCCGAGCTGGCCGCCGCCGCGCGGGGCTGAGATGCGCGGCGCCGGAGCACCGCACCGCACCCGGGTCAAGATCTGCGGGCTGACCCGGCTCGAGGACGCGCGCGTCGCGCGCGAGGCCGGCGCCGACTGGCTCGGGTTCATTGTCGCGGGGGAGAGCCCGCGCCGCATCGCGCCCGCGGCCGCGGGCGCGATCGTCGCGGCGCTCCCCGGCGCCGCCGCGGTCGCGGTCATGGTGGCGGTCACGCCCGATCAGGCGCTGGGCTTCGCGCGCGCCACCGGCGCCGCGCGGGTCCAGCTCCACCGCGTCGACCCGGCCGGCTGGCCCGCCGATTTCCCGCTCCCGGTGACGTTCGTGGTCCCGGTGCGGGCCGACGGCCGGCTCCAGGCGCCGCTCCCGCCCGACCGCTTGCTGCTGATGCTCGACGCCCACGATCCGGTGCTGGCGGGCGGCACCGGCGCGACGCTGCCGTGGGCGACGGCGGCGGCCCTGGCCGCCACGCGCGACCTGGTGCTGGCGGGCGGGCTCGATCCCGACAACGTCGAGGACGCGATCGAGCAGGTCAGGCCATGGGCGGTCGACGCCAGCTCGGGGCTCGAGCGCGCTCCGGGGCTCAAGGACCACGAACGGGTGCGGCGCTTCGTCGCCGCGGTGCGGAGGGCCGATGCGGTCCGCGCCTGACGTCAGCGTGCCCGACGCGAGCGGGCATTTCGGGCCCTACGGCGGGCGCTTCGTCCCCGAGACCCTGATCGAGGCGCTCGATCAGCTCGAGGCCGAGTACCGCCGGGCGCGCGCCGACGCCGCCTTCGAGCGCGAGCTCGAGGAGTCGCTGCGCGACTTCGCCGGCCGGCCCACGCCGCTGATCGAGGCGCGGCGCTTCTCGGAGGCCGCCGGGTGCCGGGTGTTCCTCAAGCGCGAGGACCTGCTCCACACCGGGGCCCACAAGATCGACAACACCATCGGCCAGTGCCTGCTCACTCGCCGCATGGGGAAGCCGCGCGTGATCGCCGAGACCGGCGCCGGTCAGCACGGGGTGGCGACCGCCGCCGCCGCGGCGCGCTTCGGGCTCGCCTGCGTGGTCTACATCGGCAGCGAGGACGCGCGCCGCCAGCGCCTCAACGTCGAGCGCATGAGGCTGCTGGGCGCCGAGGTGCGCAACGTCGACGCCGGCAGCCGCACCCTGAAGGACGCGACCAGCGAGGCATTGCGCGACTGGGTGACCAACGTGCGCGACACCCACTACGTGCTGGGCTCGGTGCTGGGGCCGCACCCGTTCCCGATGATGGTGCGCGACTTCCATCGCGTCATCGGCATCGAGGCGCGGCGCCAGTTCGCCGCCCAGGCCGGCGGCGAGCCCGACGTGCTGGTGGCGTGCGTCGGCGGGGGCAGCAACGCGATCGGGCTGTTCCACGCCTTCCTCGACCGGCCGGCGATCCGCAAGGTGGGGGTCGAAGCGGGCGGGCTCGGCCTCGCCAGCGGCCGGCACGCCGCGCGGCTGCCGGAGCACAGCGTCGGGGTGCTCCACGGCACGCGCACGCTGGTGCTGCAGGACGCGCGCGGCATGATCCGCGAGACCCACTCGGTGTCGGCGGGGCTCGACTATCCGGCGCTCGGCCCCGAACACGCCTGGCTCGCCGACCAGGGTCTGGCCGAGTACTCGAGCGCCACAGACGGCGAGGCGCTCGCCGCCTTCCAGGCGCTGGCCCGGCTCGAAGGCATTCTCCCCGCGCTCGAGACCGCGCACGCGCTGGCCTGGGTGCTGCGCGAGGGCCGGGCGCTGGGCCGCGAGTGCCGGGTGATCGTCAACCTGTCGGGGCGCGGCGACAAGGACGTCGACGAGGTGCGGCGGGTGCTGGGGGCCGGGCCGCCGCCGCCCGGCTGAGCGGCGCGCGTGGCGCGCGGGCGGTATGACGGGCGCCGCGCCGGTGTGCTATAAACGCGTGCTGCGCGCCCGTAGCTCAATTGGATAGAGCGTTAGCCTCCGGAGCTAAAGGTTACAGGTTCGATTCCTGTCGGGCGCATGACTCTCGTCCCTCGCGGCCCGCCCGCCATGCCTTCCTCGCCCACGTCCGGCACCTCCGATCGGTTCGAGCCACGCGCCGTCTCGGCGCTGGCCGGGATGTTCGACGACGTGTCGGGGCGCTACGATTTCCTCAATCGCGTCCTGTCGCTGGGCCAGGACGGGGCGTGGCGGACGGCGATGTGGCGCATGGTGCCGGACGCCGCGCGCGTGTGCCTCGATCTGTGCACCGGCAGCGGCGCGTCGCTGCCCGGCCTGCTGCGCCCCGGGCGGCTGGTGCTGGGCATGGACGCCAGCCCGGGGATGCTCGAGCTCGCCGCGGCCGCCACCGCGGGGCCGGGCTGGGCGCCGCGTCTCGCGTGCGCCGACGCGTTCCGGCTGCCGCTGCGCGATCGCTCGCTCGATTGCGTGACCATCGCGTTCGGGATCCGCAACCTGCGCCCGCGAGCCGGCGCGCTCGCCGAGCTCGGGCGCGTGCTCAAGCCCGGCGGCATGCTGGTGGTGCTCGAGGCGGTGGCGCCGCGTCCCGGCCCGATCGCCCCGCTCCATCGCTTCTACCTCGCGCGGCTGGTGCCGCTCGCCGGCCGGCTCTCGCCCGACCCCAGCGCCTACCGCTACCTGAGCGAATCGATCGTGGAGTTCGGCGACGGCGTCCAGTTCGAGCGCGATCTCGAGGCGGCGGGATTCGAGGTCGCCGCGCGACGGCGTTTCCTGCTCGGGGCGACCGGCCTGTGGGCGGCTCGCCGCCGTCCGGCGGCCGGCGAGATTCAGGCCGGATCACCCACCGCGATGCAGGATGCACGATCGGCCCTCACGGCCCCTGGGGCATCGGCCCCGGCCGACCCGGGGCTCGAGGCGGAGTGGCGAGCCTGGACCTGGGCCCAGCTCACGCTCGCCGTCGGCCTGGTGGTGGCGCTGGGCTGGGCGCTGGTGGTGTTCTTCAAGTCCGGTGCGGACTTGCCGCTCGAGCCCTGGCAGCGGCGCGGGCTCGGATTCCTGATCGTGGCCGGCCTCGTGCTGTTCGTCGCGCGCTCCCTGATGCTCGCTACCCGGCTCCAGGGTCCGGCCTCGCGCCGACCGCCGCGAACCGGGCTCTAGCCCCGTGGCATGAGCGTTGCCTGTCCGGGTGGGTCATTCCGCTCATACCCGGAGCCTCACACCATGACCGGTCACGAACGGGAGATTTTCTCCCTGCTCGATTTCGGCTCGCAGCTCGGGGCGCACTCGCTCTCCGAACGCCTCGAGCTCGCGCTGCACGCCGCGCGCTCGCTGGTGAGCTGCGATGGCGCGGTGGTCGCGAGGCTCGACCATCGCGTGCTCGAGCGCCGCATGATCGGCCGCGAGGGCCAGGAGCCGCTCGAGCTCGAGCCCGAGAGCGACGTGGCGCGGCGCTGGCTCGCCCGCGCCACCCGACCGCTCACGGTCGCCGACCTCTCCGAGGACGTGCGCTTCCGCGCCGACGTCTGCCCGGGCGTCGACGCCGGCCCGGCGCTGTTCGTGCCGCTGCGCGGGCGCGCGCCGGTGACGGGCTACCTCGCGCTCTACCGCGCGCGCGGCGCCGCGCCCTTCGGCGATGGCGACGCGCGGCACCTGGCGCTGATCGCGGCCTGGACCTCGGTGGCGCTCGAGAACCTCAAGCTCGCCGAGCGGGTCGAGAAGCTGGCGATCACCGACGACCTGACCCAGGTCTACAACTACCGCTTCCTCAAGACCGCGCTGCGCCGCGAGCTGAGGCGCGCCGGCCGCTTCGGGCAGGAGCTGTCGGTGGTCATGATCGACGTCGACAACCTCAAGGCCTACAACGACCGCCACGGGCACCTGCGCGGCAGCTTCCTGCTCAAGCGGCTGGCGCAGCTGCTGGGGCAGAACCTGCGCTCCTTCGACCTGGTGGCGAAGTACGGCGGCGACGAGTTCACGCTCATCCTGCCCCAGACCGCGCGCGAGGGCGCGGTGGCGGTGGCGGAGCGGGTGCGGCTCGCGGTCGAGGCCACTCAGTTCCCGCTTGCGGAGCCCGGCTCGATCACCATCAGCCTGGGGGTGGCGACCTACCCGCACGACGCAAGCGACGGGATGGGCCTGCTGCGGGTCGCGGACCGGGCGCTCTACCGGGCCAAGCTGGGAGGGCGGAACCGCACCGAGCTGCTGAGCGAGGAAGCGGCCTGACGCGGCGGCCGGGCCGCCCGGCGCGGTGGTCCCCGCGTTGACCGGGTAGGGCCGCCGATATACACTTCGCCGCGTTTGCGCCCTGGCATGTCCAGGCGCCCTAAGTCGAACCGGGGCCTTGGGTTGAAGCGGATCATGGAGGCATGATGTCAGAGCCGGTCGGGATCGCCGTGGTGGGCACCGGGGACTGGGGCGCCAACCTGGTGCGTAACTTCGCGGGCCTCCCCGGGGCGCGGCTGGTGGCGCTGTGCGACAGCGACCCCCGGCGCCCGCGCCGCCGCCCACGTCGACGAGATCGCAGCCGCCCCCGACGTCCAGGGGGTGGTGGTGTCGTCGTCGGCGGTCGCCCACTACCCGATCGCGCGCACCCTGCTCGCGGCGGGCAAGGATGTCTACGTGGAGAAGCCGCTGGCGCTCGAGGTGGCCCACGCCGAGGAGCTGGTGCGCCTGGCGGCGGAGCGCGGGTCCATCCTCATGGTGGGCCATCTGCTCATCCACCATCCCGGGGTTCGCTACCTCAAGGGCATGGTCGATCGCGGCGATCTCGGCGAGCTCTACTACATCTACTCGCAGCGCGTGAACCTGGGCAAGGTGCGGCGCGACGAGAGCGCGCTGTGGAGCTTCGCGCCCCACGACCTCTCGGTCATCCTCCACCTGCTGGGCATGGAGCCCATCGACGTGGTGGCGCGCGGCTCGGCGTTCCTGCAGGGCCGGGTCGAGGACGTGGTGTTCGTGGACCTGCGCTTCCCGGGCGGGCGGCTCGCGCACGTCCACGTGTCGTGGCTCGATCCCCACAAGCTGCGCAAGTTCACCGTGGTGGGGAGCCAGAAGATGGTGGTGTTCGACGACATGGAGGCGAGCGAGAAGGTGCGCATCTACGACAAGGGCGTGGACCGCGCCGGACAGGTGGTGTCCTACGGCGACGCCCTGACGGTGCGCAGCGGTGACATCGTGATCCCGCGCATCTCGCTCCAGGAGCCGCTGCGGATCGAGTGCCAGCACTTCATCGACTGCATCCGCGAGCGCCGCGCCCCGATCACCGACGGCCAGGACGGCCTGCGCGTGGTGCGGGTGCTGGCCGCCGCCCAGGCCTCGCTCGACGCCGGCGGGGCGCCGATCCCGGTCGCAGCGCTGCCCGCGGGGGTGTCGTGAGCCCGCAGGTCCATCCCGGCGCCGCCATCGACCCCAGCGCCATCCTGGGCGAGGGCTGCGTGGTGGGCGAGGGGGTGTCGATCGGCCCCGGCTGCCGCATCGGCCACCACGTGGTGATCCACGACGGCACGGTGGTGGGCCGCGACGTGCGGGTCGACGACCTCGCCACGCTCGGCAAGCGCCCGATGCGGGCCGCCAACTCGGCCACCACCCGCGAGCAGGAGCTGGCGCCGCTCACCCTCGGGGACAGCTGCATCGTCGGCACCGGGGTGGTGCTGTACCGCGGGGCGGCGATCGAGGCGAAGGTGCTGATGGCCGACCTGTGCACGGTGCGCGAGAACGTGACGATCGGGCGCGGCACCATCGTCGGCCGCGGGGTGACGATCGAGAACTTCTGCGCGGTGGGGCGCTACTGCAAGCTGGAGAGCGAGTGCTACATCACCGCCTACTCGACGCTCGAGGACCGGGTGTTCGTGGCCCCGGGGGTCGTGACCTCGAACGACAACTACGTCGGCCGCACCGCCGAGCGCTTCAAGCACTTCAAGGGCGTGACGGTGCGGCGCGGCGGGCGCATCGGCGCCGGCTCGGTCATCCTGCCGGGGATCACGATCGGCGCCGACGCGCTGGTCGCCGCCGGCTCGGTGGTCACCCGTGACGTCGAGGCCCGCACCATCGTGATGGGCGCGCCGGCGCGCGCCTGGAAACCGGTTCCCGAGGAGCAGTTGCTCGATCAACAGGGCTGGACCGATGCCTAGACCCCGTTCCACCGCACGCCTGCACGAGGAGATCGCACCCATGAGCACACCCACCAACATCGCGATCCGGGTCCCGCTGCTGGACCTCAAGGCCCAGTACGCCGCCATCCGCAAGGACGTCGACGAGGCGGTGCGCCGGGTGATGGAGAGCCAGCGCTTCATCGGCGGGCCCGAGGTCTCGGCCCTCGAGGAGGAGATCGCGCGCTACTCCCAGTGCGCCCACGCCGTGGGGGTCGCCTCCGGGACCGACGCCCTGCTGCTGGCGCTGCGTGCACTCGGCATCGGCCCCGGCGACGAGGTGGTCACCAGCGCCTACTCGTTCTTCGCCAGCGCCGGAACGGTGGCCAACAATGGCGCCACGCCGGTGTTCGTCGACATCGACCCGCGCACCTACAACCTCGATCCGCACCGCCTCGAAGCCGCCTTCACGCCGCGCACCAAGGCGGTGGTCGCGGTGTCGCTGTACGGCCAGTGCTGCGACCTGACCGCGATCCGCGCGATCTGCGAGAAGCGCCGGGCGTGGTTCATCGAGGACGCCGCCCAGTCGATCGGCTCGGAGTGGGAGGGGAAGCGCTCGGGCTCGATGAGCGACTTCGGCTGCTTCTCGTTCTTCCCCTCCAAGAACCTGGGCGGCGCGGGCGACGGCGGCATGGTGGTGTCCCAGAACGCCGAGCATGCCGACCGGGTGCGCCTGCTGCGGGAGCACGGGGCGCGCCCCAAGTACTACCACGCGATCGTCGGGACCAACTCGCGCCTCGATGCGCTGCAGGCCGCGATCCTGCGCGTCAAGCTGCGCCACCTCGACCGCTGGAGCGAGGGCCGGGCGCGCAACGCCGCGCTCTACCACCAGCTGTTCGAGGGCTCGCGGGTGGGGCGCCCGTTCCGCGACCCGCGCGCGCGCCACATCTACAACCAGTACGTGATCCGGGTGCCGGAGCGCGACCCGGTGCGCGAGGCGCTCACCGAGCGCGGGATCGGCACCGAGATCTACTACCCGGTGCCGCTCCATCTCCAGAAGTGCTTCGCCACCCTCGGCTACCGTGAAGGCGACATGCCGAACGCCGAGGCCGCGGCGCGCGAGACCCTGGCGCTGCCGATCTACCCCGAGCTCACGGAGGAGCAGATTCGCCACGTCGCCGCCGCGGTGCGCGACGTCGTGGACCGTTAGCGAGCCATCCCAGCCCCGGCGCGCGCCGCCTCCCCGCCCTGAGCGGGCGCGCCGGTCGACCCCCGAAGCGAGCCGGTCCCCGCCCCTTGTGGCCGGCGTGGTCGAGCGTTGCGATGACGCCGAGTCAGCGCCGCGCCCTGCGCCAGCTGCTGCGCCGGGCCGACGAGGTGCGGGGCATGACCGACCGCTCCGAGATGCCGGTTTCCGTCGGCCTCGCGAGCGGCGAGGCGCTGCTCCACACCCTCAACGACCTGGTCGAGGAGCTGGAGCGCAGCCATCGCCGGCTGATCGAGACCAACGTCCAGCTGGTGTCGCTGCGCGAGGTGGCGAGCCGCATGGCCGCCAACATCGACCAGGGTGAGACCACGCGCACCGTCACCCACTACCTGTGCCGGGCGTTCGGCTTCGACGAGGTGTTCCTGCTGCTGATCGACCGCGAGAGCGGCCGGCTCAGCGGCACCTGGACGCGCAGCGAGGAGGACGGTCCGCGCGATGCCGGCACCGGGATCGAGCTGCCGCTGATCGGGGACCAGGGCGCGATCACGCGCTGCCTGTGGCTCAACCGCACCCTGGTCCATCACGCCGCGCGCCTCCATCCCCCCGCCCTGCTGCCCGGCGGGCACCCGCTCCAGGAGGTGGTGGCGGGGCTGGGCTCGGTGGCGTGCGTGCCGCTGCAGCGCAGCCATGGCGCGCCCAGCGGACGCACCGCCCTGGCGCCGTGCGCCGCGGAGTGCATCATCGGCGACCCGCTGCTCCTCATCCCGCCCCCCGGACCGGCCGCCGAGCGCTGGGCCGCGGAGCGCGAGGAGCACCAGCGCCGCTGCCTCGCCTGCGACCTGATGCCGATGCTGGGCGTCATCGGCATCGCCCGCCCGGCGCAGGCGGCGCCGCTCACCAGCAGCGACGTCACCCTGCTCGAATCGATCGCGCTCTCGGTGGCCCCGGTGGTCGAGAACGCGCGCCTCTACCAGGAACTGCGGCGCAGCGAGCGCTTCCGCAACCACGTGCTCGACAGCATGGTGAGCGCGCTGGTGGCGGTCAACATGAAGGGGGAGATCCTGACCTTCAACCACGCCGCCGAGGAGCTGCTCGGCTATCCGGAGGCCGAAGTGCTGGGCCAGCCGTTCGGCCTGCTGTTCGGCCACGAGGGCGAGGCGGTGCTGTCCGCCACGCTCGAGCACGGCCGCGAGGCGGTGCGCGAGGAGACCCTGCTGCGCGCGCACGACGGGGCCCCGGTGCCGGTCAGCCTCACCACCTCGCTGCTGCGCAACGAGCGCCGTGGAGTCTACGGCGCGATCGCCACCTTCATGGACCTGACCCCGCTCAAGCGCGCCGAGGAGCACGCGCGGCGCCTCGACCGGCTGGCCGCCCTCGGGCGCTTCACCTCGAGCGTGGCCCACGAGATCCGCAATCCGCTCACCGGCATCGCGGCCGGGGTCCAGTACCTGTCGCGCGCCCACGCCGACGATCCGCCGCAGCTCGAGAACCTGGAGTTCATCCTCAGCGAGATCCGCCGCCTCGACCGCATCGTCCAGGACCTGTTCGACATCACCCATCCGCGCGCGCTGCACCTCGAGAGCCTGCCGGTGGGCGAAGCGGTACGGCGCGCCGCCCAGTCGGTCCGGGCCCTGGCCCAGGAGCGCGACGTGCGGGTCGAGGTCGCGGTCGAGCCGCGCACCGCACCGGTGCCGCACGATCCCGACCAGCTCCAACAGGTGCTGATCAACCTGATCAAGAACGCGATCGAGGCCTCGCCGCGCGGCGCGACGATCGAGGTCACGGCGGCCCCCGGCCGGTCGCCGGCGGCGCGCTCGCGGGCCGCGGGCACAGCGGCCCGAGGGGTGACGATCCGCGTCACCGACCACGGTGCCGGCATCGACGCCGAACACCTGAAGACCATGTTCGAGCCTTTCGTCACCACCAAGCCGGGCGGCACCGGGCTCGGCCTGTACATCTGCGATGACATCGTGAAGCGCCACGGCGGCAGCCTCACGGTCCACAGCCAACCCGGATCCGGCACCACGTTCGCCGTGGAGCTGCCCCAGGAGCACAACGGAGGATTGTCATGAGCAAGGCCAGCATTCTCGTCGTCGACGACCAGGACTCGATCCGCCACTTCGTGACCCGGGCGCTCGAGGACGACGGCTACACGGTGACCGCGCTCGCCTCGCTGCGCGAGGCGCGCGCGGCGCTGGAGCGCGACATGCCCGACCTCGCGATCTTCGACCTCAAGCTGCCCGACGGCACCGGAATCGACCTGCTGCGCGAGCTCAAGGTGATCCAGCCCGAGGTGCCGGTGGTCCTGATGACCGCCTTCGGGGAACTCGAGACCGCGGTCGAGGCGATGAGCGCCGGGGCGTTCTGGTTCGTCAAGAAGCCGTTCCAGAACGAGGAGTTGCTGGCGCTGGTGGCGCGCGCGCTCGAGTCCCACAAGCTGTGGCTCGAGCTCAAGCGCCTGCGCCGCACCGCCTTCGCCGACGAGGACTACCTCCACTCGATGAGCCCCAGCATGCAGGAGGCCTACGCGATCGCCGAGCAGGTGGCGCGCGGCGACACCACCAGCGTCCTGATCGAGGGGGAGAGCGGCACCGGCAAGGAGTACTTCGCCAACCTCATCCACCGCATGAGCGCCCGCCACGACCGGCCGTTCGTCGAGATCAACTGCGCCGCGATCCCGAGCGAGCTGCTGGAGAGCGAGCTGTTCGGACACGAGAAGGGCGCCTTCACCGACGCCCGCATGCAGAAGCCCGGTCTGCTCGAGCTCGCCGACGGCGGCACCCTGTTCCTCGACGAGATCGGGGAGATGAATCCCATGCTCCAGGTCAAGCTGCTGCGGGTGCTGGAGCGCCGCACCTTCAAGCGCGTCGGCGGCACCAAAGACATCACCGTCAACGTGCGCGTCATCTCGGCGACCAACCAGGACCTCGAGCGTCGCGTTCAGGAGGGCGGCTTCCGCGAGGATCTCTACTACCGGCTCAAGGTGGTGCCGCTGTTCGTGCCGCCGCTGCGCGAGCGGCGCGAGGACATCATGCCGCTGGCGAGCCTGTTCATGGAGCGCTTTGCGCGTCAGTTCAAGAAGCCGTTCCGCGCCATCGCGCCCGCGGCGGAGCGCGTGCTGCTCGAGTATCCGTGGCCCGGCAACATCCGCGAGCTGCGCAATCTGTTCGAGCGCACCGTGCTGCTGGAGGCCGGCGAGACCCTGGAGCCGCACCACCTGAAGCTCCACGCCCGCCCGCGGCCGGCGGCCGAGAGCACCGCCGGGCAGCGCCTCGACGAGTACCTGAGCGGAGCGTTGCCGGCGGACGGGATCCCGTTCGAGGCGCTGGTCGAGGAGATCGAGCGCGCCTTGATTATGCGCGCCTCGTATGCTACGAAATGGAACCAGAGTCGTACCGCCGAGCTGCTGCGGCTCAAGCGTGACAAGCTGCGCTATCGCATGAAGCTCTACGAGATCCGGCCCGACGCCGGAGCGGCGCTGCGCACCGGCACCGAGTGAGAATCCGCCCACGACCCGATCCCGCCCCTTGATCCGCCCCCGGCCGCGCGCGGTCGTGGCCGCGCTGGCCGTGGGGCTTGCGTGCGGTGCGTGCGCCTACACCACCTCCACCGCGCTGCTCCCGTCCCATCTCAAGACCGTCGCGGTGCCGGTGTTCGAGAACAGCACGGTCGAGTACAACCTCGAGCAGGAGATCACCGACGCGGTGATCGCCCGCTTCGTCCAGGACAACCATCTCAAGGTGGTCTCGGAGCGCGGCGCCGACGCGGTGATCAAGGGGAAGATCGTCTCGTACAAGAACAGCGTGTTCGGCTTCTCGTCCGTGGCCCGCTCCCAGGAGTACCGGGTCACCATCGCGGTCTCGGTGATCTTCAAGGACCTGGTCAAGAACCGCGAGATCTTCAACGACCCGAACCTGGTCAAGTTCTCGAACTACTACGTCACCAACGTGCCGGGCGACACCGCCCGCACCGAGCTCGACGGCCGCAAGGCGGCCATCGCCAAGATCGCGGATGAGATCCTCAACCGGGCGGTCGAGAGCTGGTAGGGCCGGCGCCGCGCCGGCCGAGGGGTCGCTGCTCGACGGCCTGGGTCGCGGCGCGTTTCCGCCCACCCTCTACGTCGACGGCCCGAGCGAGCCGCTCAAGGCGGCGTTCCTCGCCGAGCTGAGGTCCAGCTGGGTGGCGCACGTCCCGGAGGCGCCCGCCGCGCGCGTGCTGCGCGCCGCGGAGGCCGGCGTCGATACGATCCTCGCCGCCTACCACGGTGGATCCCTGTTCAACCCGCGCGAGCTGACGATCGTGCTCGAGATCGAGGACCTGGGGCGCAGCGAGAAGAAGATCGAGGCGCTGGCGGCCGGTGTCGCCCGCCCCTCGGGCGGCGCCTGCCTGGTGCTGGTCGAGTCGGCGGCCGACGCGCCGCGCAAGTCGCTGGCGGCGCTGCGCGCGGCGTGCGCGGTGCGCTGGAGCGCGCTGCCCCCGGGGCGGCGCGAGCTGATCGCCTGGGGCGAGCGCCGCATCGCCCGCGCCGGCCTGAGCGCCGAACCGGGGGTGATCGAGGCGCTGGCCGACGCCTCCGAGGGCGACCCGCTCGCCTTCTTCAGCGAGCTGCCGAAGCTCGAGACCCTCGCCACCGCGGGGAAGGTGGGGAGGGCCGAGCTCGCGCTGCTGCTGCGCCCGGCGGTCGACGCCGACCTGCCGGCCTATCTGGCGGCGGTGGCGATGGGGGACGGCTCGCGCGCGGCGCGCAGCCTCGGGCGCCTGCTCGCGACCGGAGTGTCGGGCGGCACGGTGCTGTTCTCGCTCTCCAATCTGGTGAGTGGAGCGCTGGGCGGCTGGTCGCGCCACGGCGCCCTCAGCGAGGCGCTGCGCGGCCGCCGTCCGCCGCGCGAGCTCTCCGCGGTGCTCGACGCGCTGTACCGCGCCGAGGCCGCGTGGAAGGGCGGCCGCGCCGACGTCGTGGCGGTGCTCGAGCAGGCGACGAGGGTCGCGACCGGCCGCTGACCCGGGCTCCGCGCCGGGCCCTCTGCAGCACTCCGTTCGCGGCGCCGCCGCGCGCTCCGCTGCGCCATCCCGCCGCGCCGGACCACCCGGCCGGCTGGCGTCGGCCGCCTCCCCGGCCGATAACCCCGGGGACCCATGGCCGGCCTCGGGAGCGGCGCCCCTCCGGGCTCCGTCCCCGCCTGCCTGGTCACGGGGGCCCCGAATCGTGCTCAGGCGCTACTTCCTCCACCTGGTCCTGCTCCTGCTCGCCGCCGCCGCGCTGACCGCTGTGGTGGCGCAGCGCGCGATCCTGCACGGCCGCGAGCCGCTCGTGCAGGTGGGGGCGCTGCAGCACCCGCCGGAGCCGGTCGAGTCCCTGGCGCTCGAGCCCGATCGACGGGCGCTGTTCGCGGTCGCCGATCTCCATCATCTGCTGACCGGATCGCCCTGGCAGGAGGCGTCGGTCCGCGCCTCGGGCCGCGGCTGGCTGGTGCTCCACGGCGACGTCGAGGTGGGCACGCTGCCCGCGCTGCCCGGCTATCGCGACCTCATGTCGATGCTCGAGTCGTGGGCCTCGCGCCTCTCGGTGGGCGCGGTGGTCGACGCGCCGGGCCTGAGCGGCGACCCGGCCCCGCTCGAGGCCGAGCTGGGCCGGCTGCGGGCGCGGCGCGCGGCCGCGCTCGCCGACCGGCGCTGGGGTGTGGGGGAGAGGGGCCGCGCGCTGCTCGCGCTCGGCACCCGCGCGGTGGTGTGGCTCGAGCTCGAGAACGGCGACCGCGTCGGGGCGTCGGATCGCCTGGCCGGCCGCGCGATGGCGCTGCTCGCGGCCTGCCAGGCGCTCGATTCGACCGCGCTGGCGCGCGAGTCCTGCCTGCTCGCGTTCCGGCTCGGCTACGGCGCCGAGGCCGCGTCGCTCGCCGACGCGCTCGATCCCTACGACCCGGTGCGCGCCTGCGTGTGCGGTCTCGATCAGCGCCTCGCCGCGATCGCGACGCGGCGCGGCGCGCCGCTCGAGGCGCGCTATCTCAGGCTGCTCAGCGCCGCCGCGCTGGGGGACGCCGACACCTGGGATCGCACGCTCGATCCGCGGCTCGCGGCCGACGAGGACCTGGCCCTCGCGCTGCTCGCAGGCCGCCTCGCCCTCAACACCGGCAGCCGCGGTCCGGCGTGCCACGCGACCCTGCGCGCCGTGAGCCGCGAGCTGGCGGCGCCCGATCCGGGCCCCGGGCCGGCAGGGGAGGGCGCCCCCTCGGAGGCCCCGATAGCCGATTTCGAGCGCCTGATGTCGGGCCTCCCCGACGACGACGGCTTCTTCCTCGACCGCGAGGTGCTGGCCGGCTATTACCGCGGCGCGTTCTACTCCGCGCTGTTCGCGGGCGACCGGCGAGGCGGCGTCGACATGTCCTCGGGCGTATCGAGCGGCGCGGCCTCGGAGTTCGATCGCTGGGCGGCCCACCTCGCGGCGGCCGCCGCCGGGCATCCCGACCGCACCGCGCTCACCAGCGACCTTGGCGCGCTGCCGCACTTCGGGGCCCCGCTGCTCGCCGCCACCTGGCAGGCGCTGGCGGGGGACGATCCGTCGCCCGAGCCGGCGCTGCGGCGCGCCGCAGTGCGGCTGGCGCGGCGGCTCGACTCGAGGCCCGAGCACCGCGCCCTGCTCGGCGCGCTCGCGTGGCGCAACCTGCTCCTGCTCGAGCGCGCCGAGGCGCTGCTGGCGAGCGCCCCGGATTGCGGCGCTTCGGATGACACCGCGACCGGCTGGTGGGCGGGGCTCGACGCCGACCGGGCGCGACTCGAGTCGCTGCTCGCGCGGCCGGGCCGGCCCGCGGAAGCGGTGGCGGCGCTGCTCCAGCACTACCAGAATCTCCCCGGGCTCGATTCCGCCCGGGTGTGCGGCGCCTATCGGCACGCCATCGCCGACCATCCCGACAGCTGGAGCCTGACCGCGGGGGCGGCCGGCTACCTCGAGCGGCAGCGCGCCTGGGCGGCGGCGCGCACCGAAGTCCATCGCTGGCTGGACCGCAACGCCGACCGCGCCGGCGTCGAGGCGATCGCCGCGCGCGTGACGCTGGCGCGGCTGTGGAAGGACGAAGGGCGCGATGCGGAGGGCTTCGCCGCCGTGGCCTCCGCGGTGCAGACCCAGGACGGCGGGGCGATGCTCGAGGCGGCGCGGCTGCTCGAGCGCCTGCGCCGCCCCGCGCAGGCCGAGACCCTGGCGGCCTTCGCCGCCGACCGCGCCCCGGGCGACGGCGCGGCGCGCGCCCTGGCGGCGGAGCTGTTCTGGCACCACGGCGCGCCGGGCGCCGCGGCGCGCCTGATCGTGCCGGTGTGGGCGAGCGACGACGACGGGGGCGAGGAGCGCGCCCTCGGCGACGCCTTCGTGTCGTGCTTCCGGCGACGGGTCGCGGCCGGCGCGCTCGCCGCCGACTCGATGCTCGCCTCCGGCGTCCCGTCCCGGACCATCGCCGCGCTGGCGAGCGCCGCCGCCGACTCCGGCGCCTGGAACCTGGCCCTCGAGGTCGAGGCCCGCGTGCGCCCCCGGCCCGGCGAGCGCCTCGCGCACCTCCTGCGCACCTACCGGGCCGAGCGCCGGGTGCGTGACGGCGCCCAGGCGCAGGCGCACCTCGAGCAGGCGCTGGTCGGGACCGCCTCCGCCGAGCGGCTGGTGCTCGCGCGGCTCGCGTTTGCCGCCGGCGAGGACGCGCTGCTGTGGTCCGACGCGACCGGCGCCGTCGTCTCCGCCACCGACGAGGGCTGGCTGCTGCGCGCCGCCGCGGCCGCGCGCAGCGGCGACCACGGCGGGGCGAACGCGCGCGATCTCGCCTGGCACTTCGCGGCCCCCGACACCGCCTGGGAGCGGGTACTGGGCCGCTTCATGCTGGGGCTCGAGGACGAGCGCCGGGTGGCGAGTCTCGGGCCCGGGGCGGCGCAGCGCTGCGAGGTGTGCTACTACGCCGGTCTGCGGGCCGAGCTCGACGCACGGCTGGGCGACGCCGCGCGCTGGTACGGCCGCTGTCTCGCCACCCACCAGAGCCGCCGCGCCGAGTACGGCTGGGCCTACCGCCGCCTGCTCGACTGGCAGCGCCGCGGCGTCAGCCTCGAGCGTCTGGCGGCCACCGTGGTGCGCGCCCCGGCGTGACGGGGAGGGGCGTTTGCGGTTAGTGTCCCGGGACACCCCAACCACCCGCGACCATGAGCCGATACCCGTTCGCCGAGATCGAGAAGCGCTGGCAGGCCCACTGGGAGGAGCACCGCACCTTCCGGGCCGCGGTGCATCCGTCCCGGCCCAAGTACTACTGCCTCGACATGTTTCCCTACCCGTCGGGGAGCGGGCTTCACGTCGGCCACATGGAGGGCTACACCGCCACCGACATCGTGTCGCGCTACCAGCGCATGCGGGGGAGGAACGTCCTCCATCCGATGGGCTGGGACGCCTTCGGGCTTCCGGCCGAGCAGTACGCGGTCAAGACCGGCATCCACCCGGCGATCACGACCGCCGAGAACATCGCCACCTTCCGCGGCCAGATGAAACGGCTGGGGCTGTCGTACGACTGGAGCCGCGAGCTCAGCACCACCGACCCCGAGTACTACCGCTGGACCCAGTGGATCTTCCTCCAGCTGTTCGAGCGCGGCCTGGCCTACGTCGCCGAGGTCCCGGTCAACTGGTGCCCGGCGCTCGGGACCGTGCTCGCCAACGAGGAGGTCATCGACGGCAAGAGCGAGGTGGGGGGCTTCGACGTGGTGCGCCGCCCGATGCGCCAATGGGTGCTCAAGATAACCGCTTACGCCGATCGCCTGCTCGAGGACTTGAAGCTGCTCGACTGGCCGGCCAGCACCGTCGAGATGCAGCGCAACTGGATCGGACGCTCGGTCGGGGCGGAGGTCGAGTTCCCGCTCGCGTCGGGGACCGGCCGGCTGCGCATCTTCACCACCCGGCCCGACACCCTGTTCGGCGCCACCTACATGGTGCTGGCGCCCGAGCACCCGCTGGTGCCGGTGCTCACCACCGCCGAGCGCCGCGCCGCGATCGACGCCTACCGCGAGGCCGCCGCGCGGCGCAGCGATGTGCAGCGCGCCGAGCAGGCGCGCGAGAAGACCGGGGTGTTCACCGGCGGCTTCTGCGTCAACCCGGTCAACGGCGAGCGGCTGCCGGTGTGGATCGCCGACTACGTGCTGATGAGCTACGGCACTGGCGCGATCATGGCGGTGCCGGGCCACGACGAGCGCGACTGGGAGTTCGCGCGCGCCTTCCAGCTGCCGATTCGCGAGGTGGTGGCGGGCGGCAACCTCGAGGAGGCGGCGTTCGTCGACAACCAGCGCGGCACGGTGGTGCACTCGACCACGCCCGACGGCTCGTTCTCGATCGACGGTCTCGAGCCCGCGGCGGCGATCGACAAGATCGCCGCCTGGCTCGAGGCGACGGGGAAGGGGCGCAAGGCGGTCAACTACAAGCTGCGCGACTGGCTGTTCTCGCGCCAGCGCTACTGGGGCGAGCCGTTTCCGATCGTGTGGGTGGGGGGCGAGGCGCGCCCGCTGCCCGAAGAGCAGCTGCCGATCCAGCTGCCGGAGACCGACCAGTTCAAGCCCTCGGGCCACGGCGACGAGCCGCAGAGCCCGCTCGCCGCAATCCGCAGCTGGGTCGAGACGACCGATCCGGCGAGCGGGAAGCCGGCGCGGCGCGAGACCAACACCATGCCGCAGTGGGCGGGCTCGTGCTGGTACTACCTGCGCTTTCTCGACCCGCACAACGACAGGGCACTGGTCGACCCGGCCGCGGAGCGCTACTGGATGCCGGTCGATCTCTACATCGGCGGCGGCGAGCACGCGGTGCTCCATCTGCTGTACGCGCGCTTCTGGCACAAGGTGCTGTTCGACATCGGCGTGGTCAGCACGCCCGAGCCGTTCATGAAGCTGATCCATCAGGGCACCATCCTGGGCGAGGACATGCAGAAGATGTCGAAGTCGCGCGGTAACGTCGTCAATCCCGACGACCTGATCGAGGGCCACGGCGCCGACGCGGTGCGGCTCTACGAGATGTTCATGGGCCCGCTCGAAGCCTCGAAGCCGTGGAGCCCGAAGAGCGTCGAGGGCGTGTCGCGCTTCCTCGACCGGGTGTGGCGCCTGATGATCGACGAGGAGGGACGCCTCCACGCCGCGGTCACCGCCGAGGCGCCGGGTGAGCCGCAGCTGCGACTGCTGCACCGCACGATCAGGAAGGTGACCGGCGACCTGGACACGCTGGCGTTCAACACCGCGATCGCCCAGATGATGGAGTTCGTGAACGAGATGACGCCGCTCGAGCGGCGCTCGCGCCAGCTGCTCGAGCCGTTCGTGCTGCTGCTGGCGCCGTTCGCCCCGCACCTCGCCGAGGAGCTGTGGTCCAAGCTCGGCAAGAAGGAGAGCCTGGCCTACGAGCCCTGGCCGGCCTGGGATCCGGCCCTGGTGGTCGAGGACCGGGTCACGATCGCGGTCCAGGTGAACGGCAAGCTGCGCGCCACGCTTGAGCTGCCGCGCGACATCGACGAGGCCGCCGTGCAACGGTCCGCGCTGGCCGACCAGCGCGTGCGCCGGCACCTCGATGGTGCCGAGCTGCGCAAGGTCATCTTCGTGCCCAACAAGCTGCTGAACCTGGTGGTGGCGGCGAAGTAGGCGGGCGGGGGAGCCCGGGGGCGCGGCGCACCGGATCCCGGCAGGCAAGAGTCTTGAGCCAAACGAGGGCATTCGTGATCCGCGGAGGTTTACATAATAGAGATTATGCGACATGCGGCCCGGCGCCCGAACGGGGCTCCGAAGCCTGTCGCATCATCTCGGGGCGGGTGTCGGCCTGCGGCCGATGGCCTATGGCTGCGGCTTCGCTGCGCGCTTGAGGATCGTCACCAGCTTGCCGTGGTGAGTGTCCTGTGCCACCTGCTCCGCGGTTCGGCCCTGGGCTTCCCGAACGGTGAGATCGGCGCCGCGCTCGAGCAGCAGGCTCGCCACGGCCTCGTGACCGGCGCCGGCGGCGAGATGGAGCGGCGTGAAGCCTCCGCCCGCGGCGCGGTTGGGATCGGCGCCGCGCTCGAGCAACAGGCCGACCACGGCGACGTGCCCGCGCACCGCGGCGGCGTGGAGCGGGGTGTTCGCGGTCGGGTTCTTCGAGACCGCGTGCGCGTCGGCGCCGCGCTCGAGCAACAGGCGCACGGCCTCGTCGCGGCCGAAGAAGGCGGCGAGGTGGAGCGGCGTCCAGCCATCCTCGGACACGCGGCTGATCGCGGCTCGGTCGGCGGCCAGGGCGCGCTGGAGCGCCGGGACCTCGCCGGCAGCGGCGGCGTCGAATGCGTCCAATGCGGCACCGCGCGCGACGAGGAGCTTCGCGATCTCTTCCGCGCCGACATAGACCGCGGCTCGCACCGCCGATTCGCCCTGGGGTGCCC
>Ga0318554_10000185_pt1 | contig 19438 bp, 17 predicted proteins | sample GRESIP082b2f22_FD_203687 | JGI IMG/M metagenome (GOLD analysis project Ga0318554, IMG submission 203687) | Tropical soil microbial communities from Luquillo Experimental Forest, Puerto Rico - GRE.SIPMG.082b2f22 | ecosystem: Environmental > Terrestrial > Soil > Tropical forest > Bulk soil... | reverse complement strand
GAGCAGGACTTCGTGCGGCACCTCGGCGGGTACATGGCCTACTTCACGGTCCCGGACCCGGGCAACCTGGACCACTGGTTCCTCATGCACGGCGCGCCGGGTGGGCTGGTCGCCGGGATCCGGCCGGAGAACGGCGGCACGGCCAAGGCGATGCTCAGCTTCACCTCCCCGCCGCTGGACTACGACCGGCGCGATGTACTTGCCCAGCAGGAGATCCTGCGCGCCAAGTTCACCGGAGTGGGCTGGCTGGTACCGCAGATCCTCGCCGCCATGCCCGGCGCCGGGGACTTCTACTTCGACTCGCTCAGCCAGGTCCACCTGGGACAGTGGTACCGAGGGCGGACGGTGCTGCTCGGCGACGCCGGGTACTGTGGCTCGCCGCTGGCCGGGCTTGGTACCGCGATGGCGCTCGTCGCCGCCTACGTGCTCGCCGGCGAGCTGTCGGTGACACCGGACGGCCACGAGGCGGCGTTCGCCCGGTACCAGGATGAGATGCGCGACTATGTGAAGCAGTGCCAGACCCTGCCGCCCGGTGGTGTGAAGGGCTTCGCGCCGAACAGCGCGCTGATGATCTGGATGCGCAACCTGTCGATGACCATGATGACCCGCTGGCCGATGCGCGCGCTCATCGCCAAGCAGTTCCAGAAGGCCGACGCGATCACGCTGAAGCACTACTGATAGTGATCATTGATAACGAGCCGACCGCAAACGCTCAGCGGACGAACACAGTTCCACCCTTCCCACGCGCACTTCCACGGGACCCTTAAGACCCCAGACCCCAAGGGCATATCCGCAAACGTCCAGTGGCCTGAGTGACTAACTGCCTGACGATCGCCACGTGCGTCCGTGGCCTCCCACGGACGACCATGGACAGTCTCAGCAGGCCAGTCTGCGGAGAGGACCTGGCTGCCGACTGTGGGCTTGGCTTCGGGACGAAGAGGCCGCCGGCTCAAATCCGGCCACCCCGACCATGATGCTGCAGGTAACAGTTCCATTTCGCGGCTAATTTTGGTCTTCTATCCTGGCCCCCTTTCCTCTCTTGCAGCGAACGGCAGCCGATCTTGTCCGGCCCCCTCGCTGACCAGTAGTGATGTCCCTCTTTCGTGAGGCGCGTGGGAGCGCCGTCGTGATAAAGGCGGATTCGGCTCCCGGTGGTCACGCCGGGGGCGAGGCGGGGGATCACCACCGAGATATCGAGGCCGCCTTCGGGCTGGCTGCGGCCGGTGACGGTCGCGTGGTGTGCGGTGACGACCGACCGGGCGATGGACAGGCCGAGCCCGGCGCCGTCGCGGACGCCTGTCCCGGCCTCCATGCGCCGGAACGGCTCGAACAGCTCAGGTACCTTGTCGTCTGGGATGAATGGGCCGCTGTTGGCAATCTGCAAGTACACGGCCGTGTCGCTGCTGCCGGTGCGCAGCCTGACCCAGCCGCCGGGCTCGTTGTGCCGGACGGCGTTGTCGACCAGGTTGCTGATCATCCGCTCAAGCAGCTGCGGGTCCCCGGTCGTCTCGGCTGGGTCGAGCTTCACTTCGACGGTTAGATTCAGGCGTTCAATCTCCGGAGCGGCGGCGTCGATCGCGTCCTCGGCCCAGGTGGCCAGGTCGGTGAACTCGGTGCTCAGCTTGCCCTGGTCGCTCACGGCCAGGGTGAGCAGCGCCTCGATCATGCTCTCTGCCTTGTCGATCGAGCGCCGCACGCGCACGGCCATATCGGTGAGTTGGCGGACTGTCGGGGACGGCTTGGCCAGGGTCACGTCGATCGCCGTGCGCATCACCGTCAGCGGCGTTCGCAGCTCGTGCGAGGCGTTGGCGACGAACCGGCGCTGGGTGGCGAACGCGGTATCCAGGCGTTCGAGCATGTCGTCGAACGTGTCGGCCAGTTCCTTGAGCTCGTCTGTTGCCCCGGCAAGTTGCAGCCGCTCGCCGAGGTGCTGCTCGGACGCCCGGCGTGCGGTCTCGGTAATCACCCGCACCGGGCGCAGCACCCGGCCGGACATGAACCAGCCCACCCCGGCGGAGGCGACCGTTATGACGCCAAGGCCGACGAGCGCGGACCTTAGCAGGTTGCTCAGCGCTTGCTGGCGCTGCGCTTGGAAGGCTGCGGCGGTGCCAGCGTAGATGGCGCCCATCGCCTGCTTGCACTCGGTCAGGTTCTGCGGGACGGGGAACGGCTGACCGTCCTTGTACCTGACGCCCGCCTGCCGGCAGGCCTGGTGCATGTCTTTCAGCAGCGGGCTGCTGATCGTCAGGGACGAGGGCGGTTGCGTGGGCAGGCTGGCGGCGAGCAGCCCGTAGGTCAGCGCGAGCAGCGCGATGCCGGCGGCAAGGAACAGCGCGGCGTAGGTGAGCGTCATTCGGGTCCTGACCTTCTGCGGCCAGAGGCGGCGGAGCGTGCGCATGATCATGGGAGCTGTCACGGGAGCCGGTAGCCGCTGCCGACCACGGTGTCGATCGGGTCAGGTTCGCCGAGCTTGCGCCGCAGCCGGCCGATGGTCACCGTCACGGTGCGGGTGAACGGGTCAGCGTTTTCGTCCCAGACCCGCTCGAGCAGATCTTCGGTGCTGACCACGCCCCCGTCGGCGACGAGGAGTTCTTCGAGGATTCCCATCTCCTTGCGGGTGAGCGACAGCGGCCGTCCCGCGCGGCTGACCCGGCGGCGGGCCCGGTCGAACACGATCTCGCCGCGCATTATCAGCGGCGCAGCCGCCGGGGCACGCCGGGCCAGCGCACGGACCCGCGCGACAAGTTCCTCGAACGCGAACGGCTTGCCCAGGTAGTCATCGGCGCCGAGGTTGAGGCCCTGCACCCGCTCGCCCACGGTGGCGGCTGCAGTCAGCATCAGAATGCGCGCAGCCGAGCCGGACCCGACCAGCGTGGCGCAGACCGCGTCGCCGTGCACCTTGGGCAGGTTCCGGTCCAGGACCACCACGTCGTAGGAATTGACCGCAGCCTTCTCGATCCCGGTCGGCCCGTCATAGGCCACGTCCGCGCCGATGCCCTGGTCACGCAGGCCGTCGGCGATGTCGTCCGCCAGCTCAGCCTGATCCTCGACTACTAGGACACGCATACGTCCATAGTGCCTTCTTGGACATCACATAAGCATCACGTGAGGCCCCCAGCTTGCCCTGGCCGCCAGTCCGTGACCTGGCCTTTCGAACGGCGGCGGGCACTGCACTGCGCCCGGCCACGGTGCCGCGCGTGATCTCGGTGTGATGCCTGGCGGCGTATTTCTGGAGGCGACCGGGCGCGGTGCCCGGCCGTGAGGAGGAACTCCGATGCCCATAACACGGCGGCCGGGCGTCCTGGCCGCCATGGTCGGCCTGCTGGTGATGACGGCGGCATGCAGCAGCGGCACGCCATCCAGTGGCACGCCACCCACCAGTGGCACATCATCCACCAGCAACACGTCATCCAGCGGTACTGGCGGAGTATTGGCAGCGTACGTCGCGGACAAGCTCGGCTTCGCCCGGTGCCTGCGCGCACACGGCGTGCCGAACTATCCCGATCCCAACGCCAGCGGGCAAGAACCGCCCAACTCGAAGCAGCTGATCTTCAGCCTTCGAGGCCAGGCAGCCGTGGCTGCATGCAGCTCCTGGAGCAACCGGATACACAACGACGTCGCCGCCCAGAACCAGGCGGTTATGGGCGAGTACGTGAGGTTCGCCCAGTGCATGCGCGCCCACGGGCTGCCGAGCTTTCCCGACCCCGTGACTGCCGAGGGGCGGGTGGAATTCGTGTTGAGAGCCAGCGAAGACGGCTTTGACCCGCATTCGCCGCAGGTTCTCGCGAAGGCCCGCCAATGCGAGAGCGTCCTGCCTGCAGGCTCGGGGCTGCCGTCGGTGGAGGTGATGTCGTGAGAGGTGTCGCCGCGGAGGCCGGGCAGGCGGAGGCCCCGGCGGCCGCGCGGGTGCCGGGGTCGCATGGCCGTGGCCGCTGGGTGGCTTTGGGCGTGGTGGTGGTGACCGCCGGGGCGGTAGCGGCGGGGGTGTTCTCCCCGGCCGCCACGACCGGGGCGGCGCCGGGGGCAGCCGCGCCGGCGACGGCGCTGGTGACCCGGCGGGACCTGTCGGCGACCACGCCGGTGACCGCGACGCTGGGGTACGCCGGGTCTTACACGGTGACCGGGCGGGGCGTTGGGACGCTGACCTGGCTGCCGTCGCCGGGTCGGGTAATCCGCCAGGGGCAGACGCTGTACCGGACCGATAACGGCTCCCCGGTGGCGCTGCTGTATGGCAGCGTGCCGGACTGGCGCGCGCTTGGCGAGGGCGTGACCGGTCAGGACGTGTCCCAGCTCAACCACGACCTGGTAACTCTCGGCTTTGCCGACCGGGCGGACATCGTCGCCCTCGGCTGGGATTACTACTCCTGGGAGACAGCCTACGGAGTGCAGCAAGTGGAACGGCACCTGGGGGTGTCCTATCCGTTGGGGGCACTGACGCTGGGGCAGGTGGTGTTCGAGCCGGAGGCGCTGCGGGTCACCCACGTGATCGCAAGCCTGGGCGGCCCGGCGTCCGGCCAGGTGTTGGCGGCGAGTTCGAACCGGCACGTGGTGATGATCGAACTGGACGTCTCCGGCCCGTCGGAGGTGAAGGCGGGCGACGCGGTGACAGTCACGCTGCCTGATGGGACCACCACCCCAGGGTTGGTGTCCTCGGTCGGTGCGGTGGCGACCACAACGTCCGGCCAGCAGGGACAGGGGCCAACCACGACGATCCCCGTCCAGGTGAAGCTGGCCGATCCGCGGGCGGAGGGGACGCTTGACCAGGCGCCGGTCACGGTGAACATCACCACGGCAAGCAGCGATGGCCCGGTGCTGGCGGTACCGGTGACGGCGCTGGTGGCACAGGCGTCGGGCGGATACCAGGTCGAGGTCGTCGGCCGGGGGAACACGCGGCGCTGGGTACCGGCGACACCAGGGATTTTCGACGACGCTAACGGCATGGTGCAGGTAACCGGGAACCTGACGCCTGGGGATCGCGTCGTGGTGGCGTCGTCGTGACCACCGCGCAGGTGACCCGGGATCGCGTCGGCCCGCCGGCCTGGAGAGTGCCTGTGCTGGAGCTGGACAACGTGTCGAAGGTGTATCCGGGCCAGTCGCCGGTGCGGGCGCTTGACCAGGTAAGCCTGGCGGTGGCCGTCGGCGAGCTGGTGGCGGTGGCCGGCCCCTCGGGGTCGGGTAAGACCACGCTGCTGCACCTGATGGGCACCCTGGACAAGCCGACATCCGGCACCGTGCGGGTCACCGGCCTGGACGTGGCGGCGCTGGGCGACCGGCAGTTGTCGGCGCTGCGCGCCTCCCGGATCGGGTTCGTGTTCCAGCAGTTCTTCCTCGGCGAGCACCAGACCGTCCTGGGCAACGTCGCCGACGGGCTGCTGTACGCCGGGGTCGGCCGCGGCCAGCGGCGGCGGCTGGCCGTCGCCGCGCTGGCCCGGGTCGGACTCGGGTACAAGGCCGCCGCTCGTCCCACCCAACTGTCCGGCGGGGAACGCCAGCGGGTCGCGATCGCCCGGGCCATCGCCGGCCACCCGCCGGTAGTGCTGGCCGACGAGCCCACCGGCAGCCTCGACTCCGCCACCGGCGCGTCCATCCTCGCCCTGCTGGAAGAACTCAACGCCGCCGGCACCACGGTCGTCATCATCACCCACGACCACGCCGTCGCCGCCCGCACCCGGCGCCGCATCGAGGTACTCGACGGCCGGATCATCACCGACACCGGAGCGGGGGAAACCCCATGACCGTGACTTCCGGGCAGCCCAGCGAGGCGGGCGCATGGGCGGCCCCGTTCCCGGCCAGGCTGGGACCGGGTGACCTGGCAGGGCTCGCCAGCATCGGGCTGCGGACCCGCAGGCTGCGCGCCGGGCTGTCCGCGCTGGGCATCGCGATCGGTGTCGCGGCGATCGTGGCCGTCCTGAGCCTGGCCGCCTCATCCTCCGCTGCGCTGCTAGCCGAGATCCAGCAGCTGGGCACCAACCTGCTTACCGTCACCAGCGGCCAGACGCTCACCGGGGAGGCCGCTGAGCTGCCTGCGGCGGCGCCGGGCATGATCGCCCGGCTGCCCGGGGTCACCGCGGTACAGGACATTGGCGGCGTCGGCGGCGCCAACGTCTACAAGTCCCCGCTTGTCCCTTCGATCAACACCAACGCCCTGAGCGTGAACGCCGCCACCCTGGGCCTGCCTGCCGCCGCGGGGACCAGCCTCGCGCAGGGCCGTTTCCTGAACGCCGCCACCGAACGTGAGCCCGTTGCCGTGCTCGGGGCCGCCGCTGCCCGGCGGCTGGGTATCGATCGGATCCGGCCCGGTATGCGGATCTGGCTAAGCAGCCAGTCGCTGGGCGGCCAGTGGTTTTACCTGACCGGAATCCTCAAGCCCGACATCTACGCGCCCGAGATCGACCAGTCGGCCCTGATCGGCTTCCTCGCCGCGGTGAAATACCTGGGCTTCGACGGGCACCCCTCGGAGATCTTCGTTCGCACCGTTGAGGACGACGAGGACGTCACCACCCGTGTCGATAGCCTGCTTGCCGCCCAGGCCAACCCGGAAAACCCCAGCCAGGTCGATGTCTCCCGGCCCTCGGACGCGCTTACCGCGCAGGCCGACACCAAGGGAGCGCTAGACACCCTGTTCCTCGGCCTGGGAGCGGTCGCCCTGCTGGTCGGTGCGATCGGTGTCGCCAACATCATGATCATCTCTGTTCTGGAACGCCGCCAGGAGATCGGGCTGCGCCGTGCCCTGGGCGCCACCCGCGGCCAGATCCGCATCCAGTTCCTGGCCGAGGCGATCATGCTGTCCCTGGCCGGCGGCGCTGCCGGAGTCCTCATCGGTGCGGCCTCCACCACGTGGTACGCCCGCACCCACCACGAGGCCACCGTCATCCCGCTCGAGGCCTGGGCCGGAGGACTTGCCGCCGCCATCGTCATCGGTGCCATAGCAGGACTGCTGCCCGCCATCCGCGCCGCCCGCCTGCCACCCACCCAGGCGCTATGGACCGTCTGACTCCGGCAGGCACATCCACGAGTGGTACCCGCCACCAGTCATAACAAGAGAGGCAATAGTCCGTTGACAGACCATGTGAACGTCGTCGAGGCCAGCGGCCTCGGCAAGCGCTACGGCGTTAACTGGGCGCTACGCGAGTGCACGCTGGCGCTCCCGGCCGGGCAGGTGACGGCACTGGTCGGCCCGAACGGCGCGGGCAAGTCCACGCTGCTGAACCTGACGGTCGGCTTGACAGCGCCGACTGCGGGCACCGTCACCGTGCTGGGCGGCCTGCTACCCGGGTCCCCGGCGGCTCTCGACAGGATCGCGTTCGCCGCGCAGGACACGCCGTTGTACAAGACCCTGTCGGTCGCGGACATGCTGCACCTGACCCGTAACCTGACCTGGCGCTTTGACCTGGCATACGCGCAGGCCCGGCTGGCCGAGCTGGGCATCCCGCTGCGGCGGAAGACGGGGAAGCTGTCGGGCGGGCAGCAGGCGCAGGTCGCCCTCACGCTGGCGCTGGCGCGCCGGCCGAGCCTACTGGTGCTCGATGAACCGGTAGCGATGCTGGACCCGATCGCCCGGCACGACTTCATGGCCACGGTGCTGGCCGCAGCGTCCGCTGACGGGGTGTCGGTGCTGCTGGCTTCGCACGTGCTCACCGAACTGGAGCGGGTGGCCAGTTACCTCGTCCTGCTGTCATGCGGGCAGGTGCGGCTGGCCGGGGCGGTCGATGACCTGCTGGCTACCGACCATCAGGCCAGCCTGGAGGAACTCGCCCTGACTTACCTGCGCGAGACCCCTGCGGAGGTGACGAAATGACCGCGCTGACCGTGCCCGGCGCGCATGCTGATGCCGCGACCCTGCGGCCGGTGCCGTGGCGGCGGATGGCCTGGGTCACCTGGCGGCAGCACCGCTTCGCGCTGGGCGGCATGGTCGCCCTGCTGGGCGCGCTTTCGCTGTACCTGTGGATGGCCGGCCTTCATGTGCACCACGCCTACGCCACCGCGACCGCCTGCCACCCGGAAAGCTCATATGCCTGCCAAAACCAGGTGATCAATTTCAATACGGCCTACGGCCCAACCGCGTACACGATCGCGACCCTCCTGCACGTGGTGCCCGCGCTGATCGGGGCATTCGTCGGCGCGCCCGTGCTGGCCCGGGAACTGGAAACCGGCACCTTCCGGTACGCCTGGACCCTGGGCGTCGGACGGCAGCGCTGGACACTCGCCAAGCTGGTGCCGCTCACCGTCGCGGTAACGGCGGCCTCCGGGGCGTTCAGTCTGCTCTTCTCCTGGTACTACCAGCCGTTCTTCGCCGATGGCGGCAATATTCCGCTCGACCCCAAGCTGTTCGATCTGCACGGGGTTGCGTTCGCCGCCTGGACGCTGGCCGCCTTCGCCATCGGCGCCCTCATGGGACTGCTCATCCGCCGCGTCGTGCCCGCGATCGCCGCCACCCTGGCCGCCGTCGCCGGGCTCCTCTTCGTGGCCCGGCTGTACCTGCAACAGCATTACATCGCACCGCTGATCGCCAAGAACCCCTTCAACCCGCCTGTTTCGGCGTGGATCATCAACGCGTGGTGGACCAAGAACGGCACAACGATCAGCCAGTCCACGATGAACCAGATCACTTACACCATGTTCCGGCAGATCCTGCCCGCGATACTGCCGAAGAACGTCAATAGCAACGACGTCAAGTTCTACAAGCGGGCGGCCAACTCCCAGGTGCTGAACTACCTCACCCACCACGGCTACACACAATGGACCAGCTACCAGCCCGGCAGCAGATTCTGGCCCTTCCAGTGGATCGAGGGCGGCTGGCTGCTCGCGCTGTCGGTCCTGCTCCTCGCCGCGACCGTCTGGCTGGTGGGCCGCCGGGCGACATGAGCCGCCACCTCGCAACCTGGGAGCAGAATGGAGCCACGACTCGATGGCAGGCGGTGTCAAATGCGGTTAGGAGCCGCGATCGTGGTAGTTCCGAGTGCCGCTGACCTGCTGGAACGTCATTAAGCAGCCTCCGGCTGGCTGGCCATTTAGCGCGGGCTGATGGAGGCGAGCGCCTGGCTGAGGGCGCGGATGTCGTCGCTGCTGTTGTAGGCGTGCAGAGATACCCGGATCCCGCCGGCGCGGGCGCTGGTGTTCATGTTGTACTCGCTCGCCAGCGCCGCCTGGACCTGGTCGGCGGCGGCTGCGGGGTGCCTGAGTGAGACGATGTGCCCGCTTGCGGAACGGTCACCGGGCGCCCGGTAAGGCGTCCATCCGAGCAGCGCGGTCTGCTCGGCCAGATCGGCCGCCAGCAGCCTGGCGTGCTCGCTGATCGTCGTCAGTCCGATGCTCGTGAGCAGCCTGATCGAGGTGAGCAGGCCCACCGCGGCGCTGTAGGACATGGTCGACAGCTCGAACCTGCGGGCGTCCGCAGCGAGCGAGAGTTCCTGCGGGGTGAAGTCGAATGGTGTGGCGCTGCCTTTCCAGCCAACGACCACCGGGGTGGCCGCCGCCAGGCCCTCGCTAACGGCGAGCAGGGCAACGCCCGCCGGCGCGGACAGCCACTTGTAGCCGCTGCACACCAGCGCGTCCACTCCCCATTGCGTCATCGTGACCGGGGCGGCACCGGCCAGCTGGGTCACGTCGACTACTACCCGGGCGCCAACGGCCCGGGCGCACGCCACCAGGGCCGCGACATCGACCTGGCTGCCGGTGGCGAATTGAACCGCGCTGACGCACACAACTGTGGTGCGCTCGGTGATGGCATCGCCTAGCGAGCGCGTGAGGTCGTGATCCGGGGTGTCGCGAACCCAGCGGATATGCATGCCCAACCGGTCCCGGGCTGCCAGCCACGGGTAGGTCACGCTGGGGAAGTCGCTGGCCACCAGGACCACCTCACCCCCTGTGCTGGACAACAGCGCAGCAAGCTGGCCCAGGCCCTCGCTGGCCCCGCCCACCACCGCGACCGACGCCACCGGCGCGCCCAGCAGCCCAGCCGTGGCCGTGCGCAGCTCGTCCAGGACTCTTGCCTCGGCCTGGTCGGACAGGCGGAGGTTGCCATGCTGAGCAACGTCGGTCAAGAACCGGACGCTCGCCGCCACCGAGGTGCGAGGTATCAGCCCCAGCGAGGCCTGGTTCAGATAGGTGCAATAAGCGAGAGCCGCGTACTCCCCAGGGTCAATCAACGCGTCCATGATCACCCTCCGCTACCGCCGGGCCGCCGCTGGCTTCACCCCCGGCCGCGGACGAGTTACCGGGACGGATGCAGTTAGGTCAACGTCGTGCTCCTACCGTGATCCTGCCGCAGAGCAGCCCCGGGCGCCCTTGATCGTTCCTGCATACAGTGTTGTCGTGCGGCCTGGCGATGTCGCGCCGTTTGAGCTGGGAACCGACGGCCCCAGGTCAATTCTGGTCGGCGTGGACGGCTCCACCACCTCGACGCGGGCTGGCTGGTATGCGGCGGGCCTGGCGCGCCGGCAGCGGGCGACGGTCACCGCTGTCTACGTTGCCCCGGTGTCGGCGGGGCTGGCGGTGAACGGCGCCGCCGCCGGCCTGGAGGCAGCCCGCCGGGAGGCAGATGAGCCGACCGCGGATGACATGCGCCGCCGGGCGGAAGAATTTCCCAGGAGTTCGGCGTCCCCATCACCTTCATCGCCGTCCGGGGTGACCCATTCACCGAGCTGCGCCGGATCGCTAACGAGATCCGCGCCGACGCCGTCGTGGTCGGAGCGTCCGCCCATGCCGGCCACCGGCTGGTCGGTTCGCTGGCGGTGCGGCTCGTGAAAGCGGCCCGATGGCCGGTTACGGTGGTGCCCTGAGCCAGCCAAGGCCTGGCGCAGTGCCTCCTCGGCTAGCCCCATGCTGAACACCGCAGTGGTCAGCCGCCTGTGCGGGTGCCGTGTGTCCCGATGTCCTGGCTCATCGACTGCAGCTTGTCGGCGAGCGGGGCGAGCGCTCCGAGGCCGGCTTGCTGGCCGAGCGAGGCGCAGGCCTGCCGCAGCGCATCGAGCCGTTCTTTGATGATCTTCCAGGCCGGGTCCTGGTGCGGCAGCATGAAGATGGCGGGACGGGCTATCTCACCCAGACATGGCTCGCCGTCAGCAACGACGCAGCCGCGAGCGTGAGTGGCGGCTACTGGTATCACCGGCAGCGGCACACGCCTGCACCAGAGGCTGGCGACCCTGCTTTCCAGGACCAACTGATGGACCGGCTGGCCACGCTCACCGGTGTCGCGCTCGTGTGACGTCGCGGTTGCGCGCGGCCCGACGGCGAAGAGTCCCGCAGCTTACCCTGCTGACTGTGAATGAGGCACCGGACTACGCGTTCCCGCATTCCGCCGAGGACGAATCGCGCCGTCTTCAGCTGCTGGAGCAACGTCTCGACCCCCTGACCAAGCGGCGCATTCAGCGTCTTGGCGTCACCAAGGGTGCTAGCTGCCTGGAAATCGGTGGAGGGCGGGGGTCGATCACCCGGTGGCTGTCTGAAGTCGTCGGCCCGACCGGACGGGTGATCGCCACCGACCTGCAGCTGGGGTTTCTGGCCGAGATAGGCGCCCCGAACGTCGAGGTCCTCCGGCACGACATCCGCACCGATACGTTTCCGCCCAGCTCTTTCGATCTCATCCACACACGGGCAGTGCTCATGCATATCTCCCCCAGCGTGGACCTGCTGCGACGGATAGTCACCTGGCTGACTCCCGGCGGGTGGCTGGTGCTTGAGGAACCAGATTTCGGCATGTGGATCGGCGACGCCGACCCGGTATGGGCCACCTCCCCCCGGACGACGCAGGCCGCCTTCCCGAGCATGGCCCTCTCCCAGGGCCGATCCCTGCTCCGCCAAGTTCACCAGCTCGGCCTCACAAGCATCGGCGCGGACGCCGAGATCGACATCATCCAAGCCGGCACTGATCTCGCCGAGTTCTACCAGCTCAGCCAGGCTGCGCTCGCCCGCTCGAAGGCGCAAGCTGGCGCCCTCAGCCGCGCGGAGGCGACGGCACTCATCGACCGGCCAGCCGACGAGGACTTCCTGGCGTGCGGATTCGTCCACATCGGTGTCTGGGGCCAGCGGCCCAATCCGGCCACCCCGGCTACATAGCCGCCCTCAGGGCACGAGTTCTTCGAGCGCGGCGGTCCAGCTCTCCCAATAGGGTCGGCCAGGTTCGGCGGCGATGGCCCTGATGAGCTGCTGCCGGAACGGTTCCGGGTCGCCGCCGAAGCCGTTCTCGATGACCGCCGCCGCGAGCGCGAACACGGTGCTTTGCCAGGGTGCGTCGAAGGCCAGCTCGCCGTTGCGGCGGGGCAGGTCCAGCCCGGACAGGCTCAGCGGGGTGGTCACAGCCTGGCCACGCCGATCATCGAGTCCCGGGTCACCAGGGCGGCCAACTCGGCCTCGGTCATGCCCGCCGTGCCCGGCGGGCGCTCGGGCAGGACGAGGTAGCGGACCTCGGCGGAGGAGTCCCATACCCGGATCTCCACCTTCTCGGGCAGCGGGCAGCCCATCTCGGCCAGCAATGCCCGCGGCTCGCGGACCATCCGCGCGCGGTAGGGGGGGTCTTTGTACCAGGCCGGTGGCAGCCCCAGCACCGGCCATGGGTAGCAGGAGCAGAGCGTGCACACGATCACGTTGTGGACGGCTGCGGTGTTCTCCACGACCACCAGGTGATCACCTTCCGGCCCACCGAAGCCGAGCTCGGCAATCGCGGCGGTGCCGTCAGCCAGCAGCCGCAGTTTGTACTCGGGATCAGCCCAGGCCCGGGCCACCACCTTCGCCCCGTTCATCGGGCCGATCTCCGTCTCATACCGGCGGGTGATCTCCTCGATGAACCCCTCCGGCACCAGCCCGCGTTCGGTCAGCAAGGCCTCAAGCGCCGCAACCCGCTGCTCCACCGGCGACATCGGAGCCGTGTGATGGTCGCTGTTGCTCATGTCCGCTCCAGGTAGCTATCCCACAGATCAACGTGCACCCACACACCACGCTGGCCGTCACCCCACAACTCCGCGGCGTCGAACCGGACCGAATACGTCGGCTCGTGGCGCCGGGCAGTGCCGTGGGCCTCAATATCGGGCACTGAATAGCTGCCATCCACCCGCACCACCGTCCCGGCCTTCCCCCGCACATACCGGGGGCAGCGGGTGTGCCCGGGCGGATGCCACTCCCGCACCCGGACCCGGTCGCCAACGCCGAAGCGCGGCGCGCCGACGTCTGGCCCAGCGTCCACCACGGGCGGCGCCAGCACCGGACCGCTCATCGGGAACCGCCCGCCCGCGCGCGCCTCAAGCTCGGATCGCGTCACCAGCCCGTGCTCAACGGCCAGCGTGGCCGCCGCGGTGAGCCAGTGCTCGTAATAGCTCGACGTCAGATAGTGGCCCGGCTCCATCCGCTCGATCGCATGGCGGAACTCACCGCCGCTCGCCTCGACCGCGCCAGCCACAGCTGTCAGCAAGGCCCGGGCCACCGGCTCCCACCGATGGTGGAAAACAGGTTCGGCCGGCGAATAGCCCACTGGCCCGAAGCCCTGCATGCCACCGAGGTCATGGATACCGTCCACCAGCAAGACCTTACCTCTCCGTGCCATCGCACCGAATGCGCCGGCGCAGGTCAGCCCGGTAATGTCGCGTAGGTGTCACGTGAGCGGCAGCGGCTTCCGGCGGGGACGGTCACGATGCTGTTCACCGATATTGAGGGGTCGACCGTGCTGCTGACCCGGCTTGGTGACGCCTACGGTGAGCTGCTCTCGGCGCAGCGGGCCTTGCTGCGGGCGGCCTTCGCGGGGCAGGGCGGCCATGAGCTGGGGACCGAGGGGGATGGCTTCTTCGTCGTGTTCGAATCCGCTGGCGATGCGGTGCTGTGCTGTCTGGCGGCCCAGCAGGCACTGTCAGCCCATGACTGGCCGGACGGGGTGCCGGTGCGGGTGCGGATGGGGCTCCATTCAGGTGAGCCCGCCCGGCATGAGGACGGTTATGTGGGGCTGGACGTGCACCGGGCGGCGCGGATCGCGGCGGCCGCACATGGCGGGCAGGTGCTGCTGTCGGAGGCAACGCGGCTGCTGGCCGAGCCACGGCTGCCCAGCGGTGTGGCCCTGCAGGATCTCGGTTTTCACCGGCTGAAAGACATTAGGGCGCCGGAACGGCTCTATCAGCTGGCCGGCCCGGGGCTGGAGGTCAGGCTCCGGCCGAGGAGCCTGGGTACCCCGGCCAGTTTGCCTGCGTCATTGACGCCGCTGGTGGGGCGAGATCGCGACGTGGAGTTCCTGCGTTCGGTCGTGGCGCAGTCCCGGGCCCGCCTGGTGACACTGACCGGTGCGGGGGGCGTGGGGAAGACGCGGCTCGCGGTGGCCGCCGCGGCCGCGATGGGCGAGTTCTTCGGCCAGGGCGTCTTCTTCATCCCCTTGGCGGCCGTCCGCGACGCGGAGGGGATGTGGGCGGCCATCGCCGGCAGCCTTGACGTCACCGGCGAGGGCCCAGCCGCTGATAGCGCTACCCGGTACTTGGCTGACCAGCAGGCTCTGCTGGTGCTGGACAACGTCGAGCAGCTCGCAGGGGCCGCCGGGGTGGTAGCGGAGCTCCTGCAAACCGCGCCGCAACTGGTGATCGTGGCCACTTCGCGGCGGCCGCTGCGTCTGGCAGGGGAGCATGACTACCCGGTGCCGCCGCTGGGCCTTCCTCGCGGCGGTGGGCTGGCGGAGGTGGCCGGATCGGGGGCGGTGCAGATGTTCCTCCAGCACGCGCAGATGGTCAGGCCAGGGTTCGCGCTCACACCCGGTAACGCCGCCGACATCGTGGCGATCTGCCGGCGCCTCGATGGGCTGCCGCTGGCTATCGAACTGGCCGCGGCCCGCGCCAATCTGCTGACCCCGCGGGCGCTGCACGCCCGGCTTGGCCCCCTGGACCTGGCCGCGGCCGATGCCGGCCGCCCGTCCCGCCAGCAGACCATCCGCCATACCATCGCGTGGAGCTATGGCCTGCTGACCAGCGAATCCCAAGATGTCCTGCGCCGGGCCGGGGTGTTCGCCGGCGGCTGCGGCCTCGACGCCCTGGCGGCGGTCGCTCTCAGCGGGCCCCGCCCGGCCGGCCCCGGCCCGCTGGAACTGGCTGCCGAGCTGCTGGATGTCAGCCTGATCACGGTGGCCGACGGCGCGGACGGCGAGCCGCGGGTCAGCCTGCTGGAAACCGTCCATGACTATGCGATGGAGCGGCTAGTGCAGGCCGGTGAGCTGGACGAAGCCCAGCTGCGGCATGCGGTGCACTACGCCAGCTTCGCCGAGCGTGCACAGCAGCAGCTTTACGGCCCGGCCCACCTGGCGGCGCTGGACCGCCTGGAGGCCGATCACGGCAACCTGGCAGCGGCACTGCGCTGGTCTCTCGGTACCGCGGCGGCCGAGCCGGCCAGCGCCGCCCAGCGGGCGGCAATCGGCGTCCGACTGGTGCTCGCGCTGACCGCGTTCTGGTATCAGCAGGGCTATGTAGCGGAAGGCCGGCAGTGGCTGCAACGGGCGATGCAACTGACCCCTGACGATGCCGGAGCACCCTTCGCCCGGGTCGCAGGTGCGCTCGCAGCGCTGCTGGCACAGCAGGGGGAACTCGCCGCAGCACTGTCGCTTCAAAAACGCAGTCTGGCCATCTGGCGCCAGCTCGGCAGCCTGCCTGAGCAGGCATTTGAGCTGAATGGCATTGGCATCACCAGTCGCCGCCTTGGTGATCTGCCGACCGCGCGATCGGCCCTGCAGGAGAGCATTGCCATATCCCGCGAGCTCGGGAGCACTGGCTTCCCGCTGACCGCTGCGCTGATGAACCTCGGCCTCACCGAACACCTGGCAGGCAATTCTGGCGAAGCTGTCCAGCTCGTGCAGGAGGCGCTGGCGCTGGCAGCAGAGACAGGTGACGTGTATGCCCTGACCCACGCGCGGCTCTCTCTTGTCAGGATCAGCCTCCGGGACGGCCACGCCAGCGAAGCGGCGGAACAGCTCGCCGCCACCTTCGGCTATGCCGCCCACTCCGGCAACGCCGAAGTGCTTGCCACGACACTGGAACTGTCGGCCTGCATCGCGGCCAGCCGCGGGACGAACCTGCGTGCCGCCCGCCTGGCCGGGGCAGCTGAGACGATCAGGGAGCAAGCAGGCATACCACGGCTAGCCGAAGACACCGACCTGCTTGAGCAGTTCCTGGCGCCAGCTCGTGCCAGCACCGCACCCAAATCGTGGGACTCCGAGCTCGCCATCGGCCGCGCGCTCAGCCAGCAGGACGCCGCCGCACTCCTTCCAGGCCTGCCCGCCCCCGAATCCCGGTGATGGCACTCCAGCTGCCAGGGCGGTCCGTCTGTGAGGGTGACAGCGCTGCGTGCAGTCTCACCGGTGGCTCGCGTAGCGTGCTGCTACGGCCCGACGTAAGCCGCGTCCCGGAGGGAGACGACGATGCCCGAGCACAGGACCGGAACCCGCGAGGAATGGCAGGCGGCCCGTGACGAGCTCGCGCAGCTCGAGGCCGAGCAGGCGCAGCGCAACGAGGAGATTTACCGGAAGCGGCTCGAACTGCCGTGGGTGGCCGTCGAGAAGGACTACCAATTCGACACCGAGGACGGCAAGAAGAGCCTCGCGGACCTGTTCGCGGGCCGCTCGCAGCTGCTTGCCTACAACATCATGTTCGGGCCCGCGTACTCACGCGGCGCGTGTCCTGGATGCACCAGCCTCGGCGACGAACTCAGCGGGACGCTGGTGCACCTCAATCACCGGGACGTGACCCTGATCTGCTTTTCACGCGCGCCGATAGACCGGCTCCTCGCCTACAAGGAGCGGATGGGCTGGCAGTTCCCGTACGTGTCGACTTACGGCACGGACTTCGCATTCGACTTCGGGCTCGCGATGACCGAGGAGCAGACGCAGCAAATCCCCGAGGTCAAGGCGATGATCGACAATCCGCCCGAGGAGCTGCAGGACTGGTCAAAGCAGATCGGGGCGGAACTCAGGGACGGCCTGCGCGAGGGCCCCGGATGGATCGCCTTTGCCCGCGAGAATGGCACCGTCTACCACACCTATACGGTGATGGCACCGGACTCGTTCGTCGCGCCCTATCACTCGTTTCTGCTCGAGCGGACGCCGAAGCAGGGCCCCAGCGGTTCTCGCATCTGGCGCAAGGATGAATACCCAGACTGAGCCGAAGGAGCCAGCCGGCCCTGCTGGAACTGGCCCGGTTAGATCGGCCCACCCAGGCTGCAGCGGCCGGCCGGGTGCTCGGGCACGGTCACGATGCCGAAACCCATGCCTGCCACGACTCGACGGTCCGGAAGCCAAGCTGCTCGTAGACCGGGTAACCCGGCGGGCTGGATTGCAGCCATGACCACATTGGCCCTTCTGCGAGTCCATCAGTCACCGCCTGAGCGGTCAGGGCTGTGCCGTACCCGCGACCCCGGTCGGCGGGCGGGGTCGCGACGTTGAAGATGCCGACGAAGGCACCGAGTGTGACCCCGATTCCGGTCGTGACCAGGCGGCCATCCGCCTCGCCGACGTAACACCGCACTCCCGGAAGGCCGAGCGTGGCCGGCGTGACCAGCTGCCGGAACGGCTCCGGCGGGGCCTCGAAGCCCGCGGCGGCGACCCGCACGTGCAGCTCCGCCTCCCCCGGCTGCAGCTGCCTGACCACCAGCCCGTCCACGTGCTGGCCGAGCCTCGACGGGTCCTCCAGGACCATCAGCGGCACGTCGTCCTGGTCCCGGCTCATGCCAAGGTTCATGGCGAGGCTGGACAGCGCCGGGCTGCCGCCGGGCCGCAGCTGAAGACAGTGGGGCAGGCCGGTAGCCGCAACCTGGTCCAGCAGGTCGGCCACAACGTCCGGATCCGGGTCGGCCCGCTCCAACCACACGCCGTTAAGGAATGGCGACTGCACCCCGGTAACCATGGCAACCGCCCCGCCGTGACGCCGCGCCCAGCCAGCCGGGACGGCGCTCACCAGACGCTGCCACGACTCGGCCAGAGCGGCAGCAGCAGCGTCGGCATCGATGCCCATGCCGGCACAGTAGCGGCGACGAACTGGGGCAATCAACGTTCACCGAGAGCCGCCCCCGCTGTCCCCGCATGCCGGGATAGGTGAGGCAGGGACAGAGCACGATAGGTATTCTCCCGTCGTATGCCCGCGACGGCAGCCGCCGGGCGACGCCAGCTAAACCAAACCATCCCCGGTGGGTGAGGACGGTTCACCTTCCAGTCACCCATGATTAGCACGGCATTCAGCTGGGCACCGGGGCAGACAGCGCACCAGGAACCGAGGTCAGCGCGACTGCCCGGGCCGGGGCAGCGTCAGGACGGCCGTAGCTCGGGAGGACGTTGGCGATGGCTACCGCAGGGGAAGTTAGCGAGCGGCCCGCAGCGGCCGATGGGCGCTGGTATGCGCTCGAGCCGCAGGAGGTTGCCAGCAGGCTGGGGGTTGTCCCGGAGTCTGGGCTTTCCGCCGCCGAGGCCGCGAACCGGCTTACCCATGACGGCCCGAACCAGCTTCCGGTGGAGCAGCCGCCGTCAGCGCTCCGCCGGCTGCTGGCCGAGTTCACCAGCTACATGCAGATCATCCTGGTCGGGGCGGCCATCGTCTCGCTGCTGATCCAGCAGTGGAGCACGGCGATCGTGCTGTTCGTGATCGCGCTCTTCAACGCCCTGGTCGGGCTGCGGCAGGCGGGCAAGGCCGAGAGCGCGATGAACGCGCTGCAGTCGATGATGAAGGCGACCGCCCGGGTGCGGCGGGACGGCGCGGAGGCCGAGATCGGCGCGGAGCAACTGGTCGCCGGCGACGTCGTGCTGATCGCGGCGGGAGACGAGGTACCGGCCGACGGGCGGATCGTGTCCGCCAGCGCGCTGCAGATCGACGAGTCCGCGCTGACCGGTGAGAGCGTCCCGGCGGCGAAGGACGCCGCGACGCTGCCCGGCGTGGTCGGGCCCGGCGAGCAGGCAAACATGGCCTTCATGCACACCCCGGTCACGCATGGGAGCGCGGTGGTCATCGTCACTGGGACAGGCAGCGACACCGAGGTCGGGAAGATCGCCCACATGCTGTCGGCGACGGCGAAGGAAGAGACGCCGCTGACCAAGCAGATGAACACGCTGACGCTGTGGATCGTCGGGGCCGCGGGCATCACCATGATCATCATGTTCGCGCTGGGCCTGGCCCGCGGGCAGTCGCTGAAGGTGCTGTTCGACACCGCGGTCGCGCTCGCGATCGCGGCGATCCCGCTGGCCCTGCCGATGGTCGTGCAGGTGGTCCTTTCCCTGGGCAGCGTCGAGCTGGCGAAGCAGAAGGCGATAGTGAAGGACCTTCCGTCGGTGGAAACGCTCGGGTTCACCTCGGCGATCAACTCCGACAAGACCGGGACGCTGACGATGAACCAGATGACGGCGGTCGAGGTGGTCGACCCGACCGACCGCTACGAGATCACCGGCACCGGCTACGGCCTGGAGGGCCGGATCAGCCACCCGGCCGGCAAGACCGACACCATC
>Ga0318554_10000181_pt1 | contig 19532 bp, 17 predicted proteins | sample GRESIP082b2f22_FD_203687 | JGI IMG/M metagenome (GOLD analysis project Ga0318554, IMG submission 203687) | Tropical soil microbial communities from Luquillo Experimental Forest, Puerto Rico - GRE.SIPMG.082b2f22 | ecosystem: Environmental > Terrestrial > Soil > Tropical forest > Bulk soil... | reverse complement strand
GGGTAGCCGAGTTCAGTTAACAGCGAAGCTGCGTGTTTTGCATCGGCCTCGTTAGCACGCCTGAGTATGACCTTCATGTCGTCTCTCTCGTAGAGATTTTGGGACAAGTTGCCCAGTCAGGCCGGATCAGCGACACCTACCGCCGAAGAACGCACTGCCCGTGCGATGCCCATCGAATAACAATATTTGCCGCAGCGCGGAATGTCCGCTTTTGGGGGTAAAGCGGACATCGCACCGACGCCGGTCTGCGAAGCCGCTCATGCCCGAAAGCGGTATGCCGTAGTTGATCTAATCACCAGTCTCGCCCAATCTTGTATGAAGGCCGGTTACGTTGACAAGGAATCCGGCGAAGGCTGGGCTTTAATGCGTGTTACCGCGGGTGACGTGTGGATAGCAGTCGGCGCGCTAACTGGTCTGACGCTGACGATCGCAATAGCATCGGCGGCAAAGCCATGTCTAACCCAAGCCGAAGCGCAGAAGCGGTGGCCAAAAGCGCATCTGTTCTGGCATACCGCTAATCACTGCTGGGATAATCTGCCGCTCAACGCGGTTCGCGCCAGCGACTATGACAAGCCAAATTTGCAGTCAACGCCTGCAGCTCCAGCCCAGATGATTGACTCGATGCAGGATTGGTCGGAAATGCCGCCAGTGGCCGGCAAACGCGAAATCTTTTTTCCGACAGTCAAGCACAACGATACCGAATTCTTCGGACTTGCCCCCGTGCCGCCGCTGAACTGGCCTGTGGCATGGTTCACGCCAGCTCCAATTAGCGGCTGGCCGCAGTTGCTCGATATCGACCGAGCGCCATTCATCAACTGGGAGCGAAGAATCGGACGATGACTCACGCTCGAGTCCGCCGAGATTGGCGACGATCTGCCGGTTCAGCAGCCAACAAAATTTGAGATGTATATCAACCTGAAGACTGCCAAGGCGCTCCGCATTACAGTTCCGCTGCCCCTGTCCGGCCGCGCCAACGAGGTATTTGAGTGGGGCGGCGCATGTCCGCTTTTGGCACAAAGCGGACATCCTCGTCGTGCTCAGCAATGTCCGCTTTCGGGGGTAAAGCGGACATTGGCCGGACTTAGCGGAATGTCCGCTTCTGACCCAAAAGCAGCCCAAACGGCGCCGGCCTAACGCCACATTCGATCCCTATTTGCAGCCACCTAGGGTACTGATGGGCGGGACTCCCAATCGAAGGTTTTTCGCGTTTGGTGTTGCGGGGAGCAGTTCCTCTCGCAAGCCGACTGTCATTCAGTTCGGCCAGCGCGGTTGAAGCGGCTGGTGCGCGCCGTTCCGATTGCGCGCTGGACCGGAAGTCTTCCCAATGCGCAAGTGAGTGCGTAGCAGAGTCGGTCCTTTATCGATTGATTTTGCCAGGAGAGCGTGGGCTTTTTTGTTACCTAATGCTGCTCTAGGGGAGTTGCAGTGGGGGAGCGAACAAATCGGACGCTCACGTTTAGAGTCGCCATAACGGCCGCCGTTTTGGCTATCATCACGGCTCTCACAGCGTCTCTGACATTTATCCAGCTTGAGACCTTTCATGCGGCGGCAGGAGCCGCTGCCTCTGCCGCTATGGATGCCGCAAGCGCGAACACGCTTAACCGGCTTGAGGGTGACATATCGGAGATAAATGCTGTTGTTCGTGTGCTGTCATCAAATCCCTCTCTTACTGACTCGGATGACAGGAGCGAGACCGATGGCGTAATCGCTCTGTTTAAAGCTGCGCTGCACGAGTTGCCGCAAGCGGATAGCCTCTATGTCGGGTACGACAATGGTTGCTGGTTGCAAGTCCGGCGCCTCGATGTACTGGGTTCAGCAGAGCGTGAGAAACTAGGGGGCCCGTCCGCAGCCGTCTACAATGTCAATTTAGTTCGCCCGACCTCTAACGGCTCGCTACCGATGCGGCGGCTTTTCCAAGACGAGCAAGGCAACACGATCGAGCAGACCGATCTATTAAATTACGGCTATGACCCACGGGAACGGGTCTGGTATCGCGATACGATGCGAGCGGACCGCGGTCTTGTTTCGTCACCATATCCTTCATTCAGCATCGGCACACCGATGATCACCTTGAGCGCACCCCTAAGTGGAAATGTGCGCGGTGTTATAGCTGCCGACCTCAAGCTTGATAAGTTCAGCGATTTGGTCCATGCGCAGCGCCCCGGAGAGCATGGAACGGCAATCATCTTTGACTCGTTCGGCGTGCTCATCGCGCATCCCGACTTTGCACGGCTGATGGAATACGCGAGCGCGGGAAAATACGCGAGCGCGGAACCCCCCGATCCGCAGCTCCCCGAGATTGGCCAGATTCGAACAGGGCTAGTCGGCGCTGTGATGCGGGGATGGGATGGCGGTGACCGCTACGAAGGCAGCATTCGAGGCAAGGATGGACGAGATTATCTTTATCGCCTGCAAAAATTTTCCCAGGCCGACGAATTTAGCGGCTACTCGCTGTTGCTTGCAGCGCAGGATGATTTTGCCGGGGACGTCCGGAAGTTACAGTTGAGAGGAATAATAGTTGCACTCGCCGCCGCCGGTTGCTTCGTCCCTGCAGTTTGGATGTTCGGCAGCCGGATGTCGACTTCGCTGAAGGGGATAACGGCTCAGGCGGGCAGGCTCCACCGGCTAGCACCGCCTGATGATATGCCGATCACGTCGCATGTTGCGGAGATTGACGAACTAGGCCAGACCATGGCGGTCGCCCAGCGCAGCATCTGGTCCTTTGCTCGCTTTGTCCCAAAGGATATCGTCAGAGGAATCATCGATAATTCTATTTCTACTGAGCTTGGCGGAGTCAGGCGAGAAGTCACTGTCCTATTTACCGATGTCACAAACTTTACCGGCATTGCCGAAGCGGCTGACCCCGACAGTTTGATGCGGCAAGCATCGCGCCATTTTACGGCGCTAACGAGGGTATTTCTCGCTGAGGGCGGGACTGTAGACAAGTTTATCGGGGACTCCGTGATGGTGTTTTGGAACGCTCCCCATTTGCAGTTCGACCATGTCGAGCGGGCCTGTCGCGCGGCCCTTTCGGCCAAGGCGGCAAGCGACGCTCTCAATACTCAATTTGAGGCGGAGGGCCTGCCGGCGTTTGCCGTCCGCTTCGGCATTCATTCTGGCGAAGCCGTCGTAGGAAATGTCGGCTCCGAGGAGCGCATGAACTATACAGTGCTGGGCAACAGCGTGAACTTGGCGGCGCGTCTGGAGGGGTTAAATAAAGAGTACGGTACTACGATCCTGGTCAGCGACGCTGTCCACGAGCGAGTTGAGCATCGCTTTCGGTTCCAGCCAATCGCTTCGGTAATCGCCAAGGGCCTGACGACAGAAACGCGCGTCTACGAGTTAATTGAAGCAGTCGCGTAGGTGGATAGGAGAAATCTCCCGCTACTCAACTTGGCACGCGCCGGTACTTGGCGGATCGGGCTGCCAGCATAGCGCGCCGGTTTCGTTCATCAAGCGTTGGAGGGTTTCTGCCTCACGGTCGAGCACCGGTCGCGGCTTATCGCCACGCAATACAACACGTTGGAAGGTATTCATGAAAACTTCATCGAACTCGCGGCCGCGGCGGCCAAGGCCGATCGGTGGCAGCGCGGGCAAGGCGTCCTTCGCCGACTGCGTCTGTGCGATAGCAGCGGCGCCCATTTTCAGGCCAGCGCCGAGATCTGCCGGCAGTTCTGTTTTCACCACCGGAAAAAACCCAACAGTGCGAGCCGTGGCGATTTGCGTTTTCGGCTGGGTCAAGTAATCGATCAGTGCCATCGCCCCGCTGATGTCGGGCGCGCCTTTCATCACCGCGAGGCCTGCAAGCACGGCCATGTAGCCCCGGCCCTTCGGTCCGGCAGGAGCGGGGAAGGCGATGAATTCTTCCGGTTTCTGACGCAGTGCGTCGAGCGCGCGGGCAATGTGGTCAAAGCCGATCCATACCTCGCCAGAGAGTAAGGGTTGCTGCATGAAATTGTAGCTGGTCGAGTTCGGATTGACGCTCTTCCACAACGACGCGAACTGCGCCCACATCGCTTCGGCTGCCTCCGATCGGAATGGAACGACGATGCCACCAGTATAGGATGGGTAAAGGAAGCCCTCAAAAAAACGGTGCATGAGTCCTTGCGGTCCTGCCGGAAAGCCGAGCAAACGCTTGCCGGTCTTCTGCTGGAGCGCGCTAGCCCAGATTGCTAACTCGTCATAGCTAAGCGCATTGATATCTGTCCCGGCGGGCAAATAGGCCAGCGCCTTCCTGTTAGCGACCATGACATAGCTCGCTTGCATCCATGGGATATAGAGCTGGTGCGCAGTACCAAGTTTGCCGAGCGTGAGCAGCCCACTAGGGATGCCGCGACCTGCCAGCCCGGTGGCGAGATCGTCAAGTTGAGCCAGGGCCTCTAGTGGCGCAAGCGGTTTGAGTTCGCCGTGGAGCGCGCCTACAACATCCATGGTGTGAGTACCGCTTTTTTGCTCTGTTTCAATGCGCACAGGGAATTGCTGCGGCTGCTCTGTGATGTAATCGACTTCCCGTGGAAAATCTTTAAGGATTAAGTTGCGCATCTTCTGCGTCTCTTCGATTGGACGCAGTTGCGTTGACAAAAAAATCAAGTGCTCGGCATGAGCAGTGACCACGGTCGCGGTGAGCAATCCGGCCGCGTGAAACCAAAAGCGGAGCCACGCCCACACTCCCCGCATGTTCTCCTCTTATACGAATATCAGACAGCGGAGATAAATTTACGACTTTTCGATAACTTGACGCGGCTCGAAGAACAGGCGGAGCAGAGTACGCTCTCCAACAACTTCGCCAAGCGAGCGAAAGGCAAAGAATGGAATCAATATCAGCAGTACGATAATGCTTCCGGCAATCAGCTGGTGAATCGTGCCGCCGCCGACTGCGGCTATCGAATCCATGACCCCGCGATAATGAAAATATCCGATGATCACCTCCTCCAGTACATTCAAAACCAGGAGCAGGGCCAGAAAAGCGAACGACCTCCGGAGCGTGGGCCAAATGAGGGCTTCCTTCTGATGCCGTTCACCGAGGTGAATTGCGTGTCCCACGCTCATGAACTTGGCGCAGATCAAAGCCTTGACAGCAGCGATACCGAATGGCGCGAAGGATACCCCGTGCGCTTGCAAGATTGCGGCCTTGAAATATGCGAGGGCGGTAAAGCAGACATAGAGATAGGCGGCAATAATCAGAAATTCCCTTAGCTCATCGGCTGCTCTCTTGCGGAGTGAATCTTTCGCCTCAGCGCCAGTGTTCATGTGCATCCCCCAAGCCATCGCCACGCGGAGTTCCGGAGTCACTCGTCAGCCGCGACAACACTACCTGATCGACCATCATTTAATGAAGTCACGAATGTCCGCTTTTGGCACAAAGCAGACATGGCGATCGTGCTCAGCGATGTCCGCTTTTGAGCCAAAGCGGACATTGGGAGACTGCTTCCCGGCCACTTTCAGCGCACTAAGCTGACCCGCTACAATGCCTTGTCCTAAGCCTTGGGGAAGGCAATGCGACGACGCGATTTCATCAAATTAATTGCTGGATCAGCCGCCGCTTGGCCACGTGCCGCACGCGCGCAGCAGCCCGAGCGGGTGCGGCGCATTGGCGTGCTGATGCAGATCGGGGCGGACGATCCAGAAGCGCCGGCATTGGTCGGAGCATTCTCTCAGGGATTGGCAGAATCGGGCTGGATCATCGGCCGCAATGCGCGGATCGATTATCGATGGCATCAAGGCAACCCCGAGGCCGCTCGCGCCTACGCCGCGGAATTACTCGCGCTGAGGCCGGATATCATTTTCGTCTCTGGCATCTACGGAGCGATTGCAATCAAGCAACTCACGCGCACGGTGCCGATCGTATTCGTGAATATTGCCGATCCGGTCGGTTCTGGCATCGTTGACAGCTTGGCCCGACCGGGGGGCAACATAACTGGCTTCATGGTCTTCGATTTCAGTTTCGGCGGAAAATGGCTGGATCTCCTCAAGGAGATCGCGCCGCACGTGAGCCGGGTGGCTCTTTTTCGCGACGATACCAGCCCTGTCGGAATCGCCCAGTTCGCTGCTGTTCAGGCCATGGCGACCTCAGCTGGGCTGCAAGTAACGCCGGTCAACGTTCGCAACAGTGACGAAATCGCCAGCGCCGTAGAGGCTTTTGCCCATAGCCCCAATGGCGGTGCGATTGTGACAGGCACCGCCTTGTATACGGTTCATCGTGATCTGATCTTAAAACTCATCGCCCGCTATAAGCTGCCGGCCATCTACAACGACCGCATCATCGTCGCGAGTGGTGGCCTGATCTCCTACGGACCGGATCGCGTTGACATGTACCGGCGCGCGGCCGGCTACGTCGATCGCATTCTCAAGGGCGAGAAGCCGGGCGATCTCCCTGTGCAGGCGCCGACCCAGTATGAACTGGTCATCAACCTCAAAACCGCGAAGGCACTCGGGCTCACCGTGCCGCAGTCGCTGCTTGCCCGCGCCGACGAGGTGATCGAATGAGGCGTCGCGAGTTCGTGGCGCTTCTCGGCGGGGCGGCTGCCGCTTGGCCGCTAACGGCGAGCGCGCAACAGCCGGGGAAGCTGCGGACCATCGGATTTTCGGGCCAGAGCACGCTTTTGGCCGAAAGCGAGTTGGTCGCCGCTTTTACGCAGCGACTGCGTGAACTCGGCTGGATAGAGGGTCGCACCATCACGATCGAGTATCGCTGGTCTGAAGGACGCGCTGAGCGCTTGGACCAGATCGCAGCCGAATTCGTCCGGCTCAAGGTCGACGTCATTGTCACCTCTGGAACGCCACAAGTCGTCGCGACAAAGCAGAAGACATCAGTCATCCCTATTGTGTTTGCGAGGGTGGGAGACCCCGTGGCCAGCGGCCTTGTCGCCAGTCTGGCCCGACCGGGCGGCAACGTGACCGGCCTGTCCACTCAAGGGGACGATCTTGCTGGCAAGCGGATCGAACTCTTACGCGAGGTTGTTCCAGGTCTCCGCCGAGTGGCGATCATGGCTAATGTCGGTAATCCCTTCTCTGTAATGGAGTTGGACGAAGCTCACGCGGCGGCCCGCACGCTCGGTCTCGAATTCGATGCACTCGAAATTCGGCGAGCAGAAGATATCGCGCCCGCCTTCGACGCGATCAAGGGCCGTGCGGAAGCACTTTACGTTTGTCCCGACGGACTCGTGGACACCAATAAGATTAGAATCAATACCTCCGCGCTGGGCGCGCGACTGCCAACGATGTATGCGTATCGGGAGTACGTCGAAGCGGGAGGTCTGATGTCCTATGGAGCAAACCTCCCGGACCTGTACCGGCGCTCCGCCGACTATGTCGACAAGATTCTGCGCGGTGCCAAGCCGGGCGACATCCCGGTTGAGCAGCCGACCAAGTTTGATTTCATCATAAATCTCACGACCGCCAAGGCACTCGGCCTCGAACTTCCGCCTGCGCTCATGGCACACGCCCACGAGGTGATCGAATAAGGATGCTGTTTTGCTGCACTGCATGAGTCCGCTTTTGGCACAAAGCGGACATCACCGGCGTAAGCGGCATGTCCAGGCTTTAGTGAATTAGCGGCGTGTTTAAAGAAGCAGAGCAGATGCTCTCTGGGCGACCGTTTCGTCCCCCATATCGTTCCCCATGACGACTTCTCGTGTGAGGAAAGCTGGTCGGAGTGGCAGGATTTGCGATTGTCTCTTTGAGACATTGAAATCTTTGAGGTTTTCGTACGCAGCTTTCGATTTTGTGTACTCGCCTTGTGTACTCGTATCAAGGCGTTTGCAGCCTCACGCATCGCAACCCATTAGCCCGCGTCCCCCTCGATTGCCTCATGCCGCCAGCGTGTCGAGCAGCGCATTCGCCTCCTTCAGATCGCGCGTGTCGAACCCCTCAGTGAACCAGCCGTAGACTAGAGTGAGCAGTTCGCGAGCCTGCTGCGACTTGCCCTGGTCGCGCCAGAGACGCGCAAGGCTCGTAGCAACGCGGAGTTCCCAGGATTTTGCTTGCTGCTGACGCGCGACGGCCAGTGCGCGCTCGAAATACGCCTCTGCCTTCGTCACATCCCGCTCCGGGGATAGCAGAGCGATTTCGCCGGCGATGCGGTGGACCTCGGCCTCGCACAATGTTTCCTTGGTCGCTTGCACGGCGGTTAGCACTTCGTCGATGCTGCGCCAAGCGTCATCGAATTGGCGGAGTTCCGCATACGCTTTCGCCAGATATGACATGAATAGTGGCGTCCAGAACGTTGATCCCGTTGCGCGGTACCCGGCGAGACCGGCGGTGATCGTTTGCGCTGCATCCGAACTTTTGCCGGTCAGCGCCAATACGCAACCTTGAGACAACATACCAAACGCCTTCCACAGCGCGGCACCTTTTTCGTTCGCCAACGCGCGATTTTCGTCCAATCGCGCATTCGCTGCCGAATAGCTCCCGCACAAGCTATAAGTCAAACTCGTGAAGCATAGCGCGAGCATCAACGTGGCAGCTTGACCAAGCTCGCGGGCATGCTTGAGCGCGCGTTCAGCGTCCGCGAGCGCGGCTTCAGGATACCCGAGCATCCACAGCGCCCAGGAGCGGTAAATCGAGGCCGCAACTCTGTTGTCGTGGCCAAACCGTGTCGCTATCGTTCGATGTGCGGTTGGATCATAAAGTGTGATCGAGCGATCAAGGTGAGGTCGGCTTTGCGCGATCCCTCCGGTGGACAGCAAGGAAAGACCCACCATGCGATGTCCGATCATGAGCGGGACTGTCGCCCCTTGCTTTTCGGCAAGCGTCATGAAACGCGCTGCAAGTTCGCGCATCGTATCGCCGTTGAAAGCGACGTAGCTCGTAGCCCACGGCCCGTAGAGGACAGAGAACACCGCCAGGGGGTCCTCGGGAGTTTCACCGAGCGCTTCAGCGTGCTCGACCAGCACACGCGCTTGCTCATCCGCCGCCTTCGTCTCCGGCGCGGCATAGCCCTTGACGTGCATCAGAGCGTTTGCAAGCGCGACCTGAAGCTTGATCTGCTCACGGCGCAGCGCGGGCGTGGCAGACAGAGTGGCGATTTGATCGAGGGCGCGCGTGAGTTGCTCTACTGCTTCGACCAGTGCCGACTGCGCCAGCGACCGCTGCCCCGCTTTGCCCCAAAGGTCTGCGGCTTTCTCGATCACGCCGGCCTCGGTCCAATGTCGCGCCAACAACTCCGGTCGGCTCTCGGCGCTTTCCGCGAATTCGCTCTCGATGGTTTCGGCGATGCGGGCATGTAGTGTGCGTCGCGGCTCGCGCAGCAGCGTCCCATACGCCGCGTCCTGCACGAGGGCATGCTTGAACACGTAGGTCGCATGCGGGGGCACGCCCCGTCGGAACAGCAGACCGGCCGCGATGAGACGGTCCAACGCCGATGTCAGCCCCGCCTCCGGCTGGGGCACTACCGAGGCGAGCAGGGCATGGGAAAACTCGCGGCCGATTACCGCCGCGATCTGGGCCAGCTCCTTGGCCGGACCGCCGAGCCGGTCGAGCCGCGCCATGAGCGAGGCATACAGGCTCGCAGGGACCGCCAGTGTTGGAGAAGGAACAGCAGCAATCGCGCGCGCGGCGGCAGTCTCGCTCCCTGCTTCCAGCACCGCCTTGGTCATCTCCTCTACGAACAAGGGAATACCGTCGGTACGCTCGATGATGTCCTGCCGATTGCTCGCTGATAGCTGGCTGTCACCGACGACGCGGTCGATCATGGCGCCAGCTTCGTGATCTGCCAGTCGATTGATAATGAGGGCGGTGACGTAAGGCCGTCCAACCCACGGGGCGTCGAATTCCGGCCGGAACGTCACTAGCAACAGCACCCTGAGCGTCCGAATTCGGTCTACGACTCGACCGAACGCTTCCAAGCTGGTGGGGTCGGCCCATTGCGCATCCTCGAAGATCATCAGCACAGGCTTTTGCCGCGACAGCGTCTCCATTTGCGCGGTAAGCGCCTCGAGCGTTTTTTGCCGGCGCTGCTCCGGCGTCAGCTCGAGTGCGGGATACCGACCATCGTTCGGCAGCGAGAGCATTTCGGCGATGAGTGCGGCGTCGGTGATCGAGGTCGAAGTCTGCGCGAACAGAGCGTCGAGCTTGTCGAGTTTCTCCTGGGGCGTATCGTCGTGTAGCAATCCCGCCGCACGTTCCATCTGACCGATGATCGGAGAAAACGCGCTATCGGTGTGCTGGGGCGAGCAGAAATAGCGCAAACGTGTATGCGGTTCAGGCGCAAGGCTTTCTAGCAGAGCAGCTGTGAGCCGCGATTTGCCGATGCCTGGTTCGCCGGAAATCAGCACCACCTGGCCATTGCCGCTCTTCGCCCGCGACCAGCGCCGGCGCAGCAATTCGATTTCTTCCTGCCGGCCGACCAGCGCGGTCAGACCAGCCGCGTGCAGAGCCTCGAAGCGGCTTTCGACCGTGCTCGCCCGCAGCGCCACCCAAGCGCGAAGTGGCTCGGCGACGCCCTTAAGGTCTCTGGCACCAAGGTCCCTTAGCTCGAAGAGATTGCCGAGAAGCCTGCGCGTCGCTTCGGCAATGACCACCGTGTTTGGCTCGGCAATCCCCTGCAGCCGCGCTGCAAGGTTCGGTGTCTCACCAACGATGCCGCGTTCGTGCACTTGGCCCGATCCAGTCATCAGATCGCCCACAACCACGAACCCAGTGGCGATGCCAACACGGGTTTGCAACGAAGCCGGCGTCTTGAGTGCGATCACCGCTGCGATCAACTCCAGCCCGGCACGCACTGCCCGCTCGGCGTCATCCTCATGGGCCTCGGGGTAGCCAAAGTAGACAAGCACGCCGTCCCCCAGATACTGCGCCACGAAGCCGCCGAAGCGACGCACGGTTTCTGCGACGCACTTCTGGTAGGCCGAAATGACTTCGCGCAGGTCTTCAGGGTCCATGCGCGCCGAGAGTGCCATTGAGCCGACCAAGTCGGAGAACAGCACCGTGACCTGACGGCGCTCGGCGCGGTCTTCGGGGGAGACGATCGGCGCGCTAGAAGTGGTCGCTACATCAGAGGATTGAGCCTTGGCGCCCGCATCTGTTCGTAAAGTAGCGATAGCGTCGAGAAGTTTGCGGCGGTGGCCGACGACAGAGACACCGAGGTCCTTTAAGTCTTCCGCTGTGAGGTTCGGAAGAACGGTCTCGTCTATCTCGTTGTCGCGGAAAGCCGCCTCATACCGTCCGAGGCCAAGGCTCCGCAACCAGACCACGATGTCCATGACCGCGACCCAAACTCCGAATGCCGCACATCATCGTTCCGCCAGGCGAGGGTGTCCAGGACTGGCCTCTGACCGTTAGCTCTCCAGCCATGAAAGGCTACCTGAGTACAGTAGCCCGTTGCGGTCCGGTTATGAAATTTGTGCCTGCAACAGCGCGAAGTAAGTAGTGGCATGGTGCTCGAAAAAGGCATCTTTGCATTGAGCGCCGGCACAAGGCGTCCCAATGAGGGAGATTTCGGTACCGGCATTAACGAAATTAAGGGAAGGAAGAACGGTGACGTCGAAGCTGGACGCCACGAGCTCAGCTTGTGGGCCAGGCGCCACCGCCACCCGTTGTGCAAGCGCAACCGCTTTCGGCTGCAGCCGGTGACGCGCATGATCAACGATATTATTGCGAGCATTATCAACAAGCGGCTTAAGCACAGTGAAAATCGTTGTCAGACGCGGGTCAGCTAAAGCGCTCAGCGGATTTGGTGTGTTGATGTCGCCGGGAAACTCGAGTGTGAATGGTACCTGCGGCACCCAATCGAGGGAATTGGTCACTCGAAAGGCGAAGCCAGAATTGCAAAACCTGCTCTCAAAATCGCAGGCATAATGATCGTTGCCTGGCTTAGGCTGCGCGTAGACATAGGTCTTGTAGGAATAATTCTTTTCATTGGGCGCATCGGAGGCGTAGGCAAAGTAAGACCGCAACAATGTGGCCATCGCGGCTCCTTGACTGTGCCCGGTGATGTAAATTGGGCTTCCCGTGGGCACCTTGCTTGCCAGTTGAACAAGAATGCCGTCATTAGGATCTTTAAGAAGCAAGAGCGTTCCCAGAGCAAAACCGAAATGTACGCTCGCGTCAGGACTCGCCGCAAAACTGTAGTCAATTTCGATGTGGCCGACCGTCAACCGGCCACTCGCCGGTACAAGAAATGAAAGGAGGTCCTCAAGGATACTGCCAGCATCCAACACTGTGCCGCGTAGAACGATGGCGTAAGAGCCAGAAGCGTTTTGCCAAAGCTGCCATTTCTCGGTGAATTGACCGATGACCGGTGAGTCAAAGATCATATTCCATCCTGTGGGCTGAGGAGGCGCCTCACCGCCCTCAACAATTGCACTGAGGGCCACAAGGTCGAGCGCCTCAGCAACATTAAACCCCGAACTGAGTGCCATGGTTATCCTCCCGCTTTTGCAATGTGATTTCGGGTGGCCGCGCTTGATCAGTTGTAAAATGACCTTGCTCGTGTAGAGCTTGTTCACTGCCTACGCCGAAATAGTCACTTTCCAGGCTCGCCCACGTTCTCTACGGCGCCGCCGCTGTCGGCCCAGTCCTTGAAGCCGCCGAGGTTGTAGACGCGGTCATAGCCCATGTCCTTGAGAATCTTACCGCTGAGCGCCGCGCGGCCGCCGGAGCCGCAATAGACGATTACATTCTTGTCCTTGGTGAAATTCTTGTCGTGCGAGGGAGAATCGGGATCGGCGCGAAATTCCAAGAAGCTGCGCGAGACGTTGACGGCACCGGCGACTTTGCCGCTCTTTTCCACTTCCGGCGCTTCGCGCACGTCGACAACGAGCGTGTTGCCTTGCGCGATCATCTCCCGGGCCTGCGCCGGCGTGATCCGCGGCACCGCCGCATTGGCGGCATTCATCAGCTCTTTCAAATTGGTCGTCACGTCCTCCTCCCATGTGTCAGTTTGATGCGCCAGCTTGATATGTCAGTTTGACCCACATCAACAGACGAATCTGATCGAAGTCGATGGGTCAATACGAAATTCAATGCCCGCGTTAGGCCCCTCGATAGCAATGCCAAAGGAACGACACGCCCCCTACGCGCGCCAGAAAATTAGCGTAGCGTGGTCACGAGCCATGCCATCATACGAAGTGATCGTTGTCGGTCTGGGCGCTGTAGGCAGCGCCGCAACCTGGCATTTGGCGCGGCTGGGAACAAAGGTTCTTGGGATCGACCGCTATAGGCCGCCGCATGAATTCGGATCATCTAGTGGCGAGACCAGGTTGACACGGGTCGCGGTCGGCGAAGGTGTGGAGTACTCCCCGTTGGCGCTGCGCTCGAACGAGATTTGGCGGGAGATCGAAACCACGACAGGCCAAACTCTCTTCGTCCAGTGCGGCTGCCTCACCATCACCGGGCACCCAAACAAGTCGATGGTCCACGGTGTCAACAAGTTCTTCGATAACATAGTGGCTTCCGCCGAACGATATAACATCCCGCACGAAATCTTTCGCTCGGCTGACGCCCTTCGTAGCCGGTTCCCGCAATTTGCCGTGAACGGAACAGAAGTCGGCTTTTTGGACAACGGCGGCGGCTATCTCTTCGTGGAAGCTTGCATCCGCACGCAACTCCGGTCCGCGGTGGATTGCGGGGCTGAACTGAAGTTCGGCGAAAAAGTAGTCACATTTAACGCTTCAGCGTCTGGAGTGACCGTCAATACCGACGGCGGAGAGCGCTACGATGCCGAAAAACTTCTCTTGGCGGTTGGGGCGTGGATGCCGGGTTTTCTACCGGCGAGGCTTAGACAATATTTCAGCGTCACGCGGCAGTTTTTGCACTGGTTTGAGATCCAAACGAACCCCGAGCGCTTTTCAAAAGACTGTCCGGTCTTCATTTGGGAGGTCGATCGCAAATCGATTTTATACGGCTTCCCGCTTGTTGGTGAGCTGGGCGCGGGGCTTAAGGTTGCAAACGAAGAAAGCGAGGGGATAGTCGATCCGGACAGCGTCGATCGCGTCGTCTCTGATGCCGATAAAGTAAAGATGAACGAAACCTACGTCCGGCCATTCCTACCGGACCTTGGGCCGCGCAGCATCAAGACCGCCGTTTGCCTTTATACGAATGCCCCTGGTGCGCGCTTTGTGATCGATAGGCATCCGGAGCACGGGCGGGTGATCTTTGCCTCGCCCTGCTCGGGCCATGGGTTCAAGCACTCCGCCGCAATCGGCGAGGCACTGGCGGACCAGCTGCGAAACCGTCCGCCAAAAGTCGATCTCTCACCGTTTGATCTCCGCCATCTCGGTTAGTTCATCCAGGTGCCTCAAGTTGCGCACCTGGCTCGCCGTAAGCGCCGTCCGCCATCAGTTCGGTGTAGCCGGTGCGAATTTGGGAAATGATTTTGGGAGTTCGTCCGGTTCGTAGTCGCCCCTCGCTCGTCGCTGCAACAGCAGCAGTGCCTGAATGTAGTTGTCCAACGCAAAATCCAGAAGCAGGGCGTGCGCGTTGTTCGTCAGGGCAATACCCCGGCTCGCAAGGAATTGTGTCGTGTGCCCCATGTCGGCGAGCACCGGACGTATCCCCTTGCGAACCTCGGGGTCGCGTTCCCAATCGGGGTACATCCGGGGATGTTCACGCACCTCATCGGGCGCGAAGTCACGCATGGCATCAACGATGTCCCATAGGGCTTCCTCGTAAGCTACAGGATCGCTGGCATCGCCCTCGTAACGCGCGACGAACCAGAGGTACCACTCGCCCGCCAGCGCAGCGGCTTGCTCACGGCTAAGGTCGAGGCCCTCCCCCCGCTGCGCTTTCCGAATGGCTTCAATCCGCTGCTCGACCTCGGTCGCCCACTGGTGAAACTTCTGTTGGGCGACCTGCTTTCCGAGGCCCGCACGGGCGGAGAACTTCGCCTCGAACCGTGCGCCGTAGAGGCGTCCGTACTCTTCACGGACGTCATCGGGAAGCCGCTTGCGCGCAATGAAGTTGCCGTTGCTGTCTCGACGTAAACTGACCATCCGCAAAGCTCGCGTGTGTACCGGCTTGTGTACCGGGCGTCGTTCTAATTGATGAGCGTTTGCGGATAGCTGCGACCGATCAGCGCCTTGTTGGTGGAGTTGGTCGGAGTGGCAGGATTTGAACCTGCGACCCCTCGTCCCGAACGGGGTGGCGGTCCTGCGGAGTTTGCTAGCGCATTTGCTAGCGAACTACTCAGTACGGGGCAGGACGGAGCCGTATGGCGCGACTAGTTCTTGCCCGAAAGTCCTTGATTTTCCACACTAGAAAGTACAAGGCCGCACGAGAACAAACGGCCGAATTCGATCATTTGAACCGGTAGGTGATCCGGCCCTTGGTCAAATCGTAAGGCGTCATTTCGACGAGCACCTTGTCGCCGGCAAGCACGCGAATGCGATTCTTGCGCATGCGTCCCGCCGTGTGGGCAATGATCTCATGCTCGTTCTCGAGCTTGACCCGAAAGGTGGCATTCGGAAGCAATTCCGTGACCACACCGGGAAATTCCAGGAGTTCTTCCTTCGCCATTCGCTTTCCGAACTTTGCCCAACCCGCCGAAATCGCTGCGGAACCTAGCGGAAGGCGCGGCTCGCCACAACCGTGCTGACAAATTTTGGTGTATTGAGGCCGCCAAGCCGCAGCAATGTTTCATTCATTACCGGGACCGCGGGTGATAAAGCGCTGGCGAATGCGCGCCAAAAGCTGATCGCGGACTTCCCGATAGGCGTCGAGGCGCTGCTCGCGGCTGCCTTCCACCGCCTTCGGATCGGCGGTAGGCCAGTATTCGACGTCGACGGCGCTGGTACGGGTCAGTTCCAGCGCCCGGTGATGCGCTTCGGGTGCGAGCGTGACGATGAGATCGAAATTGAGCCCCTCCCATTCGTCCAGTTCTTCGAAGGTCAGCGGCTTGTGCCGGGAAATGTCGATGCCGATTTCGGTCATTGCCGCGACCGCGAACGGGTCGAGTTCGCCCTTGCGCACGCCGGCGGAGCCGACATAGACCGCGCGCCCGAAAATCTGTCCAAATAGCGCGGCGGCCATCGGTGAGCGGACCGAATTGAGGCCGCAAGCAAACAAAACCGCCAGCGGTGGGCGCGCGTCAGGCGGCATCGGGCGCTGACCCTAACCCTTCCAGTGCAATACCGAGATCAAGGTGAACAGCCGGCGCGCGGTGTCGAAGTCGATGTCGACCTTTCGCTTCAATCGTTCCATCACCAGCTGGGAACCTTCGTCGTGCAGGGCGCGGCGGGCCATGTCGAGCGCCTCGATCCGATCGGGTGTAGCCGTGCGGATCGCCGCGTAATAACTGTCGCAAACGACAAAATAGTCCTTCACGACGCGACGGAACGGCGCCAGCGACAGCAAATGCGCGATCACCGGCGTTTTGTCGGTGAGCCGGATGTCGAAGACGAGCCGGTTGCCACTGATGCCGAGTTGCAGCGTGTATGGGCCGCCGCCGTGGCCGACCGGCCTAAATTTGTTGTTTTCAAGTAGATCGTAGATGGCGACCCGCCGCTCGTGTTCGGCGTCGTCGCTGCTGCGGCCAAGCGAAGCCTCGTCCAGCGTCACCGCCGCGAGGCAGCCGGTATTGTCCTTGCTCGCGCCCCGCCGCGGCATCAGTGTTTGAGCCGGATGGCCACCGACCGCGCATGGCCATCGAGCCCTTCGGCGGTGGCAAGCGTGATTGCCGCCTCGGCGAGCGAGTGCAATTGCTCCGGCCCGCATTTGAGAATTGAGGTGCGTTTCATGAAATCGAGCACGCCGAGTCCCGAGGAGAAGCGCGCTGCGCGCGCGGTCGGCAGCACGTGGTTGGCGCCGGCGACGTAATCGCCGATCACCTCGGGCGTGTAGGCTCCAAGAAAAATCGCGCCGGCATTGCGGATGCGGTCGGCCAGCCATGCACTATCGGCGAGCGCGATCTCGACATGTTCGGGCGCAATCGCGTCGATCAGCGGCGGCGCTTCTTCCAACGCGCGTACCACGATGATCGCGCCGTAATCGCGCCACGAAGCGGCCGCCACCTCGGCGCGCTGCAAGCCGGTCAATTGTGCCGCAATCGCGCGCTCGACCGCGCCGGCGAGCTCGGCGCTATCCGTGATCAGAATAGGCTGGGCGCTGGCATCATGCTCGGCCTGGGCCAACAGATCGGCGGCGATCCAGTCCGGATTGCCGTTGCGATCGGCGACAATGAGCACTTCGGAAGGCCCGGCGATCATATCGATGCCGACCTTACCGAATACGATGCGCTTGGCGGCAGCGACATAGGCATTGCCTGGGCCGACGATCTTGGCGACGGCGGCGATGCTCTGGGTGCCGTAAGCAAGCGCGGCGATCGCCTGGGCGCCACCGATGCGGAAGATTTCGTCGACGCCGGCAAGCTTGGCCGCGGCAAGCACCAGCGGATTGAGTTCACCCTGCGGCGCCGGCACGGCCATGACCAGCCTCGGCACGCCGGCGACCTTGGCGGGCACCGCGTTCATGAGGACGGACGAGGGATAGGCGGCAGTGCCGCCCGGCACGTAAAGCCCGACTGCCTCGATTGCGGTCCATCGCGCGCCAAGTTCCACGCCAAGCGGATCGACGAAGCGATCGTCGGCCGGGAACTGGCGGCGGTGATAGGCCTCGATACGCGAATGCGCCAGTTGCAATGCCTCGATCGCGGCAAGGCTGCAACGTTGAACGGCCGCTGCGATCTCCTGCCTTGTGACCTGCAAGCCGGCGCGGTCGAGATCGCAATGATCGAATTTGCGCGTGTACTCTTTGACGGCGGCGTCGCCGCGCGCCGCGACGTCGTCGACGATGACGCGCACGGTCGCCTCGACATCAGCCGAAGCTTCGCGCTTGGTTTCCAAGAGCGCGCGAAAGCTTGTTGCAAAGTCGCTGGCTGTTATTTCGAGGCGGACGGCCATCGGATCGGCGTTTCAGGGTTAGGCGGCGCCATGTTGAGCGCCACTCAGGTTAAGGCGGCACCAGGCTAAGGCGGCTGCGTAGCAGTCCACGGAAGTTATAACAATTCTAAAATTGGCTTTTTGGATTGACAAAGAGTCCGCTGTTGCCCAACTCCTAGGGAAGCTCTTTTAGCAACCGTTGGGACCAGCAGTTCACGGCAGAGAGGCGGCCTTACCGCATATGATAAGTCGCGTTCCTGCATTTAATCGGCGGAATTTTCTGTCGTTGATGGTGATCCCTTGGGTCGTGCCGCTGTTATCGCATTCCGTTCGCTCCGAGGAAGCCGTGTCGCTGTCGCTGACGATAAAGGATCGCAAATTTGAGCCCGCGGAGCTGCATGCGCCGCCGGGCCGCGCGATCGAAATCCATGTTAAGAATCTCAATCCGATCGTTTCGGAATTCGAGAGCAGCGATTTGCACTTCGAGAAAATTATTCCGGCTGGCAAAGAGGCCGTAGTCTACGTACGGGCGCAACAGCCTGGCCGTTACAGCTTCTTTGACGATTTTCATCGCGAAACGCAGGGCGTCCTGATTGTGCCATGACGTCTCATGAGCGGGCGTGCGATGAGCTGTTTCCAAGGCCAATCTCTGTGGCCATGTGAGGCGTCCGTGCTTGCAGCTCTCGTCATCGTCTTTCGCGAAGTCTTCGAAGCCGGCCTGATCGTCGGTATCGTCATGGCGGTGACGGCGGGGGTGGCCGGTCGCGCGGCATGGATTTCCGGCGGCGTTGCCGTGGGCGTGCTCGGCGCCTGTATCGTCGCGCTGTTTACCACTGGTCTGTCGCAATTGTTCAACGGTAACGGCCAAGAAATTTTTAACGCGGGCATTCTCGCCTTCGCTGTCGTAATGCTGACCTGGCACAATGTCTGGATGTCGCGGCACGGGCGCGAGCTTGTAGCCGAGCTAAAAGCGGCGGGCGAGGCCGTGGTCGCCGGATCGAAGTCGCTGTTGGCGCTTTCGATCGTCGTCGCGGTGGCGGTGCTGCGCGAAGGCTCGGAGGTGGTGCTGTTTCTCTATGGCGTTGCCGCGGCGCAAGGCGGCGGTAGCTGGGCATTGGTCGCCGGCGGCTTCGTCGGCCTCCTGCTTGGCGCGTCGGTTTGCCTGTTGACCTATCTCGGCCTGATAAGCATTCCTTCGCGCTATCTGTTCGGCGTCACCAGCGCGCTGATCGCGCTGCTCGCCGCCGGCATGGCGGCGCAGGCGATCGCCTTCCTCGAACAGGCGAATATCGTGACTGCACTCGACCAGACGCTGTGGGATACGTCGTGGCTGTTGCGCGATTCCAGCTTCGTCGGCCGGGCGCTGCATACGCTGATCGGTTATGTGGACCAGCCGACGGCCATGCAGGTGGTCGTCTATACGCTGACGCTGTCGGTGATTGCCGTGCTGACGAAGGTGTTTGCGGCGCCGCAAGCGCAGCATCCGCGCACCGCCTGAAGTGCGCCTTTAAGTGCGCGCGCTATCCCCGGCGAAATGATCGGGACAAATCGTCGCCACCGACACCTCGCCGAGATCGGCTAGTTCGGCCTCCAGGCATTCGACCTCGAGGCGAATGACACCGCCGCCCGAGAAAATTAGCGACACCACGCCGGCCGGCGCGTCGGTTTCGGCGAATTCGACCGCGAGCAGATTGAGCTTCGCGTCTTTGGCTCTCTGAT
>Ga0318554_10000180_pt1 | contig 19589 bp, 18 predicted proteins | sample GRESIP082b2f22_FD_203687 | JGI IMG/M metagenome (GOLD analysis project Ga0318554, IMG submission 203687) | Tropical soil microbial communities from Luquillo Experimental Forest, Puerto Rico - GRE.SIPMG.082b2f22 | ecosystem: Environmental > Terrestrial > Soil > Tropical forest > Bulk soil... | reverse complement strand
AGCCACACGTGGCTGATGACGGTCCGGACCGGCAGCGCGCCCAGGACGTCCGCCTCCGCGGCCCGCAGGTCCGCGACGCCGCCGGGCGGGCGGTCGCCGACGGTCAGATGCGGGATCACATCGCTGACCGTCATTCCGCCGTAAGGCGGGTACCCGGGAAAGGCGGCCGTCACCGCGCCGATCAGTGCCCGGAACGGCCCATCGGGGACGGGGGCGAGCCAGAGCACTTCCTCCCCGAACCACGCGGTCCGGGGGAACCCGCAGCCGAAGGAGCTCACCGACCCGACCGCGGCCGCGAGAACCTCGATCGTGGCCGCGGTGATCTCCGGCGGCGCCACGAACGGGTACAGGACCGTGACGTGCGCGGGCACCCCCTCCGCCGCGGCACGGTCGAGCCGGGCGCGGTGCCGGCTGACGACAGGCTCGGCCTCCGGCACCGGGACCAGGACCGCGCTCTCCCCGGCCATCATGGCCTCCCTTCGCCCCGATCCATCGCTGACATCCTCCCCGGAAACTCCCGGCTGTCACCGCGGTGGCATCATCGGGCCATGGTCGCGATCGAAGTCGTGCGCGGCGACATCACCCGCGAGAACGTGGACGCCATCGTCACGGCCGCGAACCAGTCCCTGCGGGGCGGCGGCGGGGTGGACGGGGCCATCCACCGGGCAGCGGGCCGGCGCCTGGCCGAGGCGGGCGGCGCGATAGGGCCGTGCCAGCCGGGCGATGCCATGGCCACGCCGGCCTTCGACCTCGATCCGCCGGTCCGGCACATCATCCACGCGGTCGGGCCGGTCTGGGCCGGCGGCGGCCATGGTGAGGCCGAGGTGCTGGCCTCGTGCTACCGGCGCAGCCTGGAGGTGGCCGACCAGGTGCAGGCCCGCAGCGTCGCGTTCCCGGCCATCGCCACCGGCGTCTACGGGTTCCCGCCGGACCAGGCCGCGCAGATCGCGGTGGCGACCGTCAGGTCCGCGCCCACCGCTGTGCAGCGGGTTCGCCTGGTGGCCTTCGACGAGGACACGTTCAACCTACTCACGGCGGCCCTTGGCCGGTAACTCAGGTGGCCGGCGTATCCCTCCAGAGCGCGACGAGCTGCGCCGGGCTGATGTTGCCGCCGCTGCAGACGACCGCCACCTTCCGGCCGGCGAACCGCCCGGGGTCGCCCAGCACGGCGGCGAGCGCGGCCGCGCCGGCCGGCTCGACCAGGTTGCGCGTCTTCTCGATCATCACCCGCGTGGCGTTCCGCAGCGCGTCGTCCGGGACCAGGACGAAGTCGCTGAGCCGCTCCCGCAGGATCCGCTGCGGGAGCTCGAACGCGGTCCGGGTCGCCAGCCCTTCCGCGAACGTGCTCGTAGCGTCCTCGACGAGCGCGCCGGCCTGCCAGGACCGGTAGGCGGCCGGCGCCGCCTCGGACTGCACGCCGATGACCTCGATCGACCCGCGGACGGCGCCGGCCACGATGCAGGCGCCCGAGGCCCCGCTGCCCCCGCCCACCGGCACGATGATCACTTCGGTGTCCGGCTGCTCCTCGAGGATCTCGAGGGTGTAGGTGGCCACGCCCGCGATCAGGGCCGGCTCGTTCCCGGAGTGGATGTAGCGGTAGCCCTGCTCGGCGGCCTGCTTCTCGCAGTACTCGCGGGCGTCGTCGAAATCACGGCCGTGGAAGACCACCTCGGCACCGAGGGCGCGCATCGACTCCACCTTCACCGGGTTGGCCTGCTCCGGCGTGCACACGATCGCCCGCACGCCGAACAGGTCGGCCGCGTAGGCCACCGACTGGCCGTGGTTGCCGGTCGAGGCGGTGATGACGCCTTGGCGCCGCTCGGCCGCGCTCAGCTGGCTGACCAGGTTCACGCCGCCACGGACCTTGAACGCCCCCACCGGCTGGTGATTCTCGTGCTTGACCCGCAGCCGCGCGCCGGTCAGCGCGTCGAGCGCGGGATAGCGGTACAGCGGGGTCGGCCGCAGGTACGGGGCGATGCGCTCGCGCGCCGCGAGCACGTCGGCGAGGTCCGGGGGAGCGGAGGCGGTCATGGCAGCGACCGGAGGAAGGCCAGCAGGGCGGCGTTGACCTGGTCCGGGTGGCTCATGTTGGCGGCGTGCGAGCCGCCGTCCACCGCGACCAGCTCCACCGGGCCGGCCAGCCCGTCGCGCACCGCCTCGGCCTTGGCCATGGGGATGGCCGCGTCGGCGGTGCCGTGCAGGATCAGCGTGGGAACGCTGATCTCGGCCAGCCGTCCGGTGATGTCATCGCGGTCCATCAGGCAGCGGAACGAGTGCGTTAGCCCGTCCCGGTCGAGCTTCGCCCACTTGGCAAACCACGGCTGCGGGTCGACCGTGCCCAGGATGATCGAGGCCACGACCTCCTGCACCGGTTCCGGGCCATGCGCCATCCAGGTCTCTTCCAGTTGCTCGTAGCCCGGCGCCACCGCCGGGTCCTCCTTACCCGCCTGGGTGTCGATGAGCACGAGCGCGCGCACCCGCTCGGGGGCCAGCAGCGCCGCGCGCAGGCTGAGGAACCCGCCCTGGGACATGCCGCCGAGCACCGCCCGGGACAGGCCGAGGTGGTCCAGCAGCCCGAGCACGTCGCGGGCGGAGTCCCAGTACGAGAACGGCCCGTCCGCCCTGGTGTCGCCGAAGCCGCGCTCATCCCAGGTGATGACCCGGAACTCCGGGGCCAGCGCGGCGACCTGGGGATCGAACATCGTGTGATCCATCAGGTAACCGTGGCTGAGCACGACGGCCGGGCCGCTGCCCCCGCTGTCGGCGTAGGTGATGTCCGTCCCGTTGACCTTGACTGTCAGCATGAACGACAAGCTATCGCCGCGGTGGCGCGCCGGGAAGGCCCGGCGCGGGAGGCGGGTTAGGCCGAGGCGGGGAAGGCTCGGGTGCGGGCGGGAAGGACGGCGCGGGCGCCGGGTCAGCCGTTCTGCTCGTAGGCCGCGTGCAGGAGGTTCAGCACCTCGTCGTCTACTTCCGCCGGGCTGCGCAGCGACAGCTTGTGCGTGGCCTGTCCCGGCCCGGCCGACGGCTGGAGGCGGGGCGAGTCCGGCGGATCGGTGAAGCGCAGGCCCACGTCCACCCGGTCGCGGGTGGCGGCGGCGACCGCCGCGAACTGTCGGCCGCGCACGAACGGCGTGTAGCTGTCGCGGCCCTCGATGCTCACGTCGTCGCCGAACCCGGTGATGGCCGCGGCCAGGGCGTCATAGACCGGACGCAGGGCCGCCTTGGCCCCGGCGTACTGATTGTCGACGTACTCGGCGGCGGAAGGCCTGGTCCAGCCGGCTTCCCGGGCCGCGGCGTCGGCGATGGCCCACTGGCTGTTCTGCGGCACGCCGTGCTCGGCCCGCAGCCACCTGCGCACCGCTGCCTGGTCGAGCGGGTCGATCCCCGAGGCCCGGACCAGGGCCAGCCACTCGTCCAGCGACCGGCCGGTGCGCGCGGCCAGGGACTCGCTCACCGCGGTCATCATCTCGTCCGGCGTCGGCGCCATCCCCGCAGCCTAACGGGACTACCGGGTCACCGGTATCCTCCGGCCGGTCACCGACATGGGACGTATCCGGATCCAGAACGGGGGGTCCGCGGCGGCGGCCCACGGATGCAGGCCCAGCCGGGCGAGCCGCTCGATCTGGGCGTGCTCGTACACCGCTTCCGCGCGGCCGCTGATCACGACGCTCCACCCGGACCGGGTCTGCGGGTCGTAGTCGTCGGCCTCGAACGCGACCAGGTCGTGCTCGGCGGCCGCGGACAGCTTGGACCCGCGGGCGGTTCGGAAGACCACGTCCTGCCCGTCGACGGCGTGGTTGATCGGCAGGACCACCACCTCGCCGTCGGCGTGGAAGCCGACCCTCCCCACCGGAACCGAGGCCAGCCGCTGCAGGCAGTCGTCCAGGGGCAGGACCTCCAGTCCCGCGTGATCCGTCGGTAGCTCTGGCACGGCACCTCCCGGCGGTCGGACCGGCTGGTCGCGGCATCGCAGGCCCGGGCGTGGCGGCCGCCGGTTCCTGCCTCCCACCATGCGCGCCGGGGTCGGTGCCCGCAGCGGGCCGAGGTCCCCGACGGCCGGGCCTTTCGGCCCCAGCGGCGATAGTGCCCTCAGGCGTCAGGGCGCGATCGCCACCGCGTCTCGATCCGGCCGTAGCGCATGCGCCCGGCCAGCCAGACGCGCAGGATGACCGGCGCGTCGGGCTCGGGACCCGGGTAGATGTCGATGTCGGTGTAGCGCACGCGGAGCGTGTCGGCGTCCACGACCACACCCGGCCGGGTCACCAGGACCAGGGATCCGCCGCGCATGTGCATGTCGATGCGCAGCGTGTCGTACATGATCACCGCGTCGGTGAAGTCGAGCGTCACGTCGCACCACGACGCGCGCAGCCCCAGCCGCCGCGGAACCATCCAGCGGTCGGCACGCCGGACCGAACCGCCGCGCTGGTCGATCCATATCACGTCCTCAGCCTGCGGCGGGGCCGCGACCGGCCGGGTCGGCCCGGCTGGTCCCACCCCCAGGTCGGCGGTGAGCACGGCCAGCTCGCCGAGCGTACGCGAGGACAGGGCGGTGGCCATGCGCTCGTCGAACTCGTCGACGGTCAGCCGGCCGTCCGCCGCGGCGTCGCGCAGCACGTCCACGACCCGGTCCCGGTCGGCGTCGGAGGCCCGCACCTCGGGGGCCGCGCCGGCTCCGGAAGGCTCGCCAGCTGGCGGCACGTCTGTCGGCATATCCTCTCCTGTCCTGTCCGCGGCTCGGGCCGGAGCGCCGGTAAGCACCGGCGAACCGACGCTACCTCGCAGCGTCCCGGCCGGGCCAGGTCGGTAGGCTCAGGCGGCGTGGCCATTCCGCTCCCCGAAGACGTCAGGGAACTGCTCGCCGCGCCCAACTACGTGCACCTGTCGACCCTGCGGGCCGACGGCTCGCCGCGCAACTGGGTGGTCTGGGCCGGGCTCGAGGGCGACCGCATCCTCGTCTGCACCGGCGAGACCACGCTGAAGGCCAGGGACATGCACCGTGACCCGAGGGTCGCGCTGTCCATCACCGACCTGGCTAACCCGTACCGCATGGCGGCGGTCCAGGGCCGGGTGGTCGAGGTACGGCCGGATGAGGACGGCGCGTACATGAACCCGATCTCGGTCAAGTACACCGGCGCGCCGTTCCCGAGCCTCGGCCCGGGCCGGGTGTGCTTCGTGATCGCGGCCGAGAAGGCCGGCCAGCGCACCCTCGGCTTCGTCCACCGGCCCGGGTAACGGTGAAGCTCGCGCTGGTCGTCCGGACCGATCTCGGCATGGGACGCGGCAAGATCGCCGCGCAGGTCGCCCACGCGGCCGTCACCGCGGTCCTGATCAGCCGCGAGGCCGACGTGGCCGCCTGGCTCGGCGAGGGGCAGCCCAAGGTGGTGCTCAAGGTCCCGACCGGCGAGGAACTGCTGGACCTGGCCCGGCAGGCCCTGGCCGACGGGCTGGTCGTGGAGGTCGTGCACGACGCGGGCCGCACCCAGGTGGCGCCCGGCACCGCGACCTGCTGCGCGATCGGGCCCGCGGACAGCGAGCGGGTCGACCGGGTGACCGCGGGCCTGCCGCTGCTGTGAGCCCGCCGGGTCAGGCGCGGCGCAGGGTGAGGCCGAGGGAGGCGAACTGCTCGAACGGCCGGTGATACCCGCGCTCGATGTGGTGGATGCCGTGCAGTGAGGAGGGCTGGTCGGCGACGGCGGCGGCCAGCACGGCGGAGAACCCGGCACGCACGTCGGGCAGCGTGACCTCCGCGCCGCGCAGCTTGGACACGCCCCGGATCACCGCGGAGTGCGCGGCGTTGGTGTCCTGGAAGCGGCACGCGGCCCCGCCCAGGCACGCCGCGAACACCTCGATCTCGCAGCCCATCTTCTGCAGCGCCGGGACGTAGACGAGCCGGTTCTCGAACACGGTCTCGTGCAGCACCGACATCCCGTCGGCCTGGGTGAACAGCACCATCAGCGGCTGCTGCCAGTCGGTCATGAACCCGGGGTGGGTGTCGGTGTGCACCGCGGCCGACCGCAGGCCGCCGGGCGCCGACGCAGTGATCCACTCGTCGGTGATCTCGAACCGGGCGCCCATCCGGGCCAGCGTGGTGATCGCGGTGACCAGCCGGTCCTGCGGGCAGCCGTGCACGCGGACCTCGCCGCCGGTGATCAGCCCGGCCACCAGGTAGGAGAACGCCTCCAGCCGGTCACCGAACAGCCGGGCCGAGGCACCGCGCAGCCGCGGCACGCCCTCGATGACGATCCGCCGGTCCGGGCTGAGCTCGATGTGCGCGCCCATCCGCTGCAGGAACAGCGCGAGCTCCACCACCTCGGGCTCGGTGGCGGCGCCGCGCAGCACGGTCTTGCCCTCGGCCAGCACGGCGGATAGCAGCACGGTCTCGGTCGCGCCCACGCTCGGGTAGGGCAGGTCGATGCGCGCGCCATACAGCTTGGTGGCGCGGGCCGTGATCCCGCTCGGGCCCACGTCCACCTCGGCGCCCAGGGCCCGCAGCGCGGTCACGTGGAAGTCGACCGGCCGCCGCCCGATCGGGTCGCCGCCCACCAGCGGCACGAACGCCTCGCCGGTCTGGTGCAGCAGCGGGCCGAGCATCAGGATCGGGATCCGGTTCAGCCCGGTGAACGCCTCGGGGACGCGGGGCTCAACCGCGTTCCCCGGCACGATCGTGATCTCGGCGTCGGACCGGCCGACGTAGTACCCGATGGATTCGAGCATCGCGGCGGTGATGTCGGTGTCGCCGACCTCCGGGACGTTGCGGATCGTGCTGGGCGCGTCGCCGAGCATCGCGGCGACCATGTGCTTGGACACCGCGTTCTTCGACCCGCGCACGTGGATGTCGCCGCGCAGCGGCCCGGACGGATCGACCTGCCAGGTGTCGGTCACGTAGATCACTGTACGGGCAAACCCCCCAGATCGATGTGAACCAGGCGACGGCCGGCCCGTCCCAGCTCACCCTCCCAATGGGTGATGACGCCGGCCCCGTTGCCTGCCACGCTGGCCGTGCGCGGGCAAGCTAGAAGTAGCAATGTACTCCGCCGGGCCAGTCCGGCGGGGGCGCGTCATGGTGCGGGTCCGGGCCCGCTAAGCCAGCGGCGGTCGCCGCTGCTCGGGCCGGGCCGGAGCGATGATGGTAGCCGTCGGCCCGGTGCCGGCGCACGGCGCCGGGCCGAGAACCTGGCAGCGGCCGAGCCCGTGGCGCGCCCACAGCGACGCGGTCCAGGCGCACAGCAGGGCGTCGATCAGGTCCTCGCGGTGCTTGTACGCGGCGTCGCTCGCCGGTGACGGCTCGGCGGCCAGCCGGCGGGTGACCGGGTGCGAGTCCAGCCGCAGTGGCGGGTCGGCGGCCGCGAGGCCGGCGAGCCGGCCGATCAGCGTGTCGCAGTTCGCGGCGCGCTCGGGGCGCCACACGGCCGCCGGGAAGCCGGTTGGCTGGCGCTTGTACCGGGGGCGCTGGCGGTCGTAGCCGAGTTCGGCCGCGCCGACCAGCGTGGTGTACGGGTAGCACTCCGAAAGGAAGCGCCCGCCCGCCGGCGGCCCCGCGTGGCCGTCGGAGTACCGCCACCCGGACGACCGCGCCAGGCTCAGGAACCGGACCCCGGCCAGCCGGGGCGAGCGGGTGTTGACCGGGTTGGCGCTGACCTTCCAGCGGCCGTACCGCTGCCCGACCTGGGTCTCGCACGGCCGCTGGCCGGCCTCGTTGGTCACCACCAGCGGCGCGTCCACGAACATCAGCGCGCTGCCGCCGCCCGCCGCCGCGTCGGCCCAGGCCAGGGTCGCCTCCACGCCGCGGGTCCAGCCGGCGTCCAGGACCCGCCCGGCCGGGTCGATCGCGGCCACCCCCGTCTCGTTGGCCGGGAGGTCGGCCCGGGCCTCGCGCCAGGCTAGGTCGACGCCCAGGAAGCAGGTGACGGTCATCTTCCGATTTTTCCGTAACGGTCCGCCGCGTGTCGGGCCGGTCGCCGTGCCAGGCTGGCCGGCCTGGGGTCCGCGCGCCTGGCTGGTTCGTCGAGCCCGGTCAGGCGAGGAAATCCGCAGGTCCGCCAGTGGTGGTAGGCCCACCGGCAGACGCCTGGTAACGCCCTGGGACGCAGCGGTCGGCGCGACTAGCTTCGGCATCATGAATACGGGGCGAATTATCTACCGCTACCTGACGGCGCTGTTCGTCATCGACGTGCTGCTGCAGTTCTTCCTGGCCGGGGCGGGCGTGTTCAGCGCCGGCCCGGGGACCGCGGCCCGTGACTCGAGCACCCTCGACCCGCACCGGTTCAACGGCATGATCATCATGCTGCTGGCCTTGCTGTTGCTGATCGCGGCGCTGGCGGCCCGGGGCGGCCGGTGGAAGTGGGCGCTGGCGCTGCTCGTGCTGACCGTGCTGCAGCCGGTGCTGGCCATCGCGGGAGCGGCCGGGGGGCTGCACGTGCTCAACGCCGCGGTCATCCTGGTCGTCGGCGCCACGCTGGCCTACCGCGCCTGGCGCACCGACCGCGTCCGGCCGCCCGAGCCAGAGGCCGCACCGGCCGCACCGCCCGCGGCATCTCACGCTGCATCGAGTCCGGCAACCGGGGAACAGCAGTGATATGGCAGAGCGAACCCTGACCCTCGCCGAGCTGCGCGAGCAAGCCGGCAAGCACATCGGTACCAGTCCCTGGCGCGAGGTCACCCAGGAGCAGGTCAACCTGTTCGCGGACGCGACCGGCGATCACCAGTGGATCCACGTCGACCCGGAGCGGGCGGCCGCGGGGCCGTACGGCCGCACGATCGCGCACGGCTACCTCACCCTGGCCCTGGGGCCGGCGCTGCTGTGGGAGGTCCTGGAGGTCTCGGACGCCTCGGTCACGGTGAACTACGGGCTGAACCGGGTCCGCTTCCCCGCGCCGCTGCCGGTCGGCAGTCGGGTCCGCGCCGACATCACCTGCGCCGCGGTCGAGGAAGTGGCCGGCGGGCTGCAGGCGACCCTCGCCCTCACCTTCGAGTGCGAGGGCGGCAGCAAGCCGGTGTGCGTGGCCGAGGTGCTCTTCCGCTACGGAGCGTGAGCCGCTAGCCCTGATCGTCCGGGAACAGCAGCGAGTCCAGCCCGCGGCGCACGCCCACGGTGTCGGCTACGTTGCGCACGGCCAGCAGGGTGCCGGCCACGTACGGATCGGGGGTCAGGCCAGGGTCGTGCCGCAGCACCAGCCGTTCCCCCGGCCCGCCGAACACTATCTCGGTGGTCACCACGAAGCTGGGCAAGCGCATCGAGTGGATCCGGGTGCCCGCGACCTCCGCGCCCCGGGCTTCGGCCGGCCCGTGCAGGTCGGCGAGCGGCACCGCGGCCTGCGGCGTGCGCACCCCGGCCAGGGTCTCGGCCAGTTCCCGGGAGGTGCCGCTGGGCACGTCCGGCTTGTCGTCGCTGGCGTAGTCGAGGATCTCCCAGTGGTCCAGGTGCTGCGCGGCCATCGCGGCGGCCCGGCCCAGCACCGCGGCCATGACCGAGAAGTTCCCGGCCGCGATCACGCCGACGCCGCGGTCGCGGGCCCGGCGGTCCAGGTCCTCGTAGTCGGCCGCGGTCAGCCCGCTGGAGCCGATCACCGCGTGCACCCCGGCCGCCACCGCGGCCCACGCGTTGCCCTTGACCGCGGCGGCACTGGTGTAGTCCACCAGCACGTCCGCCGGCCTGGCCTCCAGGGCCTGGGCCACCGTGGCGTACACCGACCCGGTGCAGTCCAGCCCGGTGACCTCGGCCAGGCTCCGCCCGGCCGCCGAGCGGGACACCCCCGAGACCAGCGCCAGGTCGTCGGCGGCCGCGATCGCCGCGGCGATCGGCGGCGCGGTCCAGCCGGTGATGCCCGCGAAGCAAACATTGATCATGGGACCGACCCTAGCCCCGCTCAGCGTGGGCCGGCGCGGACCGGGCGGCCGGGCCGGGCGTCGGGCACGATATCGGAGTCCCGGACCACGAACGTGCCGTTGACCAGGACGTGCCGGATGCCGGCCGACGGGCGGGTGCTGCTGGCGTAGCTGGCCCGGTCGCTGACCGTGGCCGGGTCGAAGACGACGATGTCGGCGTCCGCGCCGGGCTGCAGCCGGCCCTTGCCGCGCAGCGACGGCACCCGGTCCTGCAGCAGCCGGGCGGGCTGCAGGCTGCACTTGCTCAGCGCCTCAGCCAGGTGCAGCGGCCCGCCGTCACGGGTGAGCAGGCGCAGCGCCCGGGAAAACGTCCCGGCCGTCCGCGGGTGCGTGATCACCGCAGCGGGCAGCGGCCAGGCCAGCGGATCTGGCGCGGGCCCGGTCCAGGTCAGCGGCATGGCGTCGCTGGCCACGACGGCGCCGGGGTAGGTCAGCGACCGCATCAGCAGCCGCCGGTCGGCCGGGTCGTCCTCGTCGAGCAGCTTGATGATCACCAGCCCGCCGGGATCGGCCTGCCGCAGCTCGCGCAGCCGCGCCGCGCTGGCGACCTGCTCGCCGGTCGGCGCGTAGGTGAGCGACGACGGCGTGAGCCCGCGCTCGCCGAGCCGCTCCGGCGCGAGGAACGCGGCGCCGATCCCGGTCATGCCGGACCCGTACGGATAGGCCTCGGTGGTGACCCGCGCGCCCTCGGCCTGGGCCCGGCCGATCAGGCCGAGGACCCGGTCGATGTGCCGCTGCGAGGTGCTGTTGACGTGGCAGTAGTGCATGTGGGCGCCGGTCTGCCCGGCCGCGCGGACGATCTCCTCCGCACCGTCGATGGCTGCGCCGGGGACCATCTCGATCAGGTCCCGGGCGTGCGTGAACGTGGGCACCCCCGCTTCCGCAGCCAGCCCGGCAACCTGCAGGTACTCGGCGGGATCGGACGCGGCCGCGTACCCGAGGAGCACCCCGATGCCGATCGCGCCGTCGGCCAGGTCGGCGGACAGCCGGGCCAGCACCGCGGTCACCTGCGCGGGGGTGGCCGGGCACTGCCAGGCGGGCCTCGCGATGTTGGCCAGGAACGTGTCCAGCCGGCCATCGAGTGCGATCCCGGCCACGGCCTCCATCCGGGCCAGCGCCCAGGACGTGGCGAAGCCGTAGTTGACCGGCCGTCCCTCGGCCGCGGCCCGGCGGTAGGCGGCGTCCACCGGGGTGACGCCCGCTTCCAGTTCCAGCGCGGTGGTGACGCCGTCCAGGGCCTGCAGTCGCTGCCCGGCGACGTCGTTCACGTGACTGTGCAGGTCGATGAATCCGGCCGTCACCACCAGGCCGGTGGCGTCAGCCTCGGCCCGCGCGGGCGGCAGCCCGGTCCCGACCTCCGCGACCCGTCCCGCCGCGACCGCGACGTCCCGCACCGCGTCCAGGCCGGACTCGGGATCGATCACGCGTCCCCCGCGCAGCACGACGTCCCGGTCGCTCACAGCGGTTCGGGCCCGTCACGCGGCGGCGGTGGCGGCCGGCCCGGCCGGCTCGGGTGCCTCCGGGGCCACGGGGACGGAGGGGAGCAGGACGGCTGCGGCGAGGCCGATCAGGGCGACGAACGCCAAGACGACCATGGCGATCCCGTAGGACCGGTTGGGGTCGGCCAGGCCGGCGACCAGGATCGTGCCGGCCAGCGCGGTGCCGAACGAGGACCCCAGGTTGGAAACGCTGCGCGACAGCCCGGAGATTTCTCCTTGCAGCTTCTCCGGCCAGGCCGACTGCACGACGTTGACCGACGGGGTGAGCATCACCCCGACGCCGATACCGATGAGGAACAGTCCCGGGGCGAAGTACCAGGCGCCGGGGTGGCCCCTCACCTGCACGAGCAGCACGACGATGCCGATGATGGTGACCACGAAGCCGACGATGATGAGCGACCGCTGCCGGAACTTCCTGGCCAGGGGGCCGGCGGCCAGCGAGGACAGCAAGATGCCGACGGTGGCGGCGGTGAAGATCACGCCCGTCTGGATGGCGTCGTAGTGCCGTACCACCTGAAGGTAGGCGGAAACCACGAACGCCGTCCCCAGCAGCACCGCCCACTGCACGTTCTGCGTGACCAGGGCCCGGTTCGAGGTGCGGTTGCGGAACAGCCTGCTCGACAGCAGGGCCTCCTTCCCGGCCCGCTCCCGGCTGCGGACCCAGGCGAAGAACCCGGTCAGGATCAGCGCTCCGGCCACGATCAGCACCGCCATCAGGACGAGGCTCTGGTCGGCCGCCATGATCCCCCCGACCAGGACCACCAGGCCCACCGCGGACAGGACCGCCCCCACGGTGTCGAAAGGCCGGGTGGGATCGGCGGGCAGCGGATCATGGATGTTGCGGGCCAGCCATATGATGATCAGGATGATGAGGGCCTGGAAGACGAACGCCGCCCGCCAGCTGATCGCGGTGGTGATCGCGCCGCCGATCAGCGGCCCGGTGGCGGCGCCGATTCCGCCCATGCCGCTGACCACCCCGAACGCCCGCGCCCGGGACTTCATGTCGTGGAAGAGGATGGTCACCAGGATGTAGACCGGCGGGATCAGCAGGGCGGTGCCGACGCCCTCGAAGATGGAATTGCCCAGGATGAGAACGCCGAGCCCGGGCGAGACGGCGCTGAGCACCGCGCCGACCCCGTAGATCCACAGCCCCATCGTGAAGCACCGCTTGCGGCCCCAGCGGTCGGTCAGCTTGCCGCAGGGGATCATCAAGGCGGCCATGACCAGCAGGAACAAGGTGATGCAGACCTGGACGCCCTGGACGGTGGTGTGCAGGTCGTCCTTGATGTCATTGATCATGACGTTCATGTTGGAGCCCGCGAAACTGCAGATGAACTGGGCCAGGGCCAGCGGTATCAGCATGCTGCGCAGCGACGCAGCGGTCGTCCCCTGACCGTGCTTCGTCGGCGTGTCAGTCACCAGTCCAGGCTTTCTGCCCGGGCTTCGCGGGGTCGCCACCCACCTCGGGTGATTCGGCCGGGGTCGGCCCCTCGACCCACTGGGCGCCGGTTTCCTCCCGGAACGCGGTGACCGCGGCCTCGATGGTCGGGAAGAAGTGGCGCGGGTCGATCGTGCGGGTGAGCCCGTAGCGCTCGATCTTCTCCCGCACGGGGTCCTTGAGCTCGGCGAAGACCAGGCTGACGCCCTGGGCGTTCAGCGCCTCGTCGAGGTCCTCCAGCATGTCGGACGCAGTGGTGTCCACGTCGGTTACCGGCTCCGCCGCGATCAGGATCCACCGGGGCGGCGGGTCGGCCCCCGCCATCCGCCGGACCTCGTCGCGGAAGGTCGTGGCGTTAGCGAAGAACAGCGGGCCGTCGAACCGGTAGATCACCAGCCCGGGCAGGTGCTGGGCATCGGGATAGCTGTGCACGTCGTGGAAGCCCGGCAGCCCTTCGACCCGCCCGAGTTCGGTGTCGTACGGCCACCACGCCCGCCGGAACACGTTGAGGATCGACAGGCCCACCGCGATCGCGATCCCGGGCAGCACGCCCAGCAGGGCGACACCGAGGAAGGCCGCGATCGACAGCAGGCACTCCGCCTTGCGCTGCCGCCAGAGCCGCACCGTGCCCGGGATGTCAGCCAGGGACAGCGACGCGGTGATCACCACGGCGGCCAGCGCGGGGTTGGGCAGGTTCCGGAACAAGCCGGGGACCAGCACGATCATGAGAATGATCAGGACCGCCCCGGTAACGCCGGTGAACTGGGTCTTCGCGCCGGACCGCTCGGCCACCGCCGTCCGCGAGCCGCTGGTGCTGACCGGGAACCCCTGGAACAGGCCGGCGGCCAGGTTGGCCGCGCCGATGCCGATCATCTCCTGGTTGCCGTGGATCTCCTGCCCGGTGCGCGCGGCGAACGCCGAGGCCGTGGAGATCGTGTCGGCCAGGGAGACCAGCGCGATCCCCAGGGCCCCGGCGAACAGGGGCCCGAGGTCGGACAGGCGCACGTGCGGGATCGTGAGCGGCGGGAACCCCTTGGGCAGCACCCCGACCAGGCTGACGCCGTGATCGGCCAGGCTGAACACCGTCGTCGCCGCGATGGCCAGCACGACCATGACCAGCACCGCCGGGACCTTGGGCAGCCAGCGCTGCAAGATCAGGATCACCGCGATCCCGGCGATCCCGACCGCGGCCGCGGCGGGCACCGCCTCGCCGTGGGCCAGGCCCCTGACGAATTCGGTGAACTCGCCGATCAGGCCTTCGGCCTCGATCTTGAACCCGAACAGCTTGGGCAGCTGCCCGACCAGGATGGTGAGCGCCAGACCGTTCAGGTAGCCGATCATCGTCGGCTTGGAGATCAGGTCAGCGATGAACCCGAGCTTGGCCACGGCCGCCACGATCATGATCGCCGCGACCATGAGGGCGAGCAGCGAGGCCAGCTCGATCGCCTGCTCCGCGTTGCCCTTGGCCATGACGAGCGGCAGGATCGTCGCCGCGATCATCGGTCCCAGCGAGGAATCCGGGCCGAGGACCAGGATCCGCGACGGCCCCAACGCCGCGTAGCCCAGCAGGCAGGTGATCGAGGTGTACAGGCCCGTGATCGGGGGGAGGCCTGCCAGTTCCGCGTAGGCCATGCCCTGCGGGACCAGCAGCGTGGTGAGTACCACCCCGGCCACGATGTCCCTGGTCAGCCAGTCCCGGCGGAAGGACGTGAGGGCAAGCCCGCGGCCCAGTCTGAACATCGTCATATCTCCACAGGCTGGGGCCTGACCGGCCCCAGCCGCAGCATTTCATGGTCCTCAAGTCGCTGAGGCGGCGCCATCACCCTCGGTGGGGTGAGGCACGCGGGCCGCGAATATGCCAGGATCCGGCGCAGCACCGCGCCGTGTCCCGGCAAGCAGCGCCGTCCTGGCCAGCCCAGCCAGGCCGGATCGAGGCTAATCACCTGGGAACGGCGCCACCAGGTGCATGTCGATCACTTCGAGCCCGAGGCCGGTGATCCGGTCCATGAGCCCGGAGAGCGCTCCCTGGTCGGGCACTTCGGCGCGGAGAGTGGTCGTGCCCGGTCCCAGCGTGACCTCGCAGTCGTCGAACTCCGCGCGCAGCGCGCTGCCTGCCTGGCCCGTGAAGGTGATCTCGTAGATTTGCGATCGCACGGGTTACGCCTCACAGTCTGCCGGTTCACGTCCTGTTCACATCGACCAGGGTGCCTGCGGGCCGGGCCTGAGTCATCACCCCATCCGGGGTGACCTGCGACATTTTTCACATCGACGATTGACCTTGGTCCCTTCCCGCCAGGCCGCGTATCCGGTTGAGTTATGACCGGGCGGTTTGCCGTGGATCGAAGGGAACTGCGGAGATCAGGTGGTAGACGGCGTGGCGGCTGGGCTGGGCGCCTCGCGAGGTGTCCGCTTCGCGCTGGCCAAATTCCGGCCGACGACGCTGCCCACCACGCTGATCGACCGGCCTGCGCTGCATGACCGGCTGACGGCCGGGGTCAGCCAGCGCCTGACCGTGGTCGTCGGGTCGGCAGGTTCGGGCAAGAGCGTGCTGCTGTCCAGTTGGGCGGCGGCCCGGCCGGCGGGCACCACGGCCTGGCTGTCGTGTGACCGGGGCGACGCCAACCCGGTCCGGTTCTGGACGGCGTTCATCGAGGCTCCCCGGGCCATCGATCCCGGGTTCGGCGCCGACGCCGCAGACCTGCTCGCGATGGACGGCGTCATGTCGGCCGACGTCATCGCGTCCATCGCCAATGACGCCGCGAGGCTTCCGGCCGGGACAGCCGTCATCGTGGACGACTTCCACACCGCGGCGCCCGCAGTCTCCGGGGACATGACCGATCTGGTCGAGCGGTGGCCGGCCCAGACCGTCCAGCTGGTGCTGGTCGGCCGCAGCGACCCGCAGCTGCGGCTGCACCGGCTGCGGATGGCGGGGGAGCTGTGCGAGCTTCGCGACCGTGACCTGTACTTCTCGCTGGCCGAGAGCGGTGCCCTGCTGGCCAACTTCGACGTACAGGTCGGCGCCGGCGAGCTGGCGCTGCTGCATCGCAGCAGCGAAGGATGGGCCGCGGCGTTGCAGATGGCGGCGCTGTCGCTGCGCGGCACCCCGGACCCGGCGCGGGCCGCGCGGGCGCTGGACGTCCGCGGTCACGCGATCGCCGAGTACTTCATCTCCGAGGTCTTGCAGAGCCAGTCGGCCGAGGTCACCCAGTTCATGCTCGACACCTCCGTCCTGGGGGAGCTGACCGCCGAGGCGTGCACGGCCGTCACGCTGCGGCCGGACGCGGCCGCGCTGCTGCGCGGCATCGATGCGGCCAACTTGTTCCTGGCTCCGCTCGACGACGAACAGACCAGCTTCCGATACCACTACCTGGTACGCCGGCTGCTGCGCGCCGAGTTGCGGGCCCGGGACCGCGACCACGAGCAGGCCGTCCAGCTACGGGCGGGAGAATGGTTCGAGTCCGCGGGGGACATGCGCCGGGCGGCGCGGCACTACCTCGCGGCGCAGCAGCCGGAGCGGGCGCTGGCCCTGCTGCAGGACCGGGTGGTGCCCGACTTCCTGCGTAACCCGGCCCTGCCCGCGCCGCTGGATCTCAGCACCGTCGATCCCTCCCTGCTGGCCACGGCGCCGGACCAGCTGCTGAGTCTGGCCACCGACCTGCTGCTGTCGGGTGACCCGGGTCGCGGCGGCGAGTACCTGGACCTGCTCGAACGTGCCCAGCCGTCGATCCCGCCCGAATCGGCGCTGGCGGCCCAGTATGCGACCATGCGGGCATTCCACTGCGCAGTGACCGGTCATCTGGACCAGGCCGTTGCGACTGCGCTCACCGCACGGGCGATTCAGGAGCGGTTGCAGCTCACTGACGAGTGGACCGCCACCATCTCGGTGATCCTGCTCAGCGTCTATCCGTGCCTGGAGGACTACAAGGCGGCCGAGGGTGAGGCCACTGCGGCGCTGGCCCTGCCCGGGCTCACCGAGCCGGCCAGGCTGGTGCTGGTGCCGGGTGCGCGGGCGATGGCCTGGTTCCAGTCCGGGCTTCTGGCCGAGGCCGCCGAGGCCGCCGGGGCCGCTGCCGCCGACGCCCGGCGGCTAGGTTTCAGTCGGCACTTCTTCGCCGTTGATTACCTGCGCGTTCAGGCCGGGCTCGCGCTGGAGCGGCGCGACCTCGAGACCGCCGAGAAACTCACCGAGCTGACGCTCTCGATAACTGAGCGGCGGCGGCCCACCCTTGAGTTCCTGGCCCTGCTCGACCGGGCCGGGATATGGGCCGCCCGCGGGCAGTTCCGCGAGGCGCTGGCGACCGTCAAGACCGCGCGACTGGTCCTGGCCGGGACCAAGTCGGTGCTGCTGGCGCAGGCCGATGAGCTGGAGGCGCAGCTGCGGCTGTCGCTCGGCGACCTGGCCTCGGCCACCGAGCTGGCCGGCCGGCTGCGCGGCGCCCGCCGTAGCCTGCTGGAGGCCAGGATCGCGCTCGCCGACGGCGATCACGAGGCCGCGGCCCGGCACCTGCAGGCCCCGTCGCTGGATGACCTGACCCCGCGGCGCGCGCTGGAGCGCCAGGTACTGCTGGCCGCGGTCGCGGTCGAGCGCGGCGACCCGATGGCCGCCGGCATCGTCGGCGGCGTCCTGCACGCCGCCCGCCACGGGAGCTTCGTCAACACGGTCGTCACGACCGCCCCTCAGGTGACGGGCTACCTGATCGAGCACTGGGCGCAGGTGCGCCCGGACCCGCTCATGGAGCAGCTGATCGCCGCGGCGATGCAGGTGCGCGCCACGCAGCCGAACGGGTCCCGGCCCGGCCGGACGCTCGCCGAGCCGCTGACCGCGGCCGAACTGCGCATCCTGAAGCTCCTGCCGACCAGCACCTACCTGCAGATGGCCGCCACGCTCTACATTTCGCGCAACACGGTGAAGACCCATCTCCGGTCCGTCTACCAGAAGCTGGGGGTGGCATCACGCTCGGAGGCCATCGAGCGGGCCGTTGACCTGCGCCTGATCTGAGACCGGCCGGGAACCACCGGCCCGCCCCGGGCCGGCCCGTCTGGCTCACCTGTGCCGGATGTGCTGATAGATATCCAGGTACTCCTGGCCGGGAGCGGCCCATGAGTAGTCGGCCCGCATGCCGTTGACGGCCAGCCTGCGGAACTCGCGCGGGCGCACGGACCGTAGCCGCAGGGCACGGCCGAGCGCGGACTCGATAGCCCGGTTGTCGGTGTGGTGGAAGACGAACCCGTTGCGCTCGGCGGGCGGGTGCCCGGAGTTGTCGCGGTCGAACACGGTGTCGATCATGCCGCCGGTGGCCCGCACCACGGGCACGGTCCCGTACCGCATCCCGATCAGCGGCGCCAGCCCGCAGGGCTCGAACATGCTAGGCACCACCAGCAGGTCCGCGCCCGCGTAGATGAGGTGCGCCAGCTCGTCGCGGTAACCGATTTCGAGATGGCAGTCGGGGTTGTCGTTGAGGTGGTCCTTGAGCTGCCAGAAATGGCTGTTGATGCCGTCCTGGTGGTGAGCGTCACCGATGAGCACGAACTGGCCGCCGCGGGCCAGGGTGTAGAAGAGGGCATGGTGCACCAGGTGCATGCCCTTCTGCTCGTCCAGCCGGCCCACGTACGCGACCACCGGGCCCCGCGTCTCACGCAGCCAGAATCGCTCCCTGACCGCGGCCCGGTTCTGGTACTTGCGCTCGATGCTGCCCGTCGAATAGCGGGTCGGCAGCACCGGGTCGGTCTCCGGGTTCCATACGTCGTAGTCGACGCCGTTGAGCACGCCGCGGAACTTTTCCTGATGCTCCTTGAGGGTGCGGCCGAGCCCGGACGCGCCGTCGCCGTACAGCGCCTCGTCGGCGTGGCTCGCCGACACCGTGGTCACGAAGTTCGAGTAGACCACCCCGCCCTTCATCGGGTTCAGGCCCCGGTAGCGGAAGTCATCGCCTAGCCGGTCGGCGTCCAGGAAATGGTCGGGCCGGCCGAGGTGGGTGGCCCAGAGCACCTGCTCGTCGCTGGTGCCCTGATGACGGAAGTTGTGGATGGTGTAGCAGACCCTCTGGTCCGGCATGGCCTCGCCGTACTGCTCGTGCAGCAGGACCGGGACCAGCCCGGTCTGCCAGTCGTGGCAGTGGACGATGTCGGGGCGCTTGCCGGTGGCGACCATGAACTCGAGCGCGGCCTTGGAGAAGAACGCGAACCGCTCCGCGTCGTCCCAGTACCCGTACAGGCGGTCCCGGCCGAAGAAGTCGGCCACCGAGTGCGGCTCGATGAAGAAGCACTTCCGCCCGCCGGCGTGGCCGAACCACACCGTGCAGCGGACAGCCTGCCCGTACCACGGCACCCACAGGTCGCGGTAGCTGGGCTCCAGGCCCCAGATATCGGAGTACCGCAGCCGCGCGTACTTCGGCAGGATGATCTCGACCGCGTTGCCCCTGATCTCCAGCTCCCGGCTGAGGCCGGACACCATGTCGCCCAGCCCGCCGGCCTTGGCCGCCGGCGCGCATTCGGGCGTCACCATCACGACATACACCACGCCACCCTGCATCGCCACCGCGCTGCCCAGGCTCAGCCTCGCGTGCCCCGGCGTCAGCGGCTTCCCCCGTATCGGGTGAAACGGGCCCGCCCGGTGAATCTCGCGGTCATCCGCGCGTTCCGCACCGAGTTCCGGAGCTAGTTCCGACCCGTACGGCATCTGTTCATCCCGGCCACGGCCGCCGTTTTGTTGGTGTTTCCGCGGCGGGGAATCCTTCACCCGCGCACTCACCAGCTGATGGACC
>Ga0318554_10000174_pt1 | contig 19728 bp, 17 predicted proteins | sample GRESIP082b2f22_FD_203687 | JGI IMG/M metagenome (GOLD analysis project Ga0318554, IMG submission 203687) | Tropical soil microbial communities from Luquillo Experimental Forest, Puerto Rico - GRE.SIPMG.082b2f22 | ecosystem: Environmental > Terrestrial > Soil > Tropical forest > Bulk soil... | reverse complement strand
ATCGCCGGTGGCGTCATCCTGCTCGTGCTGGCGGTGTGGATGGTGCTGGGCCAGGGCAGCGGCGGCCACGGCACCGAGGGCAAAGACCCGCTGCAGCTCGCCCAGTTCCCGCTGGCTGTGCCCTACCTGCTCAACCCGGTCGGCATCGTCGGCCTGGTGACCATCTCGGCCGAGGCGACCTCGCTCAGCGTGCTGGCCCTGGCGGTGGGCATCCTCGCCGTCGTCCTGCTGATCGATGTGCTGGTGTTCCGCTGGGCCAACCAGGTCAGCTCACATCTGGACGAGAACCGGATGCTGGTCACCGAGAAGGTGTTCGGTTTCCTCATCGCCGCCATCGCCGTGCAGCTCATGCTGGACGGCCTGGCCATGGCCGGCATCATCGCTCCGGTTCACTAAAACTCCAGGACCGTCTTGATGTCATCGGGTTGGCGGGTGTAGGCACCGGCCCACTGGCTCAGCGGCACCCGCCGGGTGATGAGGCCGGCCAGCCAGTCAGGATCGGCCTCGGCCAGCGCGCTGGCCGCCAGTTCATAGTGGTACCGGTTGGCATTGACCGAGCCGAACAGAACCGAGTTCTGCAGCACCATATTGCGGTTGAGCAGCCCCGGGTCGACCGTGAACTCCGCCCCGGCGGCGGAAACCCCGGTCAGGCAGATGATCCGGTGCCGGACGTGCTGCGGGCCTGCCTCCAGCAGCATCTGGATGTAACCGGTGCATTCGATAACGATGTCCACCTCACCGGCCGCGGCGGCCAGTTCCCCATGGTGGATATAGGTGGCCCCCAGCCGGCGTACCATCTCCGGCTTGGGGCCCTCGGTGGCCAGGTCGAGCACGTATGTGCGGTAACCGCGCTGGACGGACAGCAGCGCGGCCAGCAGGCCGATCGGCCCGGCGCCGGTGATAAGTGCCGCCTCCGGCGCCCAGCTGGATCTGCGCCCGATTTTCTCGATGTGATCCCAGGCCTTGGCGACCACGGTGGCCGGCTCGAGCAGCACCCCCCGTATTCCCAGGGCCGGGTTCACCGCCACTGTGTACTCGGGGTGGATGCGGTACCGCTCGGAGGCAAAGCCGTGGCGGGCCTTGATTCCCCGCTCGGTGTACTGGCCATTGGTGCACATATCCCAGTCCCCGGCGGCGCATGCCGGGCAGGGGACCGGATCGGGCCGGCGCACGATGCCGACCACAAGGTCCCCGGCCGTGAATCCGGTCTCCGGCGGGGCTTCAACCACCCGGCCCAGTGATTCGTGCCCGATGATGAGATGCTCCTGCCCCGGGGGGGCCCAGCCGTAGGCACCCTCGATGATCTCCACGTCGGTGCCGCAGACGCCGACCGCCTGGGTTTCCACCAGGACCGGCCCGTCGCTGGGCGGAGGCTCGGGCACGTCCGCGAGCCCGACCGAGCCGGGCTTCCCGGGAATCACCGTGATCGCGCGCATGCCCCAAACGTAGCGGGAACCAGTACCCTCCGCTGAGGCAGCGTGATCCCTGCGCCAGCGTCTCCCCCGGGAGGGGTGATGCAGGCGGCCGCGTTCCGGCGAAACCCTGCAATCAGGCCCGGCGCTGGCGCACCACCCGCGCAACCCCGCCCGGACACGAGCACCGCGATCCTGATCGCCACCCCCGGATAGCGCCGCAACCTGGGCGGGCTAACATCACCGACGAGAGAAAGGACAATGACCATGGCTGACCTGATTGCCATCGGGTACCCCGATGAGGCCACCGCGACGGCTGCTGCCGATGAGGCGCGGCGGCTGGCCAAGGACCTGATCATCCAGCCGGATGCGATCGCGGTGATCTCCCGCGACCAGGACGGCGAGTACCACGTCACCACCAACCATCACATGGTCGGTGCGGGCGCGACCTGGGGCATGTTCTGGGGGCTGCTGTTCGGGCTGCTGTTCTTCATCCCGGTGTTCGGGCTGGCGATCGGCGCGGGGATGGGTGCCCTGATGGGCAAGCTGACCAAGTCCAGCATCGACAAGCAGTTCCAGGAGCAGGTCCGTGACATGCTCCAGCCGGGCACGTCGTGCCTGTTCCTGATGCTGGAGAAGGTGACCCCGGACAAGGCCATCGAGGCGATGAGCAAGTACGGCGGCACGGTGCTGAAGACCTCCCTGTCCAAGGAGGACGAGAAGGAACTCCAGGACGCCCTGCACGGAGCCAGCGAAGAAGCTGGCAGCTAACAGCCAACACCGCCTGGGACCGCCCGGTCCCAGGCGGAAACGGCCGTATAGTGCCCTATGCACACCCTGGCGGCCACCAGCGCGGTGAGTACCGGCGGCCTGTGGGCTTATCTCGGCATTTTCGTGCTGGTCGCGATCGGATGGGCGGGCGTGCCCGCCATCGGCGGGACGGTGGTCGCCGGTGCCGCCGTCCTCGCCAGCCAGGGCGAGCTCGACATCGGTGCCGTCCTGGTTGTCTCGGTGCTGGCCACCGGGGTTGGCGGGCTGGCCGGCTACGGCGTCGGGCGCCGCTGGGGCCGGGCCATCGTGGACCATCCCGGCCGCACACTCGCCCGGCGGCAGCAAGCGGTCGCCACTGGAGAGGCTCTCTACGCTAAGTGGGGACGGCTGGCCGTCTTCTTCACCCCCTGCATGGTGTCCGGCATCGCCAAGATGAAGCTGTCGCAGTTCGCGGTCTGGAACCTTGCCGCGGGTGCGGTCTACGTGCTGTCGGTGGGGCCAGCCGCCTACGGTGCCGGCAAGGTCGCCACCGGTGAGAGCGACCTGGGCAGCCTGGGCCCGATCATTGCCGGAGTCGCCGTCGGTGCGGCCGCGGTGGCGTGGGGCGTGCGCCATTACCGGCGGGTCAGGCAAACCCGCCCCCGGCTCAGCCGCCGGGCCACTGACCAGTCACCGGCCACTGACCAGTCACCGGCCACTGACCAGTCACCGGCCACTGACCAGTCCCCGGGCACTGACCAGTCCCCGGCCACGGACCAGTCCCCGCCCGCGTAGGTTGGTAGCACGCGGCCGGGGCCCCGGCCTGGCCCTGGTGGACTTGCCGCGGCGGCGGGCACACGATATGCCCGGCCTGGGGGCTGGACCCCTTACCGGCCGCGGCCGTTCAGGCCTATGATACGAATATGTTTTCGATAAGACGGCCCGCGCGGCGCGCCGGGGCCAGCGGGCACACTGCCAGCGTCCGGAGGAGCCCAGGGTGAGAGCCAGCCAGCGCACCGCGGCGGTGGCGATGGCCATCAGCCTTGCCTGGCTGGCAGCCGGGTGCGGCGGCGGTCCCGCATCGCCGGCCGGCCCGGCTGACGCCCCGCACGCGAGCACCGCGGCGCCGCCCAGCAGTTCGCCCACCGCCCCACCGAGCCAGCCGGCCAGGCCACTGGCGGGCATGACCGTTGGGATCGACCCTGGCCATAACGGGCTCAACGGCACCGACCCGGCCTACCTCAACCGCCTCATCTGGAATGGCCGGCAGTGGGAGACCTGCGACACGACTGGGACCGAAACCGACACCGGCTACACCGAGGCGCTGTTCAACTTCCGGGTCGCCATGTTCCTGCGCGCTGACCTGCTGCGCGACGGCGCGCAGGTGGTGATGACCAGGACGACCAACCACGGTGTCGGCCCGTGCGTCAACCGGCGCGCACAGATCATCAACCACAGCCACGCCAACGTGGCCATCGACATCCACGCCGACGGCGGCCCGCCGTCCGGGCGCGGCTTCGCCGTCCTGGAGCCGGTGGCCGACGGGCCTAACAACCATGTGATCGCCGCCTCAGCACGGTTCGGGCGCGACATCCGGGCGGCGATGCTGGCACATACGGCGATGCCGGTCAGCACCTATGACGGGGTCAATGGCCTGGTGCAGCGCAACGATCTGGCCGGGCTGAACCTGACCCGCGTCCCCAAAATCCTCATCGAGTGCGGCAACATGCGCAACGCCACCGACGCCGCCCTGCTGACGTCCACGCTCTTCCAGCGGCGGCTGGCAGGGGCGTTCGAGGCGGCAATCATCCGCTTCCTGCACCGGGGCCAGCCGTGAGCCAGCGGCGTCAGATGCTGCTCACCGTCGCCGGTGCCAGGCCGTATTGAGCCGCGACCACGTTCCACAGTCGGACGAACCTGGACTTGTCCCGCACCGCCTGCTGGTCAACGGCCAGCGCCGCGGCCGACTGGCTTCCGGGCTGGCAGCTGGCGGCCTGCTGCTGAGCCCAGGACAAGTAATCGTTGTCGGCGGTCAGCGAGTCCAGCAGCGACTGGACCAGGTCCGCCTTGAGCTGGCTGCCATTGGCCAGCGCACCAGTTGACAGTTTCTGGGCCTGCTGGTACTCGGCCTGCCGCTGATCGCGGACCTGCTGAATCTGCCGGACGCTACGGCTCAGTTTGGCGCACGACTGGACATTGTCCGCGGCATACGTCAAGACGGTGCTGCTATTTGCGCCTGTCGCCAGCAGGTTACTGACCGCGGCGGCTTCCGCCCGCGGGGACGATGGCGACGACGAAGGCGACGGCGAGACGGTCGGTGACCCGGTAGCCGGGGCGGGAGAAGGCGGGGGTGACGCGGTGAGGCGACCATGGTTGATCACCAGGACCGAGACCGCGGCGCCGGCGGCCAGCGCGATCGCTACCACCAGGGTGAGCAGCCCGATGCGGAGACCCCGCGAACGCCGCCTAGGTGCGGGCGGTGGCCCGGCAGGCGGGTAGGTCCCGTACGGGCCATATGGGCCTGTCGGCCAGGCCGCCCCCGGGGGCCCAGCCTGCCCAGCAGCGGCGGCCGCTACGGCCGCAGACACCGGGGCCGCTGGCGCTGCGGGGCCTGGTGCCTCGGGCGCTGGCGCCGGGACCGGAGATACCGGCGGCAGCGCGGCAGGGGCCGCGGCAGGCTGGGGAACCGACACCGTGGCAGGGTGCTGGCCCCCACCCGGCAGCTGCGGCTCACCCGGCACCAGCCGCAGTGCGCGGCCCAGGTCCGTTGCAAACTCCGCGCAGGTGGCATACCGCTCGTCCGGCGACTTGGCCATGGCGGCCGCTAGCACGGCATCCACCGCGGGCGGCAGGTCCGGCCGCTGGGCGGTCACCGGCGGTGGCGGTTCCGACAGATGGGCGCCGATAAGGGCGAGCCCGCGTCCCCGGCGGAACGGCGGCTCGCCGCTGAGCAGTTCGAAGGCGGCACAGCCCAGCGAATAGAGGTCGGCTCGGCCGTCCAGGCTCCGCCCCTCGATCTGCTCGGGCGCGATGTAGTCGAGGGTGCCCACGAACTGACCGGTCGCAGTGAGGGTCGTGGCCGACAGCGACTGTTTGCTGATCCCGAAGTCAGACAGGTACACGTGCTCGTGCCGGGCCGGTGACGCGGAGCCCGCGGCCGGGCCGGGGACGGCCGCAGGTGCGTCCAGCAGCATGTTGGCTGGCTTGACATCACGGTGGATCAGGCCCCGGCCGTGCGCCGCGTCGAGTGCATCCGCGACCTGGCTGATGATGTCCCACACCCGCTGGGCTGTCAGCGGGCCGTGCTGCGCCAGCAGCGAACCCATGTCGCCGCCCTCGACGAAACGCATTGCGATGAACAGGACACCATCGGCATCGCCCGCCTCGTAAATCGGGATGATGTTCGGGTGGTCCACGGCCGCCGCTGCACGTGACTCACGGATGAACCTGTCCCGGAAGTCGGCGCCGGAAGCCAGACCGGGGGCGAGTACCTTCAGCGCCACCGGGCGGCCCAGGTGCTCATCGCGGGCGCGGTAGACCACGGCCATGCCGCCCGCGCCGATCTGCTCCTCGATCTGGTAACCGGCGACCTCACCACCCGCTCCGGCCGGGCCCGCCGAAGCCGCCTTGTTCCGGGCGCGGCTGGTGCGGGCCGGCGGGCGGGACGGCTTCGGCTGGCGCCGCGCCTGCTTGGCCGCACCCGTCCCGGACTGCCGCGCGCCGCCGGCACCGACCGCGGGCTCTTGCGCACGGCCCGCGCCGGCTGGCATCCGGGATGCGCGGGAGCGGGCGCTTCTGACGGGCTTGGCGGCCGCCTTAGTGACGGGCTCAGCCGCCCCAGTGCCGGACTCGGCCGCCGCCGCAGTACCGGGCTCGACCACAGACTTCCCCTGGCCCGCCGTCTTGGCCCGCGCCCGGGACGTACCGGACCGGGCAGGCTTGCGCTGCGGTGAAGCCGGCTTGGCCGGGACCGGGGGCTCCTTCTCAGTCACTGCGGGCCTCCCCCGGGCAGCCATGGCGGGCGGAAGGCGAAACGGAAGCACCGAGCGGTCGCAGGCATCGCGTCATTGAGCCCCCCAAGCCCCAATTGTCACTCCACAAATGGTGACGCGCCAGGCAGGTCTGCGGTGCACGCCGCTTGCCGGCGAATTCGGCTTCCCGGCGAAAGCCGGGCGGGAAAGGGGCCGTCAGCCCGCCTGGCTCGCTGCGGCCGGGCACTCCGTGATTGTCAGCGGCGGCTGGTAGAACGCGGTCGTGGGCGGTGATGCTGACGGCCGGCAGGCGGGCAGGAAAGCAGCCACCAGTGGCTGAGCGGCGGCGCCTGGCCGTGGACGGCCCGTTCTCGCTGGCAGCGGCCGCGGCCTTCGGCTTCGGCCCGAACACCGGCCGCCCGTACCCTGCCGATGCCGTGATGCGGCTCGCCTTCGTGGCCGACGACCTGCGGCACCAGGTGGGGGTGCTGGTCAGCCAGGAGCCGGGCGGTGATCTGACGGCCGAATTCAGCGGCGCGGCCAGCCTCACCATGGCTGAGCAGCAGCTGCGCCGCATCTTGTCGGTGGATTGCCCGGCGGGCGGCTGGATCGAGGCGGGTCGCCGGGACCCGGTGCTCGGCGGCCTGCAGGCGGCCTATCCGGGCCTGCGGCCGGTCCTGTTCCATTCGCCGTACGAGGCGGCCACGTGGGCGATGCTCAGCCAGCGGCGCCATCGCAGCCAGGCGACCGCGCTGCGGCGCCGCATCAGCGCGCAGGCCGGCCAGCAGTTCGAGCTCGGCGGGCAGACCGAGCATGCCTTCCCGGTGCCAGACCAGCTGCTTGGGCTCACCGGGTTCCCGGGCCTGGAGCCGCAGCGGCTGGCTCGGCTGCACGGCGTCGCCCGCGCCGCCCTGGCGGGCAAGCTTGAGCCGGGCCGTCTCGCCGCGATGGGCACCGAGGAGGCCATGGCCGAACTGCGCGCCATCCCAGGCCTGGGCCCGGTCTACGCGGGCCTGGTGCTGCTGCGCTCGACCGGCGTGACCGACGCACTCACCCTGGCCGAGCCGCGCCTGCCGCGTTACCTGCAGCATTACTACGGGCTGCCGGAAGCCCCGGATGCCGAGGCGGTCCGGCACCTCGCCGAGCGGTGGCGGCCGTTCCGGACCTGGGCCGGCGTGCTCGTGCGCGTCGCTGGCGACCGGGACGGGGTGCCCTGGCAGTAGCCGTCTGGCCGGGCCCGGCCAGCCCGGGGTGGTAGCTGCCCGTGCCCGCCACCGCCTGCCCGCCCGAATCAGCGGCAGCGATAGCGATTCCCACGCGGGCACCGGGGCAGTGAACTAGTAGGCCGCCCCGCGCCGTGCCCGGGACGGTGCCGAGCGGCAGTGGAGGCGCATCGTGGCCATCGGCGAGACGCTGGCGGAAGCGCGCCGCGAGGCTGGCCTCTCCGTTGCCGAGGTCAGCCAGCGGACCCGCATCCGGCAGACGATCATCCGGGCCATCGAGGACGGCGACTATGCCGCATGTGGCGGCGACTTCTACGCCCGCGGGCACATCCGCAGCATCGCCAGGGCCGTCGGGGCCGACTCCGAGCCGCTGATCCAGGAGTACGACCACCACTACCGGGCGAAGGGCGCATTCGCCACGGTCAGCCTGGACGAGCTGCTGTCGGCATCGGCCGACGAGTCGCGGCTGCGCGGACCGGACATGTCCGCCGTCTGGGGCGCGGGCGCCTCGGCCGCCGCGGCTGTCCGGCGCACGGCGAACAGCCCCGCGCTGCGCCGGACGGCCGCCCAGGCCCGCGACCGTGCCCGGCGGCCGAACTGGGCCGTGGTGGCGGGGCTGGCGCTGGCGTTCGTGTTCGGGCTCGCGGTCTACCTGTTCGTCACGCGTTCGGCAGCGGCGGCTCCCCCCACGGCGGCTGGGCAGCACGCGGCCGCCCATAGCGCCGCGCCCGCCCGTCATGCGGCCGCTCATCAGCCGCGGCCGGGCGGGCCGAGTTCAGCCGCCCGGGCCAGCCAGCGCGCCGCCGCCCCCGGCCAGGCCGCGGCCGCGGCCAGCCAGCTGCTGATCCCGGTCAGCGTCACCGCGTTCGGTCCCGGCGGCGGTGACAATCCCCAGCTTGCCCATCTGGTGCTGGGCGGGCACGGCGCGGCCTGGCGCAGTGACTGGTACACCAGCGCCAGCTTCGGGAACCTGTACTCCGGGACCGGCCTGCTGCTGGACATGGGCCACCCGGTCACGATCACCGCGGCCCAGGTCACGCTCGGCCGTGCGGCCGGTGCCAGCTTCCAGATCCGGGTCGGCGCCTCGCCCACGCTGGCGGGCACGCGGGCCGCTGCCCAGGTCGCGGGCGCGGATGGCGTGGTCCGGCTGCGGCTGGACCGCCCGGCGCAGGGCCGTTATGTCGTCGTGTGGTTCACCCGGCTGCCGCCTGACCAGTCCGGCACCTTCCAGGCCGCCGTCTTCCACATCAGCCTGCGAGGCCATACCTAACGGCGGTGCCTGCCCGGCCGGTTACCTGGCCGGCCCCCGCCGTCAGCCGGTGCCTGATGGCGGTTGCGCGCCGGATCGGCGGGGCGGGACGATGATCAGTCCAGCGGCACCAGACAATGGGCCGGGACCGGTCGTGCGTGCGGTGAGGAGGACCCATGGTGATGCCGATGGCCGTCCGTGTGGTGGGCGCCGTGGCCGGTGGCCTGCTCGTGCTCACCGCCCTGAGCAGTGTCGTCGGCACGCTGATGGTGCCCCGCCCGGTGGGCAGCTGGCTGACCCGGTGGGTGGACAAGATCGTGAACGGCGGCTTCCGGCTGGCCACTGACGCCATCGCCGACAAGGGGCGGCGGGACCGGCTGCTGGCCACCCAGGCGCCAGTCATCCTGCTCGGCCAGCTCGCCGCCTGGCTCGGCATCTCCCTGCTTGGCTACGCGCTGCTGTTCTGGCCGTTCGCCAGCCCCGGCATCACCGACGCCTTCACCCTGGCCGGCTCCTCAATGTTCACGCTCGGCTTCGCGGCGCCGTCCGGCTCGGTGCCTGCCGCCATCGTGTTCGCCGCGGCGGCGACCGGCCTGATCATCGTTACCTTGCAGATCGCCTATCTGCCGACCCTGTACGCGGCGTTCAACCGGCGGGAGACAGAGGTAGCCCTGCTGAACGCGCGGGCCGGGGTGCCGTCCTGGGGCCCGGAACTGCTGGCACGCACGCACTACGCGCTCGGCTCGGGCGTGTCCAGCATCGACACCCTGCCCGGTCTGTACCAGCAGTGGGAACGCTGGGCCGCCGACGTCGCCGAGAGCCACACCACCTATCTGCCACTGGTGCGGTTCCGCTCGCCCCGGCCGCTGTCGTCCTGGGTGACCGCGCTGCTGGCGGTGCTGGACTCGGCCGCGCTGATCCTGGTGCTCTCCCCCGAGGCCGCACCGACGGTGCCGGCCCGGCTGTGCCTGCGCTCAGGTTTTCTGTGCCTGAACCAGATCGCCCGGGCGATGGGTTTCGACGTGCCCGACGAGTCCAGCCCGGACGCCGGGATCAGCCTGACCTATGACGACTTCCTGGAGGCAATCGCCCGGATGCGGGAGGTGGACTTCCCGATCGAGCGTGAGCCGGAAGAGGCGTGGCCGGACTTCGTCGGCTGGCGGGTCAACTACGAGCCGGCCGCGTTTGCGGTGGCCGCCGCCGTCGATGCCGTGCCGGCGCTCTGGTCCGGTCCCCGCCGGCGGCACAAGACCCCCATCTCGCCGATCCGCCCCCCCGGCGGGCGGCCACCGAAGGCAGCACCCGGCGCCGGGCGTAAGACGTCGCCGACGTCCACCAGCAGTTCCCGGCCATCGGGCAGCATGACCCCCAGCGAGTAGACGATGCCTTCGCCGAAATCGGCCTGGCCAAGCAGCTCGATGCCGACGACCTCGGGATGGGAGATCAGCAGCCGGCACAGCAGGCTGCCCGCATGATCGGCTGGAACAGCTGGAGGCGCCGGTTTCTCGCTGGCGTCATCCGGAAGTGTCATGCGGCCTTCGATCGGACGGGGTCACGGGGGTGGTCCGGCGCCGCCGGCACAGCGTGATCTCCGGCGGCGGCAGCCAAACCGCACATCGGCACACAAACCACACGGTAACCCAGCGTTAGCAGCAGAGCCCGCAATGACGTCGCCAAGTACCGGCGTGGCGCGCCTGATATAGCCCTTTAAGTGCCTATATGGGCGGATTCCTGCGATGGCGTGCCGGGCCTGGTGCCTGCGGCCTGGCCCTGGTGGCATGCCAGATGCAGGGCAGTCCGGGTCAGGAAGCAGCGGGCCGGTCAGCCGGACGTGCCGTACTCGATCGGCACGCTGATGACCTGGCCAGCCACCCACCGCCGGGCGCCTGGCGCCAGCTGCCACACGGTCAGCCGGGCCCGGTGGACCACGAGCGCGTCCCAGCCGCCGTCGGCGCCCGGCGCCAGCACCGCGGTGCCCGCTGGCGGTGGCGGCAGCGCCCGCCAGGAGCCACCCGGGCTCACCGTCTCCGCCCGGCGTGAGGTCAGCAGCACGGCGGTGCCTGCGGCCCCGATCGATGCCGAGGCGGGCGCGGAGCCGTTCACCGGCAACGGCGGGGACAGGGACCAGTGGCCGGCGGCCAGGGTGGCCACGGCCAGCCGCGCGGCCCGGCCGCGGCCGCTCGCGAGCAGGGCAACGGTCGCATGCGTGGTGCTGGTGAGCCGCAGCACGCTGACGCTGGCAGCGGCGTCCGCCGCGGGCAGGGCCGGGCCGGCCAGCTGCCACCCCCCGGATGCATGGGCGAAGACGCCCACGGTCCCCGGGCGGCCACAGGTCCCCGCCACCATCGGCACCCCGGAGACACCGAACGCAACCGCCGTCAGCCCACGCAGGCCGCACCGGGCCGCATCCGCGGTGCCCGCCAGCTGATGCTGGCTGACCAGCCGTGCCCAGCCGGTGCCTGCCGGGCCGGACAGCTCGGTCTGGCCGCCGGCCAGCAGCGCGAGCAGGCGGCCGGTGCCGGGAGCGGCCGCCAGCGCGTCCGGCGTGTCGGCGAGCCGCGCATCCAGCAGCCCCGGCGACCAAGCGGTGCCGTTGTCATGGGTTATGGCCAGCGGCGAATAGCTGAGCAACTGGCTGGGCCGGAACGCGGCCACCACCGGCCCGGTGCCCGGGCTGGCCAGCACCAGGCCGCCGTTGCTGGCCACCGCGGGCGGGGTGACCAGCCGCCAGTCACTGGCTCCGGCCGGGCGGACGAACACCTGCCAGAAGTTGCCGTGACTGGCCGCGGAGCCGCCCATCACCACGACCGCCCAGGTCCCGGTTGCGGTGACACGCGCGGTGGCCAGCGGCGGCGGGGCGGCCGGGCTGGCCTGGCGGGCCTGGCCGGTGGTGCCAGCACAGCCAGCCACCAGCAGCACGGAGATGAGCAGTGCAGCGACCAGCGGCACCGGCGCCAGGACAGGGCCCAGCCGGGCCGGGCGGGTCACGATGCGCCCAGCACCTGGCGGGCGGCGCCAGCGAGCAGCACCGCGAACGATGACCGGGTGGCAGTGGTGCCCGGGCCGGGATCGGTGCTCAGCTCCTCCCGGACGTGGCCGGCCCGGTCGATGACGTAGGCGACGTCGTTATGCGCCACCATCGAGCCAGCCGGGAGGATCTGGGCCGCGATCCCGTAGTTCGCCCAGACCTGCCGCAGCTGGGGGACGCTGCCGGTGAGGAAGAGCCAGTCCGGCACGCTGGTGAGATGCTCCTGCCGGTCGAACGCCTGGGTGTACGCGAGCTGGTGATAGACCGGGTTGGCGACGATCGCGACCAGCTCCACCTTCCGTGCGTCCGGGCCGAGCAGCTGGCCGGCCGCACGGAACTCCTGTGCGATCAGCGGGCAATCGGACGTGCACACCGGATCCAGGAAGGTGAGCAGCACCACCTTGCCGCGCAGGCTGGCCAGGCTCACGGGCTGGCCGCGCTGGTTGGTGAGCAGGAACGGCTTGGCCGGGAAGTTCAGGCTGGCGGTGGACCCGGCGATGGCCTCGGCCAGGATCGGGTCGGCGTTCGGGCTGGCCTGGGCGGCTGCCATCGGGGCCGCGCCCAGGATGATCAGCCCGACTGCGCCGATCGCCGCCACCGACCGGAAGCTCGCCGCGGCCACGTCCCGGCGCAGCGAGGCCGGCCGGACCCGGTCCCGCCAGCCGGGCGCGGTCACGGCGGGGGCCGGCGCCGGGGCCGGGGCCGGGCTGGGCGACAGCCCGAGGTAACCGCCGGCCGCCAGCGCGAGGTAACCGCCGGCCGCCAGCAGGATGAACGGGATCATGCTGTTGGGGTCGGTACCCAGGCCGCCGAGGAAGCCCAGATCCTCGACCAGCACCCAGTCGGCCAGGCACAGCACGCTGAACGCGATGACCGCCGGGCGGACCAGCCGTGGCCGGCCGGTCAGGAAGAGCACGCCGATCACCGCCAGTACGGTCACCGCGAACAGGTTCACGGCGAACCCGTGCGCCTCCTCGAATGAGGTGAAGGCCCGGATCAGCCCGGCCAGCACAGCCGACTGCGGGGTCCGCGCCATCGACGCGGTCATGCCGGCCAGGGTCCCCGGCCCGTGGTGCGAGCTCCCCTGCCAGAAGCCACGGCCCGGCCAGGCCTGCAGGATCGCCATGCCAACCAGGAACAGGCCGGTCCCGGCCAGCACCGCGCGCCCGACCAGCGGGCTATGCCACAGCCGCTGCGGGAGCGCGATCAGCGCGCCCACCACGCAGTAGATGAGCACGGCGCCGGGCGCGCCGAACAGCCAGGTCAGGCCGGGAGCGAAGATCCCGCCGAACGACTCGCCAAAGGCCCACACCACCAGGCCCCAGCCGACGCTGGCCAGCCCGGCAAGCCGGGACAGCGCCCCACTGGGCGCGGCCAGCAGCCACACCCCGATCCCGATCTGGATCCACACGGTGGCCGCCGCGGCCTCCAGCGGATGGTAGGACCAGGTGGTCCCGGCCCAGTTCACCACGTGCTGCACCCAGGCCGGTGAGCTGGCCGCGATGGGCTCGATGACCTGGGAGGGCAGGCCGATGGCCAGCTTCGGCTGGGCTTGCAGGATGCCGTCGAAAATCCACAGCGCGCCGAATCCGACCCGCAGCAGCTGGCGCCAGCCGGGCTCGGCCGCTGGCAGCGGGACGGCAGGCCCCGCCGCTGCTTGCCCGGCGGCCGGTGCGGCCTGGCCGCCGGCCCCAGCAGTGGCCTGCCACCACGACCGGACGGTGATCCACGCCAGCCCGAGCACCGCGAAGATGAGCAACGCGATGAGCCCCTGGTGCAGCAGCGCGGACTTGAACGCCGCGATCACCGTGGGGTCGTTGACGTTGACCCCGGAGTTCATGCCAGGCATAAGTGGCCTGCTCAGGCAAGTCAGTGGCCCGGCACCGCAGGCGGGCCAGGCGTGGGCCGTCGGAAAGCCCCGGCCGGAGGCGGCCGCACCGGAAATGTATCGGGCGCGGAAAGCAGTCCGCAACCGGCCGGCGGGCTATTCGGCTCTGGTGATCGGGCGGGTATCCAGCCAAGTTTCTGCAAAATACCCCGGCGAGGTTATGAGATGGCACCGGCCTGGGCAGCTGCCCGGCCCGCCGGGCCGGTCCCGCCGCCCGTCAGCGCCGGTAACCTGAACGCAGCCTGGACATTTGCCGCATGCCGGGCTATGGTCCCGGCGCCGCAACCGCCGTTTCCTGGACGCTGGCAGCAGCGATTCTTCCCGTGCGCATATCGGCACTGGCCGATACGCCCTGGGGGTTTACCCGGATACCATCCGGGGGTTTACTCGATTGCTTTTCCCTGCTTGCGGATGAGGGAATCTAGCCCGCACCGCGATTGACGTAGATCCGCCGCGCGCGGCAAGCTTGGGCCCCACATAGACCGCCTGCCACCAGCACCGCCCGCCATCGACTCAGGTTGGGAAACACAGCATGCCGATCCAGCGCCTCTCCCGGCACCTGCCAGCCGGCCCCGGCTCGCCGTCTCCGGCCGGTGCCCTCCACCCCCGGCTGCCCGCTCCCCCGGCCTGGCCCGGGCGCCTGCTCGGCTGGTGCCGCACCTACTGGATCGACATAGCCTGGGTCGGGTTCGTGGGCCTCAACCTGGCCGCGATGCGGCTGCTGCCCTCCTGGCAGACCGTCCCGTTCCTGGCCATCTGGGTCAGCCTGACCGCCATCTACGGGTTCCGGCTGTGGCAGCTGCAGCCCACCATCCTGACCCTGGCGACGGTCACCATCGCCACCGGCGGCATCATCTTCGTGCAGGTGCTCAAGGGCGAGCAGGACGCCGACTACCTGGCGGAAGTGCCGCTGATCGCGCTGATGTTCCTGGTCATGGTCTGGCACGGCCGCCGCCGGCTGTCCGCGACTGAGGAGCGGCTGGCGGCCATGGAGGAGGTGCAGCGGGTCTCGCAGGAGAACCTGCGGCTGATGCGGGAGCAGCACCAGTTCCTGCAGGATGCCTCGCACGAGCTGGGCACCCCGATCACGGTCGCGCTCGGGCACGCGGAGCTGATCGAGCGGGCGGCCACCAGTTCGATCGTCGCCGAGGATGCGCGGGTCGTCACCGAAGAGCTGAACCGGCTGCGGCGGCTGTCCACCCGGATGCTGCTGCTGGCCTCGGCCGCCAGCCCGGATTTCCTCCAGCTGTCCCCGGTGGTGATCGAGTCGGTGGTGATCGAGGCGTTCGACCGGTGGAGTCACACGCCCCGGCGGTGGGGGATGGCCACTGTCGCAGAGGCGACCGTGGACGGCGATCGCGACCGGCTGGCGCTGGCGCTGGACGCGCTGCTGGAGAACGCCATCGCCCACACCACCACTGACGACCGGATCGAGGTCAGCACCGCGCTGGAGGGCAGTGACGTGGTGCTGGCGGTGACCGACTCCGGGCCGGGCATCCCGGCCGCGGATCTGGAGCGGATCTTCGACCGGTTTGCCCGGGCCAGCCCGCGGGTCAGCCGGGAGGCCGGCGGGTTCGGGCTGGGACTGGCGATCGTGCAGGCGATCGCGGAGGCGCATCACGGGTCGGTCCGGGTGCGCAGCACCCCCGGCGTGGGCTCGACCTTCGAGATGGTCCTCCCGCTCCGCCCGGCCGTGCTGGTGGTGGATCACCTGCCGTCGCGCCGGCCCCGCGCGGCGGCCACCAGCTGACCACCGCTGACCGCACCGCCGTTATGCCGGTGAATCCGGCTGCGGCCCACCCGGGCCGGCCCCACCGGTCCCGGCGGGGGCATACCTTGCCACCGAGAACCCCAGCAGCAGCGGCACGTCGATGGCGAAGACCAGCAGCATCAGCGTGAGCAGGACGAGCAGCTGGCCCGGGGTGTGGTCGAGCACGAACACGAACTCCAGCATCCCCGCGATCACCAGGTAGGCAGCCAGCGTCCAGCCTGCGACCACGAAGAAGGTGTGCCAGGCGAAGTCGCGCACCCGGGCCAGCAGCGCCGCCGCGGTGAGCAGCGCCACCACCGCGAGGACCAGGGCGGCGGCCGGCGGGCCGAGTGGCGTGGACCGGGGCAGATGCGCGGCCAGGAAGATGCCGCCCGCGATGACCAGGCTCAGCGCGGCCACCGCCAGCCCCGTGACCGGCGGCAGCTTGCGCTGGGCGGGACCGGCCCCGGCCAGGCTGGCCTCCGCTGCCGCCGGCCCGGCGGGCTGGCCGCCGGCCGCCGGCGCGGCGCTGCTCACCACGTCGCGATCCTGGTCATGATCACCAGTGTGGCGACCTGCATGATGCCGGTGATGCCCGCGGTGTAGGCGAACCGCCGCATGAGCTTGCCGATCAGGGCGCCGTCCGGGGCATCCTTGCGCAGTTCGAACAGCACCGCGAGGTTGGCGGGCTCCAGGAAGCCGAGCGCGATCACGGTCATCACCCCGACCACGATGAAGGAGGCGATCAGCCACCAGCGCTGCGGGTAGCCGACCTCCAGCACGCCCACATGACGCGCGAGCTGCCAGCCCGAGGCGAGCGTCATCAGCACTAGGGTCGGCATGATGAGCAGCATCTTGGGCATGAACCGGGCCGCGAACTCCACCCGGGCCGGGATGGACAGCCTGCCCAGGATGGGCCCGATCACCAGCCCGACGAACAGGTCGATGCCGGTCCACAGGCCGCCGCCAACGACATGGAAGAAGTCCAGCGCCCACAGCCAGTTCCCGGCGATCGCGGTCACCAGCGCGATCACTACCACGGCGACGACCGGCAGGCCCGCCAGCGGGACGATCGTCCGCGGTGGCCGCGGCCGCGTGCCCGCGCCGGGCGGGGCACCGGCGCCGCCCGCGGCGGGAACGGGTGCGGCCTCCGGCCGCCGCTGTGTGATCTCCGCCATGCCCCGCTCCCCTGTCCAGGCAGGTGCCGCATCCGTCAGTCACGGTAACGCGGCACCGGGCCGGGCGGCCATCCCCCGGCAGGCCGTTACCGGATCACCAGGCCGTTACAGGACCCACCAGGCCGTTACGGGACCACCAGGACCTTCCCCACCGCACCGGCCTCGGCCGCCTGGTGGGCCTCGACGATGGCCGACAGCGGGTAGCGGTGGGCCGGCAGTTCGGTGAGCGCGCCCTCAGCGAGAGCCGCCGCGACACCGGCCACCGCTTTGTCCAGCGCGGCGGCCGGCACCCCGTACAGCAGGATGAAGCGCAGCAGCACGTTGGCGCTCATGCAGGCCCGCACCGGCAGCACCGGGTCGCTGGCTTCGGCCGCGTAGGTGACGATCACGGTGCCGGGGCCGGTCAGCGCCAGGTCCAGCGCCAGGTTGGCGCCCAGCGCCACCTCCACCACCCGGTCCACCCGCTGGGTCACCGCCTTGATCTGGTCCAGCGCATCCGGGTCGCGGTAGCGCACCACCTGGTGCGCGCCCGCCTGGCGGGCAAGCTCCGCCTTCTGATCGGTGCTGACGGTGGCGATCACCTGGGCGCCCGCATGCACCGCCAGCTGGATGGCGAAGTGGCCGACGGCGCCCGCCCCGCCCGCGACCAGCACGGTCTTGCCCGTGACCGGCCCGTCGGCGAACAGGCAGTGGTAGGCGGTGACGGCCGGCACTCCCAGGCTGGCAGCCAGCTCGTCCGATATCCCTTCCGGCAGCGGGACGGCCTGGCGGGCGGGCACCACCGTCCATTCCGCCGCGGTTCCCCACCGGCGGCCGAAGGCGGCCAGCCACAGCCAGACCCGCTGGCCGACCCGGCCGGGATCCACGCCCTCACCGACCGCGTCGATGACCCCCGTGCCGTCGTGCTGCGGGATCTGGAAGCCATCGAGCGGGCGGCCCATGGCACCACTGCGGATCTTGTAGTCGGTGGGGTTGATGCCGGACATTGCCACCTTCACCCGGACCTCACCGGGACCGGGCTCGGGCCGGTCCACCTCGGTCACCCGGAGCACCTCGGCGGCCGGTCCAAAACGGTCATACACAGCGGCTTTCACGGTCGGGACCCCCTCGGTTCGCGGTTGCTGGCAGCATCCTGTCACTGCCGGCCCCCGGCCGACCCGGGATATGCCCGCGGCCGGGAGAGCCTGGCTCTCCCGGCCGCGCGGGTATCTGCGGGTAAGGCTCCGGTCAGGCCTGGAGCACGGCCTCGATCTCGAGCTGGATGGTCACCTTGTCGCTGACCACGACGCCGCCACCCTCGATGGCCGCGTTCCAGTTGACCCCGAAGTCGCCGCGGCTGATCTCGGCGGTGGCCGAGAAGCCGGCCCGGGTGCCGCCGTAGGCGTCCGGCCCGAACCCGTTCAGCTCTAGCGAGAGCGGGACGTCCCGGGTCACGCCCTTCAGCGTCAGCTGGCCGTCCAGGACGTAGCCGCTGCCCTGCTGGCGGATGGCGGTGGACCGGTAGCTCATCACCGGGTGCTTGTCGACGTCGAAGAAGTCGGCGGACCGGATGTGCGCGTCACGCTGGTCGTTGCCAGTGGTGATCGAGCTGAGCTCGATGTCGGCGGCCACTGACGAGTCCAGCGGGTCGGCGCCGGTGACGATCTCGCCCGAGAAGCTGGTGAACTTGCCGCGGACCTTGCTCACCATCATGTGCCGGACGGTAAAGCCGACCTCGGAGTGAACCGGGTCGATGGTCCAGGTGCCAGCCGTGTAGCCGGGGATTTCGGTCGCGGCCAGGGTGCCAGTGCTCATTGCTAACTCAGCTCCTTCTCGGATGTTGCTTGAACACTCAACTACTATCACCTGTCCACAACGATGTCAAACGCTCAACTATTCCGCGCTACACTGGAGGGGTGACTACCACCGGTACCCGCTGGCTCTCGGCCGACGAGCAGGTGGCCTGGCGCGCCTTCGTCGGCGCCTGCCACGGCTTCTTCGCGGCCATAGATGCTGAGCTGCAACGCGACGCGGGGATGCCGCTTGCCTACTACGAAATCCTGGTTCAGCTTTCCGAGGCCCCCGACCGCAGGCTGCGGATGAGCCAGCTGGCCGAGGAGACCGCGGCCAGCAAGAGCCGGATCTCGCACGCGGTCGCCCGGCTGGAAGAACGCGGCTGGGTCCGCCGCATCCAGTGCCCGACCGACCGGCGGGGCGCCTTCGCTGAGCTCACCGAGGAGGGTTACGCCGCGCTGGTGGCCGCCGCGCCCGGCCACGTGGAGCAGGTCCGCAGCACCCTGCTCGATCCGCTCACCGCCGGCCAGGTGCGCCAGTTGCAGGAGATCAGCGAGGCGATCCAGGCCGCGGTGGGCGACCTGCCGCGCGGCGCCATCAGCTGCCCCTGACGCTGACGCGGCCCGGCCGTCCGCCGCCCGGCCGCGGCCGACCCAGTGGCCCCCTTAGTGAATGACCCGTATCTCGAGGGTCAGTTCTTCGTCGAAACCGGGCAGCTTCGCCTCGGGCCCCAGCTCGACTCCACCCGCATTGAACAGGGCGTACTCATCCCGCCCCTCGGGGATGTTGACCAGGTTCAGCACATGCCCGCACTGGGTGTAGCCCACTTGGAAGGGGATGTGGAACAGTTCGCCGTCCAAGGTCACCGGCTGCTTAGCGATCATTCAGGGCCTCCTCGGGGCTTCCGTCCAGTCTGGCATTTGAGCGAATCTGGGGGCCAGCCGTTGGCAGTAGCCGCCAGGCCATCGACCACGCCGATGCGACGGCCGTGGGCCCGGCCCCGGGTGGCCGCCGTCTAGCGGGGGCTGATCACGTCGTAGCACGTCAGAGCCTTTTCGCCCGGTAGCACCGCAGGTAGCAGGGCTGCGCATCGAGTATCGTCAGTAACCGATGAAGAAACCCGGGCGACGCCGACCGCCGGGTGAGCCACCAGTACCGCTCGCCCGCGATGAGGCGCGCCAGTACGCGGCCTGGTTCCGGGCACTCTCCGACCCGACCAGGATTCAGGTGGTGTCGGTGCTCGCCCGCGCCGCCGGGCCGCTGACCGTGAGCCAGATCGTGGCCGCCACCAGCGTCAGCCAGGCCACCGTGTCACAGCACCTCAAGGTGCTCGCTGAGGTCAGGTTCGTGCTCGCGGACCGGCAGGGCACCAAGCGGTACTACCGGCTGAACGAAGCCAGCGTGGGCTCCTTCCCTACCGCAGCCGACCTGGTGCGGGGCCGCGCCGCACCGGCCCCGGCGGGCATGTTCCCGGCCGGGATCTTCCCGCCAGGGGCATTCCCGGCC
>Ga0318554_10000171_pt1 | contig 19785 bp, 18 predicted proteins | sample GRESIP082b2f22_FD_203687 | JGI IMG/M metagenome (GOLD analysis project Ga0318554, IMG submission 203687) | Tropical soil microbial communities from Luquillo Experimental Forest, Puerto Rico - GRE.SIPMG.082b2f22 | ecosystem: Environmental > Terrestrial > Soil > Tropical forest > Bulk soil... | reverse complement strand
GGCAGAGTGAATCGCAGGTGTGGCAGGCATAGCGCCTAGCGGAGGTCCCCATGTCCGGCACGAAGAACAGCAACCAGGCCGAAACCGCACTCAATACTGCGTTGCGGATGGCGGCCCAGCTGCCGCCACTGGCCCGGAACACCAGCGAAGCTGCCAAACGCGGGGTGACCCGTTCCCGGGCGTGGGCGGCCCCGCAGCTCGAACGAGGTGGCCAGGTCCTGCAGGATCAGGTCGCGCCCAAGGTCTCGGCCGCGCTGTCCTCGGCCGCCCACCGCGTCGACCCAGGCCAGCCCAAGCCCCGGCAATGGCGCAAAGTGGCCGCCTTCTCGCTGCTCGCAGCGGCCGGCATAGTGACCGCCCTGGCGGGTATCCGCCGCCGCGCCAACGCCGCCGCGCCGGCAGCCGAGCCTGCTGGCAGCGACACCGCCCCCGCGGACACCACCCCCGAGGACGCCGCTCCCGGCCCCGAGGACGCCGCTCCCGGCTCCGAGGACACCGCGCCCGGCCCCGAGGACGCCCACGAATCAGCCACCCACTGACTCCGGACAGCGCCCGTCAGCTGTAACTCAGGGGCTGACGTGCCGGTGGCACCTCTGTCATCTTCCGGAATGGCGCCCTGAGCTGGCGCTACGCGGCCGGCAGTAGCCGCAGACAGCGACCCTGATGCGGTGACGTGATGTAGCGGAACCTGTCCGTTGGGTAGTTCCGGCCCAATGGCGGGTGAGCGTGCGGCAGCCTGTAGATCAACAGCACCCAGGCGTGGGGTGCTGCCCGCGATCTATCGTCCCGGGGCCAGGGCCGTGCCGGGGCGGGCCACGGGCGGCAGGAGGAGCCGGGCCAGCCGCCGGATGGCACCTGACCACGGCCGCAGTGCCAGACTGGAGGGGGCCGAACGTGTCCAGCGCGCCCGTCCGGGACCAGCAGGCGCCGCGGTCTTCGCCAGCCCGTCCCGATGCGCCTACCCGGCACCGGAGACGGTCCACAGCCAGGCCGAAGCGGCGGCACAAGCGCGTCTGGGTGGCAGCGGTGGCCCTGTGGGGTGCGGTGCTGCTGGTCTACTGCTGGACGGCCGCGGAGTACGGCGGCATCACAGCACCCACCTTCGCCGGGAGGTGGCTGCCGAATGCGGCCGGTGGCCTGGTGACCTGGGGGGGTGCCTGGGCCAACCCGGCGCAGCTGATCGGCGCCGCCATCGCCCAGCCTGCCACGTACGGGTACCGTAACCCGCTGCGCGCAGTCAGCGGCCTGTCCGCTGAGCGCATCGACGACGGCGTTGACTTCGGCGGGGTAGGCCCGGTCTATGCGGTCGGCGACGGTATTGTCACCAAAGCGACCGGATCCAACTACGGGTGGCCTGGCGGGGGATGGATCACCTACCGGCTCACCGACGGCCCTGGCGCTGGCCTGGTCGTCTATGTGGCGGAAGACATATCCCCCTCGGTTGTCGTCGGCGAGCGGGTGACCACCTCAACCGTGATCGGCAATATCTGGAACGGTGGCGACGGCATCGAAACCGGGTGGTCGCAGGCATCTGGCCTGTCCTCGGAGTCGGAGTTGCCGGAAGCGGGCGGCATCGGCGGGTGGGGCCCGTTCCCGACCAGGGTCGGGGCGAACTTCGACGAACTGCTCGTGTCCCTGGGAGTACCCCCGGCACCCAACTACGGCCAGACCGAGTACGGGATCCTCCCGCTCGCCTACCCCGGCTGGTGACACGACATGGCCCGGCCCAGCACGGGTGCCAGGCCGGCGGTGATCACTTCAGCAACTGGCGGGCCACCACCACCCGCTGGATCTGGTTCGTGCCCTCGTAGATCTGGGTGATCTTGGCATCCCGCATCATCCGCTCGACCGGATAGTCCTTCACATACCCGTAGCCACCGAGCAACTGGACCGCGTCCGTGGTCACCGCCATCGCCACGTCGGAGGCGAAGCACTTGCAGGCCGAGGAAAAGAACGTCAGGTCCGGCACCCGCTCCCCCGCCATCGCCCGCTCCGACCTGGCCGCTGCCGCGTAGGTGAGCTGGCGGGCCGCCGCCACCTGCATGGCCGCGTCCGCCAGCATGAACTGCACGCCCTGGAAGTCGGAGACGGGCCGGCCGAACTGGCGCCGCTCCTTCACATAGCCGGTGGCGTAGTCCAGCGCGCCCTGCGCGATGCCAAGCGCCTGCGCGGCGATGGTGATCCGGGTGTGGTCGAGCGTGGCCAGGGCGGTATGGAAGCCTGTCCCCTCGGCGCCAATCAGCCGGCCGGCCGGGATGGTGCAGGTGTCGAAATACAGCTCCCGGGTGGGTGAGCCCTTGATCCCGAGCTTGCGCTCCGGCGCGCCCAGCGTGAACCCGGGGTCGCTGGCTTCCACCACGAAGGCGGAAATCCCGTCCGCACCCGCGCCCGGATCGGTCACCGCCATCACCGTGTAGAACTTTGAGATCCCGGCGTTGGTGATCCACCGCTTCACGCCGTTCAGCACGTAGCTGTCACCGTCGCGGACGGCCCGCAGTTTCATGCTGGCCGCGTCGGAGCCGGCCTCCGGCTCGGACAGGGCGTAGGAGAACATGGCCTCACCGCGCGCCACCGGCGGCAGATAGTGCTGCTTCAGTTCCTCCGACCCGGCCAGCAGCAGCGGCACCGTACCCAGCTTGTTGACCGCGGGGATCAGCGAGGAGGTGGCGCAGGCCCGGGCCACCTCCTCAATGACGATGGCGGTGGCGATCGCGTCCGCGCCCGCACCGCCGTAGGCCTCGGGGATGTGCACCGCGGTCAGGTCCGCCTTGGCCAGCGCCTCGTGCACGTCCCATGGGAATTCGGCCGTCTCGTCGATCTCCGCCGCCCGGGGCGCGATCTTGTCATCGGCCAGCGCCCGGACCGACTCCCGCAGTGCCTGATGCTCCTCGGACAGCTCGAATGCCGGAAAGTCCATAGCCTTGATGGTAGGAGCCCGGCCGTGCGCTGTCCTCAGCCGGATCCGCCGGTCTCCCGCGACCGCAGCGCGGCGCCCTTGGCCAGCGCCTGTTCCCGCAGATCCTGCTGGAACCGGGTCATCTTCGCGCGCAACTGCTCGTCACCGGCGGCCAGGATACGCACCGCCAGCAGGCCCGCGTTGCGCGCCCCGCCCACCGCCACCGTCGCGACCGGCACGCCGGCCGGCATTGACACGATCGACAGCAGCGAGTCCAGCCCGTCCAGGTGCGCCAGCGGCACCGGCACCCCGATCACCGGCAGTGGGGTGACCGCGGCCAGCATGCCCGGCAGGTGCGCGGCACCGCCCGCGCCCGCGATGATCACCCGCAGCCCCCGGGCGGCCGCGCCCGACCCGTAGGCGATCATCTCGTTCGGCATCCGGTGCGCCGACACCACGTCGGCCTCGTACGGCACCCCGAACTCCGCCAGCGCCTCCGCCGCCGCCCGCATCACCGGCCAGTCGGAATCGCTGCCCATCACCACCCCGGCCACCGGTCCGCTCATGACCTCAATCCTCCCCTGTGGCCAGGTACCGCGCCGCCCGCCCGGCCCGCACCCGCAGTTCGTCCACGTTCTCGCCCAGCACGGTGACGTGGCCGATCTTCCGGCCCGGCCGGACCTCCTTGCCGTACAGGTGCACCTTCAGCCCGGGGTCGGCCGCCATCACATGGGTATACCGCGCGTACACCCCAGGATCGGCACCACCCAGCACATTGGCCATAACGGCCTGTGGGGCGGCCGCAGCCGACGCGCCCAGGGGCAGATCCAGCACGGCCCGCAAATGCTGCTCGAATTGCGAGGTCACGGCCCCTTCGATGGTCCAGTGACCGCTATTGTGCGGCCGCATCGCCAGCTCGTTGACGAGCAGCCCGCCACCGGCCGTCTCGAACAGCTCGACCGCCAGTAGCCCGGTCACGTCCAGTTCGGCGGCCAGTTCCAGCGCCAGCCGCTGTGCCTGCATGGCCCGGCTGGGCGGCAGGCAGGGCGCGGGCGCGAGCACCTCGGCGCAGATACCGTCACGCTGGATGGTCTGCACGACCGGGTAGACGGCACCCTGACGGTGCGGCGACCGGGCCGCCAGCACGGCAAGTTCCCGGTCAAAGCCGATGTGCTCCTCGGCGAACAACGAGACCGGGTGTGCGAGCACCTCGGCCGCCGCTGCCGGTGACGGGCAGACCCACACGCCGCGGCCGTCGTAACCGCCGCTGACCGCCTTGAGCACCACCGGCCAGCCGGTCCGTCCGGCGAACGCGGTGACGTCGGCCAGACTGGCGGCCGGGGCATAGCGCGGGCAGGGCACGCCCAGCCCGGTCAGCCGCTCCCGCATCGCCAGCTTGTCCTGCGTGTAGCCGAGTGCGGAGGCACCCGGGCGGATGGCCACCGCCTGCTCCAGTGTGGCCAGGGGCCCGCCCGGGACGTGCTCGTGGTCGAAGGTGACCACGTCGCAGCCGGCCGCGAAAGCGAGCAGGTCGGCCTGGCTGGTGTAGTCCCCGATGGTGACCCCCGCGCACACCTGGGCGGCGCTGTCGGACGGTGAGCCGGCCAGTACCCGGAACCCGATCCCGAGGCTGATCGCCGCCTGGCCGGTCATCCTGGCCAGCTGGCCCGCCCCCACCATGCCGACCACCGGGACTGGCCGCTTGCCCGCCTCATCCGTCACGGGCGGTAGCCTACGAGCCGCCCGGCCCCGGGCGCAGCACCGGCAGCCGGGCCGGCCGATCAGCCAACCGCCATCTGCCATTGTCCAAGGCCACAGATCTGGCACTGCGGTACTAGCTGGTGATGCCGGTGACCTCTATCATCAGCCCATCCGCAGGCGTTTGGGCCAGCCGGCAACAGCGGCCGGCCCGGCGGCAGGCGGACCCATGACGGCCCGGGCCAGAAGGAGCGCAGCCGATGGCGACACCCGACCAGGACAAGTCAGCGGTCATGACCGCGGACGCGCCCGCCGGAGTGCAGGTACGCGAGGGCGAATACGGAGCGCGGATTGCCGCGGTCGAGCCGGGTGGCGCCGGCTTCATCGCGCTACACGAGCGGCATGGGCGGCCGGTGCAGCTGTTCTGGACCTGGACCTCGCCCAACCTGGAGTTCGCCACCATCTTTGTCGGCGTTATCGCGGTGGCGTTCTTTGGCCTGAACTTCTGGCAGGCAGTGCTGGCCGTCGTGGTAGGAACCGCGGTCGGCTCAGTCACCCAGGCCATCCTGTCGGCGCGGGGCCCGTCGCACGGGGTGCCGCAGATGGTGCTGTCCCGGCTCGGCTTCGGCTACTGGGGCAACGCGTTCCCGGCCGGCCTGAACTCGGTCACGGCCGGCATCGGCTGGTTCGCGGTGAACAGCGTGAGCGGCGCCTTCGCGCTGAACACGCTGACGCACTGGCCCAGGTGGCTCTGCCTGGTGATCATCGTGGCGGTGCAGATCGTGATCGCGTTCTTCGGCCACAACCTGGTGCAGGCCTTCGAGCGGTACGCCTTCCCGGTGCTCGCGGTCATCTTCCTGATCACGACCATCGTCATCCTGGCCAAGTCCAATACCAGTTACCACCCGGCGGCATTCTCGGGCGGGACCGTGGGCGGCTTCCTCATCGCCACCGGGGCGGCTTTCGGCTACGCGGTCGGCTGGAACCCCTACGCGGCTGACTACTCCCGCTATTTCAAGCCGGACACGAACCGCAAGGCGATCGCGCTGTGGACCGGGCTGGGGCTGTTCCTGTCCTGCGCGGTGCTGGAGATCGCCGGAGCCGGATCGGCCACCCTGGCCAGCCCCGCATCGGCCTCTCCTACCTCCGCGTTCACCGGGCACCTGCCGACCGCGCTGGCCGACCTGACGCTGCTGGCCATCGCGATCGGCGCGATCGCCGCGAACGTGCTGAACATCTACTCCGGCGCGCTGTCCTTCGTGGCCACCGGCATCAACCTGCCGCTGGCCCTGCGCCGGGCCATCGTGGCGCTGGGGTTCGGCGTGATCGGCTTCTTCGTCGCGCTCTCCGGCCTGCACGACGCGGGCGCCAAATACACGAACTTCCTGCTGATCATCGCCTACTGGATCGCGCCCTGGCTGGCGGTGGTGTTCTGCGACCAGTTCCTGCGCCGGAAGACCGACCTCGGCGTGATCGAGCGCATGCTGTACGACCGCAAGCACACCAACTGGGCTGGCCCGGTGGCGATGATCACTGGCATGGTGATCTCGATCTGGCTGTTCTCCAACCAGACCGAGTACGTGGGGGTGGTCCCCTCGCACTACCCGGCGGTGGGTGACATTACCTTCGAGGTCGGCTTCGTGCTGACCGCGGCGATCTACCTGGCCTGGCACGCGGTCACCGACCGCCGCCCGGCGGTGGTCACCGCCGGCTGAGGCCCCTGCCCGGTCAGGCTGGGCCGGACACGGCCGGCGGGCCGCCGTCCGGCCGGGGCAGTTCGCGCGGCAGGAACACCGCGAACACCGCCGGCCGCGGCCGGACCAGCACCACCTGGCCGCCGTCGGTGGCCAGGATGCTGCGGGCCAGGGCAAGGCCCAGCCCGGTGCCGCCCGGCTGGCCGCTCACGCTGCGCTCGAAGATGCGCGGGGCGAGGTCGGCGGGCACCCCCCTGCCCTCGTCCCGCACCTCGATCACCACCGACTTAGCCGTCTGTGAGGTGCGGATGGTTACCGTGCCAGCCCCGTGCACCAGCGCGTTGTCCAGCAGGGTGGCGATCACCTGCGACAACATCCCTGGCGTGACATAGGCACGCAGGCTCTTCTTCCCGGTCACCTCAAGCTTGCGGTTCTGGCTGCGGAACACCGGATCCCACTCCACCACCTGCTGGGCGACCACGTCGTCCACCCACGCCCGCTCCGGGGAACCGGCCGCCGGAGCCCGGGTCCGTCCCAGCAACTGGCCGACCACCTCGGCCAGCCGCTCGGTCTGCTGCAGGGCGGCTGCCCCTTCCTCACGCACCACCGCCGGATCGTCGGCGGCCGCCATCATCTCCTCCAGCCGCATGGACAGGGCGGTAAGCGGGGTGCGCAGCTGATGCGAGGCATCGGCGGCGAACTCCCGTTCGGCGCTCAGCAGGTCGCCGATCCGCTGCGCCGACCCGTCCAGGCCCTCGGCCACCCGGTCGAGCTCGGCCACCCCGTACCGCCGCCCGAGCGGCCGGGCATCGCCGGAACCGAGCCGGTCCGCGGCGCTGGCCAGTTCCTGCAGTGGCCGGGCCAGCCGCCGGGCCTGCCGCCGCGCCAGCACGACCGCCACCCCGAACGCCAGCAGGACCAGCGACCCGATCATCGCCAGCGCCGCGGTTACCCCGGCGGTCTCGTTGGAGGTGTCGGCCTCTACCAGCACCCGGTAGTCCTTCGTGCTGGCGCGGGCGGCGATCACCTCCCCCGGCGGCACCAGATCACCGAACGTGCGGGGCGGGCCGCCGTCCCGGCTGATGCTGACGTACCGGTCGGGCAGTGCCCGGGCCGCGTTTGCGGCGTCGGAGATGTCCGGGTTCAGCCCGTTGTTCAGCCGGTTCTGCAGCGTCCGGGCGACCGTGATGGCGTCGCGCTGGACCTGCTGGTGAGCGGTGTTGATCTGGAGCCGCACCAGGACGAAGCCGAGTGGCAGGCCGAACAGCAGGACCGCGGTGAAAGCCACCGCGACGGTCGAGAACAGGAGCCGGCGTTGCATGTCAGCCCGTCCTGATCGGTCCCATCAGTCGCCGCGCTCGAACCGGAATCCCACGCCGCGGACGGTCGTGATGTACCGGGGGCTGTGCGCGTCGTCGCCGAGCTTGCGGCGCAGCCAGGAGATGTGCATGTCCAGGGTCTTGGTGGAGCCCCACCACTTGCTGTCCCAGACCTCCCGCATGATCTGCTCCCGGGTGACCACCTTGCCGGCGTCGTTCACCAGCACGCACACCAGCTCGGTATCGCCCAGCCATGCCCGGCGCGCGTCGGGATCCACCCGGACTCCCTGCACCACGCTGTTCTCGGCACTGCCCCGGCGGAGCAGGGCGCGGACCCGGGCCAGCAGCTCGGCCAGCCGGAACGGTTTTGTCACGTAGTCGTCGGCACCGGCGTCGAGCCCGATCACCGTGTCCACCTCGTCGGCGCGGGCGGTGAGGATCAGCACTGGCACGGACTGGCCCTCCGACCGCAGCCGGCGGCATACTTCCAGGCCGTCCAGCTTGGGCAGGCCGATGTCGAGCACGATCAGGTCGATCCCGCCCGCCAGCGCCGCGTCCAGGGTGGCCGGGCCGTCCGCCGACACGTCGACGTCGTAGCCCTCCCGCCGCAGCGCACGCGCGAGTGGGTCAGAGATAGAGGCATCATCCTCGGCGAGCAACACGCTGGTCATGGTCAGATGCTAAGGCCTGCGCGCACGTGCATGCCCGCGCTGGCGGCCGATGCCCCGGTCAGACCGGGGTGACACCGTGGCGGCGGCGGGAGAACGAGCGGTCCTTGCCGGCCGCGGCGGCGAACCGCTTGATCAGCTCGGCCCGCAGTTCGCCCGGTTCCACCACGTCGTCGGTGACCAGCTCGGCGGCCAGCCGCAGCACGTCGATATCGGTGTCGTACTGCTCCCGCAGCCGGCGCGTCTCCTCTTCCCGGGCGGCCGGGTCGGTAATGGCGGCCAGCTTGTTGAAATAGACCGCGTTGACGGCCGCGTCCGCCCCCATCACCGCGATCTTCGCGGTTGGCAGCGCGATGGTGGCATCCGGCTCGAAGCCCGGGCCAGCCATCGCGTACAGGCCCGCCCCGTAGGCCTTGCGCACGATCACACTGATCTTCGGCACGGTCGCCTCCGACACGGCGCTGATCATCTTCGCACCGTGCCGGATGATGCCCTGCTTCTCCACCACCGTCCCGACCATGAATCCGGGCACGTCGGCCAGGAACAGCAGCGGCACATTGAACGCGTCGCACAGCTGGATGAACCGGGTCCCCTTGTCGGCCGAGTCGACGAAGAGCACCCCGCCCTTGAACATCGGGTTGTTGGCGACCACCCCCACCACCTGGCCGGCCAGCCGGGCGAATCCGATCGTCAGCTCCCGGGCCCACAGCTGGTGGATCTCGAAGAAGGACCCGGCGTCCACCAGGCCGCGCACATACCGGCGCATGTCGAAGGCCTGCCGCTCGCTGGCCGGGACCAGCGCGGCCAGGTCGATGTCCTCCGGGCCGGCCGCCTGGGCGGCCGGGGGCGGCTGCTGCCAGTTCGATGGCAGGTACGACAGGTAGCCGCGGACCGCGGTCAGCGCGTCGGCCTCGGTGGTGGCCAGGTAGTGGCCGCAGCCGGACACCGTGCAGTGCATCCGGGCGCCGCCCATCTCCTCTAGCGTGGTTTTCTCGGCCACCACCATCTCGACCATGCGCGGGCTGCCCAGGTACATCGACGCGTTGCCATCCACCATGGCCACGTAGTCGCAGAACGCCGGGATGTAGGCGCCGCCGGCCGCGGATGGGCCGAACAGCCCGCACACCTGCGGGATCGCGCCGGACGCCCGGACCTGGCTGTGGAATATCTTGCCGGCGCCGCGGCGGCCGGGGAACATCTCGACCTGGTCGGTGATCCGGGCCCCGGCTGAATCGACGAGGTAGACCATCGGCAGGCCGGTGCGGTAGGCCTTCATGATGATCCGGATGATCTTCTCGACGGTGCGGGCACCCCACGAGCCGGCCTTCACGGTGGAGTCGTTGGCCATCAGCGCGACCGGCCGCCCGTCCACGGTCGCGGTGCCGGTGATCACCCCGTCGGCGGGCAGCCCGTCGGCGAGCACGTTCGCGTACCGGCCATCCTCGGTGAAGCTTCCGTCGTCGATCAGCAGCGCGATCCGGTCCCGGGCAAACAGCTTGCCCGCGGCCGCCGCCGCCTCGTGGTACTTGCCCGCGCCGCCCTGCTCAACCTGGGCGCGCAGCTGCGCCAGGTCCGAGTGCTCAGCCACGCTTGGGACTGTACCCCGGCGGGGAAGCGGCAGCCGGGGGCACCGCCGTTAGGGCGCTGCTGGGGCGACCGTCCGGGTACGCGGGCCGGCCCGCAGCACCTGCGAGGGCAGTTCACGGCCGACGATCCGTTCCGCGGCGGCCGCCGCCTCGATCATCGCTTCCAGATCCACGCCGGTGGCCACGCCCATGTCCTCGGCCATGTACACGAGTTCTTCGGTGGCGATGTTGCCGGAGGCGCCGGGTGCGTAAGGGCAGCCGCCGAGGCCGCCGACCGAAGCGTCGAAGTCTGCCACCCCCATCTCCAGCGCGGCCAGCACGTTCGCCAGACCGGTCCCGCGGGTGTTGTGGAAGTGCAGGTTGAGGGGCAGGTCCGGGTAGCGGGACCGGAACGAGCCGGCCAGGTCCCACACCCGGCGGGGGGTGGCCATGCCGGTCGTGTCGCCGAACGAGATGGCATCCGCCCCGTCCGCGACCGCCCGGCCCGCCACCGCCAGCACCCGCGCCACCGGCACGTCCCCCTCGTAGGGGCTGCCCCAGGCGGTGGCGACCACCACCTGGCAGCTCGCGGCGCGCTGGTGCGCCTCGCTGATGATGACCGCGATCTCGTCCAGCGACTGCTCGGTGCTCCGGTTCACGTTCGCGCGGTTGTGCGCGGTGGATGCCGACACCACCACCTCCACTTCGGTGAACCCGGCGTCCAGCGCCCGGCGGGCGCCGCGCAAGTTGGGCGCGAGCGCCGAGTAGCGGACCTCCGGGTTCCGGCTGATCCCGGCCCAGACCTCGTCCGCGTCGGCCATCTGCGGGATCGCCTCGGCCTTCACGAAGGAGACCGCCTCGATCCGGTGTACCCCGGTCCCGGATAGCTGGTCGATCAGTGCGATCTTGGCGCTGGTGGGCACCGGCGCCTCGTTCTGCAGCCCGTCCCTCGGCCCGACCTCACGCACCGATATCCGGGCCGGCAGATCACTCACCGCTGCCTCCCTGCTGGCTTGGCCAGGCCGGGGCCCGCTTGGCGTTGAACGCGGCGATCCCCTCCCGCCGGTCCGCCGACTGCGCGGCCGTCCGCCAGGCGGCGTCCTCCACTTCCAGCGCCGGGCCCAGGCCGATCCCTCCGCCGTGGCGGATCGCGCGTTTGGCCGCCCGGACCGCTACCGGGGAATTGGCCGCGATCTGCCGGGCCAGTTCCTGCGCCTGGTGGTCGGCCTGCCCGGCCGCGACCAGCCGGTCAGCCAGGCCGATCCGGGCCGCTTCCTCGGCGTTCACCCGGCGGCCGGTGAAGATCAGGTCCGCGGCCCGGCCCGGTCCCAGCTTGCGCTGGGCAAGCTGGGTGCCGCCGCCGCCGGGCACCAGCCCCACGGTGGTCTCCGGCAGCCCGAACACCGCGGTCTCGTCAGCCACGATCAGGTCGGCGGACAGGGCCAGTTCGCAGCCGCCACCCAGGGCGAACCCGTGCACGGCGGCGACCACCGGCTGCGGCAGCCCCAGCACGCCGCCGAATGCGGCCCGGAAGACCTGCCGCTGCGCCAGCAGCCCGGCGTCCGTCAGCCGGTTGCGCTCCTTCAGGTCCGCGCCCACACAGAAAGCCCGGCCGCCGTTCGCGGCCAGCACCACCGCCCGGATCTTGTCATCGGCCGCGATCTCGGCGCAGGCCTGCGCCAGCCGGGTCGCCATCGTGGTGTCGATGGCGTTCATCGCCTCCGGCCGGTCCAGCACGATCTCGCACACCCCGGCCTCGCCGACCAGATGCTCGCGCACCACAATCCCATCCACCCCTACACCCTACGGCCACCAGCGGGTACCGCTCCGCGTACGGCGGGTTCAGCGGACGTGCTCGACGTCGCCCGCGCTGACGCGGATCAGGCCGGTGCCGGTGCGCACCACCAGGCTGCCGTCCGGGTCGACACCCGTCGCTGTCCCGGACACCGAGCCGCCGCCGGGCAGGGTGACCGTCACCTGCTCGCCGACTGTGGCGCTGCGGCGCAGGTACTCCGGCCGCAGCCCGCAGCCGTCGGCGTCGCCGGCCCAGTCCTGCCAGGCCTGGTACCGGGCGGCGAAGTCACGGAGAACGGCAGCCAGCAGGTGTTCCCGGGCGGTGGGCCCGGCGGCCGCGGGCGCGGCCAGCCACAGCGAGGTGGCGGTGGGCGCGGGCAGTTCGGCGCGCCGCTGGTAGACGTTGAGCCCGGCGCCGACCACGACCGCCCCCCCGCCCGCTTCGGCCAGCACGCCGGCCAGCTTGGCCCGGCCGGCCAGCACGTCGTTGGGCCATTTCAGGCGGGCGTCCAGGCCCGCGGCCGCGGCCAGCGCGGCGGTGATCGCCACCCCGGCCAGCAGTGGCAGCCAGCCCAGCCGGGCGGCCGGCACGCCGCGCGGCCGGAGCAGCACCGAGAAGGTGAGCGCGGCGCCGGGCGGGCTCAGCCACGCCCGGCCGAGCCGGCCCCGGCCGGCGGACTGGGCCTCGGCGGCCAGCACCAGCCCCTCCGCCGCACCCGCCCTGGCCTCGGCCAGCAGATCCGCGTTGGTGGAGCCGGTCTCGGCCACCACCCGGATCTCGCGCCACAGCCGGGCCGCGGCAGATGGCATCCCGGCGTCCCCGGTGTGCAGCTCGGCGGCCAGCCAGGCGGCGTCAAGGGCAGGGCGGCCGCTACCACCGGCCAGCGTTGTCACCATCGGTGTCGAGGGCCTCTCCCGGGGGTCAGGCGGCGGGCAGGCCGGTGCCCGCGGGCGGGCGGCGGCCGGTGTCAAGGGTAGTAATGGCGGCGCTGTGGCGGGTCTGCCGGGTGGCCTGGCCCGCTGGCCCCCCGCGGCGGGCTGGCCCAGCGGCCGCCTCCTCCCGGCGGCCGGACGGGCGTGACCGCGGCTACCCTGAGGCGCATGAGCGGTAAGGCGCCCACCACGCCGGCGGCACCGGCCGCTGACCCGCATACCACCGCGGGCAAGATCGCCGATCTGGAACTGCGCCGGGATGAGGCGATCCATGCCGGGTCGGCGCGGGCGGTCGAGGGGCAGCACGCCAGGGGCAAGATGACCGCCCGCGAGCGGATCGCGCGGCTGCTCGATCCTGGCTCGTTCACCGAACTGGACGAGCTGGCCCGGCATCGTGCCACCGATTTCGGGGTGGCCGCGAACCGCCCGTACGGGGACGGGGTGGTGACCGGGTTCGGCACCATCGACGGCCGCCCGGTCTGTGTGTACAGCCAGGACTTCACCGTGTTCGGCGGCTCGCTGGGCGAGGTCTACGGGGAGAAGATCGTCAAGCTGATGGACCAGGCGCTGACCACCGGATGCCCGCTGATCGGGATCAACGACGGCGGCGGCGCCCGGATCCAGGAGGGGGTGGTCGCACTCGGCCTGTTCGGCCAGATCTTCTACCGCAACGTGCTGGCCTCCGGGGTCATCCCGCAGATCTCGCTGATCATGGGCCCCTGCGCGGGCGGCGCGGTCTACTCGCCCGCGCTCACCGACTTCACGCTGATGGTCGAGGGCACCTCGCACATGTTCATCACCGGGCCGGATGTGATCAAGACGGTGACCGGCGAGGAGGTCTCGTTCGAGGATCTGGGCGGCGCACACGCGCACAACACCCGCTCGGGCGTCGCCCACTACCAGGCCAGGGACGAGGACGACTGCCTGGACTTCGCCCGCGAGCTGCTGTCCTACCTGCCGTCCAACAACCTCGACGACCCGCCGCTGGCCGCACCGGCCACGCCGGTCACGCCAGAGATCACCGATACCGACGCGGCGCTGGATACTCTCATCCCCGACTCGCCGAACCAGCCCTACGACATGCATCAGGCGATCACCACCGTGCTGGACGAGGGTGAGTTCTGCGAGGTCCATGCCGGGTTCGCGGCGAACATCATCGTCGGCTTCGGCCGGATCGAGGGCGCAAGCGTCGGGGTGGTCGCCAATCAGCCGATGCACCTGGCCGGCTGCCTGGACATCGACGCATCCGAGAAGGCGGCCCGATTCGTCCGCACCTGTGACGCGTTCAGCATCCCGGTGCTGACGTTTGTGGACGTGCCCGGATTCCTGCCAGGCACCGGCCAGGAGTGGGGCGGCATCATCCGCCGGGGCGCCAAGCTCATCTACGCCTACGCCGAAGCCACCGTGCCCAAGGTCACCGTGATCACCCGCAAGGCGTACGGCGGCGCGTACGACGTGATGGGCTCCAAGCATCTGGGCGGCGACATCAACCTGGCCTGGCCGACCGCGCAGATCGCGGTGATGGGCGCGGCCGGCGCGGTGAACATCCTGTACCGGCGCGAGCTCGCCGCCGCCGGCGACCCGGACCAGCTGCGTGCCCAGCGTGCGAGCGAATACGAGGACACCCTCGCCAATCCCTACATAGCCGCCGAACGGGGCTATGTGGACGCCGTCATCCGCCCCGCCGAGACCCGCTGGCAGGTGACCCGCGCGCTGCGCGCGCTGCGCACCAAACGCCAGTCCCTGCCTCCCCGCAAGCACGGGAACATACCGCTGTAGCGGCCTACAGTCGTAACCACGATGACCGAAATCCAGCCCCCGCTGCCCACCCTGGCCCGCTACGCGATCATGGTCGACGTCGGGTACATCTACGCCGCCGCAGGCGAGCTGCTGTTCAGCACGGCGTCGCGGCGTGAGTACCGGGTGGACGCCGACAAGCTCATCCAGGAGCTCACCCGGCAGGCCGACAGCCAGGTCCGGGGCGAGCTGCTGCGGGTGTACTGGTACGACGCCGCCAGGGACCGGGTGCCCACCATCGACCAGCGGGTGATCGCGCAGATGGCATGGGTGAAGCTGCGGCTGGGCAACCTGAACGCGCGCGGCCAGCAGAAGGGCGTGGATGCCCAGATCCGGGCCGACATGGAGGCGCTCGCCCGGCACCGGGCGATCACCGACGCGGTGCTGGTGGCCGGGGACGAGGACATGGTGCCCGCGGTGGAGGCCGCGCAGGCCTTCGGCGTCCGGGTGCACCTGTGGGGGGTGGAGCCACCGTTCGGCACGAACCAGGCCGAACGCCTGGTCTGGGAGTCGGACACGGTGGAGGTGCTGGACCGGGCCTTCCTGGAGCCGTACTTCTCCCGGGTCACCCCCGAGCCTGCCGCACCGCCGCAGGCTGCGGCCGGTGTCCCCTCGCCGGCCCAGTTGTTCGGCGAGCGGGCGGTGGGGCGGGGCGGCCAGCGCAGCGGCGCGCACGCCACCGGGGTGGCGGCCCGGCTCGGCCCGGACCGGGACCGGGTCGAGGAGGCAGGCGAGCATGTCGCGCAGAAATGGATTCTCACCCGCGGCGAGGACAACATCCGCGACCTGCTGCCAGGGCCGATCCTGCCCCCGGTCATAGACAAGGAACTGCTGGTCGACGCGGAAAAGGAACTCGGCCAGTCGCTGCGCCCCTACCAGGAGGCTCGGGAGTGGCTGCGGGACGCGTTCTGGGCGCGGGTCCGGCGGCAGTTCGGCATCGGCACGGGGCACGGATGACGGCGGACCCGGGCGGGCTCACGGTGGTGGCCGGCCACCCGACCACTGAGGAAGTGGCCGCGCTGACCGCCGCGGTCACCGCCGTGCTCGCGGCGCGGGCGGCCGGGAACCGGGCCGCCGCGGCCAGGCGGCAGGCCGGGGGCTGGGCGGACCGCTCGCGCCTGCTGCGGGCCCCGCTGGCGCCCGGTCCGGGCGCGTGGCGCCGCTCCGCCCGGCCGTAGCCTGGCTGTCTGATGGCAGTGCTGGTGACGCAGCGGCTGATCCTGCGGGAGCTGACCACCGGGGACCTCGACGACCTGGCCGCCCTGCTCGGCGACGAGGATGTCATGCGCTATTACCCTCAGCCGATGACCCGCGACCAGGCGCAGTCATGGATCGAGTGGAACCAGCGGCTGTACCGCCGCCACGGCTTCGGGCTGTGGGCCATGGTGCTGCGTGGCACCGGCGAGTTCGCCGGGGACTGCGGGCTGACCCCGCAGCACGTGGACGGCGTGGACGAGATCGAGGTGGGCTACCACGTTCGCAGCAGCCTGCAGGGGCAGGGCCTGGCGACCGAGGCGGCCACCGCCGCCCGGGACTTTGCCCGCGACCGGATCCAGCTGAGCCGCCTCATCGCCATCATCAACCCGGCAAACACGCCGTCCCGGCGGGTCGCCGCCAAGATCGGGCTCCAGCCGGAGAAACACGCCACCGTCTTCGGCTACGAGCACGTCATCTACGCGGCCGCGATCTGACCACCGGCCGAGCGGGCCGGGCCGCGACGGCCGGCCGCCATGTCCGATTCCCGCCAGCACCATCGCCCTGCCTGCGATTGAATCGAGGTATGACGCTCGACTTCGACACCTGCTACCGGGCCGTGGTGTCCCGCGACCCGCGGTTCGACGGGCGGTTCTTCACCGGCGTGACCAGCACCGGCATCTACTGCCGGCCGGTCTGCCCGGCCCGCACCCCGGCCCGGCGCAACATGCGGTTCTTCCCGCACGCCGGGGCGGCCGAGGCCGCCGGGTTCCGCGCCTGCCGCCGCTGCCGGCCGGAGGCCAGCCCCGGCTCGCCGGACTGGAACGTGCGGGCCGACCTGGCCGCCCGGGCGGTCCAGCTGATCGCCGACGGCTATGCCGATGAGCACGGCATCAGCGGGCTCGCCCGGCGGCTCGCGGTGACCGACCGGCACCTGCGGCGGCTGCTGCTGGCCGAGCTCGGCACCACCCCGATCGCGCTGGCCCGGACTACCCGCCTGCAGACGGCGCGGCGGTTGCTCGCCGAGACAGCCATGCCGGTCACCGAGATCGCGTTCGCCAGCGGGTTCGCCAGCGTGCGCCAGTTCAATGCCAGCTTCCGGCAGGCCTATCAGCAGCCGCCATCGGCGCTGCGTGCCCGGCCCGGTGCGGCCACCGGCCGGGCCGCCGCCGGTGGGCCCGCCTCGGACGGCACCTGGCTCACGCTCCGGCTGGCCGTCCGGCCGCCGTTCGACAGCCAGTCGCTGCTGCGCTTCCTGGCGGCCCGGGCCATCCCCGGGGTGGAGGCGGTGGACGGCCGCCGGTACGCGCGCACAATCCGGTCACCGGGTGGTGCCGGGATCATCGAGCTGATCCCGGCGGCCACCGGGGGTGGCCCTGGCCAGGTGCTGCTGCGGGCCAGGCTGGCCGGGCTGCGCGGCGTCGGCCAGGTCGTCTCCCGCTGCCGGCGGCTGCTCGACGCCGACGCCGACCCGCAGGCCATCACCGCCGTGCTGGCCGCCGACGAGACGCTGGCACAGCTGGTGGCGGCGCGGCCGGGGCTGCGCGTGCCCGGCGCCTACGACGGCTTCGAGCTGGCCGTGCGGGCGGTGCTGGGCCAGCAGGTCTCGGTCGCCGGGGCGCGCACACTGGCCGGGCGGCTCGCCGCCCGGTACGGCACGCCGCTGGCCGCCGGTGACCCGCTCTCCCCGGCCGGCCCGCTGACCACGCTGTTCCCGGCGGCGCCCGACCTCGCGGAGGCCGACCTGACCGGCCTTGGCCTTACCACCGGCCGCCAGCAGACGCTGCGCGCACTGGCCGCCGCCTGCGCGACCGGGCGGCTGGACCTCGGTCCCGGCACCGACCCGGACGAGGCCGCCGCCGCGCTCGCCGAACTGCCCGGGATCGGGCCGTGGACGACCGCGTACATCCTGCTGCGGGCCGCGGCGGACCCGGACGCCTTCCCCGGCACCGACCTGGGCCTGCGCCGGGCGATGGCCCGGCTGGGCTGCGAGCCGGGGCACGACCGCCGCTGGCGGCCGTGGCGGGCGTACGCGGCGATGTACCTGTGGACCAGTCCAGACGGCGGCCAGGCCGCCCCCCAGCCAGCTGATCTTTTGCCTACCGGACAGGAGTAACACCATGTCAGCCGACGTCATCACGGCCGCGATCCTGGACACGCCGATCGGCCCGCTGAGCCTGCTTGCGCACGGTGCGGCGCTGGTGGGGAGCGGCTTCACCGGCGACCCGGGCGAACTGCATGCCCGGCTGCACCCCGCCCTGCGCACGCTGCTGCTCACGGCTGCCGAACTGCCGTGGCTGGTCAAGCCGCTGCGCGACTACTTCGACGGCGACCTGGCCGCACCGGACACGCTGCCGGTGGAGCACCCGGCGAGCGCGGGCCGGGAGCGGCTGTGGGCAGAACTGCGGGCGGTGCCAGCCGGAACCACCATCACCTACGCCAGCCTGGCGGCCCGGGCGGGCATGCCGCGTGCCGCCCGGGCGGCCGGCTCGGCCTGCGCAGCCAACCTGATCGCCCCGGTCGTGCCATGCCACCGGGTGGTCCGCACCGGCGGCGGGCTCGGCGGCTACTACTACGGCCTGACCCGCAAGCAGTGGCTGCTGGCGCACGAGGGCACCGCCGCGGCCGGGTGAGCGCCCCCCGGCCGGCCCTGGCCCGTTCCTGACGGCGGTGCGCCCCCGCCTCGGCCTGACGAACGGCAGCGCAGTGTTTAGACTCCTGCCCAGTTGGGAGGGGTCAGCAGGTGCGCAAGGTACTCATCGCGAACCGGGGCGAGATCGCCGTCCGGATCGTCCGGGCGTGCCGGGACGCTGGCCTGGCCAGCGTCGCCGTCTACGCCGACCAGGATCTGGACGGGCTGCCCGCGGCCATGGCGGACGAGGCCTACGCGCTGGAAGGGCAGGGCCCGGCCGGCACCTACCTGAGCATTGAGCAGATCCTGAAGCGGGCGATGGACTCCGGCGCGGACGCGATCCACCCCGGGTACGGGTTCCTGGCCGAAAACGCGGCGTTCGCGCGGGCGGTCATCGACGCCGGGCTGACCTGGATTGGGCCGCCACCCGCCGCCATCGAGGCACTCGGCGACAAGGTGACCGCCCGGGCGATCGCCCAGGCGGTCGGCGCACCGCTGGCCCCGGGCACGGATGGCCCGGTCAGCAGCGCCGACGAGGTGGACGCGTTCGCCGCCCGGCATGGCCTGCCGGTCGCCATCAAGGCCGCGTACGGCGGCGGCGGACGGGGCCTGAAGGTGGCCAGGACCCCGGCCGAGATCGGCGAGATGTACGAGTCGGCGATCCGGGAGGCGATCGCCGCGTTCGGCCGCGGCGAGGTCTTCGTCGAGCGGTACCTGGAGCGGCCGCGGCACGTGGAAACCCAGTGCCTGGCGGACACGCACGGCAACGTGGTGGTGGTGTCCACCCGCGACTGCTCGCTGCAGCGCCGTCACCAGAAACTGGTCGAGGAGGCACCGGCCCCATTCCTGTCCGGCGACCAGGTGCGGCTGCTGGCCGGGTCGTCCAGGGCGATCCTCCGGGAGGCCGGCTATGCGGGCGCGGGCACCTGCGAGTTCCTGGTCGGCCAGGACGGGTCTATCTCGTTCCTTGAGGTCAACACCAGGCTCCAGGTCGAGCACCCGGTGTCGGAGGAGGTCACCGGCATTGACCTGGTCACCGAGATGCTGCGGATCGCCGACGGCCAGGGTCTGCAGTACACCGACCCGGCCGCCCGCGGGCACGCGATCGAGTTCCGGGTCAACGCGGAGGACCCCGGCCGCGGCTTCCTGCCCGCGCCCGGCACCATCACCGGCTGGCGCGAGCCGTCCGGGCCGGGAGTCCGGGTCGACGCGGGCTACCGGCAGGGCATGACGGTGCCGCAGGCGTTCGACTCGCTGCTGGCCAAGCTGATCGTCACCGGTGCGGACCGGCCGCAGGCACTGGCCCGCGCCCGGCGGGCGCTGGCCGAGTTCGAGGTCGGCGGCATGCCCACCGTGCTGCCCTTCCACCGGGCGGTGGTGACCGACCCGGCGTTCACCAGCGAGCCGTTCGCGGTGCACACCCGGTGGATCGAGACCGAATTCACCGGGCAGATTCCGCCGTTTGACGGGCCACTGGCGGCGGCCGGCGCGGCACCGGCCCGGGAGCGGATCACGGTCGAGGTGCAGGGCAAGCGGCTGGAGGTGACCCTGCCCGCCGGGCTGGGCCAAGCGGCCGGCGCCGGCGGCCCGGCGGC
>Ga0318554_10000170_pt1 | contig 19850 bp, 17 predicted proteins | sample GRESIP082b2f22_FD_203687 | JGI IMG/M metagenome (GOLD analysis project Ga0318554, IMG submission 203687) | Tropical soil microbial communities from Luquillo Experimental Forest, Puerto Rico - GRE.SIPMG.082b2f22 | ecosystem: Environmental > Terrestrial > Soil > Tropical forest > Bulk soil... | reverse complement strand
CTGTATGCGGTGCTCCGCAGCGGCGCGGCGACGAGCGCGACGAGGTCGCTGTACGGCCGCAGATCGGCCCAGTCTGCCGGGCCTGCCGCACGGTCGGACATGACAAGCGCATGCCGGCCGCTGCGGAGCACCGCATACAGGGTCTTGCCCGGCCAGTCTGGGGCGTGGACCGCGAGGTCGGGCATCCGCTCACCGGCCCGCGGCAGCCCGGCGACCCGGCCGGGGCGGGTGAGCGGGCTGTCGGGGTAGCCCAGGACGGTCTGGGACATGCGGCCCGCCAGACGCCGTTGCACCGGCGGCAGCCGCAACGCCGGCAGGCTCGCATCCCGCAGCGTCCGCTTGAGCGACCGGGCCGCCGTCCCGAACCTGACCAGGTTCTGGGTAAACCTGAGCACCTGCGTGGCCACTGGGCCGCGTTCCTGCCCGTAGCTGTCCAGCAGGCTTTCCGGTGCCTGGCCAGCGGCGACCAAGGCGAGTTTCCAGCCGAGGTTGGCCGCGTCCAGCATCCCGGTGTTCATGCCCTGCCCGCCGGCCGGCGAGTGGATGTGCACCGCGTCACCGGCCAGCAGTACCCGGCACTTGCGGTATACGGAGGCGGACCGGAGCTGGCAGCGGAAGCAGGTCAGAGTTTCCGGGTCGGTGACCACCATCGCTCCCGGACCGCGCTCGGCCACCAGGCCCTGGATTTCGTCGAGGGTGGGCGGCCTGCCGCCCCGGTCGCCCGGCATGGGCAGTGACAGCCGCCACAGTTGCCCGGTGATCGGGATGCACGCCAGCGGCAGGCCGTCGGGCCGGACGAAGACGTAGACCTGGTCCGGGCGGCCGGCCCAGTCTAGATGCGCATCGGCCAAGAGCCAGTCCCACGCGTAGGGCTGGCCGAGGAATGGGAGCTTGAGCGCATGCCTCACCCGGCTGTGCGCGCCGTCGCAGCCGACCAGGAAACGGGCGCTGGCCTGCTGCTCGCGCCCGGCCGTGTCTCGCAGTATCGCCGTGACCGCGTCGCCGTCGTCGGAAAAGCCAACGAGTTCCACCCCTGCCTCGACCGTGCCGCCAAGCTCGGTGACCCGGCCGCGCAGCAGCGTCTCCGTGTGGTGCTGGGGGAGGTGGAGCTGGAACCGGAACGGTGACCCGCTATACGCCATGTCGATGCCGAGCAGGCGCCTGCGACCGGCGTAGACACCGACACCGCGCACCCGGTGGCCAACGTCGAGGAACCGGTCGGCGATCCCCATCAAATCCAGGGTTTCCAGCGTGCGCGGCTGGATCCCGATCGCACGGCTCAGCCGGGGCGTGCCCGGGTCCTTGTCGATGATCCGGGTGCACACGCCGCGGGCTAGCAGGTTCGCAGCGAGGGTGAGGCCGGTCGGGCCGGCGCCGACGACGAGCACGTCGCAGTCGGTTCGGGATGTCGTTGTGCTCATGCCCACAACGCTGTGCGCGGCGCGTGCACAGGGCGTCTGAACAACTACGTAGTCCGCTACGTATTTCCCGTTTTTCCCGTCATCAGGCTCTGTTCGTGTGCCCAGACCGTCAGCTGGGTCCGCGTGTGGAAGCCGAGCTTGGTGAAGATGCGATCGACGTGGACCTCGATGGTGCGCACCGACAGGTACAGCCGCGCGGCAACCTCGCGGTTGGTCAACCCGCTGGCCACCAGCTGTGCCACCTCCGCCTCGCGGCGGGTCAGTCCGGGGCCTGGCCCGGTCCGCCATGGCTGCTCGGGCTCGTTGGACAGTCCCGCGGCCACGGCCTCTCCGAGTGGCATCCGGCAGCCCTCGGCGCGCAAGGCCTCGGCGGAAGAGCCTGCCGCGGCCTGGATCGGAGCCAGGAACTCGTCCATGACGAGCTGACGCATCGGCCGCGGCGGCACTACGTGGTTGACCTGCGCGAACTCGTCGAGCACACCAACCAACCGCAACGCCAGCCGTGGCCGGCGCGTCGCCGCGGCCAACGCGATGAGGCCGCCCAGGCCTACCGCGATACCGAAGCGGTCGCCGCTCTCGAGCACGACCGGCACGCCCTCGGCCAGCGCCATCCGGCCGCCATCGAGGTCGCCGCCCTGCAGCCGCGCCAGCCCTAGCAGTTGCAAGGCGCGTGCCCGCAAGGTCGGCAGACCGAGTTCTTCGCATCGCCTGATGCATTCGGTGAAACGGGCGCACCCCAGGTCGAGGTCGCCGGAAAATTGCGGAACCCGCCCGTTGAACATCAGTGCCGCGGTCACGCCGTTGGCGTCACCCGCAGCGTCGAGGACGGACATCGCCTGGGCCAGGTCCCGGCCGCCTTCGGCGATGCCGAGTGCGCCCAGCGCGGAACGGCCGCGGTTCAGCAGCGCGGTTCCCTCGCCGACCCGATCGCCGATGACGCGCGCCAGCCGGATGCTCTCGTCCAGCAAGGCGATGGACAGCTCGTCTTCGCCCTGGTCCAGCGCCAGCCAGCCGGCACCGTTGAGCGCGCTGACGCGGTCGGGTGTGCCGTCCGGGACGAGCGCGAGCAGGTCGTGCAACCGGCGCCTGCCCTCGGTGAAGTGGCCCCGGACCGACCAGAATGCGGTGAGCTTCGCGGCCATCCGCAGCGCCGCCCTCGGGTCATGGTCCTGCAGCCAGTCCAGCGCGGCGCGCAGGTTGTCGTGGTCCTGGCCGAGCAGGGCCAGGAAGGCATTCTCGGGCCAGATGGGCGGCCGCTCGATCGGTTCGGTCATCGCCGCGAACACCGCCGCATGCGCCGTGCGGACCAGGCCGGCCTCAGAGAACTCGGCCAGCCGCTCGGCCGCGAACTCGCGGACCGTCTCCAGCATCGCGTAGCGGGGCCGGTCGGAGCCCGAGGACAGCCGCAGCAGGCTTAGGTCGAGCAGTTCCTGCATCGCGTCCAGGACGGGAACGCCCAGGTCGATCGATGCGGCACACACCGACTCCAGCTCCACCAGTCCGGTACCGCCGTGGAACACGGCGAGCACGGCCAGCAGGCGTCGCGCAGCATCGCTGAGCAGGTCGTAGCTCCACGCCATCGTGCTGCGCAGGGTTTGCTGGCGGTCCGGCAGATCTCCGCTGCCACCCACCAGCAGCCCGAGCGAGTGGTCCAGGCGGGCCAGCAGGCCGGCCGGGGGCAGCAGCTTGACCCGGGCCGCGGCCAGTTCGATGGCCAGCGGCAAGCCGTCGAGACGGCGCACGATGCCGGCGATCGCCGCGGCATTGTTCTCGTCGATGGTGAAATCGGGTGCCACCGCCTTGGCCCGGGCAATAAATAGGGACGCGGACTCGCACGCGGCTAGCGCAGTCGCGGACGTGTCCGCGCCGACGTCTGGAACTGGCAGGGGAGGGACCGGGAACTCCTGCTCTCCGGACAGGTGCAGCGGCGACCGGCTAGTGATGACCACACGCGTCCCGCTGCCGGCAGCCAGCAGTTCGGCGATCAGGTTCGCAGCGGGCAGCAACTGCTCGAAGTTGTCGAGCACCAGCAGCACGGTGCGCTCGCTGAGATAGCTCGCGAGGTGCTCAACGAGCGGGCGGTCCCGCGCATCCTGCAGCCCCAGGCTCTGCGCAATCGAGGATGGCACCAGTGCCGGATCGCGAATCGCCGCCAGCGGCACAAAATGAACGCCATCGGGATATTCGGCCCCGACGCGCGTCGCGAGCTCGATGCCCAGCCGGGACTTTCCGCTGCCGCCCGGCCCAGTCAGCGTGAGCAGCCGGGTACCGTGCAACAGCTGCGCCACCTCGGCCAGCACGTCCTCACGCCCGATGAAACTGCTGAGCGGGCGCGGCAGGGTGCTCGGCGTGTGAACGTCGGCTCGCAGGTTGGCCTCCCGCGCGACAACGATGATGCGATCTCGACGCCGATCGTCCCACCATTTTGGCTCTGACAGTAGGGCGGTGCGGTGGTCACGCCCCAGGGCCGCTCGATCCCGGTGACCACGTCCAGCGGCACCAGGATCATGCTGGCCCGCACGTCGCGTGAGCCACCAGATCGGTCCGGGCTACCCGATCTTGTCGTTTCGCCGTGGTGGCGTTACCTGTCGCTCTGATCGATGCACCAAACTAGACTCCCGGATTCCGGACCTTCCAAGCCTTTCTGGCCGGATGCCCAGCGCCGGCAGCACACACCACGCCCCACGTCCGGTCACGCACCAGGTAACCGCCATGGAGTTTCCCTGGGCCGTGGGTGCAGGCCTGACCTGCATATCCTTGGCTACGGGTCTGGATATCTAGTGAGTGAGCCTTTTCATCCTGATCACGAGTGACTTCGCCTGCTGCAGCAGGCGAGCTGGTTATGGTCGCGCGGGCACATCATCAACTGGTGCACGGCCACGGCGGAGAGCCGCGGTTACTGCCAGGCGCGGAGCCGGGCTGTAGTTGAACGTGCCGGAATGCCATAGGTCGGCGTTGTTAAACAAGATGACCGACCCTGTGGTCGCGACGAGCTTTACCTCGGCCGGGTGCGGACCGGTCTCTGACCCGTACGCCAGGTCGTCAACGGGTGAGCGGGCCACCCGGTGCGAACCCGGGATGACCCGCAGCGGCCCGTTCTCGGGAGTGAAGGCGCTGATGCACCACATGGCCGACAGGCTCCGCCACGGCCCGTGCGTCCGCTGGCCCGGGAAGTAGTCGGGATGCAGACCCTGGTGGCCGCAGCCGGGCAGCGGTGCCCGCAGCCCCAGCCCGCCCAGGTGCCAGTCCGGGCCAAGCATCGCGGCCGCGGCCTCCGCCAGCAGCGGATGCTCACGGCACGGCGCGAAATCGGGGTCCGACAGCCCCAGCGCCGCGTCCACGACACCGCGTTCCTCGACGGCCTGGCCGGGGTTGGCATCCCAGGCCACCAGGGCCTGATAGACCAGCTCATCAAGCCGGGCGCGCATCGGCGTAAGAACAGTCTCATCCAGCAGCGATGGCACCAGCAGGTAGCCATCACGCTCCAGGGACTCCCGCTGCCCCGCGGTGAGCAGTCCGTCCCGGCGGCTCACAATCAAGATTCTTCGCTGCTGCCGCACCCTGCCGCAACCAATTAACGAGACACTCACTGAGAACTCGTATCCGGAAGCCAAGGCGCCCATATCGCCGAATGCGTGTCTATTGCTGGTGAGGCACGGGCGGCCGAGCGGCGCAGAACAGCCCGTTCGGCGCGGCCTCCCCGCTCGGCGCACCGCCAGGCACCATACCGCGGTCTTGCCATCTGGCTGACCTAGACGGAACGCATCTGGCCGTCGCGTCAATACTTACTTGTGGGCAGGACACAGGCGACCGAGGCGATCGCGGCACTGGCGGACTTCGACGCCGTGTTCCGGGAGCACTTCGCCCCGGTGTACCGGTTCATCGCGCGGCGTGTGGGCAAGGCCCTGGCCGAGGACCTCGCGGCCGAGGTGTTCGCGACGGCCTACCGGCGGCGGGCCGCGTACCAGCCCGAGCGGGGGTCGCCACGGGCCTGGCTGTACGGGATCGCCAGCAACGTCGTGCGCAAGCACTGGCGGGACGAGCAGCATCTGCTTGAGCTCGACGCGCGACTAACGCGTGACCTGCCCGGGTCGCTGCGCACGGCCCAGTTCGCCGATGCCGCCGACGAGCGGGTGATCGCCGCAACACTTGCACCGCGGATCGCGGGGGCGCTCGCGGCGCTGAACCCCGAGCAGCGCGAGCTGCTGCTGCTGCACGTGTGGGCCGACCTCAGCCACGAGGAGATCGCCGCCGGGCTCGGCATCGCGCCGGGCACCGCACGGTCGCGGCTGTCGCGGGCCCGCGCGGCGCTGCGCGCCCAGCTTGGCGAGTTCGACTTCGGCCAGTGGACGTTCAAGGAGCAAGGCCATGCCTGACGAGATCGACCTGCTGCGATTGTTCCGGGAGGACACCCCCGGGCCGGACGATGCTGCCTGGAACCGCGCCCGGACCGCGCTCGCCGAGGCCCGGGCCGACGAGCCCGGTGCGCAACCCGTGCCAGGACGGCGGCACCGGAGCCGCTGGCGGTCGCCGGGTCGCCGCGTCATCCTGGCCACGGCAGCGGTGGCCACCGCCGCGGCTGTCGCTGCGTTGATCGCCAGCGTCATGCAGGGGCCACCTACCCTCACTGGTCGCCTGGCCACCTCCTGGGCGCTGGCTCGGGCGCTGCCCAGCAGCGCTCACCCTGCTCGTGTGCCGTCCGGCAGCTGGCGGCTCATGAGCTACCTGGTCGCCCGTGGCTGGCAGGAGAACACAGCGGGCCCGGAGCCGGGATGGCTCACCTGCCCGACGGTGGCGACCTGCTACGTCGAGGGCGACAGCTCCACGTCGCCGACCGGTCCGGCAGACATGAACTCGTTCTACGTCTCCACCGACGGCGCGCAGACCTGGAACGTCCTCCCCATACCGGACGGCGTTACGTTCACCTCTGCGCTCTCGTGCCCTTCGGCGACGGACTGCGCGGCAGGCGGACTGTACTACGGGCATCAGCCCGTGTACCTCACCACCGCAAGCGGTGGCCACTCCTGGACCGTGAGCCCGCTCCCGGCGGGCGCGGGCCAGATCCTCAGCCTCGACTGCCTCACCGCGACGACCTGCCGAGGGCTGGCATCGGCCTCAGCAAACGCGACGGGCCACGATTCTGGGATGTTTGTGTCCGGCACGCACTTCATCGCGACTTATGACAGCGGGAGGCACTTCACCGTGGTGCCATTCCCGCAGGGGGCGTCAATCCAGCGTGCCACCTGCCCGACGGTCTCCCACTGCGTAGCGATCGGCGTGCACAGCAACTTCGAGCGCCGGACGGGTCCCGACCTCAGCCACGGCGTGCTGCTGACGTCCGATGACGGCGGCGTGACCTGGTGGCAGCATGCCTGGCCGAATGGCTACGGCCCAGGTGTGTTCCCCCACGTCACCTGCGTGGACGCCAGCCACTGCGCGATGATCGGCTTCGTTGAGCGGAACGGCACAGTGACCGATCCGCTTGGCGGCGTCACGTCGGGGAAAGACGCCGTCCAGTACACCGTGATCGCATTCTCCTCCGACGGGGGGCTGACCTGGACGGCCAGCACGCTCCCACGCACGATCCCCTACCCGATGATGGACGCCCTGACCTGCCCAACTGCGCTGATCTGTTACGCGGCAGGAAGCGACCTCATCGCGCAGCGGATCGGCAACACCTACAACGCAGGGTCCTCGGTCGTCGCCGTCACCGACAACGCCGGCCGCACCTGGCAGCGAGTCACCTTCGCCGTCCCCGCGAAGGTGCCTGGCGGGATGCAGGGCGACTCGTTCATGGACATCGGCCAGATCCAGTGCCCACGGCCCCACGCATGCATCGCGATCGGCGTCTCCGACCAGGGATCGACGTCCACACCGATCTACACCAACCACGGCTAACCAATCATTCCAACCGCTGGGATCTACGCCGGGGTGTTCATGCAGGGCGCGCCAGGCCATCCAGGCCAAAAGCAAGCCGCCGCCCACGCGGCGCCCAGATCGTCCCGTTCGGGAACGCCTCACGCCACCATGCCAACGACCGGAGCGCCGTCCAGAGGGCGGCTCGGTGCGTGTTACGGAAGCACTCTTCTGGCGGATAGTGCAGAGCGTGGCCTGCCACTCGCCAGCCGCCGCGAGATGCAGCGGGGACCTAAATAAGCCCTGGGCGCCACAGCCGACAGTCTCCGCTTAACACCCGCTCGTCAGAGCCACGCCGGGACGGCTTGCTGTCGGGTAGATATGCGGGAGCTAGTTGCCTTTGGCTGCCGAGAGTCGGTGCCCACTGCCACCAGTCGGCCCCCCTCGCATTGGGCAGCGGGCGGCGCTGCGCGCCCGCGGGTCACCCGCTCGGCTCAGGCGGGCGCGCTGGCGACCATCATGGGCGGACTTGCACGTGAGGCGGGCGGGGATGACACCTCCGCAGGCCAGAAGGGGCGGTTGGTGTCACACTTCTGCCCATGAGGAGGAAGGCCTGTGATCACCGGTGAACGGCGACGACGTCCGGGCTGTCCGGTTCCCGCCTGGTAACGGTTACGGCGCGGCGGCGGTCAACGAGCTGCTGGACCGCGTCGCGGTGGAACTTGACGTCGGCCGGCCCGCCGGGCCGCTGATCGAAAGCGCAACGTTCCCCCAGCGGTCGGGTTACGAGGCCGACGCCGTCGACTGGTTCTTCGGCCAGCTCCTGGCTCACCCGGGCGGGCCTGGGCCGCCGGGGCCAAGTGGCGATCCGTGGCCACAGTTCGCGGTCGCGGACTATTTCACCTGGAGCGGGCCCGGTGACCTGGCCAGGCGCTCCGCCGAGCAGCCGTGGGTAGCTCGCGGGAACTACAACTCTCAGGTCCGGAAGTACTTTGAGCAGGACTGCCGGACCGCGTGGGGTGACTTCGGGCAGCTTCCCGGCACGTCTCTGTGGTGGGGGCGAGCGGGCTGGCGGCGGGTGCTGCGCACGGCGGAGGGTCAGACACTAGCGTCCCTGCAGGGCAACGCTCTGGCTTCCCTTTCCATGCAAATGTGGTCCCAGGGCTCCAGCCGGTTCCTGACCATCAGCGCCGGGGGGAAGAGGTTCACGTTCCAGAAGACGGGCCGGGCCCAGTCATCGTCCCCGCGTGCTGCCGAGATCGCCGCCCGCAGCAACCGGGACATAGTGGGCCACTTCGCACCCCCCGGGTCGGCTGGGAGCTTGGCGAACCCCAGGGAACTCGCCGATGAGACGGGAACGCCCATCTTGTACATCAGCGGGTCCAATTCTGACCTCAAATGCCAGCGCATGCATTACGTTCGCTGATCAGCGGTGGCTCCGGTTCCCGGTCCGGGGAACCGAACCAGGCAATGCCATCATGACCGCTGTGGATGAAGCGGGGAACAGGGCTGTCCGGTACCGAGCCCCCGGAAGAATCGGGAGTGGAATAGAAATCACGGTGCATCCCCATCGGGAGCTGACCGATGAGCTCGTGGTCGCGATCGCGATATCAGCTCCCTGGCTCCGCGTCTACTTTCAAAGGCCGGGTGGCGCAGCATGATCCGGCGGCCTGCAGGCGCGCAGTGCCCGTGCCGGACATCCCGGCAGCTACCGACCCGGCAGAACCGCCCCGCCGCAGAACCCGCCCAGGCATACACCGCGCACCCCGCCCCGCAGCAGACCCGCCGCCGTAACACCGTAGTGAATATGCGGGAGCTAACACGGTTGCCGCCATTCGGGTTGTGACCTGCGACGAAGCGACTGCATCCGGTTCGCTGGTGTGGCAGGGGCGCGCTTGCGCCCACTTATGTACCTTGACAGTTACGTAACTATCTGGGTACGCTCACATAATGAATGCTGTTCTGCAGGCGCTGGCGGACGAGAGCCGGCGGACGATGCTAGAGGCCTTGGCAGGAAAACCGGCCACCGCGGGCGAGCTGGCGGCGCTGCTGCCGATTGCCCGCCCGGGGGCATCGCGGCACCTGCGGGTGCTGCGGGAGGCGGGGCTTGTCCAGGCCCGCCAGGAGGCGCAGCGGCGGGTCTACAGTCTTCGCCCCGAGCCGCTCGCCGAGGTCGATGAATGGCTGAGCCGGTACCGGGCCTTGTGGGAGCAGCGGCTGGATGCCCTGCACACCGAAGTCGCCCGGGGAAAACACGAACGAAGGAGCAGCAGATGACCAGCAATGCACGCGCGCGCAACCGCCTCCTGGGCAGCCTGCGATCGGCAGATGGCACAGGCGTTGTGCGCATGGAAGACCGCTTCGACACCGATATCGACGACCTGTGGTCGGCACTGACCGATCCCCGCCGTCTCGCCCGCTGGTACGGCGAGGTCGGGGGCGACCTGCGGCCGGGCGGTGAGTTCCACGCGCGCGTTAGGGACGCAGGAGAACGCACAGGGCGCGTGGACGCGTGCGAGCCCCCACGGCGGCTGCTGCTCACGATGCGCGACCCCGACCCTCAGCCGGGTCAGCCCGAGGAAACGGTCATCGAGGCCCAGCTGACCGCCGACGGCGACCAGACCATCCTGGTGGTCGAGGACCGGGGCATGCCCCTGGACCTCCTCGCCGCCTATGGGGCCGGGGTGCAGATCCACGTCGAGAATCTCGCCACTCACATCGCCGGGCGTGAGCCCGGCGACACCGAGGCGCGGTGGGACGAGCTCCTGCCTGCCTATCAAGACCTGGCGGCAAACATCGGCTAGCACGGCAGCACCCATTCGCTAGCTGACCAGGGCGATCGTAGCGTCCCAGACACCCAGGGCACCCAGTGCCTCATCACGCTACGTTGGGCCCCGACGGGCGATCGCTGCCCATTCGGGACTGCCCGCAGTTGAATTAACTCCTTGCCTGTGAGGACTGCTACCGCTGGAAGGATGATCGACGTCCCGAAGCCGTTCCGCATCGAGCACCGCGCCGCCATGTCGTCGCGATTGCCCCAAGGGGCAGGTGAGCATGCGGTGCCTAGTTCACCGTCCGAAATGGTCGTTCGCAGCACGTCTGAGACGCTATGGAACGGACACACGGGCTGAACGCCAGCGACTGGACACAACCAGGATCTCCGGCCAGCGCGGGCACGGCACCGCAGCGGCGAGCCCTGCGATGATGCGCCTGTGGATGACACACGGCGCGAGGTGCCACTCACCGGCGGCCGCGTCATGCGGGGAGTAGTGCGCGTCGGCGACACGGTCCGCCGGCCGCTCACCCCCGGCAGCGAGCGGATTCACCGGCTGCTGGGCTACCTCGCAGACTGCGGGTTCGACGGCGCGCCGCGGTTCCTGGGGATCGATGCGCGCGGCCGCGAAATCTTGTCGTTCATCGGGGGCTTCGCCCCATCCCACAACGGGTTTGAGCTCACCGAGGAGGGGGTGCGGGCCGGGGCCCGGCTCGTGCGCCGGGTGCACGACCTCACCGCAGGCACCGAGTTCGCGGCCGGATCCGAGGTCGCCTGCCACCCGAACCTCGCCCAGCAGAACTTCATCTTCCAGGACATGATCCCTGTGGCGATCATCGACTGGGACGGCACTCGCCCCGGCACCAGGCTGGCCAACTTCGCCGACTTCCTCTGGGCATTCGTGCACCCCGCCGTCTACGGCGACGGCGAGCCCGCCGCCCGCATGCTGCAGGTGGCCGCCAGCGCCTACGGCTGGACCAGCGGCGGCCTGGCCGATGCCATGCTCGCAATCGTGCGGAACTTCTGCGCGATCAACCCGGAGTTCATCGCCTGGGGCGCCCAAGAACTCGCCCACACCGAGCGCAACATGGACCTGTTCCGGGCACGCCTGCCCGCCTAGCCCACCCCGGATGCTTGCCCACGACGCAAGACCGCACTGGTCAGCTAGCGAATGGCTGCGGGCCGCGTCGCCCCGGCCCGCACGGGTCTTGCTAGGAGATGACCTGCTTGCCGGACACGGTCAGGCCGTCCTTGGTTCAGTGGCTCATGTCGTTGCTGCTGGCGGTGAACTTGCCCGAAACGTGCATCGGGCCGCCGACGTACAGCGCGCCGGTGTTGCCGGTGAAGTTCAGGTAACCGTCGATCTGGGTTCCGGCCGCCGAGGCCGCGTCCGGGGACAGGCCAGCCGAGCCCGCCACTGTGCGACATAACCAGGAAGCGCTGCTCGCCGCGGATCTCCTCCTCGCTCAGCCGCGTGTCTTTGCAGTGGCCCACCTGGGTCGTCAGCCCGTAGACGGTCTTGCCCGCAGCCAGGGCCCGGTCCACCACAGCCCGGCCGACCGCGATCCGGGTACGTATCCTGTCGTCCAGCTCTACCCGCGCGCCGCCCACGACCGCCAGCAGATCCTCGATCCCCAGCGCAGCCTCGGTGATCGTCACGGTCGTCATGAGCGTAGTTACCAGTGCTCCGTGCGACTGCCGGGATCCTAAAGGCCCTGTTTGGTCAGCCACCCCAGGCAGGCCTCGGCTACCTCGTGCCAGCCGGAGTCGATGGTGAGGGAGTGGCCGCGGTCGGCGAATTCCACCAGGTCGGTGACGGCCCCAGAGTCCCGGTACTGCTTGAGGGTCGATTTGGTGATGGCCTTGGGCACCGTGTGGTCCTTGTCGCCCATGGTGAGCAGCAGCGGCCCGCGGTCCTCTTTCGCGGTGTCGACCTTGGCCGGCGAGTGCGGCGAGAAGGCCGCGGCCGCGGCCTCGAACAGCGGCTTGGCGGGAGACGGGATCGCCCACCGCTCGTACAGGGCATTGGACTCCTCCTCCGACAGGGCGTTGCCAAAGCTGTAACGGAACTCCTTGGCGCTCAGCGACACCGCCTTGTGCCGGTTGGCGGGGTTGGCGAACACCGACAGGGTCCCCCGCAGCTGGGACAGCGGCAGCTGCAGCACGCCCTTGATCTGCGCGGCGTCGATGGCGATCGCCGCCGCGCCGCGGTCCATTCCAAGCAGTTTCTCTGCGATCAGGCCCCCGAAGGAGTGGCCGATCAGGATCGGCTGGGCCGGCAGGCCATCGATGAAGCTTGCGTAGTGATTGGTGATGTCGTCGATGCCGTGGTTGGCAACGCTGTCGGGGTTGGTGCGGGTGGCCTCGACGGTGTCGGCGTGGCCAGGCCAGCCGGGCGCGGCCGGCTCGTAGCCCGCCTCGGCGAATAGTTCTTGCCAGGGCGCCCATGAGGAGCCGTGCAGCCACATGCCATGGATGAAGACAACCGGAACTTTCGTGCTGGCCATGATCGCTTACCCCCAGCAGATCGGAACTCACAGCGATCGTGCCCGGCCGCGGCCAGCTCAACCAAGATCCCCGGGACGCTGCGACTCGGCGCCCGTGCGGCTAAGCCGGTATGACCGAATGAGCTGCTAGTCCGCCCGTGGTGCTTCGCGTGATGCTGGGAGTTAGGCGTCGAGGCCGGCGCGGCGGGCGGTGAGGTGGTCGCGTTCGGTGCTGTTGCCGGCGAGCAGCAGGGCTTCGTCGTAGGCGAGGCGGGCCTCGTCGGCGCGGTCGAGCTGGCGGAGGTATTCGGCCCGGGCGGCGGGCAGGTAGTGATAGCCGGCCAGCTGCGGCTCGGCGGCGAGGGCGTCGAGGGCGGCCAGCCCGGCGGCGGGCCCGCGGGCCTGGCCGAGGGCGACGGCGCGGTTGAGCGCCACGATGGGGGAAGGCCAGATCGCGATCAGCTGGTCGTAGAGGGTGAGGATCTGCGCCCAGTCGGTGGCCTCGAAACGGGGGGCGCTGGCGTGGGTGGCGGCGATGGCAGCCATCAGCGGATAGCGGGTGTAGGGGCGGTGGGCCAGCGCCTGGCGGGCGAGGGCGAGGCCCTCGCTGATCTCGGCGTGGTTCCACGCGCCGCGGTCCTGGTCGGCCAGCACGAGCAGCCGGCCGGCCGGGTCGGTGCGGGCGTGGCGGCGGGCGTCGGTGAGCAGGATGAGGGCGAGCAGCCCGGCCACGCCCGGGTCGTCCGGGAGCAGCAGCCGCAGCATCCTGGCCAGGTCCAGGGCTCGTTCGGCCAGGTCACGGCGCTGCAGGGCGGTGCCGGCCGGGGCGGTGTGCCCGGTGGTGAAGACCAGGTGCACCACGTCCAGCACGGCGGCCAGCCGGTCCGGGAGCTGGCCGGGGCCAGGGACCCGGTAGGGGATGCGGGCGGCGGTGATCTTCTTCTTGGCCCGGGTGATCCGGGCGGCCATGGTCGCCTCGCTGGCCAGGAACGCACGGGCGACCTCGGCGGTGGTCAGCCCGCAGAGCAGCCGCAGGGTGAGCGCGACCCGGGCGTCCACGCCGAGCGCCGGGTGGCAGCAGGTGAAGACCAGCCGCAGCCGGTCATCCGGGATCACATCCGCGGCACCTGCCTCACCGGCAATCATGTCAGCGCTGCCTGGGCCTGCGAGCAGGGGCAGCTTGCCGCGCAGGGCGTCGCGGCGGCGGATCAGGTCCATCGCCCGCCGCCGCGCCACCGTGGTCAGCCACGCCCCGGGCCGGGCGGGGACCCCGTGCTCAGCCCATGCGGCGAGCGCGGCAGCGTACGCGTCCTGGGCGCAGTCCTCGGCGGCGTCCAGGTCGCCGGTGAGCCGGGCCGCGGCGGCGAGTACCCGCCCCCACTCGGCGCGGTGCGCCTCTGCCACCGCCGCCGCGACCACCGGATCCATCACCTCGTCCTTCCCCTAGCTGGCGGGCAGGACTGGGCGGACCTCGACCCCGCCGAACGGGGCTGGCACCTCAGCAGCGATGCGCAGCGCTTCATCGAGATCGGGGGCCTCGATCAGGTAGTAGCCGCCGATCACCTCCTTGGTCTCGGCGAACACCCCGTCACTGATGCTCACCCCGCCGTCCGCGCTGTGCCGGATCGACGTCGTGGCGGCGGACGGGTGCAGCCGGTTGCCGCCGCGCAGCGCCGCCGCGTGGCGGGCCATGAACTGCTGGTGTGCGGCCATCGTCGCCGCCACGGTGGATGGGCTGGCCCCTTCCCAGGATTCCTCGTCGTCCCAGATGAACACCACGTACTCGGCCATCTCACTCGCCTCCCCGCCCGGGGCCGGGGTCATCACCGCACCACCCTGGTCAAGCCGGGATGACCTCGGCGACCTCGACGTCAACGCCGCCGGCCAGTCCCGGGCAGCCGCCCGCCAGCCTGGCCGCGGCGTCGAGGTCCGGGGCGTCGATGACCATATAGCCGGTCAGCACGGCGCTGCCCGGCTCGCCGCGGCGCGCGGCGGGCACGGTGCGGGTCGCGCCGACCCGGTTGCCCGTGTCGACGATCGCCGGCCCGAGCTGTCCGAACCACGCCCCCCATGCCTGCTCCTCCTCCGGCGCCGGGGTGCGGTCAGGCTGGCCGCGGAAGGCCAGGACATACTTGCTCATGGTGGTGCTCCCTTCGAGCCGGGCCGGCGCCTGCCGCCGGCCTTCACCCCTTACGTCGCGCAACATCTGCCCGGATCGACACCGCCATCGCGGCAGCCCGCAGACGCCCTGCCAGGAATCCCCTGGAGCTGCCGATCCGGCGTCACGCCTGCGCGCCGCGGCACGTGAAGGCGGACATGACCGGCGCCCGGCGATGCGCAGGTAGCAGGCCGCCATGACCTTACGGTCAGGCCTCCGGGCACACCACCAAGCGCGCCCAGATCAACGGTCACACCGTCCAGTGCTCGGGCGGTCAGAGCGAGCGCTTACCCCGAGCCACAGCATGAAGCGCACTTGCGTGGCACATCACGAGTCGGCCGCCTGCTCAAGGGCCGCGGCGATGCTGTACAGGTTGTCGCGCGCGACCAGGCGATGCACGGCCGCGTCATGCCCAGCCGCCGACAGGTCGTTCGCGCTCGGTGCTGGCATCGGGTGCCCCGGCCGGCCGGGGTCACGCTGCCCGGCGGCGGACCAGCCAGACGGTGGCGGCGATGAGGAGCACTGACAGCGCGAGCAGCCAGCCGCCTTCGATCCATTGGAACGGCCAGAACCGGCTGCCAGGGTGGTAGCTGGCCCACCACGTGTAGCCGTGCTGGGACAGGCACTGCATGGGCGAGAGATTGGACATCGGGCAAAAGTGCTGGAGGGCGCCTACTATCTGGGAGCCCCGGGCGGGGAACGCGAACTTGCCGCCCTTGGTGTACCACTGGCTCACGATCCACGCGGAATCGGGCAGGTTGAGTTTGCTGGTCAGCAAGGGTGTCATGTAGTGCTCGCGCAGGTACAGCGCGGTCGCCAGGGCGAGCCCGGCGTAGGCGGCCAGGGTGGCGGCGATCGCGGGGACGACCCGGCGGATGAGCATCCCGGCCAGGGCACCGATCGCGAAGGCGGCCAGCGTCCAGGCGGCGAACGCGACCTCGCCCAGGTCGAACACGCGGGCAGAGAGCGGGAGCGCGTAGCCGGCAGCGGCGAACGGCTGGTTGTACCAGGAAAACAGCACACCGAACGCGGTAGCCGCGGCTGTCACCGCGACCGCCAGCAGCACCAGCTTGCCAATGGCCCAGCGCAACCGGCCGATGCCCTGGGTCCAGGCGAACCGGAAGGTGCCGGTCTCCAGCTCCCGGGCCAGCACTGGCGCCCCCACGAACGCCCCGATCAGCGCCGGCACCGCCTGCAGAATGATGCTGACGATAACCGCGGTAATGCCGTACCTGCCGGTGAAGTTGATGGCGCAGTTGAGCGAGCTTGCCGGGTGGCAGGCGGTGGCGTAGTAGTGATGCATTTGCAGGCCGCTGAGCCACAGGTACACCGCGAGCGCGCCGAGGAACACGGCCAAGCCGGCCAGCGCGGCACGGTGCTGCCGCCAAGTGACCCAGGCCATCCGCCGCCACGGCACCGGCCGCAGCCGGGTGTCGGGCTTCGGGCGGGCAGGCATGGTGAGCGCGGTCATCGTGTCACCTCCGATGGCTGGGCGTGCCGGCCGCGGGCTGGGCCGGGCAGGGCCGCAGCGCCGGGCGTACGCAGGTAGGCCAGGGTGAGTTCTTCCAGGCCGACAGGGTGCGCCTCCCAGCTGGGCGGGACCGGGTCGCCCGCGGTAGCCCGGACCAGCAGGTGGGCCTGCGCCGTGCCGCGGCGCACGTGCACCACCGGCTGGTCGGAATAACTCTCTGCCTCGCTGGTGGGGCCGGTCAGCATGCGGTGGCTGGCGAGCAGGCTGTCAACCTCGCCGGCTACCTGGACGCGGCCCTGCGACAGCAGGATGAGGTAGTCGGCTACCCGCTCCAGTTCGGCGAGCACGTGCGAGGACAGCACCACCGACACTCCGTCGTCGGCCGCCGCCGTCAGCACCACGGCCATGAAGTCGTGCCGGGCGACCGGGTCCAGCATCGCCACCGGCTCATCCAGCACTAGCAGCTGCGGTCGGCGGGCCAGTGCCAAGGTCAAGGCGAGCTGCGCCTGCTGGCCGCCGGACAGCTTCCCGGACCTGCGGTGCAGCGGGATGCCCAGCTCGGCGAGCCGGGCCTGCGCGTAGTGCTGGTCGAAGCGGCGGTTCAGGTTGCGGGTCAAGTGCAGCATGTCCGCGGCGGACAGGTTTTTGTACAGTGGCGTGTCCTGGGCGACGAACGCGATGCCATCCAGCGCGGCCAGGGACCCCGCAGCCAGGCCGCCAAGCACGGTGACGGCGCCCGCGGCCGGTTCCGACAGGCCGACCACCAGCTTCAGCAGCGTGGTCTTGCCCGCGCCGTTCGGGCCGACCAGCGCGGCCACGTGCCCGGCGGGGACCGCTAGCGTGCACTCGCGCAGCGCCCACGTGCTGCCGTAGCGCTTGCCCAGGCCGCTGGTTTCGATGACGTTCATGCAACGCCCTCCGTTTCGCCGCTCGCCGCGCCACGGCGGTTCCCCTTGCCGCCGCGGCGCTCATAGAAATCCCGCACCGCGCGGGAGAACAGAGCCACGATCCCGTCCGCATCCAGGCCCGCCGCGTCAGCGGTAGCCAGCCAGCCGAGCAGGGACTTGTGCAACCCCGCGAGCTCGGGCAGGGCGACCTGGCTCAGCGTGGCCTGGACAAACGTGCCCTGGCCGGGCCGGCCGGCTGCCAGGCCCTTAAGCTCCAGGTCGCGGTAGGCCTTGAGCACCGTGTTCGGGTTGATCGCCAGCTCGGCGACCACGTCCCGGATCTTCGGCAGCTGATCACCGGGCTTGAGGTAGCCCAGCCGCAGCGCGTGCTCCACCTGGTGCACAAGCTGCAGATAGGTCGGCACGCCCGAGGCCGCATCCAGCCGGAACTCGATCGGCGACACGGCCGTGGCCGGGCCGGATTGGGCCGTGCCCTGGTCCCCGCCGCCAGCGCCCGCCTGAGAGGCACCGGCCGGGCCATTCCCGCTGCCTTTACCTATAACCATAAGACAAGAATATAGCCATCGTTGCCGCTGTCAAGCGCGGCCTGCCGCACGCCCTGGACGAGCCGGATCGGGCAAGCCTGCAATCGCCACGTCCCTCCTCCACCCCGGCCTTGGCTGGCGGGGCAAGCGGTGAGCTGGCCGGCATCGCCAAGGCAACCCGTTATCAGGGGTGCTCAGGAAGTAGCATTCGCTACCGTCACGCCTGCGGGACGCGTGCCCATTGGCTGATCATGAGCCAGGACAGGGGCACGAGGCCGGTGGCGGCGAGAAGTTCTTCCCGCAGGTCGTGTTCGACGCGGTGCTGGATGTCTTCCTCGGTGCCGAGGCCGTACTCGACGATTTTAGGGAGCATGCTGCGAGCGAACTGTGCCCAGCGGTGGTGCGCGAGGGTGTCGCGGCCGGGGCAGAGCACGAATTCCGCCAGCGGCCTGGGGTCAGGTTGGAGCCCGGCGTCGCGCATGCGCGAGTACAGATCCAAGCCGACGTCGGGCTGGGCGCCGGATCGCTGGAATACCGAGCCAAACAGGGTCATGAGGCCCGCCAGCACCGGCTGACCGGCCGCGGGCGTGGCTTTTATCGAGGCTGCCTGCTCGCAGAAAGCGAGGATCCCGCCGGGGCGTACCCGCTCGGCGAACAAGCGCAGCGCCTGGGTCGGGTCGGGCAAGAACATCAGGACGAACCGCCCGACAGCGGCGTCGAACAGCGGTCCCGGATCGAGGTACCGGGCGTCAGCCTGGCGGAACGAGACGTTGGCTATGTGTTGTGCCGCCCGCCGTTGCTCGGCGACACCGATGGCGTCACCGTCGACATCCACCCCGGTCACCGAGCCCGTGGGGCCGACGAGGGCGCTGACCAGGAAGCTGACGTCGCCGGCTCCGCAGCCGATGTCGAGAACACGCATGCCCGCACCGATCCCAGCGCCACGCAGCATGCGTATGGTGAGCGGCCTGAAGATCTCGGCCTGGTCGATCAGCCGTTCATATTCGCCACGGCCCCGGCGGAAGGCATAGTCCGTGTCAGCCATCTCCCGGCCCCCTCACCGGTGTCACGTGATCGCCGGCTCGCTGGCTGCCTCGCCGGGGCCACGTTCCAGGGCCTGGCCGGCGACCGGGGCGCCAAGTTGCAGCACCAGCCAGATCCTGCTGGGGTCGGTGAGCAGCTGTGGGTCCGCCAGCGGGTCCCCGTCTACTATCAGCAGGTCGCCCAGCTTGCCTTCGTGCACAGTGCCAATGTGTTCGGCCAGGCCCAGCGCCTGGGCGGCGGCACTGGTCGCGGCCGTGAGGGCCTCGGCGGGGGTAAGCCCGTGCCGGATCATCTGCTGGATTTCTGCCCCGGTGCCGAGAGAGACGTCGCTGCCGAGCGCGATCTTCACACCCGCGTTCCTGGCGGCTCGCAGGGTAGCGGCGCCCTCATCGATATTGCGGCGGGCCAGCCCGGCCAGCATCGGCGTCATCTCCGCAGCGCCCTCGGCCCACGCACCTGCGCCCGCATCGCCGAGCCCGGCCATCCAGTAATAGCCCGACAGCGTCGGCACCAGCACCTGGCCGTTCTCGGCCATCACCGCCAGCAGGTCCGGGCGCCGGTGCAAATACATGCCGTGCTCGATGGTGTCGGCGCCCGCCGTGATCGCCGCTTCGCACCCCGCCAGTCCCTCGGCGTGCGCGGCGACATTGAACCCCATCCGGTGCGACTCGTCGATCACCGCCGCAAGCTCGGCCTCGGTCAGCTGCAGCGGTTCGGGATCCTCCAGCTCATTGGAGCGGGCGCCGGTGGTCATGACCTTGATGAAATCCGCCCCGGCCCGGATCTGCTCACGCACTGCCCGCCGCATATCGTCGGGGCCGTCAGCCTCGCGGTACATGTCCCCGTAGAAGCGGCCGCCAGGCGCCGTTGCTGAGATGATTTTCCCGCAGGTCAGCAGCCGCGGGCCGCGGAAGGCGCCGTAACGCATCGCCTGCCGGGCCTCCTGCGGCGCCAGCCCTTGCGACCCGGTGACCCGGATCGTGGTCACTCCCCGGCGCAGGTAGTCCCGCAGCTCGGCCTGCAGGAAGTGCCCCGCCGTCCCGGGCAGCACCTCCTCCGCCCCCCGTCGCACCGGCTGGACGCGGCCCGCAAGGTGCACATGCGCGTCGATCAGCCCCGGCAGCAACACTCGCCCCCCAGCGCTGACCGGGCGCGCCCCCTCCGGGCACGGCTCCGCCGCTGTCGCGACCCGCCGGATCACACCATCCT
>Ga0318554_10000168_pt1 | contig 19914 bp, 16 predicted proteins | sample GRESIP082b2f22_FD_203687 | JGI IMG/M metagenome (GOLD analysis project Ga0318554, IMG submission 203687) | Tropical soil microbial communities from Luquillo Experimental Forest, Puerto Rico - GRE.SIPMG.082b2f22 | ecosystem: Environmental > Terrestrial > Soil > Tropical forest > Bulk soil... | reverse complement strand
GACCGGCTCATCCAGGATCATCACGTGCGGCCGCAGCGCCAGCGCCCGGGCGATGCCGATGCGCTGCCGCTGCCCGCCGGAGAACTCGCCGGGGAAGCGGACGGCGGAGTCCGGGTCGAGGCCGACGTTCTCCAGCAGCTCGCGGACCCGGGGCGCCCGGTCGGGAATCTTGTGCACGATCAGCGGCTCGCCGACGATCTCCCCCACCGAGAGCCTCGGGTTCAGCGAGGAGTACGGGTCCTGGAAGACCATCTGCAGGTCCCGGCGCAGCGGCCGGAGCGCGGCGTCGCCCAGCCCGGTGAGCTCGGTGCCGTTGAGCTTGATGCTGCCCGAGGTCGGCGGTTCCAGCCGCATGAGCAGCCGGGCCAGGGTGGACTTGCCGCAGCCCGACTCGCCGACCAGGCCCAGGCACCGGCCGGACCGCAGGTCCAGGCTGACCCCGCTGACCGCGTGCACGATGGCGTGGGAGCGGATCCGGTTGCCGCGGACCCGGTATTCCTTCGTGAGGTCACGCACGGTGAGCACCACCCCGTCCGGCCCCGGCGCCGCGCCGGGGACGGCCCGCAGCACGCCGTGGCCGTTGGCGCTCTTGGTGCCGTCCGGCTGCCAGGCCCGCCGGATCAGGCCCGACCGCGGCTCCCCCGGCGCCGGCGCGGCCTGCGCAGCGAAGTGGCACGCGGCCAGGTGGCCCGGAGCCACGGGGAGCAGCGGCGGGTCGGCCGCGCACGGCTCGGCGGCGAGCGGGCAGCGCGGGGCGAACGCGCAGCCGGCGCCGTACCCCATCCCGGTCGGCGGGGTGCCGGGGATGGCCGCCAGCCGCTCGGTGCGCCGCCCGATCGGCGGCAGCGACGCCAGCAGCCCGGAGGTATAGGGCACCCGGGGGTCATCGAACACGTCCCGGGCGGAGCCGATCTCGACCGCCTTGCCCGCGTACATGACCAGCATGTGGTCGGCCACCTCGGCGATCACGCCGAGGTCGTGGCTGATCAGGATCAGCGCGGCGCCCGTCTGGTCCCGGATCGTGCGCAGGGTCTCCAGGATCAGCGCCTGGACGGTCACGTCCAGGGCCGTGGTCGGCTCATCGGCGATGATCAGCTGCGGCGAGTTCGCGATCGCCATCGCGATGACCACCCGCTGGCGCATGCCGCCGGACAGCTCGTGCGGGTACCGGCCGGCCAGCTGCGCGGGCTGCGGCAGGCCGACCTCCCCGAGCAGCTCCACCGCCCGCCGCCAGGCCTGCGACTTGCTCACCCGCTGGTGCAGCCGGATGCACTCGGCGACCTGCCACCCGGCCGTGAACATCGGGTTCAGCGCGGTTAGCGGGTCCTGGAACACCATGCTGATCCGGGCGCCGCGGATCGACCGCCACTGGGCCGGCGAGCCGCCCAGCAGCTCCCGCCCGTCCAGCCGGATCGACCCGCTGACCTGCGCCGACTCCGGCAGCAGGCCCATGGCGGCCAGGGCGAGCATGGTCTTGCCCGACCCGGACTCGCCGACCACCCCCAGCGTGTCCCGGACGTCCAGGGAGAAGGTGACGCCGCGGACCGCCTCGATCAGCCCGGACTCGGTCGGGATGCTGATCCGCAGGTCGGTGACCTCCAGCAGGGGCACGGCGTACGGGCGCGAGTCCCCGTCCGCCATGCTGCCCTCCGCCGGATCCGAGCGGGGCTCGCGGCCGGCGCCGCGAGCCCCGGTCCGGGAGCCGCCGGGAGGGCTGCCGGACCGGGGGTCACTCGTCTGCGGCCCGGTGCGGCGCGATGCTGTCACCAGGTTGACCTGCCCGCTGCTACTTGACGTACAGGGTGTTGTAGTTGATCGCGTCCATGGCCACGCTGTAGACGTACCCGCCGACCCGGGTGGACACGAAGTCGAACCAGCGCGCGTTGAAGATCGGCGCGTAGGGCGCTACCTGGTACATCAGGTTCTTGTCGAGCTGCTGGTACAGCTGCGCCCGGTGGGTGCCCAGGGCCGCAGCGGCGGCATCGAACTGCGGGATGAACGCCTTGTCGCCGAACCGGGTCAGGTTCGGCGGCGCGTTCGGCGTCGCCGGGTCCATGCCGGTGTTGATCAGCGCCTCGGCGTCGGGGAAGTCGAGCGACCACGGCTCGATGCCCATCGGGGTGTGGCTGGCCGGGTTGCTGATGTAGGAGCTGTTGACGCTGTTCGGCGTGCCGACGACCGTGACGTTGATCCCGATCGTCGCCAGGTTGGCCTTGATCACCTGGCCCATGTTCATGAAGCCCGGCGCGTCGTTCTGCGTCCGCAGCGACGTGCTGATCGGCAGCTTCACGCCCGACTCCTGCATCAGCTTCTTCGCCATCGTCAGGTCGGGCGTGACCGGGTACGCGGAGTAGCGCGCGTACCCGAGCGCCCCGGGCACCATGATCTGGCTCGAAACCGACCCGACCAGCGGCCCGCCCCACTGCTCCTCGATCGCGGTCCGGTTGATCGCGTAGTTGACCGCCTTGCGGACGTCAATGTTGTTGAACGGCGCCACCTCGTTGTTCAGGAACAGGTAGGTGGTCTCCGGGCGCGGCGACTGGTGCACCTGGCTGGCCAGGGAGGCGTTGTGTGACAGCCGGATGATGTCGGCCGTGGCCAGGTTCGAGGTCTGGAAGTCCAGCTGGCCGGCCTGGATCTCCAGCGCCGCCTGGCTGGCCTGCACGCCGATGTTGAACACGTACTTCGCGACGTGACCGCGCACGCCGAGCGCCTGGTCGTAGTTCTTGTTGAAGACCATCACGATCTGCCGGCTCGGCTCGTACGACTGCAGCCTGTACGGGCCGCTGGCGTAGTTCGTCTCCAGCGTGCCGCTCTCCTGCGGCTTCATGGTGGTCCCGTTCGGCACCGGGCAGGTGGTCGGCAGCGCGGTCTTGTACAAGAACGCGCCGTCCGGCGCGGTCAGGTGGAAGGTCACGGTGTTGGTCGTCGCGACGATGCCCGGGAGGGTCTTCGACTTGCCCGCCAGGTACGCGGGCGCGCCGATGACGTTGGTGAAGTAGTAGCCGGTCCCGGTGTCGATCGCCGGGTTCATCAGCCGCATGAACGTGTACTTGATGTCCTGGCCGGTGATCGCCTTGCCGTCGGAGAACTTGGCGCCGGGCCGGAGCGTGTACGTGTAGGTCAGGCCGTTGCTGCTGATGACGGGCATGCTCGCGGTGCCGGCGGTCAGCTGGGTGCCCGCCGCGTCGGGCCTGTCGGCGTACCGCACCAGGGTGGTGCACATCGCGTTGGCCAGGCCCCAGGTCACCGCGAAGTACCAGCGGTTGGGGTCCATGGTGTCGATGGCACCCGAGGACATCGCCCCGGTCAGGGTGCCGCTCGCGACGCCCGCCTTGGGCGCGCCCGCCGTGGTGCTCCCCGAAGGAGCCGAGCTGGCGGTGCTACCGGAGGAACACGCCGCCAGCAGGGCCGCCACGGCCGCCAGGGCCACGGCGCCCACCGCTGCTCTCACCCGGCGCGGGTGACCTGTTGAGTGCGCCATTACCTTCTCCGATCGTTGCTGGGTTGCTGCGCGGCTAAGGGGATGTGGGCCGGGCCCGCGCCGGGGCACGGGCCGGGCTAGGCGTCGGGGACATGACGGATCCTCGGGTCAAGCCCCATGTGCGCGATGTCGACGACCGTGTTCGCGACCACGGCGATCACGGCGGCGACGATGATCACGGCGGTGATCACCGGGTAGTCCAGGTTCTCGATCGCGCTCAGGCCGGTGTAGCCGATCCCCGGGATGGCGAACACCGTCTCGACGAAGAACACGCCGGTGAGCGCGGTGGCGATGTCGGCGCCGAGCAGCACGGTGACGGACGGGGTCACGTTCCGGCCGACGTGGCGGACCAGGACCCGCTGCGTGGAGGCGCCCTTGGCCTTGGCGGTCCTGGTGTAGTCCTCCCCCAGCTGCTCTGCGGTCAGCGTGCGGATGAACCGGATGTAGACGGCCGCGAACCCGATGGCGAGCGTGATGCACGGCAGGATCAGGTGGTACGCCCACTGCACCGGGTCCGTGCCGAAGTCGACGTAGCCCCCGATCGGGAACAGCTTGGTGCCGACCGGCAGGATCGGCAGGCCGAACAGCTTGCCCTGGGTCGGCTGGTAGCCGAGCAGGTACGCGATCACCGGGGCCAGCCAGAACACCGGTATGGACATGCCCAGGATGGCCAGGGTCCGGCCGGCCACGTCGCCGAACGACCGCGGCCGCAGGCCGCCGTACGCCCCGACCGGTATGGCGATGGCGAGCCAGATCAGCGCCGCGCCCAGCACCAGGGAGGCCGTGGCCCGCATGGCCGGCCACACGATCTGCGACACCGGCCGCTGCTGGACGTAGGAGAATCCGAGGTTCCCGTGCAGCAGGTTCCCCAGGAAGATCAGGTACTGCTTCCAGTAGGGCTGGTCGAGGCCGAGATTCTTGGCCACCAGCGCGATCTGCTCCGGCGTGGCGGTCTTGCCGGCGATCCGCTGGGCGGGCGACGCCCCGGTGAACCGGGCGATCACGTAGAACAGCAGGAAGGCCAGCAGGGTGACCACGAGGATCTGGACGAGCGCGCCCAGGACCCTGGTTCCGGCCAGCCGGGTCACCGGCCCCTCCTCGGGTCGAGCGCGTCCCTGATCCCGTCGCCGAGCAGGTTGAACGCGAGCATCGTGAAGACCAGCGCCAGCCCGGGCACCAGCGCCAGGGCGATGTCGGTCTGGTACATGCCGGACGTGACCGCGTCCGAGAGCATCCCGCCCCAGCTCGGCGTCGGCGGCGGCACGCCCACGCCGAGGTAGGACAGGCCCGCCTCGAACAGGATGTTGGCCGCGATGATCGACGTGGCGTAGACCAGCAGCGGCCCCCACACCTGCGGCAGCAGGTGCACCGTGAGCAGCCGCCGGGGCCGGGCGCCCAGCGCCCGGGCCGCGGCGACGAAGGTCATCTTCGTCGTGGAGACCGTGGCGCTGCGCACGATCCTGGCCGGGTAGTACCAGGTGAACAGCGCAATGATGATCACCACGTTGAGCAGCCCGGGCCCGATGACCACGGCCAGCCCGACCCCGAGCAGCACGTTGGGGAACGCCATCGCGGTCTCGGTCATCCGGCTGACCACCGCGTCCACCCAGCCGCCCCGCCAGCCGGCCAGCAGCCCCAGCGATACGCCGATCACCAGCGCCAGCGCCGTCGCCGAGGTGGCCACGAGCAGCGAGATCCGCGCTCCGTAGAGCACCCGGACGAACTGGTCCCGGCCGAGCTGGTCGGCACCGAGGATGAACAGGCTGCCGTGCGGATCCTCCGCCGTGCCGGCCGCGTTGAGGGTGCGCGACATGACGCCGATCGGCTGGCCGTCCGGGTAGAGCGCGTTCGGGACCTGCTCGGTCGGCGAGTGCCCGGTGAGCTTGGCCGCGAGCGGGGCCCCGATCAGGGCCGCGAGCACCAGGAGCAGCAGCAGGCAGGCCGCGAAGACCGAGGCCGGATCCCGGCGCAGCCGCCGCAGCGCGGTCACGCGCAGGCCAGCGGGCCTGGAGCCGGCCGGCTGGCCCGCGCCGAGCTCCACCCGGTTGTCGATGGTCATCGCTGCCCGCCCCGCCGCGCTGCGAACCCATCAGCGGCCACCAGATCACCTCACTTGGCCTGGCCAAGCTGCGCATGTGCCGCTACCGTCCCCCGACTCGAGCGAGTATGTCAATACCTACCGACATTTTGTGACGCAGTTGAGTCGTCGGCCCATCGGGGCGAGCAAAATCCCAGCTCAGCCCGGTATTAAGTGCCTCTTGTTAGAACAAGTTCTTGACTGGTGTATGTGACAAGGGTAGACATCGCTTAGGCCGGGCGTCGTCTGACGCCCGGTGCGCCCCCCGTCCCCGGATGCGGAGGCACTACGTGCGGGACGAGCAGCGTCGCACCATCAGCGCGGCACGGACGCGCGATCCGGCGGCCGTGGCGACGGCTGCCGCACGGCGCAGGCGGCGCCCCTGGCTCGGTCCGTCCGGGAAGCTCGTGATCATCGCCGCCGACCATCCGGCGCGCGGCTCGCTCGGGGCCGGCGACCGGCCGATGGCCATGGCCAGCCGGTACGACCTGCTCGACCGGATCCTGGTCGCGCTGGGCCGCCCGGGGGTCGACGGCGTGCTCGGCACGCCGGACGTCCTCGAGGACCTGCTGCTGCTCGGTGCCCTGGACGGCCGGCTGGCCATCGGCTCGATGAACCGGTCGGGGCTGCCCGGGTCGGTCTTCGAGATCGACGACCGGTTCACCGCTTACAGTGCCGCCGCGGTGGCCGCCGGCCACCTCGACGGCGGCAAGATGCTGCTGCGGATCGACCCGGGCGATCCGGCCACCCCGTCCGCGCTGGAGGCGTGCGCCGCCGCCGTCACCGACCTCGCCCGGCACCGCGTGACCGCTATCATCGAGCCGTTCATGGTGCGCCGGCTGGACGGCCGGCGGGTCAACGACCTGTCCCCGGACAGCGTGATCCGCTCGATCGCGATCGCCTCCGGCCTGGGCGCCACGTCCGCGTACAGCTGGCTGAAGATCCCGGTGGTCGAGGAGATGGAGCGGGTGGCCGAATCGTTCACGCTGCCCGCGCTGCTGCTCGGCGGGAACACCCGCGAGCGCCCCGATGAGGTCTTCGGCCGCTGGCGGGCGGCCCTGCGGCTGCCGAACGTGCACGGGCTGATAGCCGGGCGCAACCTGCTGTACCCGCCGGATGACGACGTGGCCGCCGCGGTCGATCTGGCCGTGAGCCTGCTCCCCCGCCAGCCGCGGACCGCGGTCGCCGGGCCCGGCCGGCCGCTGGCGCCCGGCCGGCGGCTGGCGTCAGGATGACCGGCATCCCGCCGTCGGTACTGGAGGGCCTCCCGACCCCCTGCCTGGTGGTGGACGCCGCCGCCGCGAGCCGCAACATCGCGCGGTGCGCGGCCTTCTTCGCGGGCCAGCCGGCCGCCCTGCGGCCGCACTTCAAGGCGCACAAGTGCACGACGCTGATGCGCCGGCAGCTCGACGCCGGCAGTTGCGCCGGCGTCGCGTGCCAGACCTCGTGGGAGGCCCTCGTCCTGGCGCGCGCCGGGTTTCCCGACATCCTGATCGCCAATCAGGTGGTCGACGCGGCGGCGCTCGACGAGCTGGCCGAGGCGGCCGCCATCGCCCGGCTGACCGTGGCCGTGGACGACGGTGCCCAGGTCGGCCTGCTGGCGGCGGCGGCCAGCCGGCACGGCGTGCTGGTCGGCGTGCTGATCGAGCTGGACGTCGGCGCCGGGCGCTGCGGGCTGCCGCTCGGCGACCCCAGCCTGGTCCCGCTGGCCGAGCAGATCGCCCGGCAGGACCGGCTCAGCTTCCGCGGCCTGCAGGCCTACGAGGGCCACGCGGTGCAACGGGACAGCCGTTCGGTGCGCGCCACGCTCGTCGGCCAGGCCGCCGACCAGGTCCGCCGCGAGCGGGCCCGGCTGGCCGCGGCCGGATTCGACTGCGAGATCGTCTCGGGCGGCGGCACCGGCACCTACGACCTGGCCGCCCAGGCGGGCGCCCTGACCGAGATCCAGGCCGGCTCGTACGTGCTGATGGACGCTAGTTACGGCAAGCTAGACCTGCCGTTCGAGCCGGCGCTGTACTGCGCGGCCACCGTGATCAGCCGCCACGACACGCGCGCCGTGCTCAACGTCGGCCTGAAGGAACTCACGGTCGAGCTGGGCATGCCGGCCATCCAGGCCGCGGGCGCCCGGGTCACGGCGCTGTCCGACGAGCACGCCCAGGTGCGGCTGGCCCTCGGGGGGGACGGCCTGGCCGTCGGCGACAAGGTGCTGCTCATCCCCGCCCACGTCGATCCGGCCGTCAACCTCTACGACCGGCTCTTCGCCTGGGACGGCCGCGAGGTCACCGAATGGGAGGTGGACGGCCGCCGCCGCTACCGGCTGACCGGGACCTAAAGCACCCGGCCGCCGGTCAGTCCGGCCCGAACCGCTCACGCACCGCCCGCAAGCCCGCGCGGGCCGCGGTCAGGGCGCGCTCGATGTCGGACTCGGTGTGGGCCGCGGACAGGAACCAGTTGTGCCGGGGGTGGAAGATGACCCCGTGGTCCGCGGCGGCGGCGCAGAACGCGAAGGCCCGGGCGTGGTTCTCGTCGCCGGGGAAGGACAGGTTCGGTATCTGCACCGGCCCGGTCTGGCTGATCGGGACCCCGGCCTGCGCGGCCTCGCGGTCCAGGCCCTCGCGCAGCAGGGTGCCGGTCCGGATCATGGCCGGGACGGCGCCCTCCTCGCGGACGGCCGTGATCGTGGCCACCGCGGCCGCCATGGGCACCGACTGGAACCAGAACGACCCCGTGACGAAGATCCGGGCCGCCGCTTCGGCGTACGGGGCCGAGCCCAGGACCGCGGCCAGCGGGTAGCCGTTGGCGATGGCCTTGCTCCACGCGCTCAGGTCCGGCGCGACCCCGATCGGCTCCCAGCTGCCGCCGTCGTGCACCCGGAAGCCCGCCCGGACCTCGTCCATGACCAGGGCCGCCCCGATCCGGTCGCACAGCTCCCGGAGCTGGCGGGCGAACTCGGGGCGCACCATCTCCTGGTCGAGCCCGGCGTCGTGCCGGAACGGCGACACGATGATCGCGGCCACGTCGTCGCCGCCGCCCTCCTCGACGGCCCGCTGCACGCTCGCGATGTCGTTGTACCGGTAGTAGCGGAAGTTGGCGTGGTCCTGCGGCGTGACGCCGGCCCGCCCGCGGCTGAACCACGGCACCGCGCCGTGGTAGGCGCCGGCCGCCGCGAGGACCGTGGGCCGCCCGGTCGCGGCGCGGGCCACCATCAGGCTGACCGTGGTGGCGTCGGTCCCGTTCTTTGCGAAGATCGCCCAGTCCGCGTGCGCGACGCGGCCGGTGAGCAGTTCCGCCAGCTCGACCATGACCGCCCCCGGCCCGGACATGGTGTTGCCCAGGGCCCGCTGGGCGGCGGCCGCCTGCTCCACCTTCGGGTGCCGGTGCCCGAGCAGGATGGGCCCGAAGCTGCACATGAAGTCGACGTACTCGTTGCCGTCCACGTCCCACACGTGCGCGCCGTCCGCGCGCTGGTAGAACTGCGGGTATTCGGCGGGCAGCGTGTTGACGCTGAGGTGCCCGTACATGCCGCCGGGGATGACAGCCCGGGCCCGTTCGCGCAGGGCGGTGTCCATCGTCCGGATCCGGCGCTGGCTGATGACCTCGGTCATGGCGGGAGTCTCCTTGTGCTCGCTGCTTACCCTGTCATCCCCCGGCTCCCCAGGACGTACCATCAGGTCGCCATCGCGCGCGGGGCGACCTAAGTAGGGACCGCGTTTCCAAGGAGGACCTGTGTCACCCACACCGCCCGGATCACCCGACACGGGTTCTCACCCCGCTGCGGCCGACGCCGAGCAGGCCCGGGAGGCACTGGTCCGTTATGGCCAGAAGATGGTGACCGATCGCCTGGTGGTCGGCAGCGCGGGCAACATCAGCGTGCGCGTCGGCGACCGGATCGTGATGACGCCGACCGGGATCAACTACGACCAGGTCACCGCGGAAAGCGTGAACGTCCTGGACCTCGACGGCACGATCCTGGCGGGAACGGGCCAGCGGTCCTCGGAATGGCCGATGCACCGCAAGATCTACGACCTGACCCCGGCGAGCGCGGTCGTGCACACGCATTCGGTGTTCTCCGTGGCGGTCGGGACGGTCTGCGACGAGATCCCGGCCGTGCACTATTCCGTGCTGAGCCTGGGCGGCCCGACCGTGCGGGTCGCCGCGTACACCACGTTCGGGTCCGACGGGCTGGCCGCGAACGTGGCCGCGGCGCTGGACGACCGGTTCGCGGCGCTGCTGCAGAATCACGGCATGATCGCCTACGGGTCGTCGCTCGGGGAGGCCTACGAGCGGGCGCAGCTGGTGGAGTGGCTGGCCGAGGTCTACTGGCGGGCCCGGCTGGCCGGGACGCCGCGCATCCTGTCCCGCGCCGAGCTGGACGCCGTGCGCGAGCAGGCCCGCCTGCACCGCTACCGGAGCGGGGGCGGCTGATGGCCGCCGCGTACTGCGGGCGGGTGGTCAGCCTCGGCGCGCACATCGTCGACATCCTGGGCCGGCCGGTCACCCACATCCCGCCGGGGCAGGGCCGCCTGCTGCTGGAGGAGATCCGCATCACCGCCGCGGGCACGGCCGCGGGCACCAGCGTGGACCTGGTCAAGCTCGGGGCCGAGGTCATCGCCATGGGGGCGGTCGGCGACGACATGCTGGCCGACCTGCTGATCTCGCTGATGGCGGGCTACGGCGTGCAGACCCGGCTGCTGGCCCGCAAGCCCGGGCTGCGGACCTCGGCCACCATCCTGCCCATCCGGCCCAACGGCGAGCGGCCCGCGCTGCATATGCCCGGCGCGACCTCGTCCCTGGCCCTGGAGGACATCGACCTGGACACGATCGCGTCCGCCGACGTCCTGCACGTCGGCGGCCCGGACGTCGTCGGCCGGTTCGGCGGCCAGCCGCTGGCCGGCGTGCTCCGGTTCGCCCGCGAGCACGGCCTGATCACCACGGCGGACCTGCTGTCCCGGTGCGACGCCACGACCTGGGACCGGCTGCAGCCCGCGCTGGCGCACGTGCAGTACTTCCTGCCCAACTCCGATCAGCTGGCCGGCCTGACCGGCGCGAAGGATCTCACCGCGGCGGCGCGGATGGTCCTGGCGCTGGGCCCCGAGGCGGTCCTGGTCAGCCGGGCCGCCGACGGCGCCGCGCTGGTCACCGCCGGGCAGCGGGTCGACGTGCCCGCGTTCCCGGTCGAGGTGGTGGACACCACGGGCTGCGGTGACGCGGTCACGGCCGGGTTCATCACCGGCCTGTTGCGCGGCTGGCCGATCGAGGATGCTTCCTGGCTGGGCATGGCGGCCGCGTCGCTGGTGGCGGGCGGCCTCGGCTCGGACGCCGGGATCGTGGACTACGCGGGCACCATCGAGGTCCTGCGGTCGCACGCGCCCCGCCAGGTCCTGGACCGGATCGGCCAGGGTTAGCGCCGGTAATCCGCCGGGCCGGCCCACCCCCAACTTCAGCCCGGGCCCGCCGGGCGGGCCACCCCAACTTCAGCCCGGGCTCGCCGGGCCGGCAGACCGCCAACTCCGGCCGCGGGCCGCCAGCCTCAGCGTGGGTAATGATGAGGACATGACCCCTGGGGAGTTCACCAACGCGCACGCGGCGCTGGCGGAGTTCTGGCATCCGGTGGCCCTGTCGTGCGACGTGGGCCAGGAGCCGGTCGCGGCCCGCCTGGCCGGCCAGGGCTGGGCGCTGGCCCGTCTCGGCGGCGCCGTCGCGGCGTTCGCCGACTCCTGCCCGCACCGGCGGGCGCGGCTGTCGGCCGGATCGGTGCACGACGGCACGCTGCAGTGCATGTACCACGGGTGGCGGTTCGCCCGCGACGGCCGGTGCGTCGACATCCCGGCGCTGGACGAGGACGCGCAGATCCCCGAGCGCGCGACGCTGGGCCGCCCCGCGCAGGTCGCCGAGCGGGACGACCTGGTGTGGCTGGCTCCTCGGCCGCCGCGCGCCCCGCTGCCCGAACTGGTGCCGGACGCGGCGCTGACGGGCGAGGGCATCGCGACCGTCCAGCTTCCCGTCCTGCAGGTTGAGGCCAACGCGGCGATCCTGGTCGATAACTTCCTCGACGAGGCGCACCTGCCGTTCGTGCACGCCGCCACGATCGGCGGCGCGGGCCCGGAGCCCATCCCGCGGGCGGACGTGGCCCGGGACGGCCTGTCGTTCACCGCGGTCCGCGAGCACACGTTCACCAACCTCACCGACCCGGCCGTGCGCGACGGTTCCCGGCCCGCGATCCAGCGGCGCCGGATGACCTACCGGTACCAGGCCCCGCTGGCCGCGACCCTGCTGCTGGAATACCTCGACGCCGAAGGGTGGCAGTTCCTGACGTTCGTGGTCACGCCCGAGGACGAGCGAACCTGCCGGGTCTACCAGACGGTGGCCGGCCCGGGCCTGGCCGACCCCGAGCAAGCCGACAGCGCCGCGAAGTACGAGATGTCGATCTTCGAGGAAGACCTGGACCTGCAGCGGCGGGCGCTGTCGGGCCTGGAGTTCCCGCTCGACCCCGCCGCCGAGCTGCACACCAGGGCCGACCGGGTCTCGGTGGAGTTCCGCCGCGTCCTCGCCTCCGCCGTCGGCTCAGCGACCTAGCTAATCTCAACCGGCCCTCCCCGGGTCCGGTCATATCTCGCGGGCCCGCCCAGGGCCCGGGTCATGGTGGGGTGACTTGATGAGCAAGGTTTCTCCGGGCGTTCTGGCTCCGCCGCACGAGGTGCTCACGTCGGACGAGTGGCGTTCCCGGGGCCGTGAGCAGCGCAAGGCGGTGCCCCGGCTGAGCCACGCGCAGTGGTCGCCGCCGCCGGACCGGCCCGGCCCGGTCGCCACCCTGGAGGAGCAGGCCAAGACGCGGGTGCCGGACCTGATACCGATCCGGTACGGGCGCATGGCCGCCTCGCCGTTCGCCTACTTCCGCGGTGCGGCGGCCCCGATGGCCTGGGACCTGGCCCACGCGCCCACCACGGATATCCGGGTGCAGGCCTGCGGCGACGCTCACCTGCTGAACTTCGGCATGTTCGCCGCGCCCGACCGGCGGCTGGTCTTCGACGTCAACGACTTCGATGAGACGCTCCCGGCGCCGTTCGACTGGGACGTCAAGCGCCTGGCCGCCAGCCTCGCGGTCGCCGCGCGAGACCATGGCTTCCCGGACAAGGACGCCCACACCACGGCGCGCATGGCCGTGCGCAGCTACCGCAACGAGATGGCCAGCTACGCGGCGATGCCGTTCCTCAAGGTCTGGTACTCCCGGATCGACGTCGACGACCTGGGCAGGCTGTTCGACACGCTCCAGTCCAAGGAGGCGGCGCGCCAGCGCCGCCAGGACATCGCCAAGGCGCGGCGGCGTACCAGCCGTAAAGCGTTCCTGAAGATGTGCGACCTGGTGGACGGGCAGTACCGGATCCGGCCGGACCACCCGGTGATCGTCCGGTTTCCCATCGAGCTCTACCCCGGCGTCCTGACGGAGCTGCGCAGCGCCGTCGCGCTCTACCGGGACACGCTGGCCGAGGACCGGCTCGAGGTCCTGCGCCGCTACTACTTCGGGGACCTTGCGCGCAAGGTCGTCGGCGTCGGGTCGGTCGGCCTGGAGGCCTTCGTGATGCTGCTGATCGGCGACCGCGACGACGAACCCCTGTTCCTCCAGCTGAAGCAAGCGGAGGAGTCGGTGCTCGCCCCGTTCGCCGGCCCGAGCCAGTACCAGCACCACGGCGAGCGCGTGGTCAGGGGCCAGCGGCTGACCCAGGCCGCGGCCGATCCGTTCCTGGGCTGGACGAGCAGCGGCGAGCCCACCGGCACGCCGGTCAAGGAGTACTACGTGCGGCAGTTGCGCGACATGAAGGGCAGCATGAGCGTGCCGCTGATGGACCCGCGCCAGCTGGACTACTACGGCAGGCTCTGCGGCTGGGCACTGGCCCGCGCGCACGCCCGGACCACGCGGGCCACCGTGATCTCCGGCTACCTGGGCAGCAACGAGGACTTCGACCACGCCATCGCGGACTTTGCCATCGCCTACGCCGACCAGAACGAGAAGGACTACCAGCGGCTGCTGAAAGCCATCTCGGCTGGGCGGGTTCTGGCGACCATCGAGCACTGACGGAGGCCGTTACGGCTCCCCCTCCCGCCGCTCAAATGAGCACTGACGGCAGCGCTAGGCTCCCCCGCGCTGCTCAAATGAGCACTGATCGCAGCGCTAGGGCTCCCCCTCCCGCCGCTCAAATCCCGCGCACTGGGTGACGGGCAGACGCGGGTAGCGGGGAAGGGTGGTATCCCAAGCGGCGCGCAGGCACCGGAGGTAGGCGGTGCCACGCCGCGTCTCGTTGAGCTTCGGATGCCTGCAGGCTGCGCACAGCCCGGGCTCCGCACCGAGCTTCAGCCACGCGGCGTCAGGCGGCTGGTCCGGCATGAGACGCAGAATATGTGCCTGTGCTGGCCCCAGCCCAGAGCGACCCGGATGAACGGCCGGGCGTGTTGTGCCGGCCGCCGTACGCTGGGCTGGTGGTGGTTCGTCGACTGCTGGCTGTCGTATCCGGCTTCCTGCCGCTGCTCCTCGCGGGGGCCTGCACGACTGCTTCGCCTGCGCCCAGGGCGGCTGCGACGAGCCGGACCACGCCACATCAGGCGGGTCTGGCTGGGAGGCACCGCCATGCGGCCCCGGCCGCGGGCAGCGTCGTGCTGGCGTTCGCGGGAGACGTGAACTTCGCCGGGCGCACCGCGCGGCTGCTGAGCGATCCGGCCACCGCCTTCGGGCCGATCGCGGCGGTGCTGAGGTCGGCTGATTTCACGGCGGTGAATCTCGAGACGGCCGTCACCAGCCGCGGAATGCCGCAGCCGAAGACCTACCATTTCCGCGCCTCGCCGACGGCCTTCACCGCGCTGCGCGCGGCCGGCGTCGACCTGGTCACGATGGCTAATAACCACGTCCTCGACTACGGGCAGGTCGGCCTGGCGGACACGCTGGAGGCGGCGAGGACGGCCCGGTTCCCCTATGTGGGCATAGGGACGAACGCCGCTGCGGCGTGGGCGCCGTACGTGACGACGATCAACGGGGTGCGGATCGCGGTGATCGGGGTCTCGCAGGTGGCCGAGCTGGCCTCGTCCTGGGTGGCGACCGGCCACCGACCCGGCGAGGCCAATGCGATCGACCTGAACCGCACCCTGGCCGCGGTGCGGGCCGCCCGGAGGCTGGCCAGCATCGTCATCGTGTTCATGCACTGGGGAACTGAAGGCGAGGCGTGCCCGGACTCGTCCCAGTTGTCGCTGGCGCCGCAGCTAGCCGCGGCCGGAGCCACCATCATCGTCGGCGCGCACGCGCACATGCTGCAGGGGTCAGGCTGGCTCGGCCATACGTTCGTCGCCTATGGCATGGGCAATTTCCTCTGGTGGGAACGTTCCTATAGCACGGCCACCGGCATCCTGGAACTGACCCTGCATCCGCACGCGCCACTGACCACGCGATTCATACCGGCCGTGGTCTCCCGCACCGGCCAGCCGATCGTCGACCGCGGCGCCGCAGCACAACGGGCCGCGGCGTATTACGCCAGCCTGCGCGCATGCGCTGAGCTGACCGCGCAGCCGTCATGAGGGCGAAGAGCTACCCGCACGCCACCCTGCGCGCGGACGAATGTCACTGGCGTGCTTCAGCAAGGGCCTGGGCGCCCGGTCCCGGCTGGCTGTGGGCGTTGGCGGCGCTGACCTCGCGGTGGCAGTGCGGGCACGTCAGCACGGGGTCCATGACCTTGCCGCAGGTGTCGTGGACGAACTCGACGGGCGGCCCGGCGGGCGTCGGCGCCCACTGGTCGCCCCAGTGGATCAGCGTGGCGATGACCGGGAACAGCGCCCGGCCCTTCTCGGTCAGGTGGTACTCATACCGCGGCGGGTGCTGGGAGTAGGCGCGGCGCTCGAGCACCCCGTGCTCGGTAAGCTTGGCCAGCCGGGCGGTGAGCACGCTGCGGGCCAGGCCTAGGCTGTCCTTGAAGTCGTCGAAGCGGTGAGTACCGCGGAAGGCGTCCCGCAAGATCAGCAGCGTCCACCACTCGCCGACCACGTCCAGCGTGCGGGCGATAGAGCAGTTCCAGTCGGCCAGGCTCGTCAGCTGCATACAGCGACCCTACTGCCAGGTAAGTCTCTTGACAAGACTCACTAGTTCCTGGGAGAGTCCTGGTAAGTAAGTCTTTTCAAAAGATCGACTGAGATCCCGGAGGATGGTCATGACCGAGCAGATCGTCAAAGACCGCGGCATCGAGGCGCTGAAGACCGCGGCCAGCTGGCCGGGCGCGGACCGGGCGACCCTGGTCACGCTGGCCACCGTGCTGGCCGGGACCGGTGCCGACGCCGACGGCGAGGCGTTTTTCAGTGAGCTGGCCGGGCGCCAGCCGGACCAGGTGCTGCCGCTGGCTCTGGCCGGGTTCTTCGCCGTGCGGGCCGGCCGGGACACCCCGGCGGGTCTGGCGAAGCTGGACCAGGCCGCAGCGAACGATCTCGGCCCGTCGCAGTACTACCGCGGGCTCGCCCTGGCCGGGCTGCCGCCGGAAGCCGGCCAAGCCGAACAGGCCGTGACCGACCTGGAGTTCGTGCTGGCCGTCCGCGACCAGTTCCCCACGCCGATGATCCGGGCGGCGCACCACGCGCTGGCGTCCGCGTACGCAGCTCTGGGCCGCCAGGAGCAGGCGGCGCAGGCGGCGGCCGCCGCGGGGCTGGCGGAAGTACCGCCCGGCACCCGGCTGGAGTTCGGCGGCTACTGGGTCAATGCGGCCGACGGCTTCCATTTCACCTCGCCCCGCATCTACCAGCCGTCCCCGGGCGTCCAGGTGGCGCAGGGGTATGACTTCGGCGATTTCGCCTTCGTGACCACCGGCGAGGGCGTGGTCGCGATCGACGCCGGCACCGCGCCGCAGCGGGTCGAAGCTGCGCTGGCCGGCGCGGGCCTGCGCGCCGACCAGGTTACTCACGTGATCTTGACGCACTCCCACTTCGACCACGTCGGCGGCATCGGCGCGCTGCTCGGGCCCGGGACCAAGGTGATCGCTCAGGCAGGCTTCCCGGCCGAGCTGGACGGTCAGCGCGGCAACTTCCTGCCGTTCCGCAACTTCACCGGCACCGCGGCCGGGTTCGGCCGCGGCCAGGCGGCTCAGCCCGCGGCTGTCGCCGTCGATCAGCTCATTTCCGAGCCGACCACGCAGACGATAGGCGGAACTGAACTTGTGCTCTACCCGGCCTCCGGCGGCGAGACCGGTGATGCGCTGATGATCTACCTGCCCGCCAGCGGCGTGCTGTTCACCGGCGACGTGATGATGCCCTACCTCGGCGCACCGTTCTTCGCGGAAGGATCGCCCGAAGGCCTGCTGGAATCCCTGGAGTTCATCACCGCCCTGCGGCCGAGCACGCTGATCCACGGGCACACCGTGCTGACGGAATTGTTCACCACCGACGCCGTGGCCGGCCTGCTCCCGGCCCTGACCGAACTGCGCGAGCAGGCGCTCAGCGGGATCGCCGCCGGGAAGACCCTCACCGACCTGATCAACGCCAACCTCCTGCCCGAGGTCCTGCGCGAGCATCCGGTGGCTGTCGGCCCCTACGTGGCCATCCGTGACCACTTCCTGCAGCGGCTGCACCGCCAGCACACCGGGTACTGGCAGAACGACGGGCAAGGACTGGAGCCCATCGCCCCCGCCGAACGGGCCGCCGCACTCGACCTGCTCGCGGGCGGCAAGCCAGAGCCGTTCGCCGAAACAGCACGGAGGCTGCTGGCCCAGCGCGACCACGCGCTGGCCCTGGAAATCACCACCGCCGGGCTCGCCCGCCACCCCGACGTCGCCGAGCTCAGGGAGCTACGGCAGCAGGCCCTGTTCCGGCTGATGGAACGCCACCAGCTTCAGGACCCGTTCCGGTTCCTGATCTACGCCGAAATGGCCGGCGCGGTCATGGCTCCAGTGGCCTGAAGAGACTTGTAGCTCCCGGCGTGGAAGATCAACGGCTCCAGGTGCGGACGGTGTACTAGCGCGACGATCTCACCCAGCACGATCAGGTGATCGCCCGCGCGGTGCGATTGCCGCAGCCGGCAGTCGAACGACGCCGTCGCGTCGACGAGGACCGGGCAGCCGGTTACGCCTGGTTCGAAGGGCACACCGTCGAACATCGTCGAGCCGGCCGGGCGGTATCGGTCAGCGAACCAGCACGAGATGTCCTGCTGCCCAGCGGAGAGCACGTTCACGACGAACGCCCCGGCCCGCTCGATCAGGCTGACGCCACGGCTGGTCGCATTGAGGCAGACCAGCACGAGCATCGGGTCGAGCGACACCGACGAGAACGAGTTGACCGTTATGCCATACATGCTGCCGTCATCGGAGGCCACGGTGACGACGGTGACCCCGGTCGGGAACGAGCCCATGGCCTGGCGGAAAGCGCTCACGTCGACGGCCGAGGCAGGCACCGCGCGCTCGGCCCCGGCATTGGTCGCGGTGACGACGGACAGCATAAGGCGGCCATCCGCTCGCCGCGAGCATCGGCCGGTGCGGCGGGATCGGCCAACGTCTCGGCCCGGATCAGTTCCGTCACGGGCGACCGGGTCAGTTCCTGCGATGCCGGCATACCTATTAAGGGGGGCGATCGATGCGGTGTGATACAGCCTGACCCGCATCAGACCGGGCTAGCATCACGGGCGGAACCGGGCCGGGTCGATCCGGTCTTGCTGGCTTCGCATTGCTTGGAGCTGATTCAGCTGGCGGCCGTAAGCGGGCGGATACTGTCGAGCGCATTGCCGAGGCGGTCCTTTTCTACCTCTAGGTCATAGCGCGACTGAAGGTTGATCCAGAACCGCTCCGATGTACCGAAGAAGCGCGCCAGCCTCAGGGCCGTATCGGCGCTGATCCGCCGCTGACCATGGACAATCTCGTTGACTCGGCGAGCCGGCACCCCGATCTCCTTCGCCAGCTGGTACTGGCTCACCGACAGCGGCTTGAGGAACTCCTCCAGCAGGATCTCCCCGGGGTGCACCGGTCCCATGATCGTGTCCGTCGCCATGCTCCCTCCCCTCCTAGTGGTAGTCGGCGATCTCAACGTCCTCTGGCCCAGCGTCGGTCCATCGGAAGCAGATCCGCCATTGCTGGTTCACCCGGATGCTGTACTGGCCTGCGCGATCGCCAGCTAGTTTCTCCAGACGGTTGCCTGGCGGCACCCGCAGATCCGTCAGGACCTCTGCAGCATCCAGCATCGCGAGTTTCCTCCAGGCAGCACGCTGTAACTGCTGGTCAAGCTTCCGTGATCGCCTTCGGTGCCAGACGGCCTCGGTGTCTTTGTCCCGGAACGATCGCAGCACGTACCTATGATAACGCGGTACGTTATTAACGCAACGCGTTACTAGACCCAACCACGAGGGAAGCCGCACTCACAGCGCTCAAAGGTGCCGTGCTGTTCATGGACCCTCATTGCATCTGGTGCCCTGACGCCGGGCACTATCCGCGACATGACCAGCCCAAGGTGGTTGCCAACCGTCTCAAGCGCCCGATCGAGAGCTTAGGGACTGAGGTCGTGGAGCAAGAGATCGAGCGTGAGCTCTTCGTCGACGCGCACGTTGCGGTGCCTCATGGCCGGGGCGAGTTCCGGGTCCCATGGCGTCGGGGCGGGCTCGCCGGCCAGCGGCGTCAGCGGATGCGCCGACGACACCGCAGCGTGGTAAGCCTGGTGGTCGTACCGCCACGGCCGCCAGTTCACCCGCTGCAGCAGCGTACCGGCGATCCGGACGCCACCCCAGTCGAAGTCACCGTGGTAGTCGAACTGAGCGCCACCGGCCGCGAGCAGCTCTAGCAACCACCACACGGCGGTGGAAGGCTGACCGCCGACGCACACCAGCGGCTGACATCGGGTGCCCAGCTCGTCGGCAGCAGCCGCGACCACTACCGGGTTTTCACATATCCGCACGCGGGCGGCACGCAAGGGCTCGTCATGGCAGCGGAGCTGGCGGAGCGTGAGCACGGTCGGCTGTCCCGCCTCGCGGCATGACGCCAAGACCCTGCCCAGACCGGTACGTGTGTCGCCGGGCAGGCCGAGGCAAAGTACCAACGACGACAACTCGTCGAGGCGGACTCCGACGGCGGCCAAAGCGGCCCGGCGGGAATCGGCCGATCCCTCCGCCGCGAACGGCAGCCCGGCTAGCGCGCGGACCGCCGACAACACGAGCGTGCCGGCCGGGCGTCCGTCGTCCAGGGCGTGGGCGTCACCGCAGCATTCAGCGGCCAGCCGGCCGATGGGGACGCCGCGCGAGGGCAGCCGCAGCAGCACGGTGGCCACCTGGGCGAGGAGCAGCCGGGCCTGACCAGGTTCGGGAGCAAGACGACGCACCACTCCAGTGATGCCGAGCCACTCCCGCCAGCCAGAC
>Ga0318554_10000152_pt1 | contig 20733 bp, 33 predicted proteins | sample GRESIP082b2f22_FD_203687 | JGI IMG/M metagenome (GOLD analysis project Ga0318554, IMG submission 203687) | Tropical soil microbial communities from Luquillo Experimental Forest, Puerto Rico - GRE.SIPMG.082b2f22 | ecosystem: Environmental > Terrestrial > Soil > Tropical forest > Bulk soil... | reverse complement strand
TGGTCGTCCCAGAGGAGGACGGCTTCGTGTTGCCCGTCGTGCCCGGCGTCCAGCTCGCACGGTGCCCCCGTCGTAGGGTGCTGCGCCTCACACAACGGCGTCAGTGGCGGCCGGTGCGGTGGGATCACGCCGACAGCGGTCATGCGGACGTCTCCTGCCTGGCCCGCTGGTCGAGCGCTTCACGGTTCCTGCACTTGGACAGCACCTCCAGCACCTCCTTCTTCTCATCGGCGGACAGGTCACCGGGCTTGGCCACGGCGTGGCCGGTGAGCGCGGCCAGGTACCCGAGCTGCATGTCCCGGTCGGTGATGCCGAGCCGTTTGAGATGCCCGACCGCCGCCGCGGCGAACGGCAGCGGCTGCTGCAACGGCGTCTCATCCCGGCCCGATTCCACGGGCGGCGGGGGACTGGCGTCGCTGGCGGCTTTGCCGTCGTCGTCGTCGCCGCCGGGGGCGACACCGGTGATCGGGCCGAGGGTGTACCGGCGGGCGTAGGTGATGGCCGATCCCATGCCCTGGGCGTTCACGTTCGCGGGCAGCTCGAAGTCGCCTCCGCGTTCCTCGCCGCTGGCGTGCAGCAGCGCGTACCGGAGCACCTTCTTGCCGTCGTCGCGAGTCAGCGGCATGGCGGAGAACGACAGGCCATGCTTGCCGAGCAGCGGGAGGACGATGCTGGACATGTTTTCGATGTCGGCGTATTCGTAGGCGTCGCGGCCGGGGATGTGGGCGCGGGCGTCTTTGGGGACGCGGGGCAGTTCGGCTTGGAACGCGGCCAGGGCGGCGTTCAGCTTCGGCGTCGGCTCGGTCATGGCCGCCCCCGTTCCGCGGCGGTCATGGTTGCCTTCTCTCTCTGTATGTGCACGTGCTTGCATTTCGCGGCCTGGCAGGCGTATGTCCACGCGCCGGTCTTGAGCGGCCCGTTGACGACGTACAGCCAGTGCCCGTGCTCCGGGCACACCGGCCAGTCCGTCGGCTGCCCGTGGACGTTCTGGCACGACGGGCACCGGTCCGCGGCCAGCAGCGGCGCGGTCATGCGGCACGCTCTTTCAGGTGCTCAAGCAGCTGCGCGCCGATGTACTCGGTGTACGCGGGCGGGATCGCCTGGCCTAGCTCGTCGCGGCCCATCCAGTCGATGCCCATGGCCTGCCTGCGTTCCTTGAGGGTGACGCTGCGGCCGAACTTCCGCTGGTGCGAGGGCACGTCATGCCCGGCGACCGACACCGCGGGCAGGTCATGGGAGCACGGCGGGCGCATGCCGAACCCGTGCCAGGAGGTCTCGAACCACCGTTCCCGGTTCAGCATCATGGTGTCGGTGCGGAGCCCGTCGAACATGCACCCGCAGAGCTTGTAGTCAGCCCGCATCGGCGACCCGGGGACGTTCTCGATCACCCACGGGAGCGGCTGCTGCTGCAGCAGTTCCCGGGTCGCGGCGAGCATCCACCCGGAGCCGTGCCGGGCCGTGGTGAAGTTCTGGGTGACGCTGTGGTCCTGGCACGGCGGCGAGGCGTGGATGGCGTCGTATCCGTCGAGGGGGAACGTCATGGCGTCGGCCTGCACGAAGGCGAACGGGTACCGGGGCTGCGGCCGGTTGTCCACGCCCACGGCGTCGAACCCGGCGCGGTGGTATCCCATGGCCGCGCCGCCCGCCCCGCAGAATAGGTCCAATAGGCGCGGCCGGGTCATGGTTCCCTCAGCTCCCGTTCGATGCGCGCGAGGAACGCCGCGTCGGCTTCGCCTTCGGTGACGGGGCCGATCTCGATGGTGCGCTGGCGCATGTGGTCGTCCACCACGGTGAGGCCGTCCGGGTAGAAGTGGATGCTGGCGAGCGGGAGCCCGTAGTCGGTGCGGGGCAGGCCCGGTGCCGGGGCCGAAGGGAGGTATGTAGTTCGCTCTTCGGGTTCTGCCCCCGGCACCGGGGTCTTGGGGCCGCGCATCCACCGGCCGATGACCAGCGCGGCGGCGAGGGACGCGGCGAACCAGGCGAGGCCGAACAGGACGCCCCACGCGCCGCCGGTCAGGATGTCGCGGATCATGACGTGCCCTCGAACAGGATGTGGCGCCGCTCGGCGGGCGTGAGCAGGCCGAGCTCCGCACTGGTGTACTCGTCGACCTCGCGGAGAATCGCGTCGGTGGCGTCGTTCATCGCCTCGGTGCCGTCAAGTGCGAAGCGGATACAGCGTGTGATCTGCGCGCGGATGACGGCTTCGAGGCGTTCCCTGGTGGCGGCCATCACAGCATCCGCCCGTCGTCGGGGCGGTCGCCGCGGTACACGTACGGTTTGGACGGCAGGCCGTTGCGCGGCTGCGACCAGAGGAGGGTCGGCTCACCGGGGCGGGGCGCGCGGTGCCCGTGCCGGTACCGTTTCTGGGACTCGGCGGGGGTGAGGGTGCGCGCGGCGGCAGGGGCCGCGGACAGCAGGGTGCGGCGCGGTGATCGTGGCTGGGTCATGCCCGCGCTCCCTCAGGTGCTCCACCGTCCTGGCGGTACTCGGTGATGTCGCTGATCGTCACGTGGACGGGGTGGCCGGTAGCCTTCACGTGCTGCTGCGCTAGACCGCGAACAGCAGCCGCGGGTGCGCCCATCCCGGCGATCTGTCCCCAGCCACAGCCGCGGCGCTGGCATTCGGCCTGCGGGCGCAGCTTGAACCGGAGGAACGTGACGCCCTTCATCACGCCACCTCCCCGCCGTCGATGGCGCGGAACCAGCCGGTGCCGTGCTCCCAGCCGGGGAACGCGGCCTCGTACTCGTCGAGGGACAAGGCGCGGATGCGTTCCGCGGCGCCGGTCAGGTCGGCGACCGGGTCGGCCGGCACGTCGTCCGCGCGGACTTTGCGGGTGGTCCAGGGGCCGTGGTAGTCGGTCCACGTCTCGGGGTGCGACGGCGCCGGCATCGGCGGGTCACCCGCGGGCCCGTGGCTGGCGGGGGTTGGCGCCGCCAGCCAGTCGTGGCCCCCGCCCTGGCTGCCGGCCGCGGCGTCGGGGTGTGGCAGCGGCGGCCAGGGCGGGGTGCTCTTGGTGTGGTGCAGTTCCAGGGTCCACTCGCGCAGCTCCGCCGGATCCCACGCGGTCAGCGCCCCGTTCTCCCGGTCCGGGACGCCCGGCGCGTCCGGGTGGCGGGTGTGCCACCCGGCCGCGGCCAGGACCACGGCGCCGAGGACGAGGAGGACGGCGAGCACGGCGGTCACGGCAGTTCCCCTTCGAACGCGGCGAGGATGTCCCGCAGCGCCAGGCGCAGCGCCATCGGGTTCTCCGGGACCTGCTCCAGCACGTCGCGGGCGTGCAGCAGCGCGCGCACCTGTTCCTGTGTCATGCCAGCACCCCCGGGTCGGTGACAGTGTCGAGGCCCTGGAACACGTCGGCGTCGTGGATCACCTGGGCGAAGTCCTCCGTGGTGATGAGCCCGTCGCGGGCGGCGCGGGCGAGCCGGGCGTAGTGGTAGTGCTGTGGCGCGCAGACGCACGGGCACCCGGGCGGGGCGCCGCACGCGCAGGCGGTGTTGCGTGCCTGCTCGCACAAGTCGTGGATCGTCATGTACTGTCTCCCCTATCACTGTGGGTTTGTGGCCGGGTCCCGCTGGCATGACGGGGCCCGGCCTCTTTTATGCGCTAAGCGCGCCCAGTGGCGGCCGGCGCGGCTTCATGGTGTCGATGGTGATGTCGTCGAACCCGACGCCCAGCTCGCGTGCGATGGCGACGATGACGCGCGGGCTGGCACCCCGGTAGCCGAGTTCCACGTTGGACAGGGCAGCGGGGGAAAGCCCGCAGCGCGGCGCGAAGTCCAGCTGGCGGAGGCCGAGCCGTTCGCGGAGTTCGCGGACCCGGGGGCCGTCGATCTGGAACCGTTGCTGTTTCATAATGCCGCTACCCTAGTTGCCGGATCTTGTCACACGCAAGGCGTTCTGCCACGTTGCTTTCACGAGTTTTCCCGCGTCCCTGTGGATAACCCAGTTCCCGCTGGTGACGCGGGAGTGGCTTCGCCGCGCTTGGCTTCGAGGAGTTCCCGGACGACGACGGACTGGCTGACGTGGTGGTCAAACGCGTACTGGCGCAGCCACGCGTGGAGACTGGGCGTCACCCAGACCGCAAGCTGTTTCGTGGGCCGCTCCTCATCCATGCCAGGACACTACCACGAAAATGCTTGTGTGCTAGTGTGCTCGTGTATGGGAGGGGATGAGGAGGACGCGATGGCATGGCTCGCGGAAGCGCACCCGGACTGGCGCGCGTGGCGTTTCGGCGGCACCGTGTACGCCCGGTGGCTGAACACTTCGCCGCCGATCCTGCTGACCGACGCCACCTTCACCCGGCTGGCCGCGCGGATACCGCTGGCTGTCAGCGCGTGGGAGGAAACACACTCGTACTGGGCCACGCTGCGCGCCGCGGGCGAGCTGAAGACGTGAACGGCCCCGGGCGGCGAGAGCAGGACGAGCGCCGGCCCGGGGCCCGACCCCCTGTAGGAGGGGCCTTGCTCAAGAACCGTACTGGCTGGCAGTACGCCGCCGCGGCATTGACACTCGCCGGGATCGCCGCGTGGGTGTCGTACAACGACGGCCTGTTCGTCGCCCGCCTGGCGGGGAACCATGACGTGCAGGCGTTCGCGTACCCGCTGCTGCCGGACGGCCTGATCGTGGTGTGCCTGCTGGCCCTGGTGGAAGCGGCCCGCGCCGGGGTGAAGCGGTCGAGGTGGGCGCAGGCGGGGCTGGTGCTCGGCATTGCCATGACGCTGTCGATGAACGCGGGCGCGGGCGTCGCGCACTCGGTGCTGGACGCGGTCCTGGACGGCCTGGTGCCGGTGGTGTTCTTCATCGCCGTCGAGGTTGTGCTGTGGCACGTGAGGCGCGGCCGGGGAGAGGGCGCGCAGGTTACCTCCCCGGCTGCTTCACCCGCCGCGTCCAAGAGTGCGTCACTGCCGGGGTTGCGGGAGTTGCAGCGGGAGTATGGGTGCGGGATGCCGGTGGCGAAGAAGATCCGGCGCGCGATCGCCGCGCATGCCAAAGAATCCCCGGTAGCGGGTCACCCGTTTGGCGCTGCCGGGGCCAGTGGGCGGGACGCGATGATGGGGGCCCCCCCGACCCCTAGCGTCCCGCCCGCGCTGAACGGGCGGTCGCATGGGTAACACCCCTGGCCGGTTCCCCGTCAAGGCGCCCGAGTGGTCGATGTGGTTCGACACGTACGCGCCGCCGACACCGTGGTCGCTGTCGCGGCAGCCGCGGCGCATCCGCGCCGGCTGGAAGAAGCTGCTCGCCCTTGCCGTCGTCACCGCTGTCATCATCGGCGCCGGGTGGGGCCTGCTCATTCACCGGCTGGCCGCCGAGCGCATGATCACCCTGGTCCTCGGGCTGCTTACGGGCGCGCAGCTGGTCCGCGGGTTCCTGTGGTGGGAAGGCTTCGCGCACCAGCGGGCGGTGGTGCGCCCGCTCGCGCACCGCACCGCCGGGGTCCTCGGCCTGCCGCACCGGGATTACCGGTCCTGGCTGCACGTCCCCCCGGACTACCAGGCGCGCGCCGACCGCCTCGTTGCCACCTTTGACGTGCCGCCGGATTTCACCGGGCAGGAGCGCGACATGGAAGACCTTGCCCGCGCGGTGACCGTGTCCACGGGGGTTGAGCTGCCGGAGGTGGACCAGCGGCTGAAGTCGCACCGGCCGAAACTGCACTACTACCGCAGCGACCCGCCGCCGGGCCTGGTGACGTGGCGGCAGATCGAACCGGCGGTCCGCGCCGCCGGCCCGTCGGAGCTGGTCGTCGGAATCGGGAAGAAACAGCAGGTCACCAAGGTATCGACGGAGCTGGACTCACCCCACTTCGGAGTGAGCATGGGGACAGGCGCGGGGAAGTCGAACCTGGCGGCGTTCTGGCTGGTGCAGGCGCTGATGCGCGGCGACATTGTGCTCATCGCGGACGCCAAGCACTTCTCCCACCCGTGGGCGTTCAAGGACATGGACGCCGAGTACGGGCTGCTGCCAAACGTGGGGTACGCCCGGTGGATACCGGACCTGCACGACGCGCTGGTGTGGCTCGGGCAGGAACTGTCCCGGCGCACCCTGGAGGCGGAGCGGATCATCAACGCCAAGGGTGACCTGCTCGGCGACGTCGGCCCCCGGCTGTGGATCGTCGCCGAGGAGATGAACCTCGCCACCCCGCTGCTGAAACAGCACTGGGCTGACATCCGCGGACCGGAGCAGGTGAAGAAATCCCCGGCGCTGACCGGGCTCGGCGCGGTGGCGTTCGCCGGCCGGGCGGTGAAGATGCACCTGATCGTCATCGGGCAGCAGCTCACCGCCGAAACATTGGGCGGGGGGTCGGTGCGGGAGAACATCGGCGTCCGCTGCCTCGCCAGGTACACGCAGAACACGTGGAAGATGCAGGCCGGTGACGTGCCGATGCCGCCGTCACCGTCCGTGCCCGGCCGGGTCCAGTGCATCGCCTCCGGCGGTGTCAGCGAAACCCAGGTGCCGTTGATGGACCTGGAGCAGGTGCGGGAACTGGCCGTGGCCGGGACGGTGACACCGTGCCCGGACGGCATGCCCGGCATCACCCGCAGCACGCAGCCCGCGCACGTGGGAGTCTCAACCGCCGCTGCTATCGATATGGGCGCTGACCTGCCGGATGTCCTAGGAATGACCCTCGCAGAGGCGATCGCGGAGGGCATCCTGCGCCGTTCGATCTACTCGGCGCGGAAGGAAGCGCAGCGGCCCGGGTTCCCCGCGCCGGTCGGCGCGACGCGGCAGGGCGTCGCGTCCCGGTACCGGCCCAGTGAACTCGGCGCGTGGGAGAACGAGAGGGCAGGCCGGTGACCGATAGTAACGGTGAATGGAAGGCGTTCCCGGATGCGCAGGACTACCAGGTATCGCACCGGGGCAAGGTGCGGTCCCTCGACCGGCGGCGCCATGGCCGCGACTACAAGGGGATCGTGCTGAAGCTGCGCGAGGACGGCGACGGGTACCTGGTGTTTAACTACACCGACGACGAAAACGTGCGGCATCACAACGTGTCCATGGGGCGCACGGTGCTTCTGGCCCACGACCCGGACGGCTACTTCGAGGGCGCGCAGGCGTGCCACGGGCCCGGCGGCCAGAAGGACAACCGCTGGCCGGAGAACCTGCGCTGGGACACGCCCGACGCGAACCGGGAAGAGGCGCTGGCGGTGCGCCTGGAACGTAACCCGCCGAAGCCGCCGAAGCCGCCGAAGGTGTGCCCGCGCTGCTCGAAAGAGCACCGCGACCGGGGCCGCAACTGTCACGAGTGCGTGGTGCAGCTCGGCGTCCAGGCCGCGCGGCTGCGCGCCGCCGGGGTGAGCTTCCGGGAAGCGGGTGACCGGCTCGGCTACCCGCCCGACGGCCTGGACGTGCTCGCCGAGCGGTACGGCGGCCTGCGCTACATCATCGACGCACATGAGGTCGCGCATCTCGGCCTCAGCACGCCGTCAGCCGCCGGCAAGTCTGGTGACAGAGAGTCACATCGACGATGGCTACGCAGAGTGCTAATCCGGCGCGAGGCGTCCCGCCAAAACAGTGACGGAGCGTGACTAAAATGGGGCCCCAGCGTCTGAGGGGGAAGGGGCGCACGCTTCGCGAGCGGCTTCGCCGCTCGTCCCTTCCCTGGTCATGGGACGTACATGGGACGGTTGTGACGCTCCGTGTCCCAACCACGGACAGTGACCGCCGTGGGTGGTCACGGATGGTGACAGCAGCCGGTGACCACCCACTGTGGTTACCCAGGGTGATGAACGGAGGGTGACGATGGCAGTCGTGGTGGTCCTGTGCGTGATCGCGTTCGCAATCGGCATGGTCAAGGGCGAGCTCGACCACGCGAAGAAGAACCGGAGGCGGTGACGTGTTCACGCGGGAGGGCGCGCTGCGCGGCGCGGTGCTGGTGTTCGTGCTGGTGCTGCTCCTGAAGGCGAGCGTCACGTGGGCTGCAGTGTTCGCCGCGATCCCGCTCACCGTGGCGGTCGCGCTGTGGGTGAGAGGAGAATGACACCATGATCTGCAACGGCAACAGTTTCAACGGGAACAGCGCGTACACGGTGGCGGCGGACGACCCGAAGGTGCGCACGCTGCCGTGGCTGTTCCGCGTCCTGATCCCCGGGTACCCGGGCGGCTGGCCCGCGTAATTTTGCTGGATCCGCTTCCGCGCCGGGTGCGGCTGCGGTTGTGGTGCCAGCACCTGATCGACCGGGCTGGTTACTGGCTGGCCTGTCACCGGCGGTTCAAGGCGGCCGAACTGCTCTGGAGGGCTACCGGTGGCTGGAACTGAACGCCGATAAGTACCATATCGTCGGCTTGTTATGCCATTATCGGCATGTGACGAGGCGCATGATCCGCATCCGCGATGAAGCCGCGTTCTGGGCGATGGGTGATCTTCAGCCGGATGGCTGTCTCTTGTGGACTGGCAAGATGGACGCGGCTGGCTACGGGCGCATGGGCCCGGCGCTAACCGGGTCCGTGCACGCCCACCGCAGTGCGTGGATTCTTGTCAACGGCCCTATTCCGCCGCGGATGACCGTAGAGCACTCGTGCCACAGCCGGACCTGGTGCCTGCTCGGCGACAGTTGCCCCCACCGCCGCTGCATCAACCCGGATCATCTGGGCTTGCTAACGCTTGGCGCGAACTGCGCTCTTCAGCACCGGGCGGTCACGCTGGAATGCCCGCAAGGTCATCCCCGGCGCACACTGCCCAGTGGTCAGCGGTATTGCCCCGTGTGCACCGCGTCCGCGACGCGTGCGTGGCTGGACAAGGACGGCAACCGTGCGGTGCAGAACGCGAAACGCGCGGAACGCCGCAAACGCCAGTGAACGCCCCCGCCCGGAGAGCTAACGGGCGGGGGCGTCGGCGCATCAGGGCGCGGCCTGCGAGCGGCAGGCTTCCAACTCGGCTTCGAGTTCGGCGATGCGGATGAGCAGGTCGGCGGGGAGCATCAGGTGCCCGTGGTAGCGGTGGCGGCGGATGCGCTCCCAGGTGACGATCCGGGTGACCAGGAACCCGGCGGAGGCGACGACGATTCCCACGGTGAGGTACAGGTACCAGGTGGTGGACGCGAACCCGGCGTAATCGGCGGGGTCGGCGAGCGCCATCAGCGGCGGGATGAAGATCGCCAGGTCCACGAGCGCCAGGCCCACGAGGGTAACGCCGACCGCCGTCGTCCACCACGCGGCCAGCAGCGAGTACTGGATGACCCAGATGACGATCGCGGCACCGGACAGCCACAGCGCGGCGTTGCCGGTGTCGTTCAGCAGGTGCGTCACGGTCACGCGCCCCCCCGCCCTCCTTTGTGCCCGTGAATGATGTCTCCGGCGATGATGTCGGCGTAGTGGTTGGCGCCGGCGAGCCGGTCGATCTGCTGTTTCACGATACGTGACCGCGCGGCCTGCTCGCGTGATGCCTGGTGCTCGGCGCGGGCCGCTTTGACGGCGGCCTTGCGCTCATGTTTCGCCGGCCAGGGGAACATTTTGCTCAGCCAATTCACGGGCCTGCCTTCTCGCGGCCGGCGTCGCGGCCGTACTGGAGGGCGGCGAGGATGTCACGTGTCGCGGACGCGGCGGTGACACTGGCCCGGGACGCCTCGCGTTCTTGCGCCAGTGCGGCTTTGAGTTCGGCGATCTCGGTCTTCAGGTCGGTGATCACGGATCTCGGGTAGATGACTCCCAGTATGAACAAGATACAGAACACGCCCGCGACGCCACCGCCGGTGACGAGCGGGGTGATAAGTGAACTGTCCAACTCCTGCCCCCGCTCCCGCTTGCCGTGGTTACGCGGGCGGTGCGGGTGTGATGGTCACGTTCGACGGCACCGGTGCCGGGGCTGGCGGCGTAGGGGCCGGTGCGTTGGGCACTGCAAAGACGCCGAGCGCGGCGGCGGCGCCGAGGACAACCGGCAGCCACGTGGTATCCGAGGCGCCGTACTTCCACTGCAGGTACACCACGACGTTCCCCACGATGGCGGTGAGGAACTTCGCGTACTGCGCGGGCAGTTTCATGGATTCTCCAGGCGATGAGAAGATCCTCGCGTACAACCGGCCCTGGCTGACACTTCGGCCAGTAGTGACAGCCATACATCCCGCGGGCTCTCCGGCCGCGCCCAGGTATCCCCGTAGAGAGCAATGTGCAGTTGCTGGGTCATGTTCTGCGCGGCGTCTGCCATTTCGCTTACGGGATGACGGCGGTGCAATTCCTTAAGCTCCTCGTCCAGAACGCGGATCTTCTCTGGAAGGGCGCCCAGCCCGCTCACGGGTGGATGCTTTGCCAGGTGCGCCCCGCCGGGGGCACGCAGTCCTTCAGCAGCTGGTCGGCCAGGTCCGCGCCGAGCTTCCGCTGCAGCACGGCCCAGCCGGAGGGGGTCATGCCCCGCGCGGCGGCGATGTCCCCGATGGTGGCCTTCCCGTCCGTGGTGTGCTGGTGCAGCCCGGCAACGCTGACGTCGGAGAGCCACCCGGCGGAGAACACGTCGGAGTCGAAGAACGCGCCGCTGGCGTACTGGACGGCGACAATGGGGAACGGCCCGGCGGCGTGCTGCACGTCGGCGACGGCCTGCGCGTCGGACAGGTTCCAGTTCGCCACCCACAGGCTCACGCCGGACTTGATGCCGTGGCCGATGAGCGTGTTCACCAAGGGAGTCACATTCGACGCGCTGGTGTAGACGGCGGGCTCCCGCTGCCCGGGCCGCGCGGCGGCTTTGAACGCGGCCTGCGCGCGGGGTGCCCACATGGCGGCGTCGACGTTGGTGGCGGCGCCGGACTCGACGTCGAGGACGTCGGCGGCGTGGTCGGAGCCGGAGTCCTGGCAGATGCGGACGGCGCCCTTGTGCGCGGCCCAGTCGGCGGCGACCCACCGGATGTCCGCGGAGCCGGTGGTGTACCCGGCGGCCTGCGCGCCGCGGGGCAGGTGGCCGATGTTGGCGTGGATGGCGTCGAACCCTGCGACTACAGCCATGGATTCTCCTAACCGATGCGCTGGGCGCTGAGGATGGACCCGGCGGTGACGGTGGTGTTGGTGGCGTTGGAGGTGTTCTGCGCCCACGCGAACGCCAGTGTCCCGGCGCCGACGGTGGTCACGGATGCCTTGAGGAACAGCGGTTCCAGGTTGGCGGTGCCGTTGGTGCCCGCGTTGTCGGTGACGCCGAACGCGTTGGTGGCCGATAGGACGTTGGCGAATCCGACGATCCCCTCCCGGATGTCGATCCAGAACCCGGTGGCCCCGCCGGGCGCGTTGATGGTGAATTTGATGTCGCTGTTGCCGGTGGTGGTGCCTTTGTACTGCACGAGGGCCTCGACGAGGTAGACGGCCCCGGCGGCGAGGGACAGTTGCAGGTCGGGGTCGTTGGTGACGGTGGTGGTGTTGTTCCGCTGCGTGTCGGACGGTTTGATGGCGGCGAGGGGCACCGTCCACGCGTTCATGTCTGCCGCGGAAAGGACATCTCCGACGTTCCAGGACTTGACGGGCACTCATTACTCCGCTCAATAAGCGGCCCGGTTGCCCGAGCTCAGTTTGCCTTTGGTGGTGTCGTCGAGGATGAGGAACCCGGTGTACCGGGTGGCGTCGTCGAGGTCCCACTGGGTCTGCCACGTGAACGAGGAGTAGTCCACGGTGTGGGTGATGCCCTGGATGAACATGTCCTTGGTGATGGTGGCCATCCCGGGCGGGGTGCGGATGATGGTGATCCGGTCGCCGATCTCCCGGCCGAGCACCTGCGGCCACAGGCGCGCGTCCCGCAGCGGGGTGACGGTGAGGGTGTCGAACCGGTCGGCCTCGTTGCGGGAGATCCACAGCACCCACTGCGCGTACGTGCGGGCTTCGGCGTCTGAGGTGAGCAGCACGTCGGATCTCGCGTAGGACCGGGGGAACAGGTATTTGGCGATGGAGGCGGCGTTCTGCGCTTCCTGCAGGGCGGATGACCCGGCGGCGGTGATCTGCACGTCGTTGGCGAGGGTGGTGTCGTCGTCGTTGCGGGACACCCCGGAGTAGGGGAGGTTGACGCCGTCGTCGCCGAACGTGGCCTGGCTGGCAGTGGACCGGGTGTCGGTGAGGAGTGCCTGCCGTTCCCGGAACGTCACGAACCCGGACCCGTCGATGTACAGTTCGCCGATCTCGGAGTCGGCGGTGAGCTGCAGCAGGTTCAGGGCGGTGTCGCCGAACGTGGTGGCCTGCATTTCGGAGTCGCCGTCGCTGATGTTGCGGTGGTCGGTGTACCATCCGGCGGCGGTGAGGATGCGGCCGATCCGGTTGCCGGAGGGCTCGGCGTTGCCGGACGGCGTCCCCTGCGCGGGGATGGTGATGCCGGCGAGGATCTTGAACCCGTCGGTCGCGGACGCGGTGGTTTCGGAATACTGGGGGCCGTAGTTGACGTCGGCGACGGACCAGGTGTCGATGAACCCCTGGAAGAGGTGGTATTCCACGCCGAGCCACACCGCGCGGAGCCGCACCGGCACCATCGGCCGGATGGAGCTGGTGGACCCGTTGACGTAGGGGCCGGCCAGGTTGTCGGGGTTGAACCGGCCGTCGGAATCGACGAGGACCACGGACGCGGTGCCGGCCTGGTAGGTGCGCAGGGGGCCCTGGACGCGGGTGGAGACACGGCTGATGGTCCCGGACTTGACGTAGGCGGTGATGTCGGTCCACGCGGTGGAGTCGCCGAGGGCGTTCGCGCCGAGCTGCCCGAAGACGGGGTCGTCGAGGAGCAGCGTCCCGGGCTGCGCGACCGGGGCGGCGGCGTAGAACCCGGCTTCGACGCGGATCTGCGGGAACCCGGGCGGCAGTACCGGCGGGCCGCCGCTGCCGGTGGCCCCGGCGGACAGGGTGAGCTGCAGCGCGGCGGTGGCGACGTTGGACGCGGAGTCGTTCAGCTGCACGGTGAACCCGTACGCGCCGGGGACGTCCCCCGACGTGCCGGACAGCACCCCGCCGGCGGACAGGGTGATCCCGGCGGGGAGGGTGCCGGTGAGCAGCGACCAGGTGAACGGCCCGGTGCCGCCCTGCTCGGTGAGGGTCGCGGTGTAGGCGGCACCGACGGACGCGGCGGACAGGGTGGTGGTGGTGACCGACATCGCCGGGACGACGATCGACAGGCTGCCGGAGTTGCCGATGGTGGACCCGGAGTCCGTCGCCTTCACCGTGAACGTGTACGTCCCCGCCACGGTCGGCGTCCCCGAGATCACGCCGCCCGAGGACAGCGACAGCCCGGTCGGCAGGCTGCCGGTCAGGGTTGCCCACGTGTACGGCGCCGCGCCGCCGGTCGCGGTCAGCGCCTGGTTGTACGGGGAACCCAGGATGGCGTTCGGCAGGGTGGTGGTGGTGACGGTGACGGTGGTCCCGGCGGCCTGCGGCGCCAGCGCGTCGACGAGCGCGGCGAGTTCCGCCTGGATGCCGGACTGATCCTCGCCGTTGACCCCGGGGGTGTGAATCCAGTTGGGGCCGTTCGGGTTGTTCTCGAACCAGATGACGGGCGCGTTCTGCTTCCCGGCGGCGAGCCGCGCGGCGAATACGTCCCGCACGTGCCCCGTCGAGCCGCCGGTGTGCGACCACGCCACCACGCTGGACCAGGCGGGAAAGCTGTTGCCGCCGGCGCGGCCCCATTCCCCGATGCCCAGCGGGATCGGCGCGTTCGTGGCTGCGCTGTTGTCAGGGTTGCGGATGCCGTCGCACACGTCCTGCAGCGCGGGCGCGACGTTGCCGGTTCCCGGGTCGTTGCCGGGGGAAGCGTCGAGGTAGACCTGCTTGCCGTTGGAGTCGGAGTAGTAGAAGTCCGCCATCACCCCCGACACGGTCCCCGCCGGCGGATGCCACGACGAGCACGACGGCGCCGACGCGTACGACGGCTTGGTGTAAATAGGAATGCCGTGCGCGGCGTACGTGGGCTGCCAGTGCGCCCAGTACGCCAGCCAGTTCGACTGCGCCGCCCTGGCCGCCGCGGCGCCGGTGCCGACATTCCCGTACGGGTCGCTGCCGCTGGTGTCGTTGCCGAACGGCCCGTTGCCGCCGCCGAGGTTGTACTCATTGTAGGAGGTGCAGATGAACCCGTTGATGGTCCCGGACTGCTTCATCAAGGTCAGGTCGGAATCCACCGCGGCCTGCTCGTTCGCCACTGACACGAACCCGGACAGCCCGGTGCGGCGCGGTTTCATCGCCCAGCACATCTGAATGCCCGCGTTGTACAGGTTCAGCTGGTCCGTCGTCGGCCCCGACGTGAGGTGCGCCCCCTCCTGCTGGTAGGACACCTGCACGGAGGTGAAGAACGGGCGGCCGATGAACGTGTCGCCCTCCATCGCCGACCCGACTTTGGTGGCGGGGAGCCCGAACGACGCCTGGTCGGTGTAGGACCCGGCGGAGCATGACCCGCCGGCCCTGGAGCGGACGGAGGCGGCTTCGCGGAACACCACCAGGGCGTTTTCCCAGCTGATCTGGTTCGTGGACGTGGAAGTGACCGCGGTGGCGGACACGGGCCCGGCGGCGGCGGTGGCCTGCCAGCAGGACAGCCAGTGCATGCCCAGCGTCTGGGTGGACGTGGTGCGGCCCAGCGTCCAGCCGCCCGGGGTGGTCCAGGTGACCGCGGTGCCGGTCGAGCCGAAGTTGTCGCCGAACATGGCGATGGCCAGTTCCGCGGCGGCCACCGGGTTGGCCATGGCCGCGGGGAAGCTGGTCGCCCCGGCGGTCACCGACACGGTGATCCCGGGGAACAGTTCCATCACCTGGTAGGCGGAGGTGGTGGAGAACTCCATCAGGTGACCGCGGGCGCCGTCGGCCGTCGGGATCGTCCACGTCGTGTTCGTGATGCCGCCAGGGTTCTTCCGGTAGCACCAGATCTCCACCTGCTGCCCGGCGGCGCCGGTGACGTTCGACGGCGCGGTGCAGCACCACTCCCAGCCCGGGGAGGTGTTCGGGTTCGCCCCGTTGACCACGGAGATCTTCATCGGCGTGCCGGCCTGCCCGGTGACGATGCACGCGATCAGCAGCGTCCCCGCCGTCGACGCCACCGGGAGGGTCAGGGTCAGGGTGGTCACGCCGCCGGACACACCGGCGGTGATCGCGGACCCGTTCTGCACCTGCGTGAACGTCATCAGCCGGGCCCGAGGATCGACGACCGCAGCCGCACCCCGTTGCGCGCGCCGACGTTCAGGATTTTCACGATCTCCTGCGCGGCGGCGACCGGGTGGGTGCCGTGCCCCACCTGCACGGTCAGGTACACGGTGGTGCCCCCGGCGCCCCTGGTGCCGCGGGCGGGGGTGACTAGTTCGGGGCGCCCGGTGCCGTTGTAGGCGAGGTTCCACCCGGGCTGCAGGTAACCGCCGTGGTCGTACCAGCCGCGGGTCAGCTCCGAGTTCCACGCCCCGGCTGGCGACCCGTACCGGGAGGCGATGTAGGCCATCATCCACCGCAGCTGGGTGAACCCGTCGGTGCGCCAGTCCGCGCCGGCGCTGGCCATTTTGCTGCCGGGCAGCGCCTGCGGTATCCCGTACGCTCCCGATGTGGGGTTCTGGGCGTAGACGTTCCATCCGGATTCCCGCATGACCACGTCGTTGAACGCGGCCCACTGGCTGCCCCACCCGTATGCGCGGAGCAGGTACCGGGCATACTGCTGCAACGGCCCGTTCGGGGCGATGCCGAACCCCGGCGGCGTGGAACCGCCGGCGATCGGCACCGTGTACTGGGATTGCACCGCGCGGACGATGCGGCCGACGAAACCCCCGAGAGTGGCGGCCATCTCCCTTATCGACGGGGTGGACAGGTGCACGGTCACCCCTGGCGTGCCGGCGGCGTACCCGCGGAGGGCGTGGTTAGGGATGACAACCTCGCCGCCGCGCATGGACACCAGTTCCGGGCCTTTTTCACCGACTACGGCCCACCCGGGGGCGGCGCCAGGCGTCCCGGCGGCGTGGCCGGGGACCTGGCCGCCGGGGCCGCGGAGGTTCGGCGACGCCCCCGGCGGCAGGGTGACCCGGAAGTCGATCGGGTACGACTTGTGGGTCAGGGCGTGCAGTTTGGCCTGCGTGCTGGCGACGAACGCGCCGATTTTCTGGTCGGCCGCCTTCAGTTTCGGCCCGATGCCGGGCACCCACCCGAACGCGTCCGCCGCGATGTGCACGACATTTTTCGCCCACCCGGCGAACAGGATCTCCACCCGGAGCGCCCACGCCTGGACGAATTTTGACACCGAGTTGAACGCGGCTTCCACGTTGTGGCCGAACCGGATCATCTTGCCGATGGTGTCCTGGAAGATGACGTCCCAAATGTGCGCCCACCCGTGCCGCCACTGGTCCCAGTGCTGCATGATCCAGTCGCCGAGCGCCGCCATCCAGTGGCGTATCCGGTCGAACCAGGCGGCGGTGTTGTGCGCGACCACCGGAATGTGCGCGGCGTAGAAATCGATCACTTTGCCGAGGATTATGAGGAGGCCGGCGGTGGCTTTGGCCAGCAGGACGAACGCCTGCGCGCTGGTTTTCATCCCCTGCGGGCCGAGGGCCTTCAGGAACCCGGCGAGGCCCTGGACCAGGGCAATCAGCCCCTTGCTGATCGTCGGCAGCAGCGGCTGGAATTCCTGCAGCAGGTGGGTGAACACCGGCAGCAAGATTTTAGTGGCCTGTTCGAGGAACCCCACGAACGTCCGGATGTAGGGGACGCTGGCGCGGAAAATGTCCCCCAGCGACGGGCCGATGGACTTGATGAACGCGGCGATCTGCCGGAAAATCCCGGTCAGGCTCGTCAGGAACGACGGTGCCCCCGTCCCGGGGATGGGGCGCCCGCTGGGGCCAATGGCGGCAGGGCCGGGCCGGGTCAGCGCGCCGGAGAACACGGCGGTGAGGGTCCCGGTCAGTCCATGGAACGCGCCAGCGACGCCCAGCGGGCCCGCATTCGCCTGCCGGAACGCGGCGATCTGATCCCGGATCTGCTCCCGCTGCTTGCCGGTGGCACCCTTCAGCGCCGTTTGCAGCGCCCGCAATTGCGTCTGAGCCGACTGCCCCAGCGCCACGCCACCGAACGCGGCACCGCCACCGATGAGGGTGCCGAGGCCCAGCGGGATGGCCCCCGGGGCGAGCAGGGCGCCCAGCAAGGCGCCGAGGCCGATCCCAACTCCTGCCCCCGCCGGGCCGAGTGCCGCCAGTAGCCCGCCGCCGCCCTGAGCCGTCGCACCGCCGGCGCCTGCAGCACCGCTGGCCAGGCTGAGCCCGCCACCGCCTCCGAACAGGCCGAGCAGGCCACCGGCCGCGCGGGAGAACAGGCCGCGCCGCTGCGTCATCCGCGACAGTTGCGTGTCCAGCCGCAGCAACTGGGCTTGTGCCCGGTCCACGCCCTCCAATGTCACCCGCGGGGTGGCGACCATGCGGCCGAGCCGGTCCAGTTGCAAGCGCATCGACGCCACCGACGCCAGGGCGGCCTTGTCCTGCGGGTCGATTTTCGGCGCTGCAACTTTCTTGCCGAGCTCGTCGAGTTTCGCCTTCACCTCATCCAGGTGGGCGACGGCGGCTTTGTCGTTCAGGTCCACGACGGGGGTGGCACGTGCCCTGTTCAGCTCATAGAGCTGCCGGGTCAGGCTGCCGACATCCCCCGATGCGTCCTTTGCCGCCCGGCCGGCTTTCAGCAGCCCCGGGGTGAGAGAGTCGCGGCCGAGGAGCAGGTCAGCCCTGATCTCTTCAGCCACGGTCCCTCAGCTTCTCTTCCAGGTAGTCAACGAGAGCCTCAAAGTCGGCCTGCTCAAGCAGCCCTATTTCCCACGGGCGGATGTGGAGGACTTCCGCGAAGACGCCGAGGTACCGGTGCCGGTCGTAGGTGAACGCCCCGGCGGGGGCGTCGTAGGGCCCGCGCCGTCCTCGCTGGTGTCATCCTCAATGCCCAGCCCGTCGAGGTCCACGTCCACGCCGCCGGACAGGATGTCCTCCAGCGGCACGTCGCGGCCGTTGCGCCGCCACACCAGCCAGATGAACCCCGCCAGGGCCCGCGCCGATCCGGCGGCCAAGTCGGTTTCGTAGTCCACGTACCGGCATTTCAGCCCGGCCTCAATCGCCAGGGCCTCCGACAGTGGCTTACGGGCAGGGTCCCAGCTGAACACCTCACCGTTGATGGTCACTTTCGCCACGCGCTGCCTCCTATTTGGCGGCGTAGATCTTGTCCCGGACCCGGGCCACCGCGGCCACGATTTGATCCCGCACCTGCGGGCCTGACTGCTCCACGGGCCGGTCGAAAAATCCCGGCCGCATTCCCTTCGTCTGCGTCCGCCACGTCCACGACCGCCGCGGCGTTCCGGATACGGCGAACACGGGGTGGGTGATGATCCCCGCGTTGCGCTGGTTCACCTTGCGCCCGCGGCCTCTTGAGAACAGGGCCGTCGGGGCACTTCCCACAAGTTCCACGCCGGGTTCGCCAGTGGTGCGCTTGGACACCCGCACCCGCAAGTCACCAGCCAGCACCCGGGCGTACCGGTCCGGCATGAAAGCCGCCAGGTGATCGACCCTTTGGATCTCTCGCGCCAAAGGCTTCGCCGCGTCGTCGAACGCCTTGTAAAGCTCCTTCCGCAGCCCCGTCTCCCCGGCATCCTTGAGCGCGGCGGCGAGGGCGGCGAACTCCACGGCGGCGTCAGCCACTGGTGCCTCCCGGTTACGATGCGTGCATGAGAACCATCGGGGGAATCGTGGCAGCTGTGCTGCTGCTCGCCGCGTGCGGGGGCACCAGCAGCACAGCCAGCGTGACCGCATGTAAGCACGCGATGCGCGCCGAGTTCGCCGCAGCGGCATCCACCGGCGCCAAGGGCACCGAGCCCGCCGCGTGCAAGGGCCTGCCGGCGAAGACGCTGCAGCGACTGGCCGAGGAGATCCTCGGCAGCCAATTCGGTTAGACGATCCCGCCGAGTGCAGGGTTATATTGCCAGATGCGTGAGGCTGCATTCCAGGTCGAGGACATGTTCACCCCACCGGCGATGGCACCGTCGATGCTGTAGTCCGGCAGGATCGTCCCGAAATGGTACACGTTCGGGGAGTTCTGAATGTCGGGATACAGGTACATGTTCCGGGACAGGCCATCCGTGGACGCCGTGTAGGTCTGCGCGGTGGCGTCGTCCCAGAACCCGGAGAACTGCCCGGACGAGTCCGGCAGCCCGGCGACATAGATGAGGTTGCCGTCGCCGAACGCTGTCACGTCCTGCTTGTTGACGACCTTCGACAGCGACCAGGTCGCCTGGAACGCGCACGACGACGCCGCCGCCCCGTTGGTCACCGAGATGTACACCGCGCCGTTGCGCCCATGATGCCGGACCACGTTTGTCTCCTAGTTGTCGAGCATTGCCAGGAGCTTCCTGGCGTGGCTGATGAACGTGCGGCCCTCAACCGCCGCCCTGGCTTTCCCCGCCGCCTCTTCCGCGTCGCCCGGGTGCGCGAGCGCCCACCGGATCAGCTCCCCCGCTTCCTCCGGGCTGGTGAACGCGGGGAGCATGGGAAACAGCTCATCCGATTCGGGGCGCGGGTCGCGGGCGAACCACAGGCCGCACGCGGCCATTTCGATCTCCCGCGGCCCGCAGGCCCACCCTTCCCCGAGGTGGGCGTCTTCTGCTTCCCTGCGATACAAATTGAGGCCGGTGCGGGACTGCCGGTAGATGTCCGCCGTCTCCGTGTTGTCCACGCAGCCCTCGGGGTTGGGGTCGGCGTACTGGCGCAGCGGGGAGTCCTCCGGAAGGTCCAGCCACGGCCCCGCCAGCCGCACGTCCAGGCCGGACAGGTGCATCTGCTCGAAGAACCGCACCCGGGAGGGGAACCCGGTGCCGATGAACGAGAAGTCCCACAGCTTCGCCGCGCCCGGCGCCGGGTAATGCACCTGCTCCCGGTACGCGTGCGGCATGTACTCCGCCGGGCCCAGCTCCCGGTAGGCGTCAAGGTTGACCGGATCGTTGACCAGGTTCAGGTCGGCGTGCGCCGCCCGCACCAACTGTTCATCATCTTGATACGGCGATTCTGAATGCAGCAGAACCACTTTGTGGCCCCGGCCGCGCATCTCGTCGAAGATCTGCGGCGGATAAAAGAACGCCGAGATAAGCAGGACTACATGCGGCCATATGCGCCACAACGGCTTATAGATGCCATCAGTGGCCAGGCCGATCGCCTGCTCCCGGGACACTGCCTTGCGAAATGCGTCGCGCCCGAACGAGTCCTCGCCCACTTTGAGCATGGTGCTGTCGTAGAACAGCAGGCGATCATCGAGGTTGTACGTGTACACGTCCTCGCCGAGCGCGCGGAGCGCTTCTACCCAGCCCGTATGCATGTCAGCGACGGAAAAGCTCGGGCCAGGATGCCCGACTAGCCAGCGCATCAGGTGCCGACGTTAAGGATGAGCGAGCACGCGAGGTAGTCCACGCCGTTCCAGTTCATCAGCCCGTACCCGGTGGCCTCGATCACCGCGCAGTACGACACCTGGCCGCCCAAAGTGGGGTCCTTCTGGATCGCCGCGTGCACGGACAGGGCGCCGACGGGGGACAGGTAGGCGTCCATGGCATCCTGCCCGGACGCTGAGTCGCCCTCGGAGACGAGGATGACCGCCCGCAGGGTGTAGTCGGTTTCGCCGTCCATGGTGACCGCGTACCGGATCAGGCTGCCGGTCTGCGGGGCGACCACGGCCATCGGCGGGTTCACCGCGCCGAACCGGTTCGCCGTCGCGCGCAGCCCAATCGACGAGGTGAGGTACGTGGCGATCGCCTGCCGCACGGTGGGAAAGTCGGGCTGGGGCATTTAGACGCCGATCCTTTGCCCGTTGATGTACCGGTGCA
>Ga0318554_10000146_pt1 | contig 21005 bp, 17 predicted proteins | sample GRESIP082b2f22_FD_203687 | JGI IMG/M metagenome (GOLD analysis project Ga0318554, IMG submission 203687) | Tropical soil microbial communities from Luquillo Experimental Forest, Puerto Rico - GRE.SIPMG.082b2f22 | ecosystem: Environmental > Terrestrial > Soil > Tropical forest > Bulk soil... | reverse complement strand
GCATCGTCGTCAGCTGCCCGTGCGGCGAGGTCTACGAGCTGCGTCCGGAGTACGCCGGCCGCCTCCTCGAGTGCGCCTCATGCCGCCGCCACCTGCGCGCGGGCCCGCCGCCCAACACGCCGCGGCCGCCGACCCTCGGGGTCGATCGCGCGTTCGATCGCGACGTCTTCCTGCTGCGCCAGCGCGTCTTCACGATCGCGTCGAAATACGAGGTGTGGGCGGAGGACGGCACGTCCATTCTCTACGTGGAGCGCCCGACCTACCCGGTCCGGACGCTGGCCGCCTACCTGCTGGCCGTCTTCGTCACCTTGACCGCCATGGGCCTGGCACTCGGGGACATGGCCCGTGAGGGCCATGGGCTGATCATCGTGCTCTCGGTGCCGGTCGCCGCGTTCATCTTCCTGGTGGTCTCGATGTCGCTGCGCCCGCGCCGACACGTGACGATCTACCGCGACGAGTCGCGGCGCGAGCTCCTGCTGCGCGTGATCCAGGACCAGCGCGTGGCACTCCTGACCCGGACGTACACGGTCGTCACCGCGGGCGGCGAGACGCTCGCGAGCCTGAAGAAGACCTACCTGCACAACGTCGTGCGCAAGCGCTGGTACGTCAGGGCGCCCGGCGGGGTGCCGCTCGCCATGGCGATCGAGGACTCGATCGTGCTCTCGCTGCTCCGGCGCGTCATCGGGACATTCTTCGGTCTGCTCCGCACCAACTTCGTCTTCGTGCGCGGCGACGACGCGGAGATCTTCGGCGAGTTCAACCGCAAGTTCACCCTGCTGGACCGCTACGTGCTCGACCTCTCGGCCGACCCCGCGCGCACGTTCGACCGGCGCATCGCCGTCGCGCTCGGCGTCATGCTCGACACGGGCGAGCGCCGCTGACGTGAGCGCCTTTCCCGAGGTCCCGCTCCGCATCACACAGGACATGCTGCTCTCGCGCAAGGTCGATCTGGAGCGGCGCATGGGGCGCGTGCCGCCGGTGACCCTCGCGATCCTGGCGCTCGTCGTGGCGATCTTCGTCGCGCAGGTGCGGGTGGGCGCGCTCGACTCGCGCGAGTCGATCCTGGCCATGGGCGCGCTGGCGCGCGCACAGGTCCGCGCCGGCGAGTACTGGCGGCTCCTGACGGCGCCGTGGCTCCACGGCTCCACCGAGCACCTCGTCGGCAACGGCATCGCCCTCTACATCCTCGGGATGGTGTGCGAGGCCGCGTTCGGCCGCGCCCAGCTCGTCGTGCTCTACGTGCTGAGCGGGCTGGCCGGCTCGCTCGTGAGCATGCTGATGAGCGCCGGACCCTCGGTCGGCGCCTCCGGGGCGATCTTCGGCCTGCAGGGCGCCGCGATCGTGCTGCTGCGGCGTGAACGCGAGCGCTTGCTGGTGCGCGACCGCCGCGTCGGCTTCGTGCTGCTGATCTGGGCCGTCTACACCATCGCGGCGGGGCTGACCGATCCGTTCATCGACAACGGCGCGCACATCGGCGGCGCGCTCGGCGGCGCGCTCGTGGCGACGCGCCTGCACCCGGTCGTGCTCTCGCCGATGCCGGCCGAGCGGGCGGCGACCGTGCGCCGCTGGCTCGTGCTGGTCGGCGCGCTGCTGGCATACGCAATCGTCGGCTGGCGGCGTCGCTGACGCGATTCCGAAGCTCCAGGACTGACATCGACCGCGCCCATCCAGCGATCGCGCGGCTGTGAATGCCGCGGAGCCGACTCGAATGATATAAGCTCCGCGGCATGCGGAGCCCATTGCGTCCGGTGCCTGCGGCGGTCGAGCGATGGACCACGGCGGTACGCGTGCTGCGCTGGCTCGACGCGCTCGCGGCCTGGCTCGTTCTGTGGGGCATCGCGGCGCTCGTCGTGCCGGGCGTGCCGGCCGGGCCGCTCGCGGCGCTCGCGGCCCTCGCGGTAGCGCTCTCGGTGCTCGTCCGGCCGCTCAGGACGCGCTGGCGAGCGTTGAGCGGCGCGGTCGCGCTCGTGAAGAGCGCGCGGCTCGCGCCGGGCGATCACGCCTGGTACGTGCGGCCAGGTCACGCCGAGCGCGTCCTCGTGACGGCGCGTCACCGGACACGCATCGTGATCGTGCGCCTCGGCGACGAGAGCTCGGAAGGGCTCGGCGTGCGCCGCACCCGCGTGCTGCTGGTGCCGGCCGACCCGGCCTGATACGCCCGCCGACTACTCTTCCGGACTCTGCGCCGCGACCGCCTCCAACGCCGGCCGGACATCCGCATACAGGGCGTCGAGCGCCGCGGCCCGCGCCGCAGCGTCGCCCATTTCGCCGACGCGGCCGAGCCGCTCCAGCTCAGCGCACGCGAGGGACAGCGCACGGGCGCCGAGCATCGCGCTCGACGACTTGAGCGTATGCGCGGCTCGCCGTACCTGGGCAGCGTCGCTCTTGCCGACCGCTTCGCGCAAGGTTGCCAGAAGCCCCGGGGTCGACTGCAGGAACGTCGTGATGATCGCGTGGACCGCCTCAGCGTCGCCGAGCTGTTCCCGGAGCTCGAGAAGCACGTTTTGGTCCAGTGTTTCGGGACTCGTCGGCGGCGCCGGAGCGGCCTCGGCCTTGGCCACGGCGTGACGTGGCGCGAGCGGTCGAGAGGCCTCGAGCGCCCGGCGCAGCAGGTCGAGATTCACCGGCTTGGCGATGTAGTCGTCCATCCCGGCCGCGATGCAGATGTCGCGGTCGCCCTCCATCGCCTCGGCGGTCATCGCGATGATCCGGGGACGGTGCGATTCGGGCCAGCGCCGACAGATCGCGCGGCTCGCCTCGAGGCCGTCCAGCTCCGGCATCTGCACGTCCATGAGGACGACGTCGTAGGCGGTGTGCTCGAGCATCTCGAGAACCTCGCGGCCGTTGGCGGCGACGTCTGCCGTGTAGCCGAGACGCTCGAGCATCCGGAGCGCGACCCGACGGTTGACGTCGTTGTCCTCGGCCAGGAGAACCTTCAGCCCGACCGCGGGTTGCGGTGCCGCGGGAAGAGAGCTGGATTCGGCGCTCGCGCGTTCCAGGCCCATCGCCTCGAGGAGGCTCGCGTAAAGCAGCGACAGCTTCACGGGCTTGCCGAGCACGGCGGTGAAGGCCGAAGTCTCCGGCTTGGTGGCGAGCGGTCCCGCGACCGAGGACAGGAGGATCAGCGGCAACGCGGCGTCGCGCGGCAGTGCGCGAATCTCGCGCGCCAGGGCGACGCCGTCCATGCCCGGCATCTGGTAGTCGAGCAGTGCGAGGTCGTATGGATCGCCCTGCCGGATCCACTCCAGCGCCTGCGCGGGCGATTCGGTCTCGCGGCTGAAGATTCCCCATCGCTCCAGCTGGAGCTTGAGCATGCGCCGGTTCGTCGCGTTGTCGTCGACGATCAAGACTCGCTTGCCGGCGAGCTCGATCCCGGGTGCCGCAGGCGGCGACGCCGGCGGGGCGTCGGTAGCGGCGGCGGCGATCGTGAAGTGAAACGTCGAGCCCTTGCCAGGGTCGCTCTCGACCCAGATGCGCCCACCCATCAGCTCGCACAGGCGCTTGCAGATGGCCAGACCCAGGCCGGTACCGCCGTAGCGGCGGGTCGTCGACGCGTCGACCTGGCTGAACGACTTGAAGAGCCGATCGAGCCGGTCGGCCGGGATACCGACTCCGGTGTCGCGCACCGCGAAGTGGATCTCCCAGCGGCCATCTTGGCGCGCCGAGGCCGCGACGGTGAGGGCGACCTCTCCGGCATCGGTGAACTTCACCGCGTTGCCCAGGAGGTTCACGAGGATCTGGCGCAAACGCCCGGCGTCCGTGAGGAGCGCGCCCGGGACGGTCGGCTCGACGAAGCACGTGAGCTCCAGGCCCTTGTCCCGGGCCCGCGCGGCGACGAGCTGCAACGACTCCTCGAGGCAGGCGGCGAGCGCGCACGGCTCTTCCTCGAGATCGAGCTTGCCCGACTCGATCTTGGAGAAGTCCAGGATGTCGTCGATCACCGTCATCAGGTGGTCGCCGCTCTTCCGGATCGTCTCGGCGAATTCCCGCTGCCTCGCGTCGAGGCTCGTGTCGATCAGGAGATTCGACATGCCGATGACCGCGTTCATCGGAGTCCGGATCTCGTGGCTCATGTTCGCCAGGAACTGCGATTTCGCCTCGGTCGCGGCTTCCGCGGCCAGCTTGGCGCGCTCCAGCTCGGTCTCGGCGATCTTGCGCTCGATGAACTGCCCGATCTGGCGGCCGGTGGCGTCGAACATCTCGAGGATGTCGGGCGCGGGCTCGCGGATCTCCGGGCTGAAGAACTCCATCACGCCAATGAACCCGCTGGGGCCGATGATCGGGAACCCGAACGCGCCGTGCAGGCCGTCCTGCGCCGCGTAGGGCACCCGCGGGAAATTGGTATCGCGGACCACGTCGGTGATCCACTGGGCGCGGCCCTCGCGCCAGATGCGCCCGGGCAGCCCCACGCCGGACACGAACGTCATCTTCCCGCTTTGCTCGGCGAGCGCCTGACCCTGGCCGGCCTGCCCGATCCAGATCTCGGCGCAGCGGAGCAGATTGGCCTCGCGGTCGAGGCTCCAGCGAAGCGCCAGGCCCCAGTCGAGGCTCCTGCCGATCGCCGCGAGGATCTGGGGCATCGCCTCGGAGAGCGAGCCGGCCTGCGCCAGGATGTACGTGGTCGCGTACTGGGTCGCCAGGCGCCGTTCGCCGGCCGAGCGCGCCCGATCGGAGCGATTCAATGACAGCGCCGTCACCCAGACCAGGCCGGCGAAGAGCAGGACATTCACGACCACCGCGATCGGCACGCCGAGCTCGCTCGAGAGGAGGCCGGAGCGCTGGCTGAGCAGGAACAGCCCGCCGAGCACGATGGGCACGATCACCGCCGCGGGCAGGAGCCGCCGCGCCAGCGCGCCACCCGCCCTCCTGGTCATCACGATTCCGATGAGCCCGTGGCCCGGACGCGCACAGAACACACCGACAGCGAGCGCCAGCACCACGGCGGCGGCCACCGGCGGCCTCAGCGAGGCGTGGACGGAGGAATCACCATACAGGCGCGCGAGCAACGAGACGAGGGCGACCGTCGCGGGCCAGAGGGCCATGAGCTGCGCCAGCCGGAACGCCCAGGAGCTCTCCCAGGCGAGGAGCAGCAACGCCGCGCCGATCAGCGCCACGTCGAGGGCGGTGGAGCGCGCGAGGGAGCCGTCGACGAGCGCGACCAGGCCGTACACGGTGACCAGGACCGCTGCGATGCGCGCCGCGAGACGGCGCCGGTCGCCCGCCTCGCCCGAGCGTGGTTGTGCGGCGAGCCAGAGCGCCGCCGCCGCCAGCGCGGTCGCCAGGAGGAGCGGCACCGTCATGCGCGCTCCGAATCGGCGCCGACGCGCTCGAGCCACGCGCGCACCCGCGCGCGCACGAACGGCACCTTGAACGGCTTCGTCAGATAGTCGGTGGCGCCCGCGGCGAAGCCCTCCTGAGTCTTCGTGGCCCCGGCCTCGGCGGTGAGCAGCACGATCGGCACGGCGTGGAAATACGGATCAACGTCGGCGCGCAGCGCGCGCGTCACCTCGGTCCCGTCGAGGCCGGGCATGAGCCAGTCGAGCAGGATCAGCGACGGGCGCACGGAGCGCGCGATCCGCAGCGCGGTCTCGCCATCGGTGGCCGTGTAGAGCCGAAACGTCTCGGAGCGCAGGGAGGCCTTCAGGAGCTCGAGGATGACGGGATCGTCGTCGGCGATCAGCACGACGTGGCCCGGTGCTGCGCTCGACGCCCTCGACGCCGCGGCGCGCTTTCGTGGCCGCGAGGGGCGGACGTCGCGACGCGTCGGCTCGAGGCTCATCCCTTCGGCGGCGGCGAAGACGTCCATCGTGCTGCCGGCCTTGCGGGCCCGCTCGCGGCAGACCGTAACCAGACGGTCGACCGCGTCGTCGTCGCGCAGTGGGTCGTGATGCGTGAGCGCCAGCCGCCGGACGTGCGCGGCCAGCGCGTAGTCCACGGCGGTCTCGGCCGGGCAGTGGCCCCAGTTGATCTTCTCGGGATACTCCGCCGCGGTGTACTGCGCGTCGTGGATCACGAGGTCGGCGCCCTCCAGGAACGCGACGTGGCCCGCGTCCTCGGCGTGCAACGCCGCCGCGCCCGGCGAGCCCATGCGCCCGGCCTCGGGCTGGTCGCGCATGTGCGGCTCGTGATCGACCGCGTAGACGACCGAGACGCCGTCGGCCTCGAGCCGGTAGCCGAGGGTGAGCGCGGGATGATTCAGGTAGTGGGCGACCACGCGGACCCCGCCGACGGTCAGAGCGCCTTCGCCCAGATCGTGATAGCGGATCGTCGCCGACAGCTGCCCGAGCGTGACGGGAAAGTACGGATGCTGCATCTGCGCCGAGAGGACGGCTTCGAGGCGCTCGCCCAGACCGCCGGGCGCGTAGAGATCCCACTCGCTGCCCTCGGTGAACATCGGGCCGAAGAAGGGAAAGCCCTGGATGTGGTCCCAGTGGGTGTGGGTGATCAGGAGGTGGCCGCGCACGGGGTGCTTCGCCTCGGCCATCAGCGCGTGTCCGAGCCGATGGGCGCCGGTGCCGCAGTCGAGCACGATCAAGGTGCCGTCGTCCGCCCGCGCCTCGACGCAGGAGGTGTTGCCGCCGTAGCGCAGGGTGGTCGGTCCCGGGGTCGCCAATGACCCGCGCGTGCCCCAGAACCGAATGCGCATCGTCGCCTCCCGGTACGGGTCGCTAGAGATCGCGCGCGGCCGGCAGGCCCGGCAAGGAGGTCGCCGCGCGAACGCCGCGGACGATCGCGTCGGCCACCGCGTCGGCGGCCGCGAGGCCCAGCCGCGTGATGTCGGCGGGCACGTCTCCGATCGACAGCGCGAAGAGCGTGTCGCCGTCGAACGCGGTGTGCGGCGGCGAGAGCGCCCGGGCGAAGCCGAGCATCGCGAGCGACGCGAGCTTCGCGGCCTCCGGCTTGCTCAGCCGGGCGTTCGTGGCGACCGCGCCGATCGTCGTGTGCTCGGGCGCCGCGAACCGCTCGAGCGCGCGCCCGCCCGCCAGCGCCGCAGCCGAGTCGACGAGCCGCAGGCTGTCGGGCGCCTCGCGGGCGCCCGCGATCAAGGCACCGGTGTTGGGATCGCGCACGTCGCCGACGGCGTTCACCACCACGATCGCGCCGACCACGAGCTCACCGAGCCGGCGCGACGCGGTACCGAGGCCGCCGCGCATCGCGCGCGCGATGCGGTGCACCTTGCCCACGCTGGCGCCGGTCCCGGCCCCCACGTTGCCCTCCGCGACCGGACCGGCCGCGGCGCCGGCGGCGGCCTCGGCGCCCATCTCGCGCGTCGGGCGCGCGCGGCCGTCACCGACGTTGAGATCGAAGATGAACGCGCCCGGCACGTGCGGTACGACGGTCGGACCCGCCGCGAAGCCGCGGCCGCGCGCCTCGAGCCAGCGCATCACGCCCCAGATCGACTCGCCGCCGAAGCGGCTGCCCCCGCCGAGCACGACGCCCTCGACGGTCGACACGAGATGGCGGGCATCGAGATAGTCGAGGCCGACGACGTCGTTGGCGCCGCCCCGCAGCTCGACCCCGGCCACAGCGGGACGATCGCAGAGCACCACGGTGACTCCGGTGAGGCCGGCAATGTCGGTCGCGTGACCGACGCGCACTCCGGGGACGTCGGTGATCAGGGCTTGCGGCTCACATCGGCGGCGCGGAGCCGCCCGGCGGCGACCTCGCCCGCCAGCTCGAGCGCGCGCTGCGCGAGCCCCCGCGCGAGGGGATGACGCGCCAGCGCCGCCTGGTCGTCGGCGAACACCGCCGCAGCGGCGGCGGCGATCGCCGCGTGCTCACTGCGGTCGGTCGCATCGAGGATCCAGGCCATCTCGGCGAAGCGCCGGCTCCAGCGGCGGCGCGCCTCGGGGGTGAACTCGCGCTCGATCACGTGCGCCAGGATCGCCTCCTGCCGCTCGGCCTTGATCTGGTCGGAGACCACGAGCCGGCTCTCGCGCGCCTCCTGCAGATCGAGCGCGTCGCTCTGCACCGTCTCGGGGTCGAGGAACCAGCCGGCCATCTCGGGCAGGCCAAGGAGCTCGACGGAGCGCTCGGCGAACGCGGGGTCGGTCGCTCGCACCGGCGGTGGCCCGCCCGGCGCGATCTCCGCGAAGAACGGCTGCCAGCGGCCGAACGAGGCGGGGGGTGAGGTACCGCGCTGCCGGTGGAGCTCGAGCGCCTCGGCGACGAGGCCCAGGGCGCGCGCCGGCTCGGTCTCGATCCACGGAAGCTTCTGCGCCGCCCGCAGAGAGGCCAACTCGGCCTCGAGGCGGCGCTTGGTGATGTCCCCGCCGGCGACCTCGGTGATGCCGACGACGTCGTTGAGGATGAGCGAGCACAGCGCCCCGCCCCCGTAGGCTCCCTCGAACAGGATCCAGGCCGCCCGCGATCCGCTGCCGTCGATGCCCGAGAGCCAGGCGCGCGCGGCATGCGGGGTACCCCGCCGGACCACGGGCGCGGCCGGAGGGGCTGGGGCCGGCGCCACGCCTCGCTGCGAGAGCCGATAGAGCGCCCGCTTCGCGGCGCGGCGGACCGCGCGGTCGGCGGCGCGCTCGGCAAGGCCGCTCAGCGCGGGAAGGGCCCCGGCCCCGTGCTCGTTCGCGAAGGCGCGCAGCTTCTCGTCGAGGACGTCCTCGGACAGCCCTTTGAGCGTTGCGGGGTCGAGGCTGGCCATGGGATCGCTCATCCGAAGCGCAGCTGGAAGAACGGATGCGACGGGTGATCGACGAAATGGACGCGCCGCGTGTAGTCGAGGGCGCCGGCGTAGCTCTCGAACCGGTCCGCGAGCCGCCGGAAGAGCGGCGCGACGGCCGCCGCGCTCTCGCGCGAGGTCGCCCGGCCGTGCTCGGACACGAAATGGTAGGCACGCTTGCCCTGGCCGACGTAATAGCCGACCGACGAGGTCTGCTCGACGCGCTCGCGGAAGATGCCAGTCATGAAGAGCGTGAAGTCGCCGATGTGCTGAGACACCGTCACCTCGTGCTCGGGCTGGAAGTACGAGCCGTCCCAGGCGGTGCCGGCCTCGAGCAGCAAGTCCACGACCGTCTCGAGCCGGGGAATCGTCGCCCCGCGCGGGTACAGGTTCTCGGTCCGCGCGAAGCGCGTCAGCAGATCGGCGAGATACGGCGAGGCCGGGTCGTTGCCGATGGCCAGGTCGTGGAAGCTCGCCCGGATCGCACGATCGAAAAACGCGCGAAGCTCCACACCGGGAATCATAGCAAATTCAGCCTTTCGCCCCGGGGCGCTGGGAGCTATTCGATCACCTCGTCGGCGTTGATGTCGCGCGGAAATTCCCCGAGTCACCGGACCTTTGCGGCTGGCTGCGCGTCCGCGGCGACTGGCCCGAGAAGGACGCTGCGCCCGAGCACGACCGCGGGTCCGATCCACTGCATGGGACACCTCGGTTGTGGGTGGTTGGCGGGAGTCTAGCAGATGTCGAATTTTGCTATCATCCGAGCCCGTGGCGGACTGGCCGATCGCGCGAATTCCCTGGTTCCTCGTCGCCGCGAGCAGCGTTCTGCTCTTGCTCGTGCTCTACGTGCTCTTCGTCGGTTATCTGCCGTCCAAGCAGCGCGTCGCCGGCCTCGAAGCCGAGCTCAAGGAACTCTACAAACGCGAGGCGGACCTGCAGACGAAGATCGCGCAGCAGCAGCAGCGGGCGGAGCTTCGGGATCGCCAGATCACCCAGCTCACCATCGAGCGCGACACCCTGATCCGACGCCTGGAAGACCTCGAGAAGCTGCTGGCCCCCTCCCGCGGCCAGCGTCGCTGAGCCGGATAAGACCCAAGGCCAGGCCCGGTAGTACTTTTCGGTACCCCCGCCAAACATGCTATGGTTCGGCCGCGGGTGATTGCAGTGCGACCACAGCCAGGAGGGGAATGATGACCGACCGGAGCGAGCAGTCCCCGGAACAGGCCGGCGTGAGCCGGCGCGACGCCCTCAAGCTCGCCGCCGCCATCGCGGCGTTCGGTGCCGCCATGGGTGTTCGTCCTGCCGACTCGATCGCCCAGGGCAAGACCGAGGGTAAGACCGAGGGCAAGGCCGAAGGCAAGGCGAACGGCAAGGCCGACGGCAAGGCCGAGGGAAAGAGCAGCGGCAAGGCCAGCGGCAAGGGCGCCGGTAAGGGCGAAGGCAAGGGCGGCGGCAAGGGTGAAGGCAAGTCGGGCGGTAAAGCCGAGGGCAAGGCAGAAGGCAAGCAGTAGGGTGATCCTTCGCCGGGAGCACGACCGTTCCGTATCGTGATCTCCTGGCGAAGGTCAACTTCAGCCTCGAGCGAGGCAGCCGCTTCTCGTACGTCTGTAACGCGTGCAAACGCTGTTGCTACGGCAAGGCGATCCGCGTGGGGCCCTACGAGGCGCTGCGCCTCGCTCGGAGGCTGGGTCTGACGACCACCGAGTTCTTCGCCCGCCACACCGAGGCGGGCGGCACCGTCCTCCAGACCAGGGAGGACCGGTCGTGCGTGTTCCTCGACGAGCGCGGCTGCAGCGTCCATCCCGACCGACCCCTCGCGTGCCGGATCTATCCGCTCGCGCGCTGGGTCGATCCCGACGGCAACGAGAGCTTCGGCCACCTGGAGCCGCATCCGCAGACGGCGGGGGTGTACGGCGACAAGGGCACGGTCGGCGACTACCTCGACGCCCAGGGGCTGGCGCCGTACTTCGCGATGGGCGATCGCTACGGCGTCGTGTACGACCGCATGGTCGACCTGCTCGAGCGGCTGGCTCCAGCCGAGAGCGAGCGGCGCGCCGAGCGGCGGGCCGAGGTGGACGAGATGGACGCAGGGGCGGTCGCGACGTCGTTTTTCGACGTGGACGCGACGGTCGCCGACTACTGCCGGGCGCGAGGTCTGACCGTGCCCACCGACGTCGCCGGTCTCATCGATTTCCACATCCGCGCGATCACCGTGTGGCTCGACGAGCTCGAGGCCAGGCTACAACAGGGACAGTAGCTTCTCGTTCGTCTCGCGCAGTCCGACGGCAAAGCGCAGGTGGCCGGGGAAGCCCAGGCCGGCGCCATCGCGCACGAGGATCCCCTCTCGCATCAGGCGCGCGCGGACATCCGCGGCGTCTGGGACGGCGAGCAGCAGGAAGTTCGCGTGCGAGGGTGGAAACGCGTAGCCCCGCTTGGTCAGCTCGGCGCTGAGGTAGGCGCGCTCCTCGAGCACGAGCCGCACCGTCTTCTCGACGTGGTTGTGATCCTCGAGGGCCGCCAGCGCCGCGACCTGGCCGAGGCGGTTCACGTTGTAGGGGGCGCGGACGCGGTTGAACCGGTCGATCGTCTCGGCAACGGCCACCGCGTAGCCGACGCGCAACCCGGCGAGCCCGGCGATCTTCGAGAAGGTGCGGAGCACGACCAGTCGCGGGTAGCGCTCGAGGAGGCGGATGCCGTCGGCGTGGTCCGGATCGTCACAGAAATCGATGTAGGCCTGGTCGAGGACGACCAGCGGCGAGTCCGACCCGAGCGCGTCGAGCAGCGCGAGCAGGGCACGCCGGGGGATGATGGTCGTCGCCGGATTGTGGGGCGAGCAGAGCATGATCGCCTTCGTGCGGTCGGTCACCCGGCGGAGCACGTCGTCCAGGTCGGTGTCGTAGCCGGCCAGGGGGCTCTCGACCACGCGGGCCCCAGCGAGCCTCGCCGAGATCTCGTAGGGCTCGAAGGAGGGCGCCGGCACGATCACCTCGTCCCCCGGCTCGAACGCCGCCGCCGCGATGAGCGCGATCAGCTCGTCCGCACCGTTGCCGACCACGATCTGGCTCGGGGCGACCCGGAGGCTCCGCCCGAGCGCCTCGCGCAGCGCGGTCGAGCCGCCGTCCGGATAGAGGTGGATGTGCAGTGCCTCGCGCTCGACGGCCGCGACGGCGCGCGGGGAGGGGCCCAGCGGGTTCTCGTTGGCCGAGAGCCGGACGAGCTCGGATCGCCCGAGCTGGCGGGCGAGCGCCTCGAGGGACAGCCCCGCGTCGTACGGGACGAGGCCGTCGAGGACCGGGCGCCAGAGCCGTCTCACCCGCTCATTCTAGTAAGTCTGTGTCGCATTTGACAGTCTTCCAGGCGCGTTGCTACGCTTTCCTGTCATGTCCGTCGAGCTGTTTCGCCGGGCCCGGCGTGCCGAAGCAAGGGCCGAGCGTGCCGAAGACCGGCGTCGCCTTCGGCTCGAATTCTTTCGTCAGGCGCTCGCTCAGGGCTTCGATTCCCTGAAGGTGAGACACGCCGAGGGCGCGTCGGGACAGGAATCGGTCCGCACGCACGCCCGGTTGATGGACGAGGTCATCTTCTCGCTGACGCGGCTCGTGGCCGCCGACGCGGAGGCTGCGCGCCTCGATCCGACTCCGCTGGTCGTCACCGCGCTCGGCGGTTACGGCCGGGGCGAGCTGCATCCGCTCTCCGACATCGATCTGATGGTGGTCTACGAGGGCGAGCTCACCCCGTACGTGCAGCGGATGATGCAGGAGCTCCTCTACTCGCTCTGGGATCTCGGTTTACAAATCGGCCACAGCCTGCGCTCGCTCGACGACTGCGTGGCGATGGCGCGCACCGACTTCCCGAGCCGCACCTCGATGCAGGAGGCGCGGTTCCTGGCCGGGGATCGGCGGCTGTTCGGCCGCTTCCGCAAGGTGCTGCGCGAGAACGTCTACCGGCGCGACTTCGCCCAGTTCCTCGACACGACCCTGGCCGAGCGCGACCAGCGCTATCGCCGCTACGGCGCCTCGCCGTACATCGGCGAGCCCAACGTGAAGGAGTCGGCAGGCGGGCTGCGCGACGTGCATACCGCGATGTGGCTCGGCGCCGCCAAGTTCGGCGCGCGCACCCTGCGCGAGCTCAGCGACAAAGGGCTCATCACGCCGCGAGAGCAGGCATCGACCGACGCGGCGCTGACCTTCCTCTGGCGCGTGCGCAACGAGCTGCATTTCTTCTCCGGCCACAAGAACGACGTGCTCTCGCGCGACGTGCAGCCGCGCATCGCCAAGAACCTCGGCTACGAGAACGACGAGACCTCGCTCGGCGTCGAGCGCTTCATGCGTGACTACTACCTGCACGCGCGGGCGATCCACCGCGTCTCGCGCCGCCTGATCGCGCGCTGCCAGGAGACCCTGTCGCGGCGCGGCTCGGCCGGGCGGCGCCAGCGGCAGCAGGCGCTGGCCGACGGGCTCGTGTACTTCGACGGCCAGCTCCATCTGGTCGACCGCGACGCGAGCCCGCTGCGCGCCGAGCCCACGCGGCTCATGAAGGTCTTCTGGCACCTGCACCGGCTGGGCTGCGAGCTCTCGCTCGACCTCGAGCGCGCGGTCGAGGACTCGCTGTATCTCGTCGACAACGGGTTCCAGCGCGCGGCGGCCGTGCGCGATCTCTTCCTCGACATCTGCCGCAGCTGGGGGCGCGTCGCGCAGACGTTCCGGGAGATGCACGAGATCGGGCTCCTCGGACGGTACCTGCCGGAGTTCGGCGCGCTGACGTGCCTGGTGCAGTACGACGTCTACCACAAGTTCTCGGTCGACCAGCACTCGCTCCTGGCCGTCGAGCACCTCGAGGCGCTGGCGCCCGGGCAGTCGGCGGAGTCGGAGGGCGCCGCCCAGGTCCTGAGCGAGGTCGAGAAGCCCGAGCTCCTGGTGCTCGGTATGCTGCTCCACGACGTCGGCAAGGCGCGCGGCCACGGCCACGTCGCCAAGGGCATCCCGCTCGTCCGCGAGCTCGTCGCGCGCATCGAGCTTCCGCCCGAGGAGGGCGCGCTGGTCGAGTTCCTGGTGGCGCACCACCTGACGATGTCGCACATCGCCCAGCGGCGCGACATCGACGACCCGAAGACGATCGCGGACTTCGCGGCGACCGCCGGCGATCCGCAGCGCCTCAAGATGCTCTACCTGCTCACGTGGGCCGACATGCGGGCGGTCGGGCCCGGCGTCCTCACGCCGTGGCAGGCGACGATCCTGCACGAGCTCTACCGGCGGAGCCTGGCCCGGCTCACCGGGGGCCGCAGCGAGCGCCCGAGCCGCACCCAGCTCGCCGAGCGGCTCCGGCTGGCCGTCGGCGAGGAGGTCTCGGCGCAGGCGGTCAAGGCGCACCTGGCGATGATGTCCGAGCGCTATCTGGCGACGACCGGTGTCCAGCGGATGGCCGAGCATCTGAGCATGCTCCAGCAGCTCAACAACACCTCGGTCGCGACCGAGCTCTTCCACCATCCCGACCTCGGCTCGTCCGACCTGGTCGTGGTCACCCGCGATCTGCCAGGGCTCTTCTCGCTGATCGCCGGCACGCTCGCCTCGCAGGGCGTGAACATCATCTCCGCCCAGATCCACACCCGCGGCGACGGGATCGCCATCGACACCTTCCAGGTCAACGATCCGGGCGGCGACGCGGTCACCTCGCCCGCGTACTGGGGCCGGACGCTCGACGCCCTGCGCCGGGTGCTGACCAGCGACGCCCAGGTCGCGACCCTGCTCGAGAAGCGGCGGGCCTCCGGGCGCGCCACGGCCGGCGCCGAAGGCTCGGTGAAGATCACGCTCGACAACCAGCTCTCCGACGACTACACCGTGCTCGAGGTGAAGTGCCCCGACCGCCTGGGCCTGCTCTATCTCGTCACGAAGACGCTCGCGGCGCTCGGCCTGGACATCGCGACCGCGCGCATCGCGACCGAGATCGATCAGGCGGTCGACACGTTCTACGTCCACGACGGCCAGGGCCGAAAGGTCGAGAACCCCGATGCGCTCGCGCGGGTTCGCGAGGCGCTCGAGCAAGCGCTCGTCCAGCCCATCTGACGATGCTCGGCCGCTACCGAGAGCCCATGCGCAGCTGGATCGACCCGATCGGGCTGGCGCTCTATCGCAACCTGCACCTGAGGCCGAACCACCTGACCCTGATCGGCCTGGGCGTGAGCCTGCTGGCGGCCACCGCGTTCATCGGCGCGCGGATCCGCACCGGCGGCGTCCTCCTGATCCTGGCCGGGCTCTGTGACTTCTTCGACGGCTCGCTCGCGCGCGCGTCGGGCCAGGTCTCGACCTTCGGCGCGTTCCTCGACTCGGTGATCGACCGCTACTCCGACCTGGTGGTGCTGCTCGGCATCGTCGTGCTTTACGCCCACATGTCACACATGCGCGGTGCCATCGTCGCGATGGCCGGCCTGATCGGCTCGATGATGGTGAGCTACACGAAGGCGCGCGCCGAGTCGATCGGCGTGCGCTGCACCGTCGGCATGATGGAGCGGCCGGAGCGCATGATCTGCCTCATCGTCGGCGCCCTCCTCGATCTCCTCGAGCCGGCGCTCTGGGTCCTCGCCGTGCTCGCGAACCTCACGGCGATCCAGCGCATCGCGTTCACCTGGCGCGCGACGCGGGACGCCGCCCTCCTGAGAGTGCTGCTCGTCGCCGCCGTGCTGCTGGCGCCGGTGGCGGTCGTGGCGCAGTCCGAAGCGCCCGGCACCGACTCGCTGCCGGAGCGCCGGTGGGCGGCCGCCGTCGAGGCCTACCAGCTCGGCGACCTCGAGCCGCTGATCCGCGAGTTCAGCACCGACGCGGCCAAGGACAGCATCGTCGGGGATCACGTCCGCTACCTCCTGGCCGAGGCGCTCTCGCGGGGCGACGATCTGGCCGCCGCGCGCGCGGCGGCGCTGAGCGTCGTCGACCGCTACCCGAAGAGCCGCCTGGCGCCGCGCGCACTCCTGCTCGCCGCGACGCTCGACCTGAGAGCCGGGCAGGACGCGTCGGCGCAGACGGTCCTGGTCCGTCTGATCAACGCGTATCCCGACTCGCCGGAATTCCCCGGCGCGCTCTACCTGCTCGCGATGACCGCCGAGGCGCTCGGCCAGCCGGATGCCGCAGCGCTGACCTACCGCGACGTGCGGCTGCTCACGCCCGCCAGCGGCTACGCCGAAGGTGCGAGCGACCGAATCGTCGCGCTGGAGGCGTCCGGCATCCGCCTGCCTCCGCTGACGCCGGGCCAGCGCATCGATCGCGCCGAGCGGCTGCTGCGCGCGAACGTGCCCGACGTCGCGCTGGGCGAGGCCGAGCGCATCGTCGACGAGGTCAAGGACGGCGCGATCGTGACGCGGGGGCTGCGCGTCATCGTGGAGAGCGCGCGCCGGCTCAACCGTCACGACGTGGCCGCGCGCACCCTGGGGCTCATGATCGATCGCTCGGCGGCCGAGCGGCGCCCCGCGCTCAAGCTCGAGCAGGCGCGGCTGTACGTGCGCGCGGCCGATCGGCGCAGCGACCGAGCCGGCCGCAACGAGCTGATCGGCCGAGCCCTCGCCAACGTCGACGCGGTCGCGGCCACCGGCACCGAGGCCGAGAAGGCCGAGGCGCTCTTCCTGAAGGCCCGCGTGCTCGAGGACGTCAATCGCGACTCCGAGGCGATCGTGGTGTACCGCGCGGTCGCCGCGCAGTTCCCCACGCGGGAGTCCGGGGCCGCCTCGCTCTGGCGCCTCGGCTGGGTCGCCTACCTCAAACGGGACACGACGGGCGCCCAGAAGAGCTGGACGCGGCTGGCCGAGCTCGGGAGCGCCGGCGCCTACCGCCAGCCCGCGCTCTACTGGGCGGCGCGCGCGCGCGAGCAGGCCGGCAGCGGCAATGCGACCGAGCTCTACAACCAGATCCTGGCCGAAGCGCCGCGGAGCTACTACGGGATGCTCGCCGCCGGACGGCTCGGCCGCGTGAAGGAAGGCGGCGTGTCGGCGAAGATCGCGCTCCCGCCGGAGCCCCGCGTGGCGCTCACCGAGGATGCGGGCTTCGCGCGGGTGGTGATGCTGCGGCGGCTCAACCTGGTCGAAGAGGCCGCGGTGGAGCTGGAGGACGTCGTGCAAGACGCGGCGAGCGACCCCGTGCGCTTGTACGGCCTGGCGGGAGTCTACATCGAGGTGGAGCGCTACCACATGGCGCTGCGGATCATGCGCCGCTACTTCCAGCCGGCGGCGGCCACCGGCGATCCGGCCCTGCCGCGCGCGTTCTGGGAGATGTTCTACCCGTTCGCGTGGCGCGACGAGGTGCGCGACGCCGCGCAGCGGCGCGGCATCGACCCGCACCTGGTCGCCGCGGTCGTCCGCGAGGAGTCGAGCTACTACCCGCGCGCGACGTCGCGGGCAGGGGCGCGCGGGCTGATGCAGCTCATGCCGGCGACCGCGCGCCTGATGGCGCCGGGCAGCGACCTCGAAGACCCGGGCGTCAACATCGAGCTCGGCACGCGCTTCCTGGCCGGGCTGATGCGCGAGTTCAACGATCCGCGGCTGGCGCTGGCGGCCTACAACGCCGGGCCCAATCGCGTGCGCCAGTGGCTCAGCACGCGGCCCAGCGATGACATCGAGGCGTTCGTCGAGCAGATCCCCTTCGACGAGACGCGTCTCTACGTAAAGAAGGTCGTCCTCTCCTGGGAGGAGTACCGCCGGATCTACGGGAGTCCGTGAGCCTCGTGTCGATCCGCTACGTCAGGCGACCATCCCCGGCGCCACCGGACTGAGTGCGGCCATGCCCACGGCCAGGCCGAAACGGCTCGCGCTGTCGGTACCGCTCGACGGCTTCGCGCTGGCCGAGCACCCGGAGATCGCGCGCGAGGCCGAGCAGTTGGGCTACGTCGACGCCTGGTCGCTCGAGGCCGACGGCATCGACTGCTTCGCACCGCTCGCGGTCGTCGGCGCCGCGACGTCGATGCGGCTGGGGACGGCGATCGCCAACGTCTTCACGCGCGGCCCGGCGACCCTGGCGATGTCCGCCGCCGGAATCGCCGAGGTCGCGCCGGGCCGGTTCTGTCTCGGCATCGGCGCGGGCTCGCAGCCGATCGTCGAATCGTGGAACGGCGGCGTCTTCAGCCGTCCGGCGACCCGGGTGCGCGAGACGGCGCAGTTCCTGCGCCGCGCCTTCACCGGCGAGCGCGTCGTGTTCCGGGGCGAGACCTTCTCGGTGGACGGTTTCCGCCTGACGCGGCCGCCCGAGCACCCGATCCCGATCTACGTCGCGGCGCTACGAGCGGGCATGCTGCGCGTGGCGGGCGAGGTGGGCGACGGCGTGATCATCAACTGGCTCGCGGCCGACGACGTGCCGAAATCGATCGCCGTCTGCCGCGAGGCGGCCGGCAAGGCCGGACGCGATCCGGACGCGCTCGAGATCACGGCGCGTCTGCTGATCAACATCGATCCGCCGAGCTCGCAATCGGAGCTGGCGGTGCGTCGCCACGTGACGGCGTATTTGAACGTGCCGGTCTATCGCGCGTTCCAGGAGTGGCTCGGCCGCGGCGACGCGCTCGGCCCGATGTGGCGCGCCTGGCAGACCGGCGACCGCCGGGCCGCGGTGGCGGCAGTGCCCGAAGAGGTCATGAACGATCTGATCATCCGGGGATCGATGGAGACGATCCGCGCCCACGTCCAGCGCTATCTGGACGCCGGCGTCGACACCGCGTTTCTCGCCCTCTCGACCCTCGAGCAGGACCCGGCGCGCCGGCGCGCGGTCCAGCTCGACGCGCTGCGCGCGCTCGCTCCCGCTACGCGGCCGGCTCCGATCCGACCACGCTGACGAAGGACACGCACTCGCCGGGCGCGCCGCCCAGGTTGTGGGTGAGCGCGAGCTTGCGGCCGCGCGCCACCGAGGCGATCTGCCGCTTGCCGGCCTCGCCGCGCAGCTGCAGCCACGCCTCGAAGAGCATGCGCAGGCCCGACGCGCCGATCGGATGGCCGAAGGATTTCAGGCCGCCGTCCGGATTCACGGCCAGCTCGCCGTCGAGATCGAACGTGCCGGCGAGCACTTCCTTCCACGCGGTGCCCCGCGAGGCGAAGGCGAGGTCCTCCATCAGCACGAGCTCGGTCGGCGTGAAGCAATCGTGGACCTCGGCCATCGCGAGCTCCTGCCGCGGGTCCTTGATGCCGGCCTGGGCGTAGGCGTCGACCGCGGAGGCGACGACCTCGGGGAAGGTCGTGTAGTCGTAGTCGGGATCCATCGGACCCGCGGCCGGGCCGGCGACGAACGAGAGCGCCTTCACGTAGAGCGGCTTGTCGGTGTAGCGGTGCGCGTCTTCCGCTCGAACGAGGATCGCGGCGGCCGAGCCGTCGCTGACGCCCGAGCAGTCGAAGATGCCGAGCGGGCCGGCGACCAGCGGCGAGCAGGCGATCGTCTCCTTCGGGACTTCCTTGCGGAACTGCGCGCGCGGGTTCAGGGCGCCGTTCTTGTGGTTCTTCCAGGCGATCCGCGTCATCACGTCCTTCAGCGCCGAGTCCTCGACGCCGTATTTCTTGCCGTAGGCGGGCGCCAGCAGGCTGAACGTGGCGGGCGCGGTGAGGCCGGCGCGCGTGCCGTCGCCCGGGACCGGCGCGCCCGGCAGGCCCGAGATACCCGAGTCCTTCAGCTTCTCGACGCCGACGGCCATTGCGATGTCGTAGGCGCCCGACGCGACCGCGTAGCAGGCGTTGCGGAAGGCTTCGGAGCCGGTGGCGCAGTAGTTCTCGAGCCGGCTCACCGGCTTGTAGTCGATCTTGAGCGGGCGCGAGAGCGTGAGGCCGGACTGGCCGGAATAGAGCGTGCCGAGCCAGAATGCGTCGACGTCCGAGAGCGCGATCCCCGCGGACGCGAGCGCGTCCTTCGTGGAATCGACCAGCAGGTCGTTGACGCCCTTGTCCCAGTGCTCGCCGAAGGGCGTGCACCCCATGCCGACGATCGCCACCCGGTCGCGGATCCCGTTGCTCGCCATCGCCCTGACCTCCTCCGTGGCCGCTCTTGACTCGCGCGGATCTCAATTCTATCAGGGCGCTCGCGAGTGCGCAGGTATGCTTTGGTCGGCGTGCCGATCGCGATCGTCGCGATCGCGGGCGCTGCCTGGACGCTCGTCACGCGGCGGGTGAATCCGGAGAAGGTCTAACGCGAGGTCAACTGGAGCCTGCTTGTCCTGTTCGCCGGCCTGTTCGTGGTGACGGCGGGGCTCGAGCACTCCGGGCTGATCGACGTGCTGCTGCGCTGGGCGGAGGCGGCGAACCTCCAGAGCCCGGCGGTGCTGACGATCGTCACCGCGGCGTTGTCGAACCTCGTGTCCAACGTACCCGCGGTGCTCTTGTTCAAGCCGCTCGTCGCCACATTCGACGACCCGCGCCGCGCGTGGCTCGTGCTGGCCATGGCCTCCACGTTCGCCGGCAACTTGACGATTCTCGGAAGCGTCGCGAACCTGATCGTGGTCGAGGCCGCGCGGGCGGGGGGCGTCGAGATCGGGTTCGTCGAGTACTGCAAGGTCGGTGTTCCGGTCACGGTGGCCACCTTGTTCCTCGGCTGGCTGATGCTCGCGTGGCTCTGAATCGTCGACGTGGAGGAGATCATGATCATCGTCGCGGGAAAGATCTACGTGCGCCCGGGCGCGCGGCTCGATTTCCTGACGTCGTCGCTCGAGGCGGTGGTGCAGGCGCGCAGGGCGCGCGGCTGTCGCGACTTCGTCGTGGCGGCCGACCCGATCGAGGCCGACCGCGTCAACGTCTACGAGGAGTGGGAATCGGAGGAAGCGCTCCTGGCGTTTCGCGGGGCCGGGCCCGACGACGGCCTGACGTCGAGCATCGTGCGTGCCGACGTCGCCCGGCACGTCGTGGCGTCCTCGGGTCCGGCGTAGCTTCTATCGCCTGCGAAGCGGCCGCGCTTTCCAGAAGTAGTTGTGAACGGAGCCGGCGGTGAAGAGCCGGCGAAATGTCATCTCCACGCGATCGCCGATCTTGACGCTCGCCGGGTCGACGTCGGTCAGCTCGCACTGGAACCGGCCGCCGCCCTCGAAGTCGATGACCGCGGCGACGACGGGCGGCGAGAGCGAGTACGCGAGCCGGTCCACCGTGAACGTCGCGATCGTCGCGGGCTTGTCCGCGAGCCGCTCGGGTGTCATCCGATCGATGGCGTGGCACTTCACGCATACGCGCTGCGGCGGCAGGTGCACGGCGCTGCACGCCTGGCAGCGACTGCCGGTGAAGGCGAACTTCCACGCGTCGGCGCGAAACGAGGGCGGCGCCGCCGGGCGCTCGGGATCGGGCCGGCGCGGCGGCTCGCGCGGCAGGAAGCCGCGCCACGTCAGGAACGTCGCGTACGTG
>Ga0318554_10000144_pt1 | contig 21070 bp, 18 predicted proteins | sample GRESIP082b2f22_FD_203687 | JGI IMG/M metagenome (GOLD analysis project Ga0318554, IMG submission 203687) | Tropical soil microbial communities from Luquillo Experimental Forest, Puerto Rico - GRE.SIPMG.082b2f22 | ecosystem: Environmental > Terrestrial > Soil > Tropical forest > Bulk soil... | reverse complement strand
GCCTACTCCAGTACCCTCACCGGCGTGTTGGTGCCGGACGGGCACGACGCGGACCAGGTGCGCGCGCTGATCCTGGACCGGTATGACATGTCGCTCGGCGCCGGGCTCGGGCGGCTGGCCGGGCGGGCGTTCCGCATCGGCCATCTGGGGGACCTCAACGACCTCACCCTGGCCGGGGCGCTGTGTGGGGTGGAGATGGGGCTGGACGCGGCCGGCGTGCCGATCTCCCGCGGCGGCGTCACCGCCGCCCTCGCCTGCCTCGGTCCCCCCGTGCGGTAGGTCATGGTGGCCGCAGCCATGAACGTGCTATGCGCGTGGTTGCGGCCACCCTGTCACTGCGGCGGCTAGATGATGCCGCGGACCAGACCCTGGCCGAGCAGGTCGGCCGGCATGAGCCTGAGCCGGCCGGCGACCTCCGGCACCTCACCGCTGCCCAGCTTGAGTATCGCGGCGGCCAGTTCCGGGGCGGTGACCGCCAGGTAAGCGTCACGGGCGATCCAGAGGTTGCCCGGCGCGGCCAGCGCGAGCGCACCGCCTGAGACACCCTCGCCGATGACCACCGACGTGACCGGGACCTCGCTGGCCGCCATCGCGGCGAAAAGTTCGGCGATGGCCGCCCCCAGTCCGGCCGCCTCGTCGGCAGGGGCAGCCGCGGCTCCCGGGGTGTCGATGAGGGTGAGCACCGGCCGCCGGAGCCGGGATGCCAGCCCGAGCAGCCGGGCCGCGGTCCGGAACCCGGCCGGCCTGGTCCGCTGCCCGGTCTGTGCGATGTAGGCGATGGTGGTGCCGTCATGGCTGCCGAACCCGCACCGGATTCCGGGATCCACCCCGCCGCAGCGGTCGCCCCGGATCTCCACGGTCGGCCCGAAGTAACTAGCCAGCCACCGGTCCGCCCGCGCCGGGCCGCGCTGCCGGGCGGCGCTGACATGCGCCCAGGCACCAGTGGCCGACGGGGGGTCAGCCGGCGGCCGAGCAGGCCCGTCCGGCCGCGTGGGCACCGGCGCGGGCCGCGGCGGGCCGTGACCGGGCGCCGGTGCCAGCAGCCGGGCGGCGGCGGCCACCCCGGCCCGCAGTTCTGGCTGGTGCAGCAGCAGATCGACGCAGCCATGGGCCCACTGGCCGTCGGCAAGGAACTCCCTGGCGGCTGGGTCGGCGCCCGCCGGGCGGGTGCGGGATCCGGAGAAACTCACCCGCGCCCGGGGCACGCTGAATACCAGGTCCGCGCTGGCGATCAGGGAGGACCACACGCCGCCGGTGGTGGGGTCACCGGCGACCGCGATGTGCGGGATGCCCGCCCGCCGGGCCTGCACCACCGCCGCGGCCGCGGTCTGCATCTGCGCCAGTGCGACCGTTCCCTCCTGCATCCGGGTGCCGCCGGACGCGGCTACGCTGACCATCGGCAGCCGCCGGGCGGCGGCCACCGCGAAGGCCTCGGCGATCCGGGCGCCTTCGGCTGTGCCGATCGAGCCGCCGAGGAATCCGAACTCGAAACCGGCCAGCACGCAGGGCTGGCCGCCGACGGTGGCCAGGCCGGTGGTCACCGCCTGCGGGGCGCCGGTCGCCTGCCTGGCCCGGCGGAGCTGATCCGGGTAGCCGGGCCAGCCGGCCGGGTTCCCGGCCTCGGCCTCCGCACCGAAGGGCCGCAGGCTGCCGGGGTCGGCAACCTCGGTGTACAGCGGTGGGTCAGTGGCCATCAGCCTGGCCGGGCCTGAGCAGCCTGGCGCGCAGCTCGTCGGTGTGCTCGCCCAGCAGCGGTGGCGGCAGCCCGGGCGTCACCCCGGTGCGGCTGAAGTGCACCGGATGGCCTGGCAGTCTGATGCGGCCGAGCCGGGGATGATCCACCTCCCAGACCAGGCCCTCGGCCGACGCCTGGTCGCTCCCATACACCCGGTCGAGCGTCTTCAGCTCGCCGGCCGGCACCCCGGCCTGCCGCAGCCGGGGCAGCCAGTCCGCCACCGGGTGCTGCCCGAGCACCGCGTTCAGAATCTGCTCCAGCTCGGCCAGGTTGCCCAGCCGCGACGCATTCGTGGCGAACCGGGTGTCGGCCGGGTCGAGCCCGGCCAGCGGGGCGAAACGCCGCCAGATGTCCTCGTTGCCGACGGCCAGGACCAGCGGGCCGTCCGATGCGTCGAACACCCCGTACGGGGCGACGGTCGGATGATGGTTGCCGGACAGCCCTGGCACCTGCCCGGCCACCAGGTACCTGGTCGCCTGGAAAGTGTGAATGCCGGTCTGCCCGGCCAGCAGGGAGGTGGATACCCGCTGGCCGAGCCCGCTGTGCTCCCGCTCGAGCAGAGCGCCGAGCACACCGATGACGCCAAACAGGGCGGCGCTGACGTCGGCGATCGGGACCCCCACCTTGACTGCCCGGCTGGCCGCGGTCCCGGTCAGGCTCATCACGCCGCCCTCGGCCTGCAGGATCTGGTCGTACCCGACCCGGTCCCGGTCCGGGCCGTTATCTCCGAAGCCGCTGATGGACAGCCGGATCAGCCGCGGGTTCAGCTCCGCCAGCCGGGCGTCGCCCAGCCCGAGCCGGTCCATCACCCCTGGGCGGAAGTTCTCGATCAGCACATCTGCCCAGCGCACCAGGGCCGCCACGAACCCGTCCTCAGCCGTGTCCTTCAGGTCGATGGCCACGCTCCGCTTGCCGCGGTTGATGGAGAGGAAGTAGGTGCTCTCGGCACCGTCGCCGGCTGGCACGAAGGGCGGCCCCCAGTGCCGCGTGTCGTCGCCCGCGCCGGGCCGTTCCACCTTGATCACCTCGGCGCCGAGGTCACCGAGCAGCATCGCCGCATAAGGCCCGGCGAGGACCCGGGCCAGGTCGAGCACATGCACTCCGGCCAGTGGGCCCGCCATCGCATCCTTCCTGGTTCCCGCTGTCGCGCTTCCCCGCCTGAGCGCCGTGTCGGACGGCCGGTCCTGGCCTGCCGCCCGTCGGACCGGGGGCGGCAGGCCAGGACCCCAGCCGCGATTACGGCGTGGCCGCCGCCAGCTGGGTCGCTGACATCACGGCCACTGGCTGCTCGATGCCCGACAGGCTGGCCACGAAGGCGCCGTAGGGGCCGAAGGTGTTGTTGTACTTGTTGTAGTCGAGGCTGCCACTGGCCCCCTCGTAATTGATCTTCGTGCCCGCCTTGATCAGCCGCAGGCAGGTCGCGTAGGTGTAGCACGGGGTGCCCGGCGGGTTGGTCACCTTGCTCATGTCGTGCGCGACCGTGGTGCCGTTGGTGGTCTTGGCGTAGGCGTTGGCCAGCGCCAGCGAGATGACCGCGTCGTAGGCGTAGTTGGCGTTGGCCAGCGGGCCGGCCGTCTTCTGGCTCGGGTAGAGCTGGTTGAACAGGCTGATGAACGCGCTGTTCGCGCTGCCGGTGATCGAGGTCCCGTAGATCGAGGTCAGCACCGCGTGCGCGGTCGGGTAGCCGATCGCCTTCAGGTAGTCGCTGCCGCTGGTGACGTCGGTCCCGATCCACGGGATCGACCCGCCGCCAAGCTGCTTGAACTCACGGAACAGCACGGCCGCCGTGGGCGGGTCCTCCTGGGTGAAGATCACCTGCGGGTGGGCGGCGATCGCTTCCCGGACCTGGCTCAGGTAGGAGGTCTGGTCCGGGGTCACGATGATGGTCTTGACGATGGTGCCGCCCAGCTTGGTGAAGGTCTGCGACACCGGCTTGAGGAAGGTCTGCGCTGCCGGGTCCGAGTAGAACAGCATGACGGCCTTGGTGTAGCCCTTGGTGTGCCCGTACAGCGCCATCGCCACGCCCAGCTGGGAGTCGGACGGGCTGTCCCGGAAGAAGTAGATGTCGGTCTGGTGGTCGCGGGCGGTGTCGCCGCCCTGGAACTCGTCCACGATGTGCCGGGAGTCCAGGATGGGCTCGACGCCGTTGATCTCCTGCGTCTCCGGCCCGATCACGCCACTGACGTTCTTGGTCAGCATCTGGTTGGTGGCGGTGACACCGTCGGCGACATCGCAGCTGGTGTCACCGGTGACCAGCTGTACCTTGTGGCCGAGCACACCGCCCGCCGTGTTGATCTCGCTCTCCGCCACCTTGGCGCCCTGCAGCATAGCCTGGCCCAGGCTCGCCAGCCGGCCGGTGAAGCAGGACAGCACGCCGTAGGTGATCGGCCCGGACGCGATGCCGCCCGAGGGGCTGGATGAACTGGAGGACGCGCAGGCGGCCAGCACCACCGCAGCCGCGCAGGCAGCGGCCGTTCTGGTGATCGTCAGATGTTTCACGCTGGTTCTCCTAATGTTTCTGTGCGAGCCAGGGGCCGGTAGCGTTCAGTGGCTAGGGCCCGGCGGCCCGGCTCGCCGGGATTAACTCAGGCGGCCGACGTACAGCTCCACGACTGTGTCGTCGTGCAGCAGTTCCTGGGCAGGACCGTCGAGCCGGTTGCGCCCGAGCACGAGGATGTAGCCCCAGTGCGCGTGGCGGAGGGTACGCCGGGTGTTCTGCTCAACCGCGCAGATCCCGACGCCAGTGGCGGCGATCTTTTCGATCTGCTCCCAGAGCGCACCCTGGAGCAGGGGGGACAGCCCGGCGCTCGGCTCGTCGAGCAGGAGAACGGCGGGCTCCAGCATGAGTGCCCTGGCCATGGCGAGCATGCTGCGCTGGCCTCCGCTGAGCATTCCTGCCCGGCGCCGCAGCGATGTGCCTAGGTCGGGGAACAACTCGCACAGTTCGTCGATTCGGGCGTCCACCCCGTGACGGCGGGTGAACGCCCCCATTTCCATATTTTCCCGCACGGTGAGATCCGGGAAGATGTTCGATACTTGCGGCACATAGCCGAGCCCGCGCCGGACGAGTTTTTCCGGCGGGACGTTCGTGGTTTTCGCGCCCCGTACATACACCTCGCCCCGGGTTACCCGGAGCAGCCCGCTCAGCGCTTTCAGCAGAGTGGATTTCCCGGCTCCGTTCGGCCCCACGATCGCGGTGATTTTCCCGGCCAGCACGGTGACCGAGACGTCCTCGATCACCGGCGGGCCGCCGTACCCGGCGGTCACGCCATCGGCCCGCAGTACCTCAGCGGCAGCAACCGGCTCAGCCATGGCTCTGATCCATCCCGAGGTAGGCGTCGACGACCCGCGGGTTGTCCCGCAGCCCGGTGAACGGCCCCTGGGCGATGACCTGGCCCAGGTCCATCACGACCACCTGGTCGCAGGTCCTCTCGATGAACGGGAGGTTGTGCTCGACCACGATCACGGTGCAGCCGTCGGCTGCGAACTGCCTGACCGCCTCCCCGATCCGGACACCCAGCACCGGGTTCACGCCGCCCATCGGCTCGTCGAGGATGATGAGCCGCGGCTCGGCCGCGGCGATGCGCGCGAACTCCAGCAGCCGCTTCTGGCCGCCGCTCAGGGTCACCGCCAGGTCGTTCCTGAGCCCGGCGAGCTGGAAACGGTCCAGGATGGCCCGGGCGGCGGCCCGGTCCGGCTGCTCGGCCTTGCGGATCCGCCGGGCCTGGGTCAGCGAGCGCCACAGCGACTCGTCGGCGAACCGGCGCCGGGCCAGCATCACGTTGTCCATCACGGTGAGGTTGCGCCACTCACGCGGTGTCTGGAATGTCCTGATCAGCCCGAGCCGGGAGATGATGTCGGGGCGCTTCCCGATGATCGGCTCACCGGCGAACCTGATGCTGCCCGAATCCGGCTGGCCGAACCCGGACACCAGGTCGACCACCGTGCTCTTGCCTGCTCCGTTCGGCCCGATCAGGCCGGCCACCTGCCCTTCGGGGATGGCGAACGTGCAGTCTCGCACGGCCTGGATACCGCCGAACGACTTGGTCAGGTGCTCGATCTCCAGCAGCGCGGGGCTCATCCGGCGCTCCCCTCGCCGTCCGGCTCGGTGTCCGGCGCCGCGTCGCGGGCTGCGCTGGCTGACAGGGCGAGCGGCCCGGGCCCCCGCGGCTCAGCGGGCTGCTCGCCCCGGTCCCGGCCCGGGCGCTCAGGAAACAGGCCTTGCGGCCGGAACCGGAGCATCAGGATGATCATGAGGCCGATCAGCACCTGCCGCATCGCGGGGCCGAAGTCCGGCCGCGACGCCGGTGATGGCAGGAACCGGGTGAGCTCGATGAAGCCGATGTAGACGACGAACACACCGAGGATCACCCCGCGCGGGTTGCCACGCCCGCCGACGAGGATCGCGGCGTAGATCACCAGCAGTTCCTGCGGCGTCCACGCCGACGGGTTGAACGCGCTGATGAAGACCGCGAACAGGCAGCCGGTCAGCCCGGCCAGGGCTGCCCCGAACAGGTAGGCGCGGTACTTCGCAGAAAACACCGGCCGGCCGTACGCGGCCGCGGCGCGCTCATCCTCCCGCACCGACCGCAGCATCCGGCCGAACGGGCTGCGCGACAGCCGCTGTATCAGTAGATAGGCAAGGAACAGCAGGACGAAGACGACCACCAGCAGGCCGATCCGGTAGCCGTTGTAGGTCAGGTTCAGCGCGGTCTGCCCGGGGTTGATCAGCCCGTAGACGCCGTTGTACCCGTCGAACAGCGGTGTGTAGATCTCAACCAGCAGGTACAGCGCACTCACCGCACCCAGGGTGGTCACCGCGAAGTAGATCTCCCGCAGGTTCCGCAGCGCGATCGCCCCGATGATCGCGGCCAGGGCAACCACCGCGGCGATGGCCAGCACCATCGACAGCACCACCGGCAGGTGCCAGCCGATGATGTACTCCACCGAGGGGGGCGGCTTGCCGATGGTGAGCACGAAGGTCATGTAGCTGCCGAGCGCTAGATACCCGTAGAACATCAGGTCGAAGTCGCCGGCCCAGCCCCAGATGACGTCCAGGCCGAGCGCCAGGATGGCGAAGATGCCCGCCTCGGTGAAGACGCTGACCCAGTACATCAGGCCCGCACCGCGACCGTGCTCCGCCGGACGAAGACGCCATTCGGCCGGAACAGCATAAGGATGACCAGCAGCAGGAACGCGTAGACGAGCTCGTATTCCGAGCTGGTGTAGGTGCCAGCGATCTGCAGCATCAGCCCCACGATCAGGGCGCCGCCGAGGGTCGCGTACGGCCGGCCGAGGCCGCCGGCCACCGTGGCGGTGATGGTGAGCAGCAGGAAACTGAATCCGAGGGTGGGGCTGAAGGTGCCGATCGTGAGGGCCAGCATGAAGCCCGCGAACCCGGCCACCGCGCCCGCGAGCGCCCAGGTCTGCATCACGATCCGGCGCGCGGGAATGCCACTGACCTGCGCGAGCGCCCGGTCCTGCGAAACCGCCCGGACTGCCTTGCCGAACCGGGTCCGCTGTAGCAGCAGGTAGATCAGGCCCGCCACGGCCAGCGCCGAGATCATCACCTCGATGTCGGTGGTGGTCCACAGGAACGGCCCAATGTGGTGCAGATTGCCCTGTGCGAACGTGTAGGACACATTGGCCGCCCCGTAGATGATGACCAGCAGGTTCTCCACGATGAGTGCCACCCCGAGGGTGGCGATGAAGACGGTGATGGCGCTGCGGCCACGGAACTGCTCGATGAGCGCGACGTTCAGGACCAGCCCGGCCGCCGCGCCGGCCAAGGCGGCGATCACGGCGGCTGCTGCGACATTCTGGTGGAACAGTGCCTGACCGGAGTAGGCAGCGTAGGCGCCGACGGTGAGGAACTCGCCGTGGGCGAAGTTCGCTACCCGGCTGACCGCGTATTGCAGGGTGAACGCGACCGCCGACAGCGACAGGATCGCCGCCGTGGAGAGACCGATGCCGACGCTCACAAAGAAGGTGGTCATGTCATCCCTCGGCGGTGCCTGGGAGCCAGGTAAAGGGAAGGTATACAGTATGTAGTCGTCAAGTGCCCCGAACGATAATGATCGCCAGGGGGGGTGTCAACGGGCCGTGGTGGGGGCGGGTGCCAGCGGCCTGAACCCCAGTGGGTTAGGGGCAGCCAGGCGTTACCTGTTAGCTGTACGATCACCAGCCATGAGTCCACTAACAGGAGTTCTTGGCGAAGCCTGGAAGATGTACCGGGCACATGCCGCACACCTGCTCGCCATAGCCTTTGTGATTTACCTCGTGGCCGCGATTCTCGCGGCCCTGCTTGGGCTGATCGGCGTATTCGGGGCGCTCCTAGGCTCCATTGTCGTCTTCATTGCCCTTTTCCTGGTCCAGGCCTCGCTGGTCAAAGCAGTCCAGGACGTCCGGGACGGGCAGGTTGACCTCTCTCTCAGCCAGACGGTGTCGGCGGCCACTCCCTCGCTCGGGGCGGTCATCGGGGCGGGGGTCCTGGCCGGGATCGCGATCACCATCGGGCTGATCCTGCTGATCGCCCCGGGGCTGTTCCTGATTACGATCTGGGCGGTGATCGTGCCCGCCATCGTCATCGAGCGGGCCGGCGTGTTCGCCTCGTTCGGCCGCAGCCAGCAGCTGGTCCGGGGCTATGGGTGGCAGGTCTTCGGCACCCTGGTCCTGCTGTGGATCATTCTGCTGGTGGTGGACATCATTCTCGGGCTCATCTTCTCGCCGCTGCATTCGACGGCGCTGCGCAACGGCATATCCACGGTGGTCTCCGGGACCCTGATCGCACCGTACATCGCCCTGGTCGTGACGCTCATGTACTACCGGCTCGCAGCCGCGCACGGCGGCGCGGTGGTCACCGAGGGCCCGGGCACCACGGGCCCTGGCACCGGCTTCGGGGGTCCTGGCTCTGGCTTCGCGGGTCCGGGCCCTGGCGACGCGGGCCCTGGCTTCGCGGATCCTGGCCCCACCGACCCTGGCGCCGGTACTGCTTACCCGGGCCCTGACCCCGGCACCGCGGGTCCTGGCCCCGGCCCTGGCGCCGGTACTGCTTACCCAGGCCCTGACCCCGGCACCGCGGGTCCTGGCCCCGGCCCTGAACCTGGCCCCGGGCCGACTGCCTGACCCTCACACCGCGGGTGTGTGCCCGGTCAGCACCTGGGTGAGCAGGCCAGCGTCGGCGTTGCCGCCGGTCTGGATTACTGCCACCCGCTTGCCGGCGGCCTGCGGACGTTCCGCGAGCAGGCCGGCCAGCGCCAGCGCGCCGGCCGGCTCCGGAACGTTGTGCGTGGTCGTGTAGAGCACCCGCATCGCCTCGGCCGCGTCGTCCTCGCTGATCGTGAGAATCCGGGCGGCACCGGCGCAGATGACCGGGATGGCGCTCTCGTCCGGTACCCGGCAGGCGACCCCGTCCACGAACGTGTCCGCGGCCGGGGTGCTGACGGCCCGCCCGGCTGCCACCGACAAGGCGACCGCAGGCGCCCGCTCAGCCACTACCCCGATCACCTCGGTGTGCAGGCCGAGCAGGTCGCGGACACCAATGATCCCGCAGATGCCGGAACCCAGGCCGACCGGCACGTACACGGCGTCCAGCTGGCCGGCGGCGGCGAACAGTTCGGCGGCGTAGGTGGCCACGCCCAGCACCAGATCCGGGTGGTAGGAGGGGACGATCTCCAGCTGTCGCTCGGCGCCGAGCACACTGGCATGCTCGCGGGCGGCCTGGAAGTCGTGGCCGTGCACGACCAGCTCGGCGCCAAAGCCGCGCATGGACGCGTTCTTGTCCGGGCTGTTGCCCTCGGGCACGACAATGGTGACCGCAATGCCGGCGGCCTGGCCGGCGAAGGCCAGGCTCTGGCCATGGTTGCCGCGGGTGGCGGAGACAATCCCGGTCACCGCGGGCTCCCTGGCACGCAGCCGCTCGGCGTAGACCAGGCCGCCGCGGACCTTGAACGCACCGGCCGGGGTGTGGTTCTCGTGCTTGACCCAGGTCTCGGCACCCACCCGCTCAGCCAGCAGCGGCCAGACATACTGCGGGGTCGGCGGCACCCACCGGCCCACGATCTGGGCCGCCCAGCCAAGCTCATCGGCGCTGAATTGCATCTGCCCAGCCTGCCATGCCCGGTCCGGTGGCTAGGGCAGCGGCATTCCACGCCCCGGGCTGGCCGCTGGCTAGGCTGGCAAGCGTGATCAACGGTATTCATGCGATCGTTTTCTCCCGCCAGGCCGAGCAGCTGCGCGAGTTCTTCGCCGATGTGCTCGATCTGGAGTCGGTGGACGCGGGCGGTGGCTGGCCCATCTTCGCCCTGCCGCCCGCCGAGCTCGCCGTTCACCCTGGCGGGGACACCCACCATGAGCTGTACCTGATGTGCGACGACATCCACGCCACCCTGGCCAGCCTGCAGGCCAAGGGGGTGGCCGTGACCGAGGACGTCACCGAACAGAGCTGGGGGCTGCTGGCCGCGATCGGCCTGCCCGATGGCAGCAGCCTGCACGTCTACCAGCCCCGCCATCCCTCACCCACCCGGCGCTGACCAGCGCTGCCGCGGGCTGGCCGCGAAAACCGGGCCCGTCGCTGGACAGCAGCCTCCGGCAGGCCGGGCAGACCGCGGCCGCGATCCGGATGTGGCGGGCTATCCCCAGGTGGCCGCGGAACTCCTCGGACCTGCTACGGTCGCCAGTGGCGAGATGCACTCGCTTCCGGCCGCGCGGCCGCGGCCTTTCCCGGGCAGGGCCGCCGCCGTACCCATCCGAGCGCAGCCTGGGGGGCCCGTGATCACCAGTGTCGTCGTCAGCTATCAGGTACGGCCGGAGGCCGTCGCCGAGCACGTGCGGCTGATCGAGGCGATCTTCGCGCAGCTGCATGCGGAGCAGCCGGGCAACGTGGAGTACAAGGTGGTGCGGCTGGCGGACGGGGTGTCGTTTGTCCACGTCTCGTCGGCCGACACCCCGGACGGGTCCAACCCGCTGCCAGGCCTGTCGGCGTTCCAGGAGTTCGGCCGGGATTCGGCTGCCCGGGCCGCCACTCCCCCGATACCGACCGCCGCCGACATCGTCGGCTCCTACGTCCCGCCGGGCGGGCTGACCAGCCTGCCTCCGCCGGCCCCGGCCGGCGCAGCCGGCTAACTCCGCTGCCCTCGGCCAGGCCGGGGACGGGCCAGCCCGGCGTGGCCGCCCCGGCGGGGGGCGGCCACGCTCGTCAGGCCGCGATGGGGGTGGCCGGCTCCGAGCTGGCCGGGACTGGTGCCAGCGCCAGCGCCAGCACCTCGCGCACGTCGCTCACCGGGTGCACGTCCAGCTTGGCCAGCACCTCCGCGGGCACGTCGTCCAGATCGGGCTCGTTCCGCTGCGGGATCAGCACGGTGCTGATTCCCGCCCGGTGCGCGGCGAGCAGCTTCTGCTTCAGCCCGCCGATCGGCAGCACCCGCCCGGTCAGCGACACCTCGCCGGTCATCGCCACCTCCGGGCGCACCGGCCGGCCGGACAGCAGCGACGCCAGCGCGGTCGTCATGGTGACGCCCGCGCTCGGGCCGTCCTTGGGCACCGCCCCGGCCGGCACGTGCACGTGCACGCCGCGCTCCTTGAGCCCCATCACCGGCAGGCCCAGATCTTTCCCGTGGGAGCGCAGGTAGGAGAGCGCGATCTGGGCCGACTCCTTCATGACATCGCCGAGCTGGCCGGTCAGGGTCACCCCGGCCGCCCCGGTCTCCGGATCGGCCAGTGACGCCTCGATGTACAGCACGTCGCCGCCCGCGCCGGTGACCGCAAGCCCGGTCGCTACCCCGGGCACGGCGGTCCGCCGGGTGTCGGCGGCCAGGCTGGTCTCCGGCGTGAACCGCGGCCGCCCCAGATAGCTGGTCAGGCTGGCGGCGGTCACCTCCACCGGCAGGGTGGCTGAGCCCAGCGCCACCTGGGCTGCGACCTTGCGCAGCACCCGTGCGATCGACCGCTCCAGCGACCTGACCCCGGCTTCCCGGGTGTACTCCGAGGCGATCATCCGCAGTGCGTCCTCCGCCACCGTGACCTCGGCCGGCTCCAGGCCGGACTTGGACAGCTGCCGCGGCAGCAGGTGGTCCTGGGCGATGAGCACCTTCTCGTCCTCGGTGTACCCGTCGAGCTGGACCAGCTCCATCCGGTCCAGCAGCGGGCCTGGGATGCCCTCCAGCATGTTCGCGGTGGCCAGGAACACCACGTCGGACAGGTCCAGATCCACTTCCAGGTAGTGGTCGCGGAACGTGTGGTTCTGCGCCGGGTCGAGCACCTCAAGCAGGGCCGCCGCCGGGTCGCCGCGGTAATCGGTGCCGATCTTGTCCACCTCGTCCAGCAGCACGACCGGGTTCATCGTGCCCGCCTCGCGGATCGCCCGGACGATGCGCCCGGGCATCGCGCCCACGTAGGTGCGCCGGTGGCCACGGATCTCGGCCTCGTCCCGGATGCCGCCAAGTGCGACCCGGACGAACGTGCGGCCCATGGCCCGGGCCACCGATTCGCCCAGCGAGGTCTTGCCGACGCCGGGCGGCCCCACCAGGGCCAGTACCGCGCCGCTTCGGCGCCCGCCGATGACCCCGAGGCCACGGTCTTCCCGCCGCTTGCGCACCGCCAGGTACTCGACGATCCGCTCCTTCACGTCGTCCAGGCCGGTGTGGTCCTCATCCAGGATTCGCCGTGCCCCGGCGATGTCGTAGGCGTCCTCGGTCCGCTCGTTCCAGGGGACCTCCAGGATGGTGTCCAGCCAGGTCCGGATCCACCCGGTCTCCGGGGAGGCGTCCGGGGTTCGTTCCAGCCGCCCGACCTCCTTCAGCGCCGCCTCGCGCACGTTGTCCGGCAGGTCGGCAGCCTCCACCCGGGCCCGGTAGTCGTCCTGCTCACCGTCGCCGTCGCCGGTCAGCTCACCGAGCTCCTTCCGGACCGCCGCCAGCTGCTGGCGCAGCAGGAACTCCTTCTGCTGCTTCTCCATGCCCTCGGTGACGTCCTTGCGGATGGTCTCGGCGATGTCCAGTTCGGCAAGGTGGTCGCGGGTCCAGCCGATGACCAGTTCCAGCCGCTTGACCAGATCGGCGGTCTCCAGCAGGGTGAGCTTCTGCTCTGCGGTCAGGTAGCTGCCGTAGCCGGCCTGGTCCGCCATCACCGCCGGATCGTCGATCTGCTGGATCATGTCGATGATCTGCCAGGCGCCGCGCTGGCCGAGCACCCCGATGACCAGCGACTTGAACTCCCTGGCCAGTTCCTCGGCCCGGGCACCGCCGCCGGTCTGCTCGATCACGGTGCCTTCCACCCACAGCGCCGCCCCCGGGCCGGTGGTGCCGGAGCCGATCCTGACCCGGGCGACACCCCGGACCACGGCGCCAGGGCCGCCACCGGGCAGCCGGCCGATCTGGTCGACGACGGCCAGCGTGCCCACCGCCGCCAGCCCACGCTCACCGAGCCGCGGCACCAGCAGCACCTGGGCCTGGTCCTCGGACCGGATCCCGGGGCCACGCCCCTGGCTGCGATTACGTGCCGCCTCGATGGCGCCACGGATTTCGGTGTCCGACAGCTCGATCGGGACCACCATGCCGGGCAGCACGACCTCGTCGTCGAGGGGCAGGACCGGCAGAGTGAGCACCTCGCCCATGAGCTCCTCCAAATGTTGAGTCAACCACACTCAAGAAACAAGAGCCGCCAGATATTTCCCGGCCGTGTTCGTCCTCAGCGAAGTGCCCGCGGCCCGCGGCGAGAGGACACCGGCGGGCGTGTCTGCCTGGTTGTTCCGCCTCGATCCTGCTGACAGCGGCAGCTGGCTGGTGGCCGGTTCAACCGCGGATGGGAACGTGCTGGAGAAGCCAGACCGGAGCATCAGCCACGGGCAGGCTGCGCGCGACTGCGGCCGATTTGCCGGCCGCGATCACTCGTCCTGGCGCCGGGAAACGGCCCGGGCATCACCCGCCGGGAGAGACGGGACGAACTGCCACCGCCAGCGGGTCATGGTGTGTGCCGATGACTGGCGGCCGCGGCATCAGTCACGGATCGCCTGGCCGGTGCCAGGATCGAAGAAATGCAGCTCACGGGTGTCCACCTGGATGCGGGCGGGCTGGCCCTCGGCCAGCGTGCTCTGCCCATCCATCCGGGCGACCAGCGTCGCCAGCGAAGTGACGTCCTGCGCCGCATCGCTGTGATGTGCCACCGAGCCGATCCCGCAGTGGATGTACACCTCGGCGCCGAGTTCCTCGCGCAGCCGCACCGGCAGTTCGATGACCGAGGCCGCATCGGCCTTCCGCAGCAGGCCCGCATCCAGCAGGTGCTCCGGCCGGACACCGACCACGAGGTCCCGGCCGAGGTACCGGTCAAGCGCCGGGCGATCGGCGATGACCTGTGCGGGGACCGCCAGCGCGTGCCCCCCGAAGACCACCCGCGGGCCGTTCGAGCCGTCCTGGCCGGGTTCCAGCCTGGCGTCGATCAGGTTCATCGGCGGCGACCCGATGAATCCGGCCACGAACAGGTTGACCGGCCGCCGGTACAGCTCCTGCGGGGGCGCGACCTGCTGCAGCACGCCGTGCTGGAGAACCGCCACCCGGCTGCCCAGCGTCATCGCCTCGGTCTGATCGTGGGTGACGTAGATCGTGGTGGTGCCAAGCGAGCGCTGCAACTGCGCGATCTCTGCCCGCATCTGCACCCGCAGCTTGGCGTCAAGGTTGGACAGCGGCTCATCCATCAGGAAAGCCCGCGGCTGGCGGACGATCGCCCGGCCCATCGCCACCCGCTGCCGCTGCCCGCCCGACAGCTGCCGCGGCTTGCGCTGCAGGTACGGCTCGAGCTCGAGAATCCGTGCGGCCTCGCCGACCCGCTTCCTGACCTCCGCCTTGGGCACCTTGCGGTACTTCAGGCTGAATGCCATGTTCTGGTACACGGACAGGTGCGGGTACAGGGCGTAGCTCTGGAAGACCAGCGCGACGTCACGGTGGCGTGGCTCCACGTCGTTGACCGGGCTGCCGTCGATCAAAATGGTGCCGGAACTCACCTCCTCCAGCCCGGCAACCATCCGCAGCACCGTGGTCTTGCCGCAGCCCGACGGGCCGACCAGCACCAGCAACTCGCCGTCGGCCACATCCAGGTCCAGCGCGGTGACCGCGGACGTCCCATCGGGAAACTGCTTCGAGACCGCGTCGAGCACGATCCGGGACATGTCCTTTGCTCCTAACCGCCGAACTCAGCCATCGCAAGACCGCGTACCCCCGGGCGGGCCCGCAGCAGATGGCCGGCCAGTGGCTCAGCCGCCCGCCGCTCGCTGTCCAGCCCCTCCCAGGAGGTGGTGAGAAACAGCTCATCGAGGGCAGGCCCGCCGAAGGCCGGGCAGGTGGGCCGGCTCGCCGGCACCGGGTAGATGCCGAGCAGCTCGCCGTCCGCCGAGTACCGCCGCACGCAGCCGCCATCCCACATGGCGATCCACAAGCACCCCTCAGCATCGACCACGAGGCCGTCCGCAGTGCCGTCGCCCGGTGCGAACCGGATCAGGTCGTGTTCGCTGCCCAGCGTGCCCGTCGGCAGGTCGAAGCCGAACGCCCGCACCCGCGACTGCTGCTCACCAGAGTCGGTGTAGTAGAAGACGGTCGCCGCCCGGTTCCAGCCCAGGCCATTCGATTCGGTCACGCCGGGCAGGGCCTCGGTTACCGAGCCGTCCGGGTCGAACCGGTAGAGCGACCCCGCCCCCGCCTGTCCGTCCGTCGCCGCGGTCCCGGCCCAGAACCGCCCGGCCGGATCGCACGCGCCGTCGTTGAACCGCACATTCGCTGGCATGCCTGCTGGCCGTACCGCGGGGCCACACGCGCCGTCCGGACCGATCCGCCGGAACCCGTCCGCCGCCGCCAGCACATAGCCGCCGCCCGTGCGCGGCGCGGCGGCGCCGACCGGTACCCCGGCGCTGACGATGACCTCGTCGGCGCCGCCGGGGACCAGCCGGTGGAGCTGGCCGGCGTTGATGTCGACCCAGATCAGGCAGCCTGAGCTGGCGTCCCAGACCGGCCGCTCGCCGAGCTCAGCCGGGGGTGCGGCGGTGACCTCCCAGTGCAGGGCCGGGCTGGTCATTTGCCCATGCCAAGGGTCAGGCCCCTGATCAGATAGCGCTGGAAGATCAGGTAGACGACGATCGCCGGGACGGCGCTGACCAGCGATCCGGCCATCAGCGGCGGGATGCCGGTGGTGCGGCCGGAGGACAGCACGGCCAGCCCCACCGTAATCGTCCGCTCGTTGGTCGGCAGGAACAGGTAGCCGACGAGCAGGTCGTCCCAGATCTGGATGAACTGCAGCACGGTCACGGTCGCGATCGCCGGCAGCGAAAGCGGCAGCGCGATCTGCAGGAAGGTCCGCTCGTAGCTGAGGCCGTCCATCACCGCCGCCTCGATGAGCTCATCGGAGATGCCGCGGTAATAGGTTGCCATCAGGAAGGTGGCAAACGGCGCGCCCAGCGCCGCATAGACCAGGACCGCGCCACCGTAGTTGCTCACCAGATGGAATCGCGAGAGATTCACGTACTCGGGGATGATGATCGACTGCAGTGGCACCATCAGCGCGGCCACGATCAGCAGGAAGATGATCCCACTGCTGCGGTACCGCAGCTTGGCGAATGCGAAGCCGGCGGTGGTGGAGACGAGCAGGATGAGCAGGATGGCGGCGGCGCAGACGATGGTGGAGCTGGCCAGCTCCTGCACCACCGGCAGCTGGTGGAACAGCTGGGTCCAGCCCGCGAAGGAGTGCCCGGCCTGCTGATCGAACTGGCTCTGGTTGCGGAACGAGTTCTCGCCCATGTACCAGAACGGGTAGAGCATCACGATCACGACCACACACATGACCGCGAAGATGGCAATGACGGTCACCCGGCGGCGGAGCCGGGCCGACCGCCACTGGCGGGCCGGCGCGGCAGGGGCGCCGGGCGCCGCGTCCGCCGGCGGCGACGTGGGGACGGATGCGGATTTCGCCGTCATGGCTACCAGCCGCCGCCGTCCTCAGACCGGATCAGCCGCAGCTGGCCGATGCCAACGATGATCATGATGACGAACAGGATGACCCCGTACAGGGCACCGGTGCCGAACTGGCCCTGGGCGAAGCCCGCCTGGTAAACGAAGAACTCCAGCGTGGTCGTCCCGAGCCCGGGCCCGCCACCGGTCATCACGAAGATGAGGCTGAACAGGGCGGAGAAGGCGCTGATGACGGTGATGACGAAAGCGAACTGGATGAACCTGGTCAGCAGCGGCAGGGTCACCCGCCAGAAGATCTGCCACCGGTTCAGGCCATCGACCCGGGCCGCCTCGATCAGGCTGGGGTCGAGCGTCGCCATCCCGGTCAGGAATATGATCGTGTTCGTGCCGATCATGGACCAGATGAACGTGATAGCCAGCGCTGCCAGCGCGCTGTACTCCGAGGCCAGCATGTCCGTGTGCACCGAGCCGAGGCCGATATCGGCCAGCAGGTGGTTCAGGATGCCGTTGACGGCGAAGAACTGCAGCGCCACCATGCCGATGACAACCCAGGAGATCGCGGTCGGCAGGAAGTAGGCGGACCGGAAGAACCGCCAGCCCGAGACGTGCTCGTTCAGCAGGGCTGCGATGATCAGCGGGATCCCGATGGCGAATGGCACGGCCAGCAGCAGCAGGGCGTTGTTCTCCAGTACCCGGTGCACGATCGGGTCCTTCAGCGCAGCGGTATAGGCGCTCGGCCCGATCCACACCGGCGCCGAGTAGCCGTTCCAGCTCGTCATCGAATAGCGGATCGCCTGCCCGATCGGGACCCACAGCAGCCCCCCGACCAGCAGGATCGCCGGGATGGACAGCAGCAGGCCGGCCCGCCGACGGCGGCGGGCCAGCCGGCCACGGCGCGGGCGGCGGGCCAGCCGGTCCGCGGTGAGACTCACGGGCTGACTCCTGGAGGACTCACGCGCTGCTTCCTGGGGAGAGCGGGCGGGACGCGCCGCTGGCGTGCCGGCGCGTCCCGCTCTCGGATAACCGGATTGCCGGGGTTTACGGGAACGTGTTGCCACGCTGGGTGGCGGGCAATTGCTGCTGCGTGGTCTGCATGGCCTGCAGCGTCTTGGTGATCGACTCGCTGCCGTTGAGGACGGCGGGCAGGTACTTCGATCCGATGTTGACCACGTTGCCCTGGACCACGTTGTCCAGCATCGGGTAGGGCGTCATGCCGCCCTGGCTGACGAAATTCAGCATCTGCTGGTTCACCGGATTGGTGGTCGAGGTGCCGTTGATCGCCGGTATCAGGCCGGCCGCGTTGATGATGGCCGCGGCCTGCTTGGTGGTCATGAAGGTCAGGAACTCTGCTGCCTGCGCCTTGTGCGGCGAATAGCTCATCATTGACAGGCCATCCCCGGCGAAATCGACGACGCCCTTGATCGGCGTGTTGGAGAACGGTGGCGCGAACGCCGCGACGTTGCTGCCGAGCGCGTTGGTGAACTTCTGGGTGTCCCAGGTGCCGTCCACCATCATGGCGGCCTTGCCGGACTCGAACTGGCCCAGGTTGTTGGTGTTGGTGACGACATCGGAGTTGGTGCAGCCCGAGCTGTGCAGCTGGTTCCACTTCGTGAGCTGAGCGCTGATAGCCGGTGCGGTCCACGGCGTCGCGCCGCTGTAGAGGCCCAGCCACTGCGGCACCGTATAGGAGCCGATCATCATGTAGCTCATGTCGTACCAGGGGTAGAACGTGGCCCCGAGCGGCTGGCCGCCGTTGCCGTAGACCAGCGGCGTGTACCCGGCCTTCCTCAGCTTGGTGCAGGCGGCGTAGAGCTGCGACCAGTCCGTCGGCACCGAGGTCACACCGGCCTTGGCGAAGTCAGCCTTGTTGTAGAAACCGATGTAGAACTGGTTCTCCAGCGGGATCACATACGGCCCGTTGGCGGGGTTGAAACCGTCCGACGTCCATTTCAGCGCGTTCGGGTCGATCTGCGCCAGCGCGGACGCCGGGACCAGGCCCTTGAGGTTCTGCAGGAAGCCCTTGTACTGGAGGGTGAACAGGCCGGTCCACATCACCGCCAGATCCGGGCCGGTGCGCGAGATGGCCCTGGACTGCAGCAGCGCGAAATAGCTGGGGGCCGGCTGGCTGACCACGTTCACTGTGATGTTGGGGTGCAGCTGGTGAAATGCCTTGGCCAGGTTGACCAGGGCGGTCGCATTCTGCTCGGTGCCGTAGTTATGCCAGATCGTCAGCGTCACCGGCGCGCTGCCGCCGCTGCTGGTGCTGCCGCCGGAACTGCACCCGGCGGCCAGCAGCACGGCGGCCACTGCCGCCGCGGCCGCGAATCTCCATCGCCTCACGGCTTTCTCCTTTCTCATATGGGCTGCGGTCACGACCGGCCCACAACTGGTTCCACAAATGTCCGTGCTGCAGGCGAGTCCGCCCGCAAGAAATCCAGGTCGCACCCGTCCGGGGCCTGCATGACGTGCCGGGCGTACAGGGCCGGCCAGCCGCGCAGGTGCACCAGTGGCGGCGCCGTCCAGGCGGCCCGGCGCTGGGCCAGCTCGTCCGCGCTGACCTCCAGCTCGACCGTCCCGGCCGGTACGTCCAGCGAGATGACGTCGCCGTCGCGGACCAGGCCGAGCGGGCCGCCAACGGCGGCCTCCGGGGCGGTGTGCAGCACCACCGTCCCGAAGCTGGTGCCGCTCATCCGCGCGTCGCTGATGCGCACCATGTCGGTCACCCCGGCCCGGACCAGCCGGGCCGGAATCGGGATCATGCCCCACTCGGGCATGCCAGGCACACCGACCGGGCCGCAGCCGGCCAGCACGAGGACTGTCTGTGGTGAGATGGGCAGCGACGGGTCATCGACCCGGGCCAGCATGTCGTGATAGCCGCGGAAGACGACAGCCGGGCCGCGGTGGCGCAGCAGCCCCGGTGTCGCGGCCGAGGTCTTGATGACCGCCCCGTCCGGTGCCAGCGAACCCCGGACGACGCCGAACGCACCACCGGTCCGCAGCGGATCGCTGGCCGGGCGGATGGCGCCAGAGGCCGGGGCGGCACCGGCGATCACCTCGCCAAGGCTGCGGCCGGTGATGGTGAGCGCCGTCGTCCGCAGCTGGCCGGCCAGCTCACGCAGCAGAGTCGGGACACCGCCGGCCTTGTCGAAGTCCGGCATCAGGCCCGACCCGGACGGCTCGACGTCAGCCAGAACCGGGACCGTCTTGCCGAGCCGGCCGACGTCCTCCAGCGGGAACGCCAGCCCGGCCCGGCCCGACATCGCCGCTAGGTGGATGATGGCGTTGGTGGAGCCGCCGATGGCGTGCAGCGCGACGATCGCATTGGCGAAGGAGTCACGGCTCAGGATCGAGTGCGGACACCGGCTGGCCAGTACCGCGCCGACGGCCAGCCGGCCAGCCTCCCGCGCGGCGGTACGGCCGCGTGGGTCGCCGGCCGGGATTGAGGCCGAGCCCGGCACCATCAGCCCGAGCACCTCGGACAGGATGGCCATGGTCGAGGCGGTGCCCATGGTGTTGCAGGCACCACGGCCGCAGCTCAGGCTCCGCTCGAACGCGGCCCAGTCGGCGTCATCCAGCTGCCCGGCGCGGCGCTCGTCCCACATCCGCCACAGCGCCGTCCCGGTGCCGACCGGCCGCCCGCGGAACTTGGCGACTGGCCGGGAGCCGCCGGTGACCAGGACTGCCGGGACATTCGCGCTGATCGCGCCCATCAGCGCGCCCGGCACGGTCTTGTCGCAGTTGGCCAGCAGCACGATCCCGTCGAGCGGGTTCGCGCGCACCATCTCCTCGATTTCGATGGCGAGCAGGTTGCGGTAAAGCATCGCGCTCGGCTTCATCAGGTCCTCGCCGAGCGAGATGGTGCCGAATTCCGCGCCGACACCGCCCGCCTCCTCGATGCCCGCTTTCACCTCGCCAGCCAGCTCGCGGAGCGGCAGATTGCACGGGTTCAGTTCGCTGGCCGAGTTCGCGATGCCGATCACGGGCCGGTCCGCGGCCTTGCTGACGGCCAGGCCAGCGCTCGCCAGCGCGACCCGGTGCTCGACGGCGACCTCGTCGTCACCGGCTAGCCAAGCCTGGCTGCGCAGGCGGGGGCCAGTCACCGGGTCGGCTCCGGGATGCCAAGCCCAGGCGCGCCGGGGCCGGACTGGCACAGCGCCAGCCCGCTGCGGGCGATCCATTCCAGCGCGATCTGGGCGCGGCGCACCTTCTCACGCGCGATGGCAGTGGCGTCCGCGGCCAGGTGCAGTCCGCTGGGGTACAGCAGCCGGGAGTTACGCAGGCCGAACTTGACATACATCGGGGCTGCCACGGCGATCAGGTCCGCTGCCTCGTGGCCGCGGACGACACCGCCCATGGCATCCGGTGTCTCCACATACAGGTCGATGGG
>Ga0318554_10000142_pt1 | contig 21237 bp, 16 predicted proteins | sample GRESIP082b2f22_FD_203687 | JGI IMG/M metagenome (GOLD analysis project Ga0318554, IMG submission 203687) | Tropical soil microbial communities from Luquillo Experimental Forest, Puerto Rico - GRE.SIPMG.082b2f22 | ecosystem: Environmental > Terrestrial > Soil > Tropical forest > Bulk soil... | reverse complement strand
GTCCGGCGCGCGCGCTGGAGCGGATTCTGGCGCGCCGCGATCAGCAGATCCGATCCCCATGCGCTGACGACCAGCGGCCGCGCGCCGGACAGCGCGCCCATCAATCCGTAGTTCGGCACGTAATGGGCGTCCACGATCTCGGGACGGAAGGCCGCGAACGCCGCGCGCAGCGCCGGCACGGCGAGCGGATACCGCAGCGCGCCGGGCAGCGGCGGCGCGGGCAGCGGCGCGGCGCCGAGCGCCGCGGGCCCACGCTCGAGCGACCACAGCCGCACGTCGTGGCCGCGCGCGCGGAAGTGCTCCACCCAGCGGCGCGTGTGCACGACCGAGGCGTTCGCGAGCGTCGCGATCCTCACGCCGCGCTCCCGCGCGCGCGGCCGCGCCGGCGCCAGCGCTGCGCGGCCGCGAGCAGCCGGCCGAGCGGCGGCGCGGCGCTCGCGTCGAGCCAGCGCACCGGATAGCGGATCGCGGTCGCGCCGAGCGAGCGCTTGAAGCGCTCGAGCGGCTCGATCCCGCGGCTCGCGCCGAGATTGAGCCGCGCGCGTCCGCGCCCGGCGGCCCGCTCCGCCGCCCACCACATCAGCCCCGGATACGCCTCGGCGGCGCGCGCGCCGGGATGCGCACCGCTCCACCACAGGAACGTCTCGCGCGGCGAGTCGAGCGCGAGCGTCGCGCACAGGAGCCCGCCCGCATCGCGGGCGATGAGAAGCTGCGCGACGCCCTGATCGAGCAGGCGCCGCGAGAGCTCGAGCGGCAGGGGGCGGTGCGCGCTCCACGCGCGCGCCTGGCGGACGTGGAGCGCGTACGCCTCCTCGAGCGCGTCCGCGCGCTCCTCGTACGTCACGCCGTGCGCGCGCGTGCGTGCCACGTCCTGGCGGGTCTTGCGGTCCATGCGGCGGCGCGCGTCCTCCGCGCCGCGCGAGAGATCGACCACCGCCGCCTCCATCCAGCGCGTCTCGCCCGCGCAGCGAGCGAGCGCGTCCGACTCGACCGGCGCGGAGACCGGACGGTAGCACGCCCATTCGCCGCCGCACGCGCGGCGCGCGCGCTGAAGCTCGGCGAGTCCCGCCGCGGCGGCCCGATCGACCGTCGGCTTGATCGCGGCGTCGGCGAGCGGCGCGGCGGGCAGGAGGTGCGGGAGCGCGCGGATCCAGGTGAACGCGGACCTCCGCTCGATCGCGACCGGCATTCCGCCCGCGAGCGCACCCCCGTCCTCGATCGCGAGCAGTCCGGTCTCGAGTCCGGGCTCCGCGATCTCGAGAGCGCGCCACAGCTCCGGCCGGTGGGCGGGCGTCGCGTCGGGATCGCGCGCGAGCAGCGCGCTCCACTCCGCGGGCGCGCGATCCAGGAGCCGGGCGCGCAGCGTGTCCTCGCGCCTCAGCGCAGCAGGATCACGCGGAGGGTGGCCGCGCTTCCGCCCGCTTCCACGTGCACGAAGTAGAGCCCGGGCTGGACGAGGTCGCCGCGGTCGTCGCGCCCGTTCCAGATCACGCCGCCGTTCGCGGCGCCGAACAGGTGGCGCACCAGGCGACCGTCCACCGTGTACACCTTGCCGTCGTAGTGCTGGCCGTTCCCGGTGATGCGGAGCCCGGCGCCCAGCACGTTCGCAATCGGGGTGGGATTCGGATAGATGCGGACGCTCAATTTCGGAATCGGGGGCGGCGGCGGCGGAACGTACGCGGGATCGAAGCGATTGAGTCCGCTCGCGGTCGCGATCCACACCACCCCGGTCGCGCGGTCGATGCGCACCGTGCGCACCTCGTCGTCGGCGAGCGGCGAGTTCGCGGTGGTGAAGTCCTCCGTCGCCCCGCCCGGGTGGTACACGCGCACGCCGTTCGCCGTGCCGAGCCACACGGTGCCGTCGCGCGCGACGTCCATGGGGTGCACGGCGTCGCGCGGCGCGGGGCCGGCCGGGATGGCGTAGCCGATGCCGCTGTTCGTGGCGCCGTACGCGGGGTAAAGGCGCAGATCGCTGGTGTTGAACACCCAGATCGAATCGCCGTGCGGGATCACCGAGAACACGTCGAGGCGCGCGGCATCCCCGATCGTGTTGAACGTGAGCTTCAGCTGCAGCGAGTCGTTCGGCACCTGAAAGTACTGCACGCCGTGGCCGCCGTAGCCGACCCACATGTTGTTGTGCAGCGCGTCGTATTCGAGCGATCGCACCTGGTTGTTCGCCATGTCCTGTGCGCTGTCGCCCATGCCGGGGTGATAGTTCGCGAGCAGGATCCCGCTCTTGCTGTAGTAGTCGATGCCGATCGGATCGTGCTGCTGATCGCAGCCGAGGCACGGCGTGTCCCCGCCGAACCAGCGCCCGCCGTCCGAGTCCGCCGCCGCGGACCACAGCCACGTGTGGCGGTCGTCCGCGAGCAGGGGACTCACCCACAGGTGCTGCACGAGGTCAGTCGGGCCCGTGTCGTCCATCACGTCGACCGAGACGCCCCAGCAGCCGAGCCAGAAATATCCCTGCTGATCCACGAGCATGCCGGTCGAGAAGACCGGGTAGTAGAACGTCTCCGCGCAGTTCGTGGTGCAGCCGACCGGGGACCACAGCGTCCAGCTGCCGTTGTCGTAGCGGGACATGCCCTCGTCGAACGTCGCGACGTACACCTTGGAGCCATGGATCGCGATGTTCTGGTCGTTGTTTCCGACCGGTCCCGGCGGATCGCGGCCGATCCACGGAGTGGGATCCGGCTGCTGCTCGTACACGCCGGTGAAGTTCGCCGCGAAGACCTTCCCGAGCGGGTCCGCAGCGCTCGCGATGATGGTCTGCGGTGCGCTCGTGGAGATGAGCGCGGAATTGATCCGGTTCCAGATCGATCCGTTCCACTCGTAGAGCCCGGAGTCGCTCGAGGCGATCACGACGCCGAAGTCGTCCGAAACGTGGAAGACGTTGGAGAGGCCGGGCACGATGCTCCACGCGTCACCGGGCTGCGCGAGCCACAGGCGCTGGTTCGCAAGCGCCCAGATGCCGGTGCCGTCGGTGACGAGAGCGTTCACCGGCCCGGCGGGAAGCCCGGTCGTGACCGGCGTCCAGGCCGTGAGCCCCTGGGACTTCCGCCCGTAGTAGACGCCCGCGCCGGTCGAGACCCACAGCGAATCGCCCTGTACGACGATGCCGGTCATCTCGTCGCTCGCGAACGGCGAAGGATTGACGCCGTCCGGGAGCCGGCCGCTGATCTCCGTCCCGTTGTAGAGCGCGATCCCCTTCGCGGTGCCGATCCAGAGTGTGTCGCCCTGCGCGCGCAGCACGTTCACCGCGAGATCCGGAAGTCCGTCGAACGCGTTGAGCAGGCCCCACGTCCCGTCCGGATCGCGCCGGGAGACGCCGGCGTCGCTCGTCCCGATCCAGAGCCGGCCGTCGCGGTCGAACGCGAGCGAGGTGAGGTGGTTGCTCGCGAGTCCGCCGGGCTCGCGCGTGAACGACGAGAACGTGCCGCCGGACCGCTCGTACACCACGAGCCCGGCCTCCTGGGTCGCACACCAGACGGTGTCCGGGGCGGCGACGAGATCGTTGTACGTCAGCGGCCGCAGGAACGTGGACCACGCGCCCGCCGCATGGGCCCGGGTGGCGGCCGCGGCGAGCAGCAGCGCGGCGAGCCCGCCGGCGAGGCGCGCGCCGCGCGGAGTGCGCAGGTGTCGGGTCATGGTGCTACTCCACACGGCCGAGGAGGTCCAGGAGCCTGAGCTTCCAGACCATCCATGCCGCCTCCCAGATGATGCGGCGGTTCATTTTCGAAGTGCCCGCGCGCCGGTCCACGAACAGGATCGGGATCTCGCGCAGCGTGAACCCCTTCTTCCAGCACTTGAACGACATCTCGATCTGGAACGAGTAGCCGTCCGACTGCACGCGGTCGAGCCGCACGCCCTCGAGCGCGCGGCGGCGAAAGCACTTGTATCCGCCCGTCGCGTCGTTCAGCGGCAGGCCGGTCACCAGACGAGTGTAGCGGTTCGCGAGATAGGACAGGATCAGGCGGTTGAGCGGCCAGTTCACGACCGTCACGCCGTGCAGATAGCGCGAGCCCAGCACCACGTCCACGTCGCGCGCGTGCTTCACGAACTCGGGCAGCGAATCCGGATCGTGCGAGAAGTCGGCGTCCATCTCGAAGATGTACTCCGCGCCGTGATCGAGTGCGTATCGGAATCCCGCGAGATAGGCGGAGCCGAGGCCGAGCTTGCCGGGCCGCTCCATCAGGTGGATGCGCGGCTCGGCCGCCACGCGCTCCTTGACGAGCGCGGCCGTGCCATCGGGCGAGCCGTCGTCCACGACCAGCACCTCGAGGCCGAGCGGCAGCGCCATCAGCCGGTCGAGCAGCGTGCCGATGTTGTCGCGCTCGTTGTACGTCGGGATGATCACGAGCTTCTCCATCATCCCCCCGGCGGCGCGGCCGCCACCGGCGCGGCCGGCGCGCGGCGGGCACGCAGCAGGCCCGCCGCGATCAGGGCGAGCGCGGCGAGCAGGCTCGCGATCGAGAGCCAGAGGCCGCGCCGGATCGCGCGCGGGCGGTAGTGGAATTCCACGCGATGCCGCCCGGCCGGGACGCTGACCGCGCGCAGCAGGTAATCCGCCTTCAGGATCAGCGTCTCGTGCCCGTCGACCGTCGCGACCCAGTCCGGGAACCAGAGGTCCGCGACGCGGAGGAGCCCGGGGGCGGGCGCGTTCACGTCGATCGCGAGGTCGTTCAGGCGGTACGACACGATCGCGGCGCTCCCGCTCGAGGCCGGCCCGAGCGCGAGGTGCGGATCCGACTCGAGGAACGTGACGAATTCCGCATCGCTCGTGCCGTTCTTGACCGAGTCCAGGATCGCCTTCGCGGGCTGCACGACGCGATAATGATCAACGAGCGTGGCGCGCGGCAGCGCGAGATGACTCTCGTACACGAACCCGCCCTCCCCCTGGTGGACGAGCGTGAGCCACGCCGGGACCTGCGGGAGCGCCTGGTTCGTCACGAGGAACCGGATGTTCAGGAGCCGCATCCAGCCGAGATTGTCCATGAGCTGGGCGTCGTAGAATTCCTGGAACAGCCGCGGCTTCGCGGCGTGATAGCCGCCGAGCGAAGCGATCCCGAATCCGGCGTAGCGGTTGCTCTGGAACTGATCCGGATCGAGCGGCAGGACGCGGAACGTGCCGCGCGGGCCGGCGTGCTCGAGGTAATCCACGACGTCATCGCGCCCGAGGTCCAACCGGTGCGGAACCGCGGGCCCGATCACCGGCTTCATCACGGCACCGCTCACCGGCCACAGCTCGAACAGGATGAGGAGCGCGGCGATCCCGGTCGCGACCCGCGCGTCGAGCCGGCGCGTGAACGCGAGCCAGGCTGCGAGCGCGCCGCCGAGTCCGATCAGCGACACGCGGGCGAGATCGCCGATGAATCCTTCGTACGCGATCGAGGCCGCCTGGGCGGGATACCCGGGGTGCGCGGCCATCGCCATGCTCTGGTACGCGGCGCGGAAGCCCTCGCGCCCGAGCACACCGGCGAGCAGCGCCACGGCGAGCAGCGCGGCGGCGATCATCAGCAGGCGGTCCACCGGGCGCGCGCGCTCGCCTTTCTCCGCGCGCCCGTCCAGCACCGTGCTCCAGCCCCACGCCGTGCCGAGGCAGGCCGCGAGCTGGAACAGCAGCAGCACCATGACCGGAATCCGGAACTTGTTGAAGAGCGGCAGGTGCGCGTACAGGAATCCGTACACCGGCGAGTTGTGCCCGAACGCGATCAGCAGCGCGATCCCGGCGAGCGCGAGCGCGAACACCCGCGCCGCGCCGGTCGCGAGGAACGCCGGGAGCGCGAGCAGCACGGTGACCATGCCGACGTACGCGTTCGGGTAATCGGTGAACGGCATTCCGCCCCAGTACGTCTGGCCGCCGAACCCCGCCCAGCCCGGCACCACGATCGTGGGCAGCTCGATCGGCGCAAGCGACCACATGGTCGCGCGATCCATGCCGATCCCGCCGCCCTCGCCCGCGCCGCGCATGGACAGGTGCGAGTAATCTTGGAGCGGCAGGTTGTAGAGCCCGGCGATGCCGAACGCGAGTGCCGCCGCGGCGGCGAGCGCGAGCGCGCGCGGCACGGGCTGCGCGCGCGGCGCGGCGTCCGGTCCCCGCGGCGGCAGCGCGACGACCGCTGCGGCGTAGAGCGCGATCGCGAGCCAGGTGTAGAAGCACACCTGCACGTGGCCGCGCAGCATCTGGAACCCGCCCGCGATCGCGAGCATTCCAAGCCATTCGAGTTTCCCGCCGCGCAGCCAGCGCGTCGCGAGCCACAGCATGAACGGCAGGTAGGCCGAGTCCACGAGCTGGCTGCCGTGGCCGTGCGAGCCGACCGCGATCAGGTTCGGCGCGAAGATGAACGCGATCGCGCCGACGAGTGCGCCCTCGGCGCGCGCGCCCCACTCGCGCGCGAGCAGGAAGAACGCCCAGGCGCCGAACGCGTAGTAAAGGATGAGCCACGTCATCTCGGGGAGCGGGAGGACGCGCTGCAGGAGCGCGAGCGGCCAGTCGGGCGGATAGATCAGCGGGTTGTACGCGCCGCTCGCGAACGACGGCATGCCGAGGAACACGAACGGATTCCAGAGCGGATACACGTGGTCCTGCCACAGCGACTGCTCACCCATGCGCACGAATCCCGCCGGTGCCATGGCATCGGGCGACGTGAACGTCTGGCCGCCGACCAGCACCTCGTGGAAGAAGATCGCGACCAGGATCGCGAGGATCGCCGCCGCCCAGCCGGCGGAGATCGGACGGCGCGCGGGCGGCGCGGCCTTGGGCGACGTGCGTCGCGGCGTCTTACGGTCGGCCATGGAGCCCGGAGGTTTCGGAGGACCTGATCGTCACGAGACCGCGGCCAGCCGGGTTTCGATGGTCTCGACCATGCGCGCGGCGAGCGCGTCCCAGTCGTGCGGGCGCGCGAGCGCGCGGCACGCCAGAGGATCGCGCGGTCGATCGAGCGCGCCGCGCACGGCGGCCACGGTCTCTGCGGCGGTCGAGGCGAACTGGAGATGAGGAGGTGCGGCGGCGAGATCGAGGATCGGGGTGGACACCACGGGGATTCCGGACGCCAGGTACTGGTAGACCTTGTTGGGGTTGATACCCTGAACGAAGCGGTCGTTCGCCCGAAAAGGAATGAGCCCGACGTCGAGGCCCTGCATGCAGGCGGGCACCTGATCGTAGGGCCTGGCTCCCAGGATCGCGACGCCCTCCCGCGACCCGAACTCGCGCAGCGCCTGGGCCGTGGCCGGCGTGCCGGGCCCGATCAGCACGATCGTCCCGCCCCGGCGCGCCTGGCGCAGCGATTCGAGCGTCGCGAAATCCAGGAAATGGGACAGCAGGCCGAGGTAGCCGATCCGGGGACGCGGCAGCGCGGCGAGGTCCGCAGGAATCTCGCGGCGCGCCTCGAAGTGCGCGAATTCCACGCCGTTGCCGAGCGGCACGAGCGGCCGCGAGGTCTCCCCCGCGAGCTCGCGGCGGTAGTACTCCGAGACGACGAACAGGGTATCCACCTGATCGAGTGTCCTTCGCCAATAGGGCGCGGCCCACCGCGGGACGCCCGCGAACTGCAGCGGATGGTCGTTGAAATCATAGAATATCAACTTCGGTTGCAGGCGGGAAAGGGCGGCCGAGGCATAGATGTTGGAGGTCAGGACGACCGGGCGGGCGGAGGCCCCGAGCGCGGCCAGACGCCGGTTCAGCCAGGCGGCGGCGAAGCGCTCGATTCCGAGCCGTCCGGCGGCGGTCGCGGCGATCGCGTTGTAGAGCGGCTGCGTGGTCGCGGGCTTGAGGAACGGGACCGTGAACACCGTCACCCGCCCCTCGGTCAGCGGCTGCCAGGGATCGTCCGCGCCGAATGCCGGCGGCTGCGCGAACAGCACACGCCAGCGCTCCGGAAACCGGGACAGCAGGAATTGCTTGCGGGTGCGGAAGTATCCCCAGCGCACTTCCGAGAGGACGACGAGGTCCACTCAGCCCACGCGCGCGCCGCCGCCCGCGCCGGAGGCGGCCGGCTCGCGCTCGCGCTCCAGCTCGCGCTCCACCTCGACGAACGTGCGATGGCGCCCGGCGTGCAGCACCGGCTCCTCGCCGCGCTCGATGACGCGCGGATCGCCGGACAGGTAGCGGCGCGCCCAGGCATCGAGCGACAGCCAGCGCCACACCTGGAGCCCGATCTCGCGGCGTCCGGAGAGATACGCTTCGAGCTCCGCGCGCAGCGCGTCCCCGCGCATCCACTCGCGCAGCGGTCCGTCCGCGAGCAGGCGCCGGCGCGTCTCGCCGGCGTAGCGGCCGCGCAGCCAGACGTCGGCCGGCGTCTCGAATCCCATCTTGTCCTGCCGCGCGCGCACCGACTCGGGCAGCCGGCCGCCGAGCGCGCGCCGGAGGATCGCCTTGCTCGTCGTCCCCTCGAGGCGCTGATCGTCCGGCAGCGAGAGCGCGAACTCCACGAGGCGGTAATCGAGGAACGGCAGGCGCGTCTCGATCGAGAACGCCATGCTGTTGCGATCCTCATAGCGCAGGAGCGACGGCAGGAGCCGCTGCGTGAGGTCGAATGCCTGCTGATCGCGCAGCGCGCTTCCGAACGCGTGCGGCGCGCGCGGCGGCGCGTCGCCGGACCGGCGCCGCAGCTCGTCGGACAGCACGCGATCCTTGCCCTGGCCGAAGCGGCGCCTGAGCGGCGCCACGATCCGGCCGGGCAGCCACGGCTCGAGCACCAGCGCGAGCGTGTGCGCCGCGCCGAGCCGGTCCGCCACGGCGCCGAACAGGCGCGCGAACGCGCCGGCATCGCCCGCCGCGAGCAGGTCCCTCAGGCGGAGCGGCAGGTAGCGCCAGTAGCCGGCGAGCGTCTCGTCCCCGCCCTGGCCGTCGAGCAGCACCTTGAGTCCCGCGCCGTGCGCGAGCTCCATCACCTTCCACTGCGAGAACAAGCCCGGCCCCGCGGTCGGCTCGTCCTGCTGCGCCGCGAGACGGTCGAACACGCTCCAGAAATCGCCGCCGTCCGGGATCACGAGGTGCGACGTCGCCCGGCTCGCCTCGACGGTCGCGCGTACCCACGGGCGCTCGTCCCACGCCGGGCCCTCGTCGTACGCGCACGTGAAGGCGTGGAGCGGATGCGGCACGAGCTGCGCCGCGGTCGTCACCACGGCGCTCGAGTCGAGCCCGCCCGAGAGGCACGAGCCGACCGGAACGTCGGCGCGCAGCCGGATGCGCACCGCGTCGGTAAACAGGTGCTCGAACTCGCGCACCCAGTCCACCGGCCGGCCGTGCGCGCGGCGGGCGGGATCGAGCGCCCACCAGCGGCGCACCGCGAGCCCGCGCTCGGAGACGGTGAGGAAGTGGCCGCCGGGCAGCTGCCAGAGCGATTCGAAGAACGTGCCGGACTCGTGATCCACCCAGTCGAGCGCGAGCAGGTCGCGCACCGCCGCCGCGCGGACCGCGATGCGCTGCGGCTGGGTCAGCACGAGCGCCTTCGGCTCCGATGCGAACGCGAAGTGATGTCCGTCGTACTGGTAGTAGAACGGCTTCACGCCGAACCGGTCGCGCGCGCAGAACAGCTCGCGCCGCTCCGGATCCCAGATCGCGAACGCGAACATGCCGTTCAGCCGGTCGAGCGCAGCCGCGCCCCAGCGCCGGTACGCGGCGAGGATCACCTCGGTGTCGGATGCGCTCTGGAAGCGCTCGCCGAGTCCCTCGAGCTCGAGCCTGAGCTCGACGTAGTTGTAGACCTCGCCGTTGTACGTGATCCAGTAGCGGCCGGACGCATCGCTCATCGGCTGATGACCGGCCGGGCTGAGATCCACGATCGAGAGGCGGCGGTGCAGGAGCCCGACGCGGTAGTGCGCCGCGGCGTCGGACGACGCGCCGTGCCCGGGCGCGTAGGGCAGCGCGCGCCCGTAGACGTCATGCGGCGTGTCGGGACCACCGAGCGCGTGCGCGGCGCCGTCCGGATCGATGAGCGTCACCCCCTCGTCGTCCGGACCACGATGGCGGAGCAGCCGCGACATCTGGTGCAGCCGCCCGAGATCCACGCGTCCTTCGCGATCCAGCACTCCCGCGATCCCGCACATGCGCCGGCTTCCTCCGGGTCCGATTCGTTCAGGGCGAAGGCGGCGTCGCGACCGCCCCCCGCTCCTGCCAAACGCCGAGCGCCGCGCACGCCGCGAGCAGCACGGCGAGCGCCGCGAGCTTGAGCGCGACGCCCCACGGCCCGGGCGCGATCCACGCCTGCCCGGCGAGCGCGAGCGTGACCGCGAGCGCGAACACGAGCGCGAGCCTCCCGCCGCGGTACGGCAGCGGATGCACGCGCTGCGACACGACGTACGTGCCGATCGCGAGCGCCGCGTTGCCGGTCAGCGTCGCGGCCGCCGCGCCCAGCGTCCCGAAGCGCGGCGTCAGCGCGAGATTCGCGGTCACCGCGGCGGCCGCGCCGGCGAGCGCGGTCCAGATCAGGAGGCCGGTGCGCAGCGACAGCTGCACGCCCAGGCACGCGACATAGTAAGCGCCGTACGCGACCGCCGCAAAGGTGAGCAGCAGCGCGGGGCGCGCCGCGTCGCGGTACGCGCCCGGCACGAGCAGGCGCAGCGCCTCGGGCGCGAACAGGCCGGCGGCGAGCGCGGCCAGCGACGCCAGCACGGTGTAGCGCGCGAGCACGAGCGCGTAGAGGCGCGGCGCCTCGGGCTCCCGCGCCCGCGCGTGCGCGAACGGGAAGAACGCGAGCGAGAACGCCTGCACGCCGAGCATCACGAGCGAGAAGAACTTGACCGCCACGGCGTACACGCCGACTTCCGCGAGCGTGCGGAAGTGCTGGAGCGTGAAGCGGTCGGCCGCCGAGATCACGCCGTACGCGATCGAGGCGGGAACCAGCGGCGCGCCGAAGCGCAGCATGCGGCGCAGCGCGCCGGGATCGAGGCGCGGGGTGAAGTTCAGGCGGATGAGCGCGAGCGCGAGCAGCGCGGCGAGCGCGTCGCCGCACAGTTTCCCGTACAGGATTCCCGCCACGCCGAGATGCCGCTCCGCGACGAAATACCACGACACGACGCCGGTCACGGCGGCCTGCGCCACGTTCAGCACGATGAACTTCCAGGGCTGGAACGTGACGCGCAGCACGTCGTTCCCGAACAGCACGACGAGCGAGCACGGCAGCGTCCACGCGCCGATCGCGACGTACTTCCGGTAGACGTCGGAGCCGAGGAAGTCGTGCGCGATCGCGCCCGCGGCGAGCGAGAACGCGAGCGAGGCGGCGAGCCCGAGGACCACGCGGAACACGAACGAGGTCGAGATCATGCGCCGCCGCGCCTCCCGGTCCGGCTCGCCGTAGAAGAAGCGCACGAGCGCGGCGTCGGTTCCAAACACCAGCACGAGCACGACGAACTGCGAGTACGCGAGCACGAGATCCGAGACGCCGTAGACGTCGGGCGTGAGCAGACGGGTCAGGATCGGCACCAGCAGGAACTGGACGCCGCGCCCCAACGCCTGGCCGAACCCGTAGATCAGCGCGTCCGAGCGCAGCCGGCGCAGCGTGTCACGCATGGGCGGGCGCCCCGCGCAGCGATTCGTAGAGCGCGATCAGGCGGCGCGCGATCACCGGCGCGGCGTGCTCGCGCTCCACGTACTCGCGACCCATCTCGCCGAGCTGGCGCCGCGCCGCGGCGTCGGCGAGCAGCGATTCGAGCCGCTCCCCGAGCGTCTCGATCGTGCAGCGCAGGACCGGACAGCGGTCGAGGCGCGGCTCGAAGTCCGGCCGGATGAAGCACAGCACCGGCTTTCCGAGCGCCATCGCCTCCACCGCGACCATCCCGTACCAGCCCATGAACACCTGATCCACCACGACGTCGGCCTGCTGCATGCGCTCGCGCAGCACGCGCCACGGCACGCGCTCGATCGTCTCGAAGCGCACGTCGGGAAAGCGCGGCCGCAGCCGCGCGAACGCGGCCTCGATGTGGCGGGTGCCCTTGATCAGGCGGTTCGTCGGCGCGTGCAGGACGAGCGCCGGGCGGTCGCCGGGCCGCGCGACCGGAACGCCCGCGAGGTCGACCGCGACCGGCAGATGCTGCGCGCGCGCCGCCGATTCGAGCAGATCCGGCGTCGAGACCAGCTCGGCGTCCGCAAAGCGCGCCGCGTCGGCGAGAATCCGCCTCTGGCGCTCGGGGATGCAGAACGGATCGCACTCCGTGCACGTGGCGCGCGCGTGGGCGGCGCGCATGTGCTCGCGGTTGCGCACGTCGCATCCGTGGTAGTGGAACACCACGCGCGCGCCGAGCGCGCGATAGAGCGGCAGGTCGGGATTGTGCGGCGGAATCAGCGTGCGGCCGAAGTGGAAGTGGTAGACGTCGTAGCGTCCCGCGTGACGCAGGAGCGTCTTCAGATAGCCGAGGTAGCGCGGAAGCGGCGGCCGGTCGTCGTAGCCGAGCGCCTCGTCCGGCGTGTACTGGGGGAAGCCCGGATTGTAGGCGAGCGAGTGCGCCTGCACGCCCGCGTCGCGCAGCGCCTGCGCGAGGATCGAAGCCTGTCCGGCGATCTCGGCCGGCGCGTGCAGCACCCTCATCGCGCCCTCCCGAGCGGATTCGGCCTGCCGCACCACGGACAGGTCCAGGTGCGCGGCGCCGGGCGCGGAACCTCGAGCACGGCGTGCTCGCCGCATGCGCGGCACACGTGCGTGACGCGCCGCTCGACCGGCGCGCGGCCGGGCGATGCGCGCCCGGTCTTCTCGAACGTCAGGACGTAGTTCGCCTCCGCCGCGAGATCGATGCCGGTCGTGCGATGCAGCCAGGCGACCGCGTCCGTGAACGGACCCTGGAACGGTTTCGTGCGCGGATCGTTCATCCACGAGAACCCGGCCGGCACGCGCGCGAGCGCCAGCGGCTGAAACCCGCGCGCGGCGAACCGTGCGAGCAGACCCGCGAGGTCGAAACGCTGCTGGTGCTCGAGCCGCTTCCTGAACTTGCCGAGCGCGTACTTCGCGAAGTATCCCGCGAAGCGGTAGAGCCGGTCGTCGAACGCGGCCGCGCGCGGCACCGAGAGGTAGAGCGTCCCGCCCGGGCGCGTCACACGCGCGAGCTCGTCGCAGCAGGCCTCGAGCGCGGTCACGTGCTCGAGCACGTAGTGGCAGATCGTGAGCGTGAACGCGCCGTCCCGGAGCGGCAGGCGCGCGAGATCCGCGCGGAACACGGAGGCGTCAGGGCGGGGCGGCGGGGGCCCGGGCGGGAACTTGATGTCGAACGCGGTGATCACGAGATCCGCCCGCTGAGCGTAGTCGAACGATCCCGGACCGCAGCCGGCGTCCAGCACGCGCGTGCCGGGCGCCGCCGACTCGATCAGCTCCTGCAGGAAGAGCGGCGGCTCGGAGGCGGCGCGGACCGGCTTCCTGGCCCACGCGTCGCTCACGGCGTGACCTCCGCCGGCGATTTTCCGAGCAGCGCGTCCCACAACCCGCGCGGGATCCCGCGCGCGCCCTCGAGCCGCCCGTTCAGGACGAACCACGCGAAGAGCGCGAGCTGCTGGAGCACGAAGCCTGGCAACCAGGTCACGCGCCCGAGGCCCTGCGCGTGGCGCGAGAACAGCAGCCAGTTCGCGCGCAGGCGCTGGTACGTCTTCCAGCGGCTGGACTCCGTGGTCGTGGAGGACACCTTGTGCCACAGCCGCGCGGTGGGAACGAACAGCAGCGCCACGCCGAGCCGGCGCGCACGCAGGCTCCAGTCCGCGTCCTCGGCGTAGATGAAGTAGCGCTCGTCCAGCGGGCCGACGCGCTCCCACACCTCGCGGCGGGCGAGAATGCAGCAGCCGGTGAGATAGCCGGTCGTCTCGACGCTCCGGTACTGCCCGTGATCCTCGTCCCTCAAGCCGCGGTGCCCGCTGAATCCGAGCGCCGGCACGCAGCGGCCGCCCGCGTACCAGATGCGCGAGGTCGGCGGAGCGTAATAGATGAGCGGCGCCGCCGCGGCCGGTCCCTCGTGCTGCTCGATCGCCTGCATCAGCTTCTCGCACAGCGCGGGATCGGCTTCCGTGTCGTTGTTGAGCAGCATGATCGCGTCCGCGCCGCCCGCGATCGCGTGGCGCAGACCCGCGTTGTTCCCGCCCGCGAAGCGCAGGTTTTCGGGCAGCGCGAGCACCTCCGCCGCGGGAAACTCCGTTGCAATCGCCTCCGCCGATCCGTCACCCGAGCCGTTGTCGACGACGAGGACGTGGAGCGTCCACCCCGCCGGCGCGCGGCACAGCCGCAGCGTGCCGAGCAGCGCACGCGTGTCGCGGAGGCCCTTCCAGTTCAGCACGATGAGCGTGAGGCGCTTCATCCCGCCCCGCTCGTGGCGGCGCGCCAGGTGGAACGCAGCATCGCGAGCCCGAGCGCGAACAAGACCAGCGCGGCGAGCGCGAGCGGCACGGCGGGAAGCCCCGCGTAGGCGGCGTAGCACCACCAGAAGTCGAGCCCGAACAGGAGCCGGCTCTGATTCGCGGCGTCGAGCCCGATGCGCGTGTCGGACCGGCCACTGCCTGCTGCATCGCTGTTCGCGAGCAGCCGCGGCGCGCGGCCGGCGAGGTGGAGCGCGACGTTGCGGCGCAGCATCGACCAGTGTCCGAGGATCGGGCTGAAGCGCGGATTGAAGTGGCTGCTCTCCATGAAATGCGGGTCGTCGAGCGGGAGCGTGTACGGGTAGTCGCCGGCCTCCCGCATCTCGGCGCCGAAATAGATCCCGACGCCGCCGAGCGTGACGGCGAAGCCGAGCACGCCGAGCACCCACGCCGCGATCCGCGCGTCACGCCGGGTGCGGCGATCGCCCGGATTGTTGAGCGCGAACGTCACCGGCAGGAACGCGAGCGGCAGCACCGGAACGAGGTAGCGCGGTCCGAACGAGCCGTCGCCCGCCCAGTGCTGGAAGCGCCCGTACAGGACGAGCGCGAGCCCGATCGCGAGCAGCGCGCCCGCCGCCGCGACCGCGCGTGCCGCCGCGAGCGGGCGGTCGGGCGGATCGGGGGCGCGACGCGTCATCGCGCGCACGCCCGAGAACACGAGCCACAGCGCGGGCGCGAACCACAGCACGCCCTTTCCGGACGAGAACACGAGGCCGTAGAGCCCGACCCAGAGCGGCGTGGTGAACGCGGCCGGGGACGCCTGGGCGCCGTAGCCGGTCTCGAGCGGCGTTCCGAAGCGCGCGAAATCGTAGAGACCGTGCAACGCGAGCGCGACGGCGATCCCGGCGAGCGGCCAGCGCCATGCCGCGCGCGGCGCGCCGAGCAGCGGGGCGAGACACGCGATCGCGAGCGGCAGCACGCTGAGCTTCGACGCCACCGCGAGCACGAGTCCGACGGCCGCGATGCGCTCCGCGTGCGGCTCGCCCGCGCGCGCCCGCGCGGACCAGCCGAGCGCGAGCAGCAGCCCGAGCGCCTCGAGCGGCTCCGCCATGAAGCTCTTCGCGTACACCCAGAACGGCGTCGTGAAGCCGAGCAGCAGCGCGCCGGCGAACGCCGCGCCCCCCGACGCGCCGAGGAAGCGGCTCGTCGCGAAGCACGCGGCGAGCACGAGCGCGCCGATCACGGCGTTGAAGAACGAGATCACCGCGCGCGTCGCGAGCTCGCGCCGCGCCGGCGGCAGCGCGTGCGTGCCGAGCTCGGCGAGCGCGGTGAGCGGGAGCGCGAGCACCGCCTGCCCCGCCGCGTTCTTGCTGTAGAAGCGCCCGTCCCGTCCGGCGAGCGTCGCGCCCTCCGGAACGTCGAGGTGGCCGTGCAGCATCGCGCGCGACACTTCGAGCATCGTGACCTCGTCGCTCCCCACGATGCGACCGCCCCCGCTCGCCGCGAACAGCAGCGCGGCCGCGAGCGCGAGGCGCCACGCCGCACCCGGCGCGCGGCGCGGCGCTGCCGGCGGCTCGCTCATCGCCATCCCCGCCCCGGCGCGAGCGCGTCGACCAGCTCGAGCGTCTGCGTCGCGAGCGCATCCCACGAATGCGCCTCGCGCACGCGCTGGACGCCCTCGCGCAGCCGCGGCGCGAAGCCGCGCTCGAAGTAGCGCGCGACCGCGTCCGCGAGCGCGGCCGGATCCCCGGGTGGCACGACGAGTCCGGTCTCGTCCGGTTTCACGGTCTCCGCGAGCCCGCCCACGTCGGTCGTGATCACCGGGACGCCGAGCGCGTACGCAACGTGCGTGACGCCGCTCTGGGTCGCGGATCGGTACGGCAGCACGACCACGTCCGCGGCGCGGAACAGCGCCTCCACCTCGTCATCCGGCACGTAGCGCGACAGCAGGCGCACGGAATCGCCCGCCGCCGCCGCCTGCGCGCGCAGCGGCGCTTCGTCCTCGTAGAACTCCCCGGCCACGACGAGCGTCGCGTCCGGCCGTCGTGCGCGCACCGCCGGCCAGGCGGCGAGCAGCGTGTCGAGCCCCTTGTAGCGGCGCACGTAGCCGAAGAACAGCACCACGTCGCCCGCGAGTCCGAGCGCGGCGCGCGCGCTCTCCTTCGTGTGGCGCCCGCGATCGAACTGGGCGTACAGCGGATGAAGCACGCGCCGGCGCGGCGCTCCGGGCTTCAGACGATCGAGATCGCGTTCCACGCTCTCCGACATCACCAGGTAGCCGTCCGAATTGCGCAGCATCCACCGCGTGAGCACGCCGTCGAACGGACGGTGCTCGTGCGGAATCAGATTGTCGCACACCAGAACGACGCGTGTGCCGCGCCGGCGCAGCGGGCCGACCGCGGATGCGAACGACGGCGCGAAGAACGGAATCCACCATTTGAGCACGATCGCGCCGGGCGCGAAGCGCTCGAGCGCGGCCGCGGTCCTCCTCCAGCTCGGCGGCGCGATCGAATCGAGCGTCGCCTCGATCGGAAAGTCGGGGCGCCGCATCGCGGGATCGAGCTGGCTCTCGCCGGGGAACAGGAAGCCGGGGTACTGGCGCGTGAACGTCCAGCCGCGCACCTCGGCCCGCGAGCGCAGCGCGTCGCCGAGCAGCCCGAGGTACTGCGCGAGCCCGCCGCGCCACGGAGCGAGCGGTCCCAGCAAACCGACGCGCAATCGCGCTCCCGCCTCAGCGTGCGCTCGAGGACCAGGCGTGCAGCCCGCGTCGCTCGAACTGGAAGGGCACGACCTGGCCGCCGTGCTTCTCGAGCGCGGCCGCGACGCGATGACGGCGGTCGAAGCGCGTGAGCAGCAGGAAGTAGCCGCCGCCGCCCGCACCGGGCATCTTGCCGCCGATCGCGCCCTCCCTGCGCGCGAGCAGGTAGAGCCGGTCCACGTGGCTGTTCGAGATGCCCTCGTCGAGCCGCTTCTTGTGCTCCCACGCCTGGTGCAGCAGCTCCCCGATCGCATCCACCTGGCCGAGCAGCAGCGCCTTCTTCATCTCGAGCGTCTCGGCCTTGAGCTGGTGCAGCGCCTGCACCACGGGGCGCCGTCCCGACCGGTACGACGCGGTCTGGCGGTCGATGATGTGCGCCGACTGGCGGGTCTGCCCCATGTAGCAGAGCAGCAGCCGGTATTCGAGCTCGTTCAGCACGTCGGGGCGGATGCGCAGCGGATTCACGACCGTCGAGTCGCGATGGAATTCGATGAAGTTGAACCCGCCGAACGCCGCGGCGTACTGGTCCTGACGGCCGCCCGAGAGTCCGAGGTCCACGCGCTCGATGCGGTACGCGAGCTCGGCGACGTCGTACGCCGAGAGCGGACGCTCGAGCCACTGCGCGATGACGCCGAGCAGCGCGACCACGAGCGTGGAAGACGAGCCGAGGCCGGAGCCCGGCGGCGCGTCGGTGTGCACCCAGAGATCGGCGCCGCGCCGGACACGCATCGCCTTCACGACCGCCTTGATGAGATCGAGGCTGCCGTCGAGCCGCACGCGGCGCGGGTGGTCGTAGCGCGCGACGACGTCGTAATCGAGGCTCGCGAGCGTGAGACGCGAATCGCGGCGCGGCCGCAGCGAAGCGTACGCGTACTGGTTGATGGTCGCGGAGAGCACCATCCCGCCGTGCTCCTCGGGATACGGCGAGACGTCGGTGCCGCCGCCGCAGAACGAGAGCCGGAGCGGCGCGCGGGCGCGGTAGAACGTGCGTGCCGTCATGCGCCGAGCCGCCGCTCGGCCCGCTCGAGCCCCTCGGGCGTGCCGATGTCGTGGAACGCGCCCTGGATCGCGCAGCCGAAGAGCCGCCGCTCGCGCGCGATGGCCGGCAGGAGATCGCGCTCGAGCGAGGATTCCCCGGCCGGCAGTCGATCCCACACCTCGCGCGCGAACGCGTAGAGCCCGCCGCTCACCCACGCCGGGCCGGTGTGATCCGGATCCTTCTCGACGAAGCGCGTCACCCATCCCTCCGCATCGCGCTCGACGCGGCCGCGCGCGCGCGCGTCCTCGACGTGGAACAGCGCCACCGCCGCCGCGGCGCCGGACTCCCAGCGCGCGCGCTCCAGCTCCCACGCGTCGAACGCCGCGAGCGTGTCGCCGTTCATGACCAGCGTGGGCCCGTCCACGAACCGCGCAGCGAGCTTCAGCGCGCCCCCGGTTCCGAGCGGACGATCCTCGATCGAGTACGTGATCCGGACGCCGAAGCTCGATCCGTCGCCGAGCGCCTCCCGGATCGCCTCCGCCCCGACCCCGAGGCACAGCACGACGTCGCGCACCGCGCCGTGCGCGAGCCAGTCGAGCGTGTGCGCGAGGAACGGCCGGCCGGCGAGCGGGGCGAGCCCCTTCGGGAGCTCGCCGAAGCGCGGACGCAGGCGCGTGCCGAGCCCGCCGGCGAGCACGAATGCCTTCACACGCCCCCGTCCATGTTCCAGCGCCGCTTGACCGGGTACTCCGCGCGCGCGCCGAGATTCGCGATCATCTCGCCGAGCAGGCCCATCAGGATGAACTGGATGCCCACGAGCCCGAGCGCCGCGCCGAACAGCATGAGCGGCCGCACATGCATCGGCTCGCCGCCCGCCCAGCGCACGATGAAGTAGACGCCGATGCCGATCCCGAGCACGAGGAAGCCGAGGCCCACGCGTCCGAACACGTGCAGGGGCTTGAGCGCGGAGGTGGAGATGAACGCCGCGCTCATCAGGTCCAGGAATCCGTTCACGAAGCGCGACGCGCCGAACTTGCTGCGCCCGAACCGGCGCGCGCGATGGTGCACCGGCAGCTCGCCGACGCGGAAGCCGCGCCAATGCGCGAGCGCCGGCAGGAAGCGGTGGAGCTCGCCGTACACCTCGAGCGCCTCGGTCACCTCGCGCCGGTACGCCTTGAACCCGCAGTTGAAGTCGTGCAGCGAGATGCCCGAGACCGCGGAGGTCACGGCATTGAAGAGTCGCGAGGGCACGGTCTTCGTGAACGGATCCTGGCGGTTCTGCTTCCAGCCGGAGACCAGGTCGTAGCCGCCCTCCAGCATCTCGATCAGGCGCGCCATCTCGGCGGGATCGTCCTGGAGATCGGCGTCCATCGTGATGACGATGTCACCGCGCGCGGCGCGAAAGCCGGTCGCGAGCGCCGCCGATTTCCCGAAGTTGCGCCGCAGCGCGAGGCCGCGCACGCGCGGGTCGGCGGCCGCGAGCAGCTCGATCGCGCGGTCCGTGCCGTCGCGCGAGCCGTCGTCGACGTAGATCACCTCCCAGCTTCGCCCGAGCGCATCCAGCGTCGACGCGAGCTCGCCCTGGAGCGTCGGCAGGCTCTCCGCCTCGTTGAACGCCGGCACGACGACCGACACGCGCGGCGCGGATGAGGCGGCCCCTGGCATCGCGCTCACCGGCGCGCCTCCGCGTACACCCCGCGCGCCCAGTCCGCCTCGGCCTGGATGCCGCGGGCGATCGGGGTTTCCGGCTTGAAGCCGAGGTCCCGCTCGATGCGCGTCGCGTCGGCGCGCGTGCGGAGCGGATCGCCGGGTGGGCGCGGCTCGAAGCGCAGGTTCGCGCGCGCATCGAGCGCCTGCTCGAACAGGCGCACCGCCTCCAGCACCTCGACCTGCGATCCGCCGCCCACGTTGTACACCGCCTGCGGCGCGGCGCGCTTCCAGGCGCGCAGGTTCGCCTCGATCGCGTCGTCGATGAACGTGAAATCGCGCGACTGTCTGCCGTCGCCGTAGATCGGGATCGGCTCGCCGCGCAGCAGCGCGCGGCAGAAGCGATGGAACGCCATGTCGGGGCGCTGGCGCGGGCCGTACACGGTGAAGTAGCGCAGCGCCACGACCGGCATCTGGAAGTTCCGGGCGTAGAGCAGCGCGAGATGCTCGCCGGCGAGCTTCGTCACCCCGTACGGCGAAAACGGGCGCGGCAGCAGCGCCTCGTCGGTCGGATAGCGCTCGGCGTCCCCGTACACCGACGACGACGATGCGTAGACGAAGCGCTCGAGCGCGCCGCTCCGGTAGCGCTCGAGCAGGCGTTGCGTCGCGAGCACGTTGTGGCGCACGTAGCCCGCGAACTCCGCGCCCCACGAGGCGCGCACGCCCGGCTGCGCGGCCTGATGGAACACCACGCTCACGTCGGGCAGCGCGGCGAGATCGGCGGCCGCGAGGTCCAGCTCGAGCAGGCGGAAGCGCTCCGCGGCGCGCGCGCGCGCCAGGTTCGCGTGTTTGAGCGCGGGCTCGTAGTAGTCCGTGAAGCAGTCGACGCCCGTCACCCGCACGCCGTCCCCGAGCAGGCGGTCGACGAGATGCGAACCGATGAATCCGGCGGCGCCGGTGACCAGCGCGTGCGGCTCGGACATGCCACTCCCCCGCGGATCAGGGCAACGTCGGCGAGGGCGGTCGCGGCATCGGATTCGGCCGGACGGCCCCCCCGTGCATCTGCTGCTGCTCCGTGTCGAGCAATTCGCGCGCCGCCTCGTCGGTCGGGTGCGCGTTCACCCAGCGTTCCAGGTAGCCCACCGCGCGCTCGCGCTGGCCGAGCTGCTTGAGCGAGTAATAGGCGGCGTAGTAGGCGTTGTTGTAGCCCGGGTCCGCGAGGATCGCGGCGTCGAATTCGTGCACCGCGGGCTCGATCTTCCCCTGATAGATCAGCGTGACCCCGTAATAGTAGTGCGCCTCGGGATTGCCGGGCGCGCGCAGCGTGAGCTGGCGGAACAGCTCGACGGCGCGCGCGGTGTCGCCCTTGTCCATGTAGAACCCGCCGAGCGGGATCAGCACCTCGGTGTAGTCGGGGAACATGCGCGCCACGCGCTCCATCTCCGCGATCGCCTCGTCGATGTGGCCGGCCTTGCGCGCCGTCACCGCGAGCTGCATGTGCGCGGCGGCGTAATTGCGCGACAGCGTGGAGGCGTTCTCGTCCTTGTAGACCGTGGTGTCCCACGTGCCGTCAGCGAAGAACAG
>Ga0318554_10000139_pt1 | contig 21407 bp, 21 predicted proteins | sample GRESIP082b2f22_FD_203687 | JGI IMG/M metagenome (GOLD analysis project Ga0318554, IMG submission 203687) | Tropical soil microbial communities from Luquillo Experimental Forest, Puerto Rico - GRE.SIPMG.082b2f22 | ecosystem: Environmental > Terrestrial > Soil > Tropical forest > Bulk soil... | reverse complement strand
CGGGAATACCGACAGCTGAGGGGGTGGGTCCCGTCGCCGAGACACTCGAGCAGCGGAGAGAGCGGTTCGAGCATGACGTCCTGCCCTTCCTGGATCAGCTCTACTCCGCCGCGATGCGGATGACCCGTAACGCGGCCGACGCCGAGGATCTGGTGCAGGAGACCTTTGCCAAGGCCTATGCGTCGTTCCACCAGTTCCAGCCGGGGACGAATCTCAAGGCGTGGCTGTTCCGGATCCTCACCAACACCTTCATCAACAACTACCGGAAGCGGCAGCGCGAACCGCAGCGCTCCGGTGCCGAGGATGTCGAGGACTGGCAGCTGGCGCGGGCCGCTTCGCACACCTCGTCCGGGCTGAAGTCGGCCGAGGCGGAGGCGCTCGAGCGGCTGCCCGACTCCGACGTGAAGGACGCGCTGCAGGCGCTGCCGGAGGAATTCCGGATCGCCGTCTACCTGGCGGACGTCGAGGGCTTCGCCTACAAAGAGATCGCCGAGATCATGGGCACGCCCATCGGCACCGTCATGTCACGGCTGCACCGCGGGCGGCGCCAGCTACGTGACATGCTGCAGGATTACGCGGCTGACAGCGGCCTGGTCCGGGTGTCGGCCGATGGCCGCGGGCAGGCTCCGGGTGAGCCGGGGCCCGCGGATGGGGGGAAGGACGCGAGATGAGCTGCGGAAATCCTCACGAGGTGCCGTGCAGCGAGGTGCTCGACCGGGTCTATACGTATCTTGACCATGAGCTGGACGGCCCGGATTACGCCAAGATCCACCAGCATCTCGACGAATGCGGCCCGTGCCTGCGTGAATACGGCCTGGAAGAGGCCGTCAAGCATCTCGTGCACAAATGCTGCGGGTCCGACCGGGCGTCCGGCGAACTGCGGGCCAAGGTCATGGCCCGGATTCAGCAGGTGCAGGCCGAGCTCGAGGCTGACGAACCCGGCGCATAGCTGCGCTGCCCGGGCCGCCCTTCTTTTCCGGTATGGCGAACCTGGCCCTGGTTGTCCGCGGCTCCGGAGTGAACGTGCGGCTGCGCTTCGCCGCCACCGGCGCAGCCACTAGGCTGCCTGGATGCTTGAGTCCGTGCTCGTCGCCAACCGCGCCGAGATCGCCAGCCGGGTAATCGGCACCGCCCGGCGGCTCGGGATCAGGGCCGTCGCGGTCTACTCGGAAGCGGACGCCACCCTGCCGTACGTCCGGGCGGCCGACGAGGCTGTGCTGATCGGCCCGCCCCCGCCGGCTCGCAGCTATCTGGCGGTGGACGCGATCCTCACCGCGGCCGAGCGGACGGGCGCCCGCGCCATCCACCCCGGCTACGGCTTCCTGTCGGAGAATCCAGCCTTCGCTGAGCGGGTGCTGGCCGAGGGCCTGGTCTGGGTCGGCCCGCCGCCCGCGGCGATGGCGCAGATGAGCGACAAGATCAGGGCCAGGAATCTGATGGCGGCGGCCGGGGTGCCGGTGGCGGCGGGCACCACCGAGCCGGTCGTCAGCGTGCAGATGGCCATGGCCGAGGCAGACCGGATCGGCTACCCGGTGATGGTCAAGGCTGCCGCCGGCGGCGGCGGGATCGGGATGAGCGCCGCAGCCAGCCCGGAGGAGCTGGCGGCCGCGTACGAGACCGCCCGTACCCGGGCCGAGCGCTTCTTCGGCAGCCCGGCGATCCTGCTGGAAAGGTTCGTGCCCAGCGCCCGGCACGTCGAGGTGCAGATATTCGGGCTCGCCGACGGCACAGTGGTGGCCCTCGGCGAGCGCGACTGCTCGGTGCAGCGGCGGCACCAGAAGGTCGCGGAGGAGACACCATCCCCGGGGGTGGGCCAGGATTTGCGGGCCCGGCTGCTCGCGGCGGCGGTCCGGGCCGGTGAGGCGGTCGGCTACCGGGGTGCGGGCACCGTCGAGTTCCTGCTCGACGTGAGCACCGGCGGGTTCATGTTCCTGGAGATGAACACCCGGCTCCAGGTGGAGCACCCGATCACCGAACTGGTCACCGGCATCGACCTGGTCGAGCAGCAGTTCCTGGTCGCGGCTGGGGAACCGGTGAGCTTCGACCCGCGCCGCGTTCCCCGCGACGGGCATGCGATGGAACTGCGGGTCTACGCCGAGGATCCGGTGCGGTTCCTGCCCAGCCCGGGCGAGATCACCCGCTGGGAGCAGCCGGCCGGCCCGGGCGTGCGGGTGGATGCCGGGTACGAAGCGGGCAACGTGGTCACGCCGTTCTACGATCCGCTGCTGGCCAAGCTGTGTGTGCACGGTGCCAGCCGGGCGGAGGCGCTGGCCCGGGCGGCCGCCGCGGTGGCCAGGTTCCGGATCGCCGGCCCGAAGACCAACCTGCCGTTCCACGCCGACCTGCTGGCCAGCGAGGCGTTCGCGAGCGGCGACTACGACACGTCTGTCGTGGCTGGGCTGCGGTCCTGACCACCGGGGCAGCACAATTGATGGCGGCGCCGGCCCGGCCGGGACCGGCTGAGGAGAGGAGCCGTGGGTGGCCGAAGTCCGCGCGGAAATGGTGGCGAACGTCTGGAAAGTGGTCGCCACCGAGGGGGATCAGGTCGAGGACGGCGACACCCTGGTCATCCTGGAGTCGATGAAGATGGAGATCCCGGTGCTGGCCGAGGACTCCGGCACGCTGGCCAAGCTGCACGTGAGCGAGGGCGATGTGGTCCAGGAGGGTGACCTCATCGCGACGATCAGCTGACCGGGCAGCTCGTGCCGGAGGAGCTGGCCCAGTCTGGCTGCGGGCTAGCGTGCCGGCGTGGCGGGGACGGCGAACAGCCGGGGGAAGCGCTCGGCGGCCCCGCGATCGCCGCTGATGGCCAGCCGGCCATCCCGCTCGGCCGCGCTGACCGGCTCGCGGCCGAAGGCGACCGACCGCAGCGTGGCCGTGTCGGCCGCCAGGGCTGCGGCTGGCTGCCCGGTGCGGCCACGGCGGATCGTGACGGACGATCCGGCCCCCTCGAGTGTGAACCACTGGCCATCTACCCGCAGCGCGTAGCTGACATGGCTGGACCCGGCGGGGTCGGCGACGGTCCGCAAGGCGAACATCAGCGCGCTGACGCTCAGCTCGTTCGCGGTGGTCACCGGCTGCTGGCTGCCCCACCGGGCCAGTTCCAGCAGCACCGGCTCCAGCGCCAGGCCGCGCTCGGTGAGCTCATACACCGCGACGCTGGCTGGCGGGTCGAGCAGGCCAGAGCGGACGAGGCCGGCCGCAGCCAGCTCACGCAGCCGCTGCGCGAGCACATTCGCGCTGACCCCGGGCAGGCCGGCCCGCAGCTGTGAGAACCGCTGCGGGCCGAAGATCAGCTCGCGGACGATCAGCAGCGCCCAGCGGTCGCCGACCACATCCAGGGCGCGGGCGATCCCGCACGGATCGGCATAGCGGCGGGCAGTGGTCACAAGCGCCAGTATAGCCATGTTGGTTGTTTTTTAGGAGCATGAAGTCCTACTCTAGGACCATGACAGCATTCACACTCATCCCTGGCGCCGGTGGCACCGCCTGGTACTGGCACCGCGTCGCCCCGCTGCTGGCGGCGGCCGGCCACCAGATGATCGCGGTCGATCTGCCCGGCGACGACGAGACCGCCGGACTACCGGAGTATGCCAGCACGGTCCTGGCGGCCATCGGGAACGCCCGCGACGTGGTGCTGGTCGCCCAGTCGCTCGGCGGGTTCACGGCGCCGCTGGTGGCGGAAAAGATCGGCGTCCGCGGCATCGTGCTCGTCAACGCGATGATCCCGGTCCCGGGCGAGACGCCCGGCGCCTGGTGGGCCGCCACCGGCTGGCAGCAGGCCCGGGCCGAGGCGGCAGAGCGCGGCGGTTATGGCACCGATCTCGACCTCGCGGTCTACTTCCTGCACGACGTCCCGCCCGAGGTGGCGGCGGCGGGCGAGCCGTATCAGCGGCCAGAGGCCGACGTGGTGTTCGGCTCCGTCTGCGATTTCGGCTCCTGGCCGGCCGTGCCGATCCGGGTGGTGGCCGGGGCGGACGACCGCCTCTTCCCGGCCGCCTTCCAGCGTGCGCTGGCGCGGGACCGGCTCGGCATCGAGGCCGACGTGCTGCCGGGCGGCCACCTGATCGCCCTGTCGCAGCCAGACCGGCTCGCGGCCTACCTGCTCGCGGGCTGAGGCGCGGTCATGACCGGAGCCCAGATCATCATGGACGGGCTGGCGTTCGGTGAGTCGCCCCGCTGGCACGATGGCCGGCTGTGGTTCTGCAACTGGGGCACCCAGCAGGTGATCGCGCTCGGCCCGGACGGGGCCGCTGAGGTGATCACCCGGATCCCGACCACCCTCCCGTACTCCATCGACTGGCTGCCCGACGGGCGGATGCTGGCGGTGTCCGGCCAGGAGGCGCTGATCCTGCGCCGGGAGCCGGACGGGTCGCTGGTGACCCACGCCGACCTGAACGCCATCGCCCCCACATTTAACGAGATCGTGGTGGACGGCCGTGGCAACGCGTATGTCAACGGAACGGTCATCGTGCTGGTCACGCCCGACGGCACGGCCCGGCAGGTGGCCAGCGGGCTGGAGTTCGGCAACGGCATGGCCGTGACGCCGGACAATTCGGCCCTGATCGTGGCCGAGTCGCACGGTAACCGGCTGACCGCGTTCGACATCGCCGCGGATGGCGGGCTGTCGGGCCGGCGGGTGTGGGCCGGCCTGCCGGGCGGCTACCCCGACGGAATCTGCCTGGACGCCGACGGCGCGGCGTGGTATGCCGATGTGCCGGGCAAGCACTGCGTGCGGGTGGCTGAGGGCGGCCGGGTGCTGCAGCGGGTCGAGCTGGACCGGGGCTGTTTTGCCTGCATGCTTGGTGGCGACGAGGGACGGACGCTGTTTGTGCTGGCCGCGGAATGGCGCGGGATGGAGCAGATGATGAGCCCGGCCAGGACCGGGCAGGTGCTGGCGGTCCGGGTGGACACCCCGCACGCGGGCTGGCCGTGACACCATCCGGGTCACCCGCGGCGAGGCCGGCCCGGCCCGTTACGGTGGGCAGGCACCGGCCAGCGCCAGGGAGCGGAGCAGCCGGATCGTCCTGGCCGGTGCTGGCTCAGATGCCCGTGGTCGAGCGCGGGTAGGCGATGCCGGGATCGGTGACCACATTGACCAGGTAGGGCACACCGGAGGCGAACGCGCGCTGGAACGCGGCCGCCAGGCCGGCGGGCCGGGTGACCATCTCGCCGGCCCCGCCGAGAGCCCGCACCACTTCGTCGTAGCGGCATCCCGGCTGCAGGTCGGCCACCACGTCGTAGCCGTACAGGGCCTGCATGGGGTGTTTTTCCAGGCCCCAGATGCCGTTGTTGCCGCAGATGATCACTACCGGCAGCCGGTGCCGGACCAGGGTATCCGCGTCCATCAGCGAGAACCCCGCGGCCCCATCGCCCAGCAGCAGCACCACCTGGGATGACGGCCGGGCGATCCGGGCGGCGATGGCATAGCCGAGCCCGGTGCCCAGGCAGCCGTACGGGCCCGGATCCAGCCACCCACCAGCCTGCCGGGGCTCGATGTACTTGCCCGCGTAGGAGACGAAGTCGCCGCCGTCTCCAATCACCACCGCGTCATCGGCGAGGAGCCGGCCCAGCTCGCCGTAGATGCGCATCGGGTGGATCGGGTCGGCGTCACTGGCCAGCAGCACGCCGTCAGCGGCCATGGCCTCCGCCCGGGCGGCCCGCAGCCGCGGCAGCCACGACGCCTGCCAGCGATAGCCGTCCCGGCCGGCGGCCGTCCCGGCCCCCTGGCCGGCCGCGCCCGGCGGCAGCATGGCGAAGAACCGAGCCAGGTCACCGGCGGCCGAGGCAGCCAGCGGACGGTGGCTGGCCAGCTGGTCCGCGGCGTCGGCCACGTGTGCCACCTGGGCGGGCGGCGCCCCGCCGCTGCCACCAAACTCCCCGTAGCCGAGCCGGAAGTCCAGTGGCGTGCCGGCCACGATGACCAGGTCAGCTTCCCGGAAGGCCACTGAACGGGCCCGGGTGACCAGCAGGTCATGACCGGCGGGCAGGATGCCACGGCCCTGGCCGTTGGTGATCACCGGCAGCTGCAGCTCCTCGGCGGCTTCCCGGGCCGCGGTCTCGGCGCCACCCAGCCACACGTCCGAGCCGACCACCAGTACCGGGCGCCGGGCCTGGCCGAGCAGGGCGGCGATGGCGGCCACATCGGCCGGGTCGGGGCCGGGTACGGCCGCGCGGGCGGCACCCGGGGCGAGGGCGTCGGTGCCCGGGCCGGCGGCACCGGCCGGCGGCACCTCGCCGAAAAGCGCTTCCAGCGCGAAGTCGAGGAATACCGGTCCCCGGTGCGGTGTGAGCGCCAGCCGGAAAGCCGCGTCCACCGCCGCACCAGCCTGGCCGGCCGCGTGCTCGGTGAAGGCGCGCTTGGTCACCGGGGTGAGCAGCTGCGGATGATCGATCTCCTGCAGGCTGCCTGAGCCCCAGCGGGAATCCGGGGCCCGGCCGGCCAGTACCACCACCGGTGAGCCGTTGAAATGCGCGGTGGTGATGGCGCTGATCCCGTTGGTCACGCCCGGCCCGGCGGTCAGGACCGCCAGGCCGGGCTGCCTCGTCAGCCGCGCGGTGGCCTCGGCGGCGAACACCGCGGTCTGCTCGTGCCGGACATCGACCAGCCGCAGCGGCGGGACTGCCCGCACCGCGCCGTCGTAGAGGGGGAACACATGCCCACCGGACAGCGTGAACATCGTGGTCACCCCGTGCCGCTGGGCGGCCGCGACGGCCTGCCCGCCACCATGCCGGGCTGGCCCGTTGGCAGCAGCGGGCTGGCCGGCCGCATGGCCGCTGGCTGCCAGCGCCGTTTCGCCGCCGCTGGGCTGGCCGGTTCCGGTGCCAGGGTCGCCAAGACTTTCCATGCCGCCGACCCTAGCCAGCCAGCCCCCGCCCGTCACCGCCGCCTCCCGGCAGACATCGACGATTCGGCTATTCTGGCCAGCCCGGAGCCGCAGTCACCGCCTGCCCGGCCACCCACGGCCACCGCCGGGCGGGGCGGCCGGCAGCAGGCGCGGCCGGGTGCGATGATGAGGCGTGCCGACCATGAACGACCTGGCCCGTGAGCTGACCGCGCTCCGTGAGGCAGACATCGAGTGGCTGCACGCGCTGGTATCGGACTGGCAGCTGCTCGCCGACCTGTCCTTCGCCGACCTGGTGCTGTGGGCGCCGCTGCGGAGGGGCAACGGCTGGGTGGTGCTGGCCCAGATGCGCCCCACCACCGGCCCCACCTCATTCCAGGACGACGCGGTCGGCACCCAGGCCGCGGCCCTGGAGCGCCCGTTCGTGGACGCGGCCTACGCCGAGCAGCGCATCTGCCGGGAGGGTGACCCGGAGTGGACCAAGGATGTGCCGGTCCGGCGGGAGACAATCCCGGTGACCCGCAAGGGCCGGGTCATCGCGGTGATCGAGCGCAGCACCAACCTCAGTTCCGCCCGCACCCCCAGCCGGCTGGAGCTGACCTACCTCAAGGGGGCGGACGATCTCGCCCAGATGATCGCGGCCGGCATGTTCCCGCACCCTGAGGAGGAGCCGGCCCTGGTCCGCTCGCCCCGGGTGGGCGACGGGCTGCTCCGGCTCGGCCGGTCCGGCAGGGTCAGTTATGCCAGTCCCAACGCGCTGTCGGCCTACCGGCGGCTCGGCCTGTCCGCGGACCTGGTCGGGGCCGACCTCGGCCCGCTGACCGCCCGGCTGTGTGCGCCCGGCCTGCCCGCCGACGACTCACTGATGGTGACCGCCAGTGGCCGGGCGCCGCGCGAGACCGAAGTGGAGTCCAATGGCTCGGTGGTCCAGCTGCGATCGATCCCGCTGGTAGTGGGTGGCCTGCGCACCGGCGCACTGATCCTGGTCCGGGACGTCACCGAACTGCGCCGCCGGGAGCGGGAGCTGATGACGAAGGACGCCACAATCCGCGAGATCCACCACCGGGTGAAGAACAACCTGCAGACGGTGGCGGCGCTGCTGCGGCTGCAGGCCCGCCGGCTGACGGCGCCCGAGGCCCGGGCCGCGCTGGAGGAGGCGGTGCGCCGGGTCGGCTCGATCGCGATTGTGCACGAAACGCTCTCGCATACACCCGAAGAGATCGTGGACTTCGACGACATCACCGAGCGCGTGGCTGCGATGGCCGGTGAGGTCTCGGCCCCGGAGGCACGGGTCACCCCGGTTATCTCCGGCCGCTTTGGGCTGCTGCCAGCGGCCGTGGCCACCCCGCTCGCCCTGGTGCTGACCGAGCTGATGCAGAACGCCCTGCAGCACGGCCTGGCACCGGCGCCGAGTGCCCTGCCCTGCGCGATCCTGCAGGTGAACGTGAGCCGGACGGCGGACCGGCTGACCATGACCGTCGAGGACAACGGTGCCGGGCTGCCGGCGGGGTTCAGCCTGGACAGCACGAGCAGTCTCGGCTTGCAGATCGTGCGCACGCTCGTGGAGGCCGAGCTGGGCGGCAGGCTGGTGATCTCCCGCCGGCCCGGCGGTGGCACGGTGGTACTGGTCGACCTGCCGCTGGAACCGGCCGCGGCCGGGCTGGGTGACTGGTGGGCGGCGCCGGAACCGGCAGGATGACTGACAGCAGGCCGGGGCCCGCGGCTGGCGGCCGTATGGCCGGGTTCAGCGGCGGATCAGGCCGCGCTCAGGCGTTCACCCGGGCGCGGGCCCGGACGACCCGGCGCTTGTAGGCCCGGCGCTCGTCCTCGCTCATGCCACCCCAGACGCCGGCGTCCTGGCCGCTGTCCACGGCCCACTGCAGGCACGGCTCCTGAACTGAGCAGCGCCGGCAGACCTGTTTGGCCTCATCGATCTGGAGCAGGGCAGGGCCGGTATTGCCGATCGGAAAGAACAATTCCGGGTCCACCTCACGGCAGGCGGCGTGATGGCGCCAGTCCATGCGGTCCACTCCTCTATCCACAGCCGGGCTGGTGGCCCGGATCCGCTGCCTGCTCTGCTTGTGAAAGCTTTCACGAGCTAGGCCATACAGCAGGGCCGTGTCCGGCCCTGGACATGCCAAGAACTATTCGGATATGACAGCCAAGGCCCCGTTACTAACTAAAGCCCAGCGCCCGGCAGACGTCCCCGGCCAACCAGACGGCAGCACACTGCCGCATGCTGCGCGCTTGCACCGGGTCCAGCCTCTCAACCTTGTGGATCAATCGCAAGAGTCCCAGGGCGACGGCTTGCTGGATTTAGGTGTCAGATGGATCACATTCCCGGCAAAGTGCCCATTCCAGCACCGGTGGCGGCGGGTGCCAGGCTGCCCGGCAGGGGTCGCTGGCCATTCCGGTCAGGCGAGAACCCGCAGGGCGGACGGGACCGACCGGAACCAGACCCGCTCACGCTCCCCGACGTACTCCCCGTCGACCTGGAATGCGATGGGGCGGGCCGCCCGGATTTCGAACTCGGCCAGGTCATGAAGGCTCAGTGTGTGCTTGCCGCCGGGGGTCCGGGGTGGCCCTACGCCGAGCATCTGGCGCAGTACGCCGAGCGTCGGCACCGTGGCCATGGTCCGGGCTGCGAACACGTCCAGGCCGGTGTCGAAGCCTGCCGCCGGACTCGGATTGACGGCCCGGCTGCCCAGGTAGGTCCACGGCGCGGTATTGGAGATAAAGGCGAAGAAGAAGCGGCCGGCCGGCGGGCAGCCGTCACGCTCCAGTGTCAGCACGGCCTGGCGGCGGTTGGTCACGCCGTAGAAATGGCGGATCGCGGTCCACAGGTAAAGCCCGGTCCGGGCGTCCTGGCCGTCGGCGCGCAGCCCTTCGATCGCCCGGACCACCTCGGCGTCAAAGCCCAGCCCGGCGTTGAAGGTGAAGTAACGATCATCGGCCATGCCCACGCCAATGGTGCGGGACTGCCCCTGGGTGAGGACCGCCAGGATCCGCCCGGTGGCATCAACCGGGTCGGGCGGCATCCCGAGCGCCCGGGTGAAGACGTTCGCGTTACCGCCAGGCACTGCCGCCAGGGCGGGCCGGCTGGCGGGCCCGCCCGCCCCCGGCGGGCAGGCGCGGAGCAGCCCGTTGACCGCCTCGTTGGCGGTGCCGTCGCCACCGAGCGTGATCACTAGCCCGTAGCCGTCCTTTGCCGCCTCCCCGGCGAAGTGCTCGGCATGCCCCCGGTACCGTGTCTGCACGACCTTGAGATCGAGTTCGGATGCCAGCGCCCGCGCGATGACGTCCATCCGCAGCGGGGTCGTGAACGTAGCGTGTGGGTTAACGATCAGCATCGCGCGCACGTGCCTAGGCTAGGCGAGGCAGAGGAGGTGGCCGCCGATGGGGCAGCGGCTGACCACGCTGCGGGTAGCCGCGGCGGTGCAGCTGGCCGAGGCGGTGCTGGTGCTGATGGCCACCGTGCTGGCCGGGATCGACGCTGCCCGCGGCCGGTCCTATCACGTCAACAGCGGGATCGCACTCACGGTGATCGGCGCGGCCAGCGCGCTGGCGCTGGCCTGGGTGGCGGCCGGGGTGGCCCGGGGCCGTCCCTGGAGCCGTACCCCTGCCCTGCTCACCCAGCTGTTCGTTGGCATTGTCGGGATTTACCTGCTGCAGGGGAGCCGGCTGGACTGGGGGGCCGTCACGGTGGCGCTGGCGGTGGCCGGCTTCGCCGCCTTGCTGGCGCCGCAAAGCCTGCGCGCGCTGGCAAGGGCCCCGCGGCCGGGCGGAAAGCCACCTGCCGGGGAAGCGCCTGCCGGGAAGCCGCCTGCCGGGGAAGCGCCTGCCGGGAAGACGTCTGCCGGGGAACCGGTTGCTGGGAAGACGCCTGCCGGGAAAGCGCCTGCCGGGAAGACGGCTCGCGAGAAGCCGGGCGGTGGCGCTGGCGGTCAGCCGGGCGGGGTCACTCGTCGGTCGTGAGCCCGGCGCGGAGCTGGGTGAGCGTCCGGGCCAGCAGCCGGGACACGTGCATCTGGGAAATGCCTAGTTCGCTGGCGATCTGCGACTGGGTCATGTTGCCGAAGAACCGGAGCAGCAAGATCCGCTTCTCCCGGGAGGGCAGCTGCTCCAGCAGCGGCTTGAGCGACTCCCGGTACTCCACCCCCTCCAGTGCCTCGTCCAGCATCCCCAGTGACTCGGCGACTGCGGGCGCGTCGTCGTCACCGGAGTCGGGTGCGTCCAGCGACACGGTGGAATACGCGTTGGCCGACTCCAGCCCCTCCAGCACCTCTTCCTCGGTCATCTGCAGGTGGGCGGCGATCTCGGCGACGGTCGGCGCCCGGCCCTCGCGCTGCGCGAGGTCGCTGATGGCCTTGGTCAGTGCCAGCTTCAGCTCCTGCAGCCGCCGCGGCACCCGCACCGCCCAGCCCTTGTCGCGGAAATGGCGCTTGATTTCACCCACGATGGTGGGCGTCGCGTAGGTGGAGAATTCCACGCCGCGTCCCAGATCGAACCGGTCGATCGACTTGATCAGGCCAATCGTGGCGACCTGGGTCAGGTCGTCCAGCCATTCGCCGCGGTTGCGGAACCGCCGGGCCAGGTATTCCACCAGTGGCAGGTGGAGCTCCACCAGTTCGCCGCGGATGCGGAGCCGCTCCTCGTCACCTGCGGGCAAGACAGCCAGCTGTGCGAACAGGTCCCGGGCCCGTCCCCGGTCCGGCACGGCGTGCTGCGCGCGCGGCGGGGGCGGCATGCCAGGCACGGTCGCATCGAGTCCGGCGGCGACCGCGGTCTCGATATCGCTGGTCACCGGAGCGCCGTCCTCGGTCAGCCTGGTCTCGGTTTCGCCGGTCACCCAGGCCTCGAGGAGTCTCGGACTTTCCGGAGCATGACGGTGACCCGGTCGCCGGGCCCTACCCAGGCATCCGCGCTGCCGGCGAGTGCGGACAGCACCGTCCAGGCGAACGTGTCGCGGGCTGGCGGGCGCGGCTGGCTGGCGGAGGTGGAGACGGCGATGTTCATCCGGTCCTCACCCAGCGTGAAGTCGCACTCAAGCTCGGCGCTGGGGGCCGCCTGGGCGAGCAGCATGCCGCAGGCCTCGTCCACCGCGATCCGCAGATCCTCGATTTCGTCCAGGGTGAAGTCGAGGCGCGCTGCCAGCCCCGCCGTGGCCGTTCGCAGCACCGACAGGTATGCCCCCTCGGCCGGCATGCGGATGGTCACCTGGTCCTGAACCGCGCCGTCGCCGCCGGGCGCCCCGCCCATCACGGCAGTGGGCGAGGACGCGGTCCCGCGCGCGGTGGTGTCTCCAGTCACGTACACCCTCCACTGGCGGCAGCCGCCCATACCAGGGCCAGCCGCCGTCGGTTCTTGCCTGCAACTTACCGTCAACATCGTGCGGTGCCGACGATCTGAGCCGCCAAACGCCGGAGGAAGCCGGCCTCGCCGGCCAGCCCGGGCGCCCTGGGCGGCGCCGCCGCAACGATGGAGGCCGCGCGGGCCTGCCGCGCGGCCTCCATAACCGAGGACTGCTCGGGGCGTGTGGTCAGCCCTGCTTGGTCTCCCAGAAGATCTTGGCGATCTCGTCGATCCTGGCGAGCAGCTCGTCGGCCTTGCCGACGTCCGTGCTGCCCTTGGTGCCGCCCGCGCCCGCCAGCTTCGTCGCCTCGTTGAACAGCTGGTGCAGCTGCGGGTACTTCTCGAAGTGCGGCGGCTTGAAGTAGTCCGTCCACAGCACCCACAGGTGATGCTTGACCAGTTCGGACCGCTCCTCCTTGATCTGCAGGGCGCGGGCACGGAACTCGGGGTCGCTGTTGTCGGCGTACTTCTGGCAGATGGCCCTGACGGATTCGGCCTCGATCCGGGCCTGTGCCGGGTCGTAGACCCCGCACGGGAGGTCGCAGTGAGCGTATGCGGTGGCCTTCGGCTCGAGGAGACGTGCGAGCAGCCTCATTGATCTCCCTCTCTCATGTCCGATCATGGATACCGGTGTCCGACACTACCCGGTCGGCGATCAGGAAACCCGGGGGGATGGATGCGCTGGCCGATCTGGCGGATCGCGGTGGCCGAGCGGTCCATGCAGCCTGCGCTGAACCCGGGTGACTGGCTTTTGGTACGCCGGACGACTGGCGCCCGGTGGCCGTTGCGGATCCGCCCTGGGCAGCTGGTGGTGGCCCGCCATCCGCACCGTCCGGACCTGCTGATCGTCAAGCGGGCGGTCCGGCGCGAGCCCGGTGGCTGGTGGCTCGGCGCCGACAACCCGGCGGCCGGGGCGGCGGACAGCGCCGGCTTCGGGGTGGTGCCGCCGTCCCTCATCGAGGGCCGGGTGCTGCTGCGCTACCGGCGGCGGGGCCGGTAACGGCCGGAGGCCCCAGCCCGGGCACGGGATGGGGCCTCCGGAGCTGGCGCCGGAGCGCCAGGCTGGCCTACGGTTCGGCCACGTGGTCGGTGTCGTCTACGAAGGCGGTCTGCCGGCCGACCAGCTCCAGCATCTCCTCCTTGGGCAGCCGGGCGTAGGTGGCCCAGTAGTAGATGATCAGGCTGAACGCCGCGACCACCAGCATGTCCCACCAGAAGGGGATGTTGCCGGTGTTGACCGGCGGCGCCACCGCGCCACCGGCGTACTGGCCCTGCCAGGAGATGATGCCCATGCCGATCAGGTAGACCGGCAGCCACGGCGCTGACGACAACTCGAGCGGCGGGCGCTGCGGGTCGAAGGCCATGGCGACGCCGATCAGTATGTAGCCGATGAGGATACAGATGCCGAGCTTCCAGATGGTCTCGAAGCCGGACCAGTAGATGAGCAGGTTGGCGACGATGAACGCCACTGGCCCGAGCACCGTGGCGCCCGGCATCTTGTAGGGCCGGTCGGCTTCGGGCACCGTCTTGCGCAGCGCGCTCATCGACAGCGGCGCTCCCGCGTACATCAGCACGCTCGCCCCGGTGACCAGGGCGACCAGCGAGTGCCAGCTCGGGAACGGCAGCAGGAACACCAGCCCGAACAGGAAGGCGAAGATCAGGCTGATCCACGGCACGCCGTTGGCGTCGGTCCTGGTGAAGACCTGAGGGTAGTACCGGTTGCGGCCGAGGCCGTAGCCGACCCGCGAGCTCGACGTCACGTAGATCAGGCCGGTGCCGAACGGGGAGACAAACGCGTCGATGTACAGGATGGTGGCCAGCCAGCCGAGCCCGATCACCCCAGCCAGGCCGGCGAACGGCCCGGAGACGATACTCGACACGTCGTGCGGGCAGGTCCCGGACGCCGGGCAGGCGATGCCGGAGAAGCCGTGCGTGAGCAGGCTGGGCGACATCGCGCCGATGAACACCACCTGGAGCAGGACGTAGATCGCGGTGCCGAGGAGGATCGCGATGATGATTGCCCGCGGCAGGTTGCGCTGCGGGTTCTTGATCTCACCGGCCAGCTGGTCGGCCTGCTCGAAGCCCAGGTAGGCGAACACGATGCCGGCGGAGGGAATCGCGGCGAAGATGTCCTTCGTGGTGACGCCGGTCGGGATGAAGCCGCCGCCCGCTTTGAAGTTGCTCGGGTGGAACTTGAACAGCAGGACGATGATGGTCAGGACCGGGATGGCCACCTTCCACCAGGTGATGCCGCTGTTGACGTGCTGGAACATCCGCATCGCCAGGAAGTTGATGGCGGTGAAGATGATCATCAGGATGATCGTCGCAATGAAGCCGGTCGTGGTGATCTTGCCCGTGGTCGTGTTGAAGAGGCTGTGCCAGTAGTGCGACGCGTACTGCATCACCGCGTAGCACTCGATCGGGGCGACGGTGACCGCCTGCAGGTATGAGAAGAACCCGAACGAGATGCCGGCGGTGGTCCCGAAAGCGAAGTGGGGGAATCTCGCCGTCCCGCCGGAGACTGGGTACATGCCGCCGAGTTCGGCGTGCACGAGGGCCAGGATGATGATCGCGATTCCGGCGATGATCCAGCAGATGATGGCCGCCGACCCGACCGCCACCGCGGCGAAGTACGAGCCGAACAGCCAGCCGGAGCCGATGATCGAGGTCTCAGAAGACCAGGTGGCGCCGATGAGCCCCATCTCTCGCTTGAGGCCGACGTCCGCCGGTCTGGTGCTTGACACAGATGCCATACCCGAACCTTCTTCCAGGGTTCGCCTGCGGGGCCTTGGGGCCCATGTGGGTTGGCCTCATGGTAATGATCGTCAAGGGCCATGAGAAGCAGTCCCGCGGATTCATTTCGGTAACACGGATCACCGTTTACCTGCAGTTCTGATGCGCGCCTGTCCGTGAGCAGGCACATCCGGGCCAGGACCGGCCCTCCAGGTGGCTGCGAGTGAATCGTCCCGGCCGCCAGATCGGGTGGTCAGCTGGCGGCGGCCGGCGCCGGGTGCTGTCCGCCTCCCTGTCTGCGGCTGCCCAAGGCGCGGACGTTTGCCCTGCTCGCACACGCCTCGGAACAGTAGCGGCGGGGCCGCGCAGGTCCGTGGTCGGCGAAGGCGCGCTGGCAGCCGGTCCCCGCGCAGACGCCGAGCCGGCCGGTACCGCAGCTGGTGACCAGGCTGGTGAGCCCGGCGATCGCGCCGGCGGCGTGCCGGTCGGCCACCGACCCGCTGTTCACCAGGTGGATATGCCAGGGCTGGCCATCATGCCGGACGATGTGCGGGTGGACCGGATAGCGCGAGAGCAGGGCGTTGAGCCGGTCTGCTACCTCAGCTTCCCGGCCGGCTGACCCGGCCTCGAAGACGAGCCGCAGTTCGGCGCGCAGCAGCCGCAGCGCCTCCAGATCGGATGAGGTGACCCCGCCGCACAGGTGCGGGCGGTCGGCGACCAGGCCGCGGTACCCCTCCACCGAGACGAGCGGGTCGCCGCCGGTTTCAGCCGGCACGCCACTGTTCACCAGGCGCACCGCAAGCTCGGAGTACGTGGCGAAGTCCACGCGGGGTCCTTCAGGTGCCTTGGAAGCGGAGCGGGGAAGGGGGATCGTTCGTGAGCACTTCCGGCGTTGAGTATGGCACAGCCAGCACCGGCCAGGCCGGGGCTTTCGACCTGCAGCCGGCCGCGACAGCCGGCTACCGGCAGGAGCGGCTGATCGCTGCCCGTCGGGGCGCCCGGCGGGCCTCACCCGGCCGGCATTAGGGTGCGAGGCATGTTCGCAGTCACCGCTGCCCGCATCGACGCCGAAGACCCGCTGGCCGGGCTGGAGCTGGGTGAGCACCCAGAGCCGGTGCCGCCGGACGGCTGGGAGACCATCACCGTCCAGGCTGCCTCGCTGAATCATCACGACGTCTGGACGCTGCGGGGGGTCGGCATCTCTGCCGACCGGCTGCCGATCGTGCTGGGCTGCGACGCGGCCGGGATCACTGGGGACGGCCGGGAAGTGATCGTGCATTCGGTCATCGGCGATCCGGAGGCGGGGGGCGGCGACGAGACCCTGGATCCGGCGCGGTCGCTGCTGTCGGAGAAGTACGACGGGACGTTCGCCGAGCGGTTGGCGGTACCGCGGCGCAACCTGCTGGCCAAGCCGCGCTGGCTGTCGTTCGAGGCGGCCGCCTGCCTGCCCACCGTTTACCTGACCGCCTACCGGATGCTGTTCGAGCGGTCCGGGGTGGAGCCCGGGTCGACCGTGCTGGTGCAGGGAGCGGGCGGCGGGGTGGCCACCGCGCTGATCCTGCTCGGCCGGGCCGGCGGCTACCGGATGTGGGTGACCAGCCGGACCGAGGCCAAGCGCGAGCGGGCGCTGGAACTGGGAGCCGACCAGGCCTTCGGCACCGGCAGCCGGCTGCCGGAGCGGGTCGACGTGGTGATGGAGACGGTCGGCCAGGCGACCTGGTCGCACTCGGTGCGGTCGCTGCGGCCGGGCGGCCGGATCGTCATTTCCGGCGCGACCAGCGGCGCGGCCCCGCCAGCGGAACTGAGCCACATCTTCTTCCGCCAGCTGGCGGTGGTTGGCTCGACCATGGGCAGCCGGGATCAGCTCGGACGCCTGATGGCGTTCTGCGAGCAGACCGGGGTCCGGCCGAAGATCGACCGGGTGCTCCCGCTCAGCCAGGCCGCGGACGGGTTCGCCGCGATGATCTCCGGGGACGTGTTCGGGAAAATTGTGCTCACCGGCTAGCACTCAGCCGGCAGTGATCACGGCGAGTCTTCCGGCTCCGGGTCAGCAGGCTGGTCCGGTGGGGGGGCCTTGCTGGTGAAGACCTCGGACCTGATCCGGTCCATCGCCTGGTCAAGGATGTCCCGCAGATCGTCCAGGGCATCTTCGCTGACCGCCTGGGCATGCCAGGCCGCCGCGCGCAGGTCCCGGGCGAACTGCCGGGCCGCCCGTTCCAGGTCCCGCAGCGCCTGGTGGCCGCCCGGCCCGTGCCACGCGCCCTTCCCGGACCAGTCGGCCCAGCCGGACCAGTCGCCCCAGCCCGACCACTCTGACCAGCCGCGCCGGGCACCGCGGCCCGCCCAGCCGGTGCCGCCGCCGGCCTGGTCACCGGCCTGCTGCCAGGCATCCCGGTCGTGCCCGCCACTCTCCGGGCCGTCACCCGCGGGCCCGTTGCCTGCCGGGCCATACCCCGCCGGACCGCTGCTCTCCGCCCCGGCACTGCCCGCCGGGCCGCTCTCCGGCCCGCCGCTGCTGCCGCCCGCCCGTCCGGCCCCGGCTGTTCCGCCGCTGGCCGGGCGCCGGCCGTGGATGTCCCGCGTCGCCGAGGCGATTTCCTCGCGCAGGTTCCGCACGGTTTCCCTGACGTCCTCGGACACCTCCCGGGCAATGTCCCTGACTGAGGCGGTGATCTCCTCCTCCAGCGCTGCCAGGTCGTCCAGCCGCGCATGCAGCTCGGTCCGGCCCTTGTCGGTGATCCGGTACACCTTCCGTCCCTCCACCTCGTCGTGGGTGACCAGGCCCTCTTCCTCCAGCCGGGCCAGCCGTGGGTAGATGGTGCCGGGGGAGGGCGCATAAACGCCAAGGAACCTGTCCTGCAGCAGCCGGATGACCTCGTAGCCGTGCCGTGGCGCGTCGTCCAGCAGCTTGAGCAGGTAGAGACGGAGATTGCCGTGCCGGAATACCGGGCTCATGAGGCATCCTCCTGCGGTTCGGGCTGACCGGGTGACGGGCTGGCCGCCTGGTGGTTGCGTTCGAGCAGGGTGACCAGGCCGGACACGCTGGTGACCACCAGCTGCCCGGCCCCGGCCCCCAGTGTTCCGGTCAGCGTGCTCCCGCCCGGCGCGCGGGCCGGAGCCAGCCCGGCAAATTCGCTCTGCACCCGGCCGCCAATGGAGCGCAGCTCTACCTGCGTGCTGGCCTGTGCGGGGAGCCGGATCGCGACCTCGCCGGAGACGGTGGCCACCCTGAGCTTAGCGCCGTCGCCCGGGTCGAGGTCGGCGGTGACCCGGCCACTGACCGTCCTGGCGTCCAGCCGCTCGACATCGCCGTCGGCCAGCGTCAGGTCACCGGAGAGGGAGTTGAAGCTGACCCGCCCGGCCAGGCCCTGGGCCTCGACATCGCCGGACACTGTCTTGGCGTCCAGCACCCCGCTCATCCCGTCCAGGGTGATCTTGCCGGACACGCTCTTGACGGAGGTGGGGGCGCTGATCCCGGAGACGACGGCGCTGGCGCTGACCACGCCGAGCTGGGTCGGGCACTCCCGGGGCACCGTGACCGTGATGTTCGCCGAATGCGGCTGCGGCCGCAGCCAGCCGAGCAGCCCGTCCCAGGTGAGGTCGGGATAGGTGACCGTGAGAATGCCTGCCTCATGCTTGACCAGCAGCGGCTGGCCAGTCAGCGCGGCCACGTCGACCCGGGGCTGGTCGCCGGTGGACAGCACCGCCACCGAGCCAGAGATGACCCGTACCCGGAGCGCTACCACGCCGTCGAGGTCGAGGCTGGTGGGCGCGTCGACGGTCCACTGTGCCATCGCCGTCTCCTTCCCGGGGGCCGATAACAAGATATATCTCGTTTAAGGATTTATCCAAACAGCCAAGCCGGAGCCACGTGCGGGATGTGGTCACCGAGGCGGGGCGGGTGTGAAAGCCGCTGGTGGCGTGGATTACTCGTCGTCGTCGAGCCGGGCCAGCCAGCTGGCCAGCCGGTCCACCGCGGTCTCGAACTCGGGGGCGATGTCCACGAACTCCCGCAGCCGTTCCGCCAGCCAGCCGAGGCTGACCTCGTCGCTGGCCCGCCGCTGGGCGAGTTCCTCGATGCCCTGGTCGGTGGAGTACACCTGGGTCAGCCCAGCCCGAGCGCGGCCGCGACCACCTCGCGCTGCTCGGCCGAGTGCTTCCTGGCCGACCCGGCGGCAGGCGCCGAACTCGGTCCCAGCGTCACTGGCCGCACTGGCCGGGGCGCCGCGATGCCGGGCAGGTACAGGGCCATGGTCGGCCACGCGCCCATATTCCCCGGCTCCTCCTGCGTCCAGATGATGTCGGTGGCGGCCGGGTAGCGGGCCAGTTCGGCGGCGATCTCCGCGGCCGGGAGCGGGTACAGCCGCTCCAGCCGGACCAGCGCGGTGCCGGTCACGTCACGCTCGGCCCGCAGCGCCGCCAGGTCGTAGTAGATCTTGCCCGAGCACAGCACCACCCGCTGCACCGCGGCCGGATCAGCAACGTCGTGGTCGCCGGCCACCGGCCGGAACGACCCGGCGGTGAAGTCCGTCACCACCGAGGTGGCGGCCTTGAGCCGCAGCATTGACTTGGGTGTGAAGATCACCAGCGGCCGGCGCCGGTCCGACAGTGCCTGCCAGCGGAGCAGGTGGAAGTAGTTGGCTGGGGTGGTCGGCATGGCCACCGCCATGTTGTCCTGCGCGCACAGCGACAGGAAGCGCTCCACCCGGGCCGAGGAATGGTCCGGGCCCTGTCCCTCGTACCCGTGCGGCAGCAGCAGCACCAGGCTGGAGCGCTGGCCCCACTTCTGCTCTCCGGAGCTGATGAACTCGTCGGTGATGGTCTGCGCGCCGTTGACGAAGTCGCCGAACTGCGCCTCCCAGCAGACCAGCGCGTCGGGCCGGGCCACCGAGTAGCCGTATTCGAAACCGACCGCGGCGAACTCGGACAGCAGCGAGTCATGCACGTGGAAGCGGGCCCGGGCCGAGTTGAACCGCCGCAGCGGGGTGTACTCGGCGCCGGTGTTGCGGTCCACCAGCACCGCGTGCCGCTGGCCGAACGTGCCACGCCGGGTGTCCTGGCCGACCAGGCGCACGGTACGGCCGTCCATCAGCAGCGCGCCGAACGCGATCATCTCACCGGTCGCCCAGTCGACGGCGTCCTCGTCGACCATGGTCGCGCGGCGCTGCAGCACCGGCGCCAGCCGCGGATGGACGGTGAAGCCCGCGGGCAGGCTCAGCTGCGAATCGATGATCTGCTTGATCGCTTCCGCGGTGGTCGCGGTCGGGACGGCGCCGTGGTCGATGGGCGCCGGCGCCGGCGCGGCCGGCTCCGGCCGGGCCACCGCGCCCGGGTCCGGCGTCCCCGCCGTACTGGCCTCCCTGGTCTCGGTGAACGCCCGCTCCAGCTGCTGCTGGTAGTCCCGCAGCGCGTGCTCGGCCTCCTCCATGGAGATGTCGCCCCGGCCGATCAGCGCCTCGGTATAGAGCTTGCGGGTGGACCGCTTGGCGTCGATGAGGTCGTACATCAGCGGCTGGGTGAAGGAGGGGTTGTCCGCCTCGTTGTGCCCACGGCGGCGGTAGCAGATGAGATCGATCACCACGTCCTTGCCAAACGCCTGGCGGTATTCGAACGCCAGCCGCCCGATCCGGGCCGCGCTTTCCGGGTCATCCCCGTTCACATGGAAGATCGGTGCCTGGATCATCCGCGCCACGTCGGTGGCGTACACGCTGGAGCGGGAGTGCTGCGGCGCGGTGGTGAAGCCAACCTGGTTGTTGACCACGATGTGGATCGTGCCGCCGGTCCGGTAGCCGCGCAGCTGGGACAGGTTCAGCGTCTCGGCCACCACGCCCTGGCCCGCGAACGCGGCGTCGCCGTGGATGAGCACGGGCAGCACGGTGAACCCGGGCTCGCCGCGGTCCAGCACGTCCTGCTTGGCCCGGACCACGCCTTCCAGCACCGGATCGACGGCTTCCAGGTGGCTAGGGTTGGCCACCAGCGACGTCGGGATCCGCGCGCCGTCGGTGCCGGTGTACACGCCATCGGCACCGAGGTGGTACTTCACGTCACCGGAGCCGTGGGTGGTGTCCGGGTCCAGGTTGCCCTCGAACTCGCCGAAGATCTGGGCATAGGACTTGCCGACGATGTTGGCCAGCACGTTCAGCCTGCCCCGGTGCGCCATCCCGAGCACGGCCTCGTCCAGCGGTGCCCGCGCCGCCTCGGTGAGGACCGCGTCCAGCACCGTGATCAGCGACTCGGCGCCTTCCAGCGAGAACCGCCGCTGGCCGACGTACTTGGTCTGGAGGAACATCTCGAAGGCCTCGGCCACGTTCAGCCGGTACAGGATCTGCAGCTGCTCCGCGCGATCGGGACGGCGGTGCGGCCGTTCCACCCGGGCCTGCAGCCAGGCGCGCTCCTCCGGGTTCTGGATGTGCATGTACTCGACGCCGACGGTGCGGCAGTAGGAGTCGCGCAGCACCCCGAGGATGTCCCGCAGCT
>Ga0318554_10000134_pt1 | contig 21629 bp, 28 predicted proteins | sample GRESIP082b2f22_FD_203687 | JGI IMG/M metagenome (GOLD analysis project Ga0318554, IMG submission 203687) | Tropical soil microbial communities from Luquillo Experimental Forest, Puerto Rico - GRE.SIPMG.082b2f22 | ecosystem: Environmental > Terrestrial > Soil > Tropical forest > Bulk soil... | reverse complement strand
ACGTGAGGGCCTCGAGCGTGACGTTGCGAACGCCCTGGTTGAAGAACACCGCTCGCGCATCGCCCCAATTGCCATCAAATTGGGTGAACCGGCAGTTGCGGACCACCACATCATCCATTTGACCGCTCGCGTTGCGGTCATCCTTGCCGAGGAAACTGACGCCGCCCGCGGCCCAGTAGCAGACGTTGTTTTCGATCAGCACATGTTCAATGGTCGACCATGGTGCCGTGCCGTCCTGATTGCGCACCGTGAGCACGATGCTATACGCGCCTTGCCCGTCGGCTTTTCCCGCATAGCGAAGGGTGTTGTTACCCAGATACAGGTTCTGCACGCACTTCGCTTCAAAGGCGTTTTTGATTTGCGCGCCAAGGGCGAAACAGCCCGAGGGCTTAGTGAGTTCATTGTTGACGATGCGGATATTCTTCGGCATCCGATCGGCACTCGGACTATCCGCGCCGCCGAACATGATCGTTTCCGCGCCGCCGCTCAGATAACTCCCATCGACCAGTAACCCATCGCAGTCCTGCCAGCTGCCGATCACGGCGGAATCTGAGCCCACGAGCCAGATATGATCAGCGAAGCATTGCGTGATGGTCATCACCTTGCCATCGGTCTGCCAACCACGATGCTGCCCATGCTGCGGATCCCCGAGCAGTGTGCAGCGGTCAAACATGATGTGTGACCCGCGCACGGTGACGAGTTGATACTGCGGATTGCTGTTCTTCACGCCGATGCCGAGGAAGTCCACGCTATCGGCCGTCGGGAGGATGTTGATCGTTTCTGGCGCGCTACTGGTGAACCAGACGGGACAATCGGCGGTCGCTGGTCCGTCTGCGGGCGGATTCAGGGGAATGAAATGCACTGACTGCCCGATCGTCAGGGCGCCATCATAGACGCCAGGCGCGAATCGCAACGTGGCGCCTGCCGGTGCTGAATCCAGCACGGCTTGCACGCTCTGCCCCGGTGTCACGTCGATGATTGGACGAGCCGCGCCTGCCAGCGCCGTGCGGACAGAGGTCGTGAGGGTAATCGCTTGGTCGAGCGCCGCAATCATCTCCTCGTTCGTCATGCCACGTCCTTGACGGGATGTTGTTTGAGGTTCCACGCCACCAGCGCCGAGCAGAGAATCGACACCACGGTCACATAGTGCTTGGTCGGTTCACCTACGAGATCCGATTGGCCGAGAATGGCCGCGCCGAGGAAGGCCACGAGACTGGCCACCTTATAGACCTGCGCCTGCAGCCCCTCGAGGATGGTCATCGCTTGCACGCCCTTGGCGCCGCAACACGGACACATCACAGCCTTACCCCCCGCAGATCATGATCGGAATCCACGCCCCATTGAGCCAAATCATCACCGCCCGAGCCGTAGACCTGTCGGGGCAGAGGGTGGCAGGCCCGGCCGCGTAAAAGGGGCGCGAGCACTCTCCGGGCTCGTGCCCGCGCTATTACTCGCGGTCAACGTCGCTTCAAACGATCCCCCGAAGGGCGTCGACAACAGCGGCCCCGTGCCCGGGTCCGTGTAGACGCACACTTTCCCCGTCACCGCGGGATCGTCCCACAACGCTTTCATCGGATTGGCCGCCGAGACCGTCACCGTGGCCGGGTCAATCCCGCAGGCCAAGTTAGACCCAATCACGAAATCCGTCGGCGCCGAAATCGGCTGCGCCGCTCCGACGTTGTAGACCGCCATGGTCCACTTCGTGATCGTCTGCGCGAAGGCCGTCGAGGCCATCAGCGCCACAGCCAGCATGATCAACAGTCGTCTCATTGCCCCTCCAGAAACATGACAATCATCAGCCAGATCACCAGCACCACCGCCGCCACGGCCGTGGTCTGCATCACGGTCACACACTGCGGGCTAATCACGATGACACTTCGGCGCCGAGGCTGCGCGCCGCCCCATGCTCACGAGAATCAGCCCGCATCTCATTGGCCGCCGCCATTCTGATTGGCCTGCTGGGCCGCGGCTTGCTGCGCCTGCTGCTGTTGCGCCATCGCACCCGCCTGCTTGGCGTCCTGCTGCTGCGCCGCCGCAGCCTGCGCCGCCTGCGCCTGCTGGGCATCGTGCGCCTGCTGCGCGCCTTGACTAGCCGCCTGTGTGGCCGCCGAATGCTGCGCCATGGCGAGCTCGTGCGCCTGCTCGCTGGCTTGCATCCCGGCCTCGTGCGCCATCTGCAGCCCCGTCGACAGCCGCTCTTCGGCCGCCGCCGCCGCGGGATCGATCGCGCTCTTGGCCGCACTAATCCGCGCCACTTCAATCGACGCCGCGTTTTTCATTTCCTGCAGCTTGAATTCTTTTTCCGCCTCGAGCTGCGCTTTCTGCATCTCGGTCTGCGCCCGGATCTGCGCCTGCTGCAGCGCGCCCTGTTGCTTGGCCTGCTCCGTCTGGATGTATTGCTGCGCCTGCTGGAGCTGCATGCCCATCTGCTGCATCTGCGCCTGCACTTGCGGCGGGATCTGCTGGTTCGGATCCTGCGGCTGCAATTGCGGCGGCAGCGCCTTGCGGAGCTTCTCGGCAATGCCTTGCGCGCCGGGGAAGTCCAATTGCTCCACATAATCGGGCGTGGCCACCGCCGCCATTTCCGGCGGCAGATGCGGAATCAAATCGCCCAGCGCCGCGGCGCCTTCTTCACGCTTGGTGGCCATCGCTTTGCCGACATCCACCGTCACCGCATACCGGCCGTTGTTCAGATCGAAAAACTTGTGCACGGCCTTGTCCCAGCCGGGCGACTGCGGCCCGAATCCCTGCGGCAGCGGCTGGGGCACGTGCTGGGCGTTCTGCTGATAGGGCTGCCCGATCATCACTTGTTCGGGCTCATCGTCGACGCCCAGGATCTGCACAATCTGCCCGGGCCGCGTGATCTTCGGGATGACTTCCACCATCAGTTCCGCGGCATAGATCAGCGCGCGCCGCACGTTGTCGGAAAAGTTACTGTTGGCCAGATCCGATTGCGCCTGCAGCGCCTGTAGCGCGCGCCCGCTCTTTTCGTTCGGGCTCGCATGCCCAAGCGAGGCATCGCCCGTGCTGGTGGTGGCCTGCACGGCATCCTCTGAAATCCGCATCAGTTCCACGGCGGCTTGGATCGGCGGCTCGGTGGTATCGAGCGTGGGCGGCGGCAGCGGGCGACCTTCTGTGTCCATCGCATCGTAGGGCAGATACGCATGATTGATGATGTTGCGCGTCTGCCAAATCTGCTTGTAACTGGCCACCGCCTGCGCAGGCACCATCGGCGCATTCTTCGGCGCCAGCGCGAAGATTTCCATCGCGCCCGAATACGTGTAGTTGATCATCCGCTGGGCATCCATGCCCTCTTCGATGATGCCGCGAAGGACAATCTTGCCGTCGACGTTCAATTCCTCGCCGAGCACCGGCACCAGGGGAATGCGCGAGCCGAGCCATTCATACTGTTCCAGCGACTGCACGGCATTGATCTTGTCGCACTTCACGATCGGGACACGCATCGTGCGTTGCGCTTTGACCGTGCCGGTGTCGGGCTTCTCGCCTTCCACGATCCGCCCATCGTCCATCTGATAGATCGTGCGGTCCTGATAGGTGATGCGCCAATACTCCGCGATACGAATCGCTTTATCGGTCACCCACCCCTGGTTATCGCCGTCGGTCATGAAATCTTCGAGCGCCGCCACGTCCGACTTCGGATACCGCTGCTCGTATTCGTCGCGCGACATGTCCTCGGTGACGAACATGAACACGGCATCGGAGCGCGTGGGTTTCATCGCGGCCGGATCGCAGTAGACGCTGAGGCTATTCGGGATGCGCTCGAGCCGGAGCTCTTGATCCATCACGGCCGGATCGGTGATCGCGCCGTCCCACGTCTCATGGACGTATTCCGTGCGAATGCGGAACCAGCCCAGCCCACACTCGATCCCGCCATCGCCGGCCCACTCAATCGGCGATTCCCCGCGCGCCGCATTCTGCACACGCCGCAGATAGCCCTTGAAAATGTCGGCCGTGTCGACATCCGCGCCGCCGCCGTTGGGCAGCACCGTGATCCCGAATTCGGCATGTTTGATGATGTTGGACTGTTGGCGCAGCGGCTGGGAGAGCCGGTCAACCGTGAGGCAGGGCCGCGCCGGTTGCGGGGATTGACCTTGAATGGCATTGCCGCCTTCGCGCTGGAGCTTGATCGCCGGATCCCACTGGTCACCCGCCCGGAACCGCTTGGCCAGGAGCATGCGCTTGCGTTGGTCCGCTTCGGCCTCCGCGCACCGCTGCCACCGCTTCCGCGCCTCCGCAATCAGGTCCGGCTTAGCCATTCACAAAGCCCACCGGCCGATCCGCCAGGCGCCGCAACGCCTCGCGCTCGCGCTCGATATCCGGCATCGCCTGCTTGACGATGTCCCGCCAGCGCAGGGCGTTGTGCGAGTTCCGCAGGAGCCGATACTGTGTCAGCGGGGGGCAGGCCTGCAGCGTGAAGTAATCGTAAATGGCATTCAGGAGTTGATGATCTTCCCCAATCCGATGCCCGCGCCAAATCTCGCCGGCCACTTTCCGCCACCGGTCCCGGCCTTCAATGACGATGGTGAGGAGCCGCACCCGGTCGCGCTCCACCTCGCGCATAAAGGTCATGATCACGTCGGAGAGCTCGCGCTCGCGCCGCGTGGCATACCCGGCATTGGGCAGATCCGGCAGCATACAACCTCGTCTGGTGTGCGCCGAGAGTAACACAATTAGGCGTGGATGGAACCGCCGAGCATTCCTTTTGCAGCGCCATCCGCCATGGATTTAGTCATCCTCGTCCTCGTCATGGCGATCGTCGGCTTTTTGGTGTGGCTCGTGACGACACAGATCCCGATGCCGCCCTACTGGGCAACGGCCATTCAAGTGATCGCGGTCGTCGTGTTGGTGTTGTGGCTGCTGGGGCGCTTCGTCACGATTCCGAATGTCCTTCGGTAGGCCGGAACAAGTGAATCATCAGCGCCACCAGGCCCAGCGCCAGCGACCACTTGAACCACCGCGGCGCACGCTGCGTCGTCTGGCTCAGCGTGAGCCACCCAAGGATCAGCGCCATCGCCTCATAGGCCGCCACGGCCAGAAAGAGCGCGCCCCACATCCACATCCCCGGCACCAGAGACTGCGGCTGTGTCAGGCTATAGGCCACCAGCGGCAGCGGCCGCGAGGGCAGCACGACTTGACACGCAATCACGCGGGCATTCTAGCCCATCCAGCCCTGCGGTAAGCCGTGGAATTGTGGCGTGACGACCGGCGCTTCCTTTTTCACCTTCGCTACCGTCTGCGCGAATGTTAAACAAAGACTGTCGGCCTCGTCTGGAGATGGCACGTCCCGCGCCCGCATGTCCTTCTTCGACTCCAGCCACACCCGCTGCTGCAGATCCTCGCGCAGCCCTGGTGCGGTCAGGTCCGCCTCAAGCCGCGGGGCCTTGTCGATCGCGCCTTTCAGCAGCCAATCCTTCATCCGGCCCCACATCAGGTCGCGCATGTAGCGATACTTCCGGTCCGGGCTGTCGGCGCCGAAATTTACTTCAAGCAGATTGGTGTGGCCGAGCTCGCGGAGCCTCGTCCCCACGCTGCCCGCGATGCCGGCGCTATCAAGGAACAGCATCGCCACCCGATGCCCATTGTAAGTGCCCGCCAGCACGTCTGAGAGGCGATTGACCAGCACGGAGGGGTCTCGGGTCAGCTCTCCCGGAATTCGGATTGCCGGGATTGTTCGAGCATCTGGTCCACGGCGAAAGCGTATAACATTGGCGTCTTTCCCGCCCCACGCCAAATCACATCCGGCGATGAGGGGCTCGTCATTGAGCACGACGACTTGGCGCTTCTGGGCGTCGATGACGCGGAGGGAGTCGATGAACTGGGCATCTTCCGCCTTCGGAGGGATACCTCGCACACGAACCCGAAACCGATCGGAATCTTCACCCCAGTCCTCCAGTTGTTCCTGAATCAGCACCTTGTTGGGAAACGTGCAGTCCCGCGCATCGATGGCGCGTGTCAGGCCCCAGCGTTTGCCTTCGCCACCAAAGAGCACGTCGTAGAACGTGCCCCGGCGCCGCGTCGGGTTGCCGAACATGAAGAGCATCGGTTCGCCGTCGGTCAGGCCGCCTTCCGCCGTCTCGAAAATGCTCTGCGGCACATTGCTGGCTTCATCGAAGATGTAGAAGCTGGTCGACGCCACGTTGTGCTGGCCGGCAAACGCCTCGCTGTTGTCCGGGTCGCAGGTCTGCGGGCTGCACTTCCACTCCGCGCGATTGCCGCGGCGATACATGATGCTGGTGTTCAGCTCAAACCAGTGCTTCGTGATGGCCCGCTTCACCCACGTCTGAATGCCCGCCCAGGTTTTGTCTTGGAGCTGCGTGCTGGTGTTGGCCGTGATGACGCCTTTGGCGTTGCGCCTGGTGCTCATGAGGAAAGCGACGAGCATGCCGACGAGGGCGCCCTTCCCGATGCCGTGGCCACTGCTGATAGCGCCCTTGATCGGCATCACGGGCTTAATGCCGTCGAAGCGGCGCGCGGTGATTTCGCTCCCGAGCCACTCAAGAAACTCGCACTGCCACTTGTCAGGCTCGCGATAGGCCGAGAGGGGGCCGTCTTCGCCCCACGGAAAGGCGCCGCGCACCCACGCGAGCGGATTGTTGTAATGTTCACCGCAGAACTCATGGAGCTCACGCTCGAAGTCGCGAGCAGCTGGTGCAGCGAGATCCGTCATCCTTCTCCGCGTGCGCGTGCTTTCGCGCGGTCCAAGATGCTCAGCATGTCCTCCGGCATCGTAATTTCGGTCTTGTCCTTCAGCCAGCCATTCGCCCGCGCACCGAGCTCCAACGCTTTAGTTTTGTCCCATAACTTGATTTCGATCGTCGTGTCCTGCGCATCATCGCCAGGTGTCAGATTCTCGGTGCGCACCTTCACACTCGAGACCGCGCGCTGAAAGTCTTCCGGCATGTCGAGGAAGTCACGCAACGAGCAACGAAACGACGTGCCGCTTTTTGTGCGTCGAAAGGCGCGCGCGAGATTCGAGAACGCAATGTGGCGCGTCTCTTTCTCCCATTGCTCTTTCGTGATCTTGTTCTTTGACCCTTTCGGGCGGCCAGGGCCTGGTCCCTTCTTGAGGTTCTGTGGTCGACCGCCTGGTGTGCCTCTCCCCATCTTGGTTACCTTCTCGGTTATGTCAAATAAACGGACTTTAGGCGATGGCCACTTGTCCGATATCTTACGCCTGAGCCCAGATAGGAGGTATCGGTGGTATCAGTGGTTTTAGATCCTGCTATTAGAATCATGTATAAGTTACTCAAAACACAGACCAAAAAGCCTGCGCGCGCGAGGAAAAGGCTCCAGATAAAGATCTGCGACCACTGATACCACGTGTAGCCCCGATTAGAACGTGGCGACATTCGGAGACATCAACGCCTGTGCGGCCGCTAATCGCACATCTTTGTGGAGGATGTATTTCGTATAAATCATTTGCCGCCTGTTATTTACCACCCAAAACCCGTCTTTGGCCCACGGATTGCGTGTCGGATCGTAGCCAGCCGCATGAAGACGGTGGGGAATGGCTCGGCGGTTCTTGGGATCCAGTAGCCACGTGCTGAAGGCTTTGTCGGTGGGAGGGTCTGCGAGCAGCTGCAGGGTAATCGCATCAGGCTGTGCTAACCGCTCGAGCACGTCGGCCATATCGGCATCTTCAGGGGATTTGCCCGCGTCGACGATATCGCGCCAGGCGTCAGTGTGATGCGGGGGGCGCTTCGGGTCGAAGGTGGAGAGATTATACGCTTGGAGCCACGCGGTCACATGTGCTAGGCCACCCTGCGCAAACCAGGCATACAGCGTGGGGAAATACTCCTCGGCGAAATCCTCGCGCGACAGATCCGACCATGCCACATAGTGCCGACGGTCATCGGGATCCAAGTGGATCCCGTTTTTGAGATTCGCGGTAATGATGACGCCGCACACATTGAAAATCGCATGCTCGCGGAGGTTCTTTTCATCCACGCGTAATACGTCGGGTGGCGCCGCCGTATAGACTTTCGTGTGATCGTAAAAACTGAACCGATCCACATCACCGAGGTCGCGCGCTTCATTGATGCGGAGAATCACGGATTTCGCAAACCCATTGAAGCGGCCCATCATATGGGTGGGGGAAATCTCCGTGAAATTCCACGGACCAATCGCGTGTTTGATCGGCTCAAGAATCGTATCTTTGCCGATGCCCTGATTGCCGCCCATGACGATCGCGTGATTGATCTTCTCCTCAGGATGTTGCACGCGCTGCGCGAACCACGCCAAGAGATGATCCGCATCGGTCGGATAGACCCGTCGCACATGATCCACCCACGGCGTGGCGAGGGCGGGCTGGCCACTCGAGAGCAACGGCGGCCGATAGAGGTTGTAGCACGTCGCGCCCGCATGCCCGATCCAGCCGCCATCAGAGACGAGCGTATCCGGCAAAATCATCGCTTTCCCTGGGCACCACGTCATCTGCTCCACATGGCGCTCGCGGTCCAGCCAGAGACTCGCTTTGAGTCCCTGCTGTTTCGGCAGTCGGCTATCCACACTCGTGGCGCTCCAAAGTTCACGCGTCGGCACGTAGATGTATTGGTGGGTCGGCATGTAGGCATAGAAGTCGGTGAGCGCAATCGTGGGCGCGTGCGGCGTCGGCATGGAGGCCACATGACCGCGTGTCTTCGGACTCATGCCGTCAATAACCCGCGAATCTTTGTCTCCAGTTCGCGCGGGGGCGAGGCGAGCGACACGGTATCGCAGGCCCCCCCATGTCGGCGGGCGAGCTCACGCAAGAACGCTTCGCCGCCACCACCGGGTGCTCCCACGAAAAAGACATCGATGCGACACCGCGCCTGATCCGCCGCATTCAATGTGGCGCTCGAATCATTGGGATCCCCATCACTCACGATGATGAGATGGAGCGCCCCGTGAGTCGCCGCTTCGGTAATGGCTTTATCGAGAGGCGTGGTGCCATGCGGCTCAGGAATGTCGCTCAAAATCTCTGCGGCACCATCGATGGAGTCTGGTGCCGGAAAGACGATCTGTCGAAGCGTAGGTGCCTCGTGCCGAAGCTGACGCGCAATCTGCCGCAAGCGATCAATAGCGCGCACGCCCTTAGCGATGCGGTCGCCCATGCTGCCTGAGCAATCCAGCAGCAGGAACGTGCCCTGCGCCTGTTTATGGGCGGCAATTCTGGCCGCCAGACTCGTATTCTGCGACCGAGGCCGAGAGGTGGGCGCGAGCGCATCAGATGACATACGCACTCTCCTCAGCGAAAATCGTCTCAATGAGAATCTTCAACGCCGTCTTGAGCGCAACCCGTTGTTCCGGACTCGGCACATTTCTGCCGAGCGCGAGGGCTTTCACTTTCTCGTATTTGGCCCAAGCCGCATCAATGGCTGGCGTGGCGGCTTTGGCCGCCATCCGGACGCACGCTTCTTCCAGCGCCTCCATCGCGGCCAGCGCCGGCGGAAGCACGGGTGCTACTGGCGCCGGCGGATCGGGCTGATGGCGCGCACGAGGAGGCGGAACCGAGGGCGCGGCGGTGCCTAGACATTGGAGACACGTGACGCCTTTCGGTCCACCGGGCACCCATTCACAGCGATCACCAACCTGAATACGGACTTTGCCGCATCGATTGCACCACGACTCAAATTTGGACGTAATCAGCATCGAACACCCCTCACTAGGTGAAGAAGGACCGAGCCACAGCACGAGTGAGCGTGACTGCGTGCCGCGATAGGCAACCTCTGGCCAGAGGCGCTCGGTGAAAACGAGACTATACGCCTGCGTTACCGCATTAACAAGCCACTAAAACTTGCGGTGTATCACTCGCGTAACACAAGCGGCCGCGAATGAGACGCGAACCATCGCTGTAGAATGTCAATCGCGAAGCCGCTCTTCACCTGCGAGCCACTGAACCAGAACACCTGCCAGCCATCCAGCACGAGCAGCGCGTGCTTTTCGTAGTCGCTGTTCATGCCGGCGGCGCGCGCGTGCCGGCCTTGTGTATATTCACCGCCGTTCACCTCCGCGCAGAGTTTATGTGCCGGCCAGGCCAGGTCGCAGCGAAACTTGCGCTGATTCGGAAACGGGACGAATTCGCGCACGCCGCGAGGGAGCTGCATCCCGCTGACGTGGAGCGCGAGCAGATCGGCGAGATCGATATTCTGGGCAGCGGGTCGTCTCACGGCGCACACGCGGCTCGCGTCACTCTGCGCACTTCGTCCTTCATGGCCGCGAGTTGGGCGGTGAGGCCGCGTTGCCGCGCCTCGGCGTCATACAGCGCCTGCGTGGCGATCTGCACCATCTCGCGGTAGACGACAAGCTCCGCGCGCAACGCGCAGGCATCGGCCGCCAGCATCTCAAGGCAGAGATCATCCGCAATCGACATAGAGAAAGATGCCCGAATCTCCACGCGTCGGGGCCGCGCGTCCTTATCCTCCTGTCCGCGGTCAGCAGCGCCGCGTCTCCACGGCTAGCGGTCGGAGGCTGAAGCTTCCTGAAATAACGTGCCCTGTTCCATCATCGATTCTGCCAAGTGCAGATTCTTGACGGCGGTGCGAGCGTAACTCTCTTTCAGTTCGATGCCGAGATAGCGCCGACCGAGCCGAATCGCCTCATAGCCTTCACTGCCGATGCCCGCGAAGGGCGACAACACGAGCTCGCCAGGGTTGCTCCAGAGGCGCACGCAGCGTTCGATCGTGCCGAGTTGCAGCGGGCAGATATGACGCTCGTCGTCGTTCTCTTTGGCCACGGCGGTATTGAGCGTGTCCGTCTCTTTGATGCCATACCAGATCGGCCGCGCCCACTCGATCCATTCGTCGTTCGTCAAGTCGGGCTTGATGGCGACCGCATTCTCGCCCGGTGCGCGGAAGATGAGAATGTAGTCGGCCAGTGCCGGCCGCAGCCAGCTCGAATCCTTGCGCAACTGCACGAACAGCAGTCCTTTAGCATGGGTGCGGATGGCTTGCGCCTGCGGGTCTTTATCGATGCACACTTCACCGTGATACACCCATCCCGCATCGGTGTAGGCGCGAATCATCGCGCCGCGCAAATCGATCATACCGATGACGCCGTGCATGGCCTTCGTGCTTGTCACCTGCGCGATGTGGCAGCACGAGAGGCGGCCCGGTTTCGTCACGCGCAACAGCGCGCGAATGAAGAAGCCCATATGCACAAGGAATTCCTCGTGCGTGGCGCAGTTGCCGATGTCGCGTTCGCTCGCGCTATAGGTATACAGGCTCGAGAAGGGCGGCGAATACACGGAGAGGTCCACCGAGGCTGCCGGCTGTGCGGCGAGATGCTCAATGCAGTCGCCGTTGATCAACGTCCAGTGCGCGCCCGTGGTCAGCATGTAATGAGTTCCTCTTGTTCAAAGTCCCGCATATGCGAGAGCATCAGCGCCGCGAGTTCGGCATGCGCCTGTTCTTTCCGTTTCACGTTCTGCACCACGGCCCGTTCCGCATCCGACACCACGATGTAGGCATGGACGGGTCGCGTTTGGCCAAATCGCCAGCACCGCCGAATCCCCTGGTAATACTGCTCGAAGGAATCGCCGATGCCGACAAAGATCATGTTGGCGCAGTGCTGAAAGTTCATGCCGTAGCCGACCACGCGAAGTTTCGAGGCGATGATCTTGGTCTTGCCACCCACAAACGCATCAACGGCGCCGCGTTTCTCGGCGTAACTGTCTGAACCTTGAATGTTCACGCATCCTGGCACCGTGGCGGCGAGCCGATCGGCTTCCTCGTTCAGGCCGCACCAGAGAATCCACGCGCCGCCAGCATATTCCGGCAGCAGATTCACGACCGCGTCAAGGCGCGCCTCCAACGAATCGCGTCGAGCTGTGAGCCGGCCACGAATTCCTGACAAGCCCAGCTCTGGAAACAGCGAGGATGATGGTCCGTCAGTTTCGACAATCCGCTCGTGCAAATGCAGCGGCGGCAGGACGAAGCCGGTATCGTCATAGCCGAGATCGGAGGGTTGTCGCAGCGCCAGTGCCCACGACGCGAGCCAGCGATAGAACGGCTGCACGGCATGTTTCTTCATGCGCCAGCCGGCGTCATCATGCACGAACCACGTCGCGAGAAACTCTGCGCGAGTCATCAGGCCCAGAAACTCGGCATGGTTGGCCAGTTCAGCGATATCGTTCGGACTCGGTGTCGCCGTGCAGCACAAACGATATTTTGTGGATCGGAACGTCTCGATTAGTTTCGTGCGCGTCTTGCCGTCGAAGGATTTCAGAATGCTGGATTCGTCCAGCACCACGGCCTGGTAGTTCGACGCGTCGAACTTCTCGAGCCGCTCGTAATTCGTGATGACGATCCGATGGCCGCCGGCTTCGTGCGGATCGCGGGCATACTGGACGGCGATGCCGAGTTTCGCCGCTTCCGCCACCGTCTGCTCGGCCACACAGAGCGGCGCCAGCATCAGCGTGGGCACATGGAGGGCCTCAGCCCATGCGCATTGCATGAAGGTTTTGCCGAGCCCGCAATCGGCAAAGATGGCGGCACGGCCCTTCTTCAACGCCCAGCGCACGATGGCGGTTTGCCAGTCATAGAGCGCCGATGGCAAGGCCTCCGCGGCGAGCAGGCCACTGGCGGGCGCGAGGCGTTTTTTCTGTTCGAGAAATTCAGCGTAGGTCATGAGGTGCGCTGCACGCTACCACAGGCCCTTGACGAATGCAAACCCAATCGGCTAGGGTAAGGGCCATGAATAACGTCAGTAAAGCTGCTGCGGCCCTCGGCCGTCTCGGCGGCCGCGCCACGTCCCCCAAGAAAACCGCGGCCTGCCGCCGCAATGGCAAAAAAGGCGGGCGCCCCAAAAAGATTTGTGTTGACAAGCGAACCGGTTAGGTTTAGAGTGTGCGTATGACTGATGACGCGCTCGACCCGATGACCTACGCGTGTGAATTTCCTGAAGACCACGACACCGACGAGAACCCGCCGACGTGCATCTACTGCGGGCAGCCCTTCGTGGAAATGCGGCACGCGCCGTATTGCTCGTTCATCTGCGCCATTGACGCATCGGAGGACAAATGAGCAGCTTTGAAGCGGAAGCGGTCGCCGAGGCGCGCGGCATGAGCCAGGGTTTCGACATGCAGGCACAGCAGGCCGTGAAGATTCAGGAACTCACCGACTTGCTCGCCCAGACGCAGCGCACGCTCCTGAGCACGCAGGAGGCGCTCGATAAAGCGCGCGAAGACGTGCGCGTGAACGAAGAGACGCTGGAGCGCATCGCCTATGTTCTGCGCACGTTCTACTACGCGCAGATCAGCCTCTCGACGATTCAGCCGGTCATCGCGCTCGCGCTCGAGCTGAACCCGGAACTCGTGGAGCAGCGCCGATGAGCGATTGGCGCGATGTGGACGGCAAGGAACTGCGACGGAGGACCAGCTAAATGAGCAAACAGATCATTCTGCACACGCCAGGTCCGTGGCTGGTTAGAACCGAGCGAGCCGACATGGACATCGTGGCTTTTAGCGGGGAGCGCGAGTTTCCTATCGCGCTCGTCTCTGAACATGAAATTGGGCCAGTTATCGGTGAAGCCAATGCCCGACTCATTGCCGCCGCGCCCCGCCTATTCGATGCACTGAAAGGCATGGTCGGGCTGATTCAACTACTTCCGACATCGGATCAGCATTCGGGCTTGATGCGCAACCACCGCTATGAAGAAGCTCTTGCCGCTCTGGTTGAGGCTTCAGAAAGCGAGTGCGAGGCATGATCGCCGCCCTTCAGCAACTCTATCGGCTCCTGCAGGAGTGGCGGCTGCAACGACGCTGGAATGCCGAGCATCCCAGGATTTGGAAATGAATGGCGGCGTATTACAACGAAAACGACAGGTTCGCCGCAGCCTGGTTGCGCGAACTGATCAAGGCCGGACTGATCGCGGATGGGGAAGTCGATGAGCGATCAATTGTCGATGTTCGACCAGAGGATCTCCGAGGATTCCGACAATGCCATTTCTTCGCCGGGATCGGGGGATGGTCGCTTGCCCTTCGACTCGCCGGATGGCCCGACGACCGAGAAGTCTGGACGGGGAGTTGCCCCTGTCAGCCGTGGTCAGACGCCAACGTATGGCAAGGTGGCGGCCAAGGCGACGCCGATCCCCGCCATCTTTGGCCTGCGTGGTTCAGGCTCTGGCGCGAGTGCCGCCCTAACGTTGGCTTTGCAGAGCAGGTTGCGTCGGCGGTTCGGCGAGGTTGGTTGGACGAAGTGTTCGGCGACTTGGAATCGATTGATTACGCCTGCGGGGCGATTGGTCTGCCTGCGTGCGGTGTCGGAGCAGATCATGGGCGCCGACGCGTATGGTGGGTGGCCGACGCCGACAGCGCGGGATGGCAAGGACATCAGCCGCTCAAACGCCTTCCTATCCCAGCGGCGGCGCCACAGTCCATCTCTTGCGACGCGTTTGCTCGAGCGCGGCGCGCCGTGGCAGGTGATTACCGCGATCTACTGCCTTGCGATGGGCTATCCATCCAGTTGGAACGAAACGCGATTAGGGGCTACGGAAACAGCATTGTCCCGCAAGTCGCGGCAGCCTTCATCTCGGCCTATCTCGACGCCAGAGGCGAGTAAGTAGGTGGAGAGTGGTTCCACGGCGGGGCAGTTGTTGAAGATGGTGAAACGGTAAAGGAGCGAAGTTATGTATGTGTTCATGGCTATGCCGAGCGCCACGCCGCCGGCCAGCGAGGCGAATCACCAAGCGGAGAAGCTGTGACCATCCTGTTGATTGATTTGAGCAGCGTGCTCTACCCGATCTGGCATCAGAGCGGGAGCAGCCCCAACCCGAACGAGGCGAGCATCCAGACCATTGCGAAGGTGCGGGCGCTCGCCAGCGGACAGGCACACGTCGCGATCTGCTGTGATGCGGGGCGGTCCTTCCGCCGCGAGCTCGACCCGACCTACAAAGCGCAGCGGCCGGAAACGGATGCCACGCTACTCCATCAGATGGCGCTGACCATCGAGGCGTTGAAGGGTGACGGGTTCCCCGTCTGGGCCGTGCCGGGATTTGAGGCTGATGATCTGATTGCGTCGGCGGTCGAATGGGCTGAGCATCCGGTGCTCATTGCGAGCAGCGACAAAGACCTGCTGCAACTGGTGAAGGGCGGCGGGGCTGATGGGCCTGCTGTCACCGTGAAGCGATTGCACAACGGCATGGAGATGGACGAGGGCAAGGTGTATCTCGACTATGGCGTGACGCCGACGCAGTTCGTGGACTATCTCAGCTTGGTGGGCGACAGCAGCGACAACATCAAGGGCGCGGAGGGCATCGGGCCGAAGAAGGCCGCCGCGATGCTCACCAAGTTCGGCAACCTCGATGACCTGTATGCGGCCCTCGACAAGGGCGAGGAGAAGTTTCAGCCGTCCACCATCAAAGCCCTGACCGAGTTCCGGCCGCGGATGGCGCTGGTGCGGTCGCTGGTGACACTCAGGACGGATGTGCCGTTGCCGTTTGACGAAGTGTTTCAGCCGCGCGTGCCGAAGGACGTGGCGGTCTTTGGCGAGGAGGAACCGATGGCCGAGAAAGAGGCCGAGCAGGAAGAGGCACAAGTGCCATTGCCGATAGCAGAGGCACCTAAATCAGCACCGGCGGTCGCCGCGGCTGTCGCCAGCGCCACACAGGTGAAGCACACACAGACGCTCGATCCGTTCGCGCAGTTGCTGTCAAAGCCGACGACCTTGCAGGATTTTCGGCAGCAGCTTGAGCCGCAGGCGATGCCGGAAGCCATCACGTTGGCTAAGCACATGCACGATTCGCGACTGTTCAGTGCCTTCGGGTCTCCGCAGGCCGTGCTCGCCATCATCATGGCCGGCCGCGAACTCGGCATTCAGGCCCTCTCGTCGCTGCGGATGTTCCACATCATTGACGGCAAACCCGCGATGAGCGCGGACCTGATTCGCGGGCTCGTGCAGCGGTCGCCGCTCTGCGAATATTTCCGCTGCGTGTCGCGCAGCGCCGACGAAGCGACGTGGGAAACGAAGCGTAAAGGCGATCCAGAGCCGACGCGCGTGACCTACACCATCGCGCAAGGCCGCGCCGCATGGCAGAAGGACGAAAAGGCGTGGCTCAACAGCGCGTGGACAAAACGTCCCGTGAATATGGTCACGAAAACGGCGAGCACGGAACTGGCACGGTTGGTCTATGCGGACATCTGCGGCAATATGTACAGCCCTGAAGAATTGACCGGCGAGGAGTCTGATTGATGGCCCCGACGACGCAAGACGTGTATGACGTGCTCAAGAGCATCGATGCCACGCTGGCGACGATTGCCAACCACTTCGGCGCAGTGCGCTCGCAGGCTGTCAGAGACGTGGCCGGTGTGCCCGACGTGGCATTTGATGCGGATCTTGATGGGCCATACGGCAATCAGCCCATTCGTGCCAAGGATCCGAAGGACTGGACCGGCGAGTCTCAACTCGGCAAGCCGCTCAGCGAATGCCCCCCGGCCTACTTGGATCTGGTGGCGGCTCGGCTGGACTACTTCGCGCAGCACAGTGACGATCCGAAGAAGGCCAAATACAACCGGCTGGACGCGGCACGGGCGCGCGGCTGGGCACAGCGGCTGCGCAACGGCTGGACACCGCCGAAGGCTGAGCCATTCGGAGCCACACTGATCGCAGATGACATCCCCTTCTGATCATGGCCCTCATTGAACTCAAAGGCGGCCTGATCGTGGACGACGAATCCATCCGGCTGGCAATCGCGCTCGAAACCAGCGGCCATCTGCTCTCGGCCACCGATGGCGTGCTGACCGTGACGAATGGCCGCACGCTGACGAGCGAGCAGCGCCAGCAGATTACACGGCAGAAGCGCCACGTGTGCGCGATTGCGGCCTATCAGCCGCCGGAGGTCCCATGAAACCCTGGTTCGCTGATTTCCTCTGGGCGCTGGCGATTGTGCTCGGCGCCGTCTGGCTCATCACGAGGTGAGGCGATGAAATGCCTGTTGATCGCGGTCGTGCTCTTTCTGGTCGCGATGTTCTCGCTTGGCGCTGCCGCCACGGGGGATGCCGGGACCGATGAGGATCGCTTACGACTCCAGATCGTGTTGCTCCGCGGCCAACTGGCCGAGGCGCTGAAGAAAGCCGCGCTGTGTGAAGCGCAGGGCTCGCAGGCGGGGCAACAGATGCAGGCCGCCCAGACCGAAGGGCAGGCCCTGATCAAGGCGCTCGACGCGCGCGGGCTGATGGTCGACCAGAACAATCAGATCGTGGCGAAACCCGCGAAGTAAGCGGGGGAGGGGATGACCGCACGACCGCGGCTTAGCGACGGCGCGCCTGTTCCAAGGCCTCGATCCGCCGCTGCTGATCCTGAATCACTGGCAGGAGATAGGCCGCCACCCGATCATAGGTGACCGACTGCAAGCGCCCATCGATCCCATAGACGACCAGGATCGGATTGACGTGCTCGACATCATCGGCAATAAACCCCGCCCATTGTCGCTGATCGGCGTCGATCGCACTCTGATAGAGCACGGCCTGCAGGCCCATCACCGTGCGGCGTGCATCCGGCACCTCAATCGGCTCAATATCATGCTTCGCCGCCCGAATCGAGGTCGAGAGCCGGATGTAATCGCCATTCGCCACGATGGCATTCGCCGCCGCCGCGCTGGTGGGCCAGGTGCGCGCATGGAAACCGGTCTGGTCTAAGCCGGTCAGCATCACCGAGCCGCCGTCGTTCATCTGGATCCCGCTGGTGTTCATCGCGGCATAGGGACTAATCGCGTTATACCCCGCTCCCAACATGCGCGCATTCAGGGTTCCGAGGCCCAGACTGGTCAGCGACGCAATGCCATCGACCAGCCACCCACCATCGGCCTCCACGCTGCCCGCCACCGTCGCGCCGCCCGTATTCCAGAACTGCATCGGCCCGTTCACGGCGACGAGCCGCAAGCCATTGGCCGCCGATGAGACGACCGCCGCCGCCCCGGCACTCACATAGCCCGAGCTCGCGGTGGTTGAGGAAAATGTGCGCAGGCTGAGAATGGTCGGCGTGGCATTGTTCCCCAAGTCAAGCTGCGACACGGCCGTGGTGCTGGTGCTCGTATTGCGAATCTGCACAAGCTCGGTGCCGGTGCCGCTGCCGGAAAAAATACTGGTGCCGAACCCATTCACCAGCAAGACGCCGCCATCGGTGATGGTGCCGGTCGTGGTGAGGGTCGTGAAGGCCCCAGGCCGCGGCTGGGCACTCACGGTGACGGTCGACGCGCAGGCCGACAGTGCCAGAATGCTGAGAAATGTCGTGAGTTTCATTAGGCCACCTTCACCAGTTGAATGCCCCAGGCGAACCCCTGCCCGCCTGAGACCTGCGCCTTGATGCCGTAACTTTTGCTCACGCCGCCCGTGGCAAATGTGATCGCGCCACTTTGCACGGCCGCGCCTGTGGTGCTGTTGCTGCTCATGGTGGTCAGGGGCGTATCAGGGGCGCCGTCGGTGAGGTTGACAATCCCCACCGTGACCGTTATACCGCCCGTGCCCAGCAGCATCCCACTGAGCTTATAGGTGCCCGCCGGCAGCGTGGCGCTATCGACCTGATAGATCGCCGTGCCCGCATGGCAGGTATCAAAGGTCGACCCCGAGGGATAGGTGGTCGATGTAATCGGCGATGTCGGATCGCCGAAAAAGGTGAAGATGTCGAAGACGCCGGACTGCTGCAGCCCGACCGACCCCACGGGATCGGTCGTGTCGATGGTGACGCCGCTGAAATCTTTCAGCACGAACTTATAATTTTGCGCCGCCAGATAGATCAGATACCGCCCGGCCGCATCAAGCACAATCGGATTCGTGTTCGGCACGCTCAGCGCCGCATCCGTCCACGTCATCGCCGGCGTCGACGTGCCCGAGAGATAGGTATAGAGCAGGCCCGCCGACAGCGGATTCCCATTGCTGTCAAAGGCCTGCGGAAAGGTATACGGCGCCAGCGTGCCGGTGCTCACTGATAACCCCCTGTCGAGGCCCCGCGCATCCCCTTGGGAAAGCGCAGGTCGTTGCCGCTGGGCGTTTTGAGCCCAAAGGTCGCGTTGAATTCTTCGGCCGGTGAAAGCTTCGGCCGATTGGCGATGACCTCGGCCACGGCTTGTTCCGCCGACTTGCCGAATTTCATCATCGCCGCGACATTGCTGAGTTCCGCGGCCCGTGGCCGCTCGCCCGCCGCCTCAAAGGCCTGACGCGCGGCGCTCAGCGCCTCTCCCGGCGTGAAGACGGACCGGGTGACCGGTGGGGCAGGGAGCGCGGCGATCGGGGCGCTGGGGGCCGCCTGCGCGGCCGCAGGGGCCTCCACGGGGGCGGCAGCGGCCACCGAGGCGGTCGTTGGGGCTGGCGCCGCCTGCTCCGCGGCGAGGGCGGCCTGCCGTGCCGCTAACACTTGCTTTTGCACGTCTGGGGGCAGCGTGCGCAGCATCTTGAAATAGTCGAAGGCCTTAATCGGCTTAGTGCTCGACAGCAGGGCGGCCGTCCGTTCCGCTTCGGTCGGGGGCGGCGGTTCGGCTGGCACACCACCGCCAGCAATGCGACCGCCTGCCAGCGCACCGAGCACACCGCCGACCACCGCCCCCGGACCGCCTGCGACCTTGCCGCCAATCGTGGCGCCGACGACCGGCGCCGCCGTGGCCGCCGTCGCCCGCACGGCCCCGGCCAGGCCGCCGCTCGTGGCCGCCCGCACGGCCATCCCGCCCGCGAGGACATCCTCCGGCGCAATCCCCACGCTGCCGATTGACACCATGTTGCGGTCCGGACTGGTGTCCGGATTCACTTTGTTCGCTTGCTTCTGATAGTCGAAAAACTCTTGCTGCTGCTGGGGCGTCAGCGTTTTCGCCAGCGCCTGCCCATCGGCGCGCGTCTGCGGGTCTGGCGCCATGAGCATATTGCGCAATTGCTCATAGGGCGTCGTGACCTTTTCCTCTTCCACCGGCTTGGCATCGGCCAGGGAATAGGCGCCTAACGGCTTTGCATCCGAGAGTTTGTATTGCCCCGTCGGCATTACTGCACCGGATCCCCGTCGAACGTGCCGTCCGGATGGATGGCCGAAATCTTGATTTTCTTGCCGCCGACCATCACCGTATCGCCCACCTTCGGCCCCCCGGCCGCCGCGGCCGTTGGCGCGGGCTTCTGAAACTGCGATACGTCATAGCCCGCCTTGCGGAAGTTTTCGAGATTGTTGGCGTGCGTTTCTTGGCCCAACTGAATGATCTTGTCGATCTTCGCGTTCACCACCTGATTGGAATCGCCAATCTGCGGCATATATTGCCCGGCCTGCTGCACATCAGACGCGCGCAGCACGCCCCCATGCACGAGCCGCCCGACGATGTTTTTCGCCAGGATGATATCGGCATTGGTGGCCTTCGCCTCTTGGCCGATTCCCGTGACGTTACTGAACCAGTTCGGAAGATGAGATTCCACGGAGGCCACGGTGCCGGTATTGCCCTGCAGCCGCGCGCGGAGTTCCTGAATATCGCTCAGCGCTTTGTCGCTGTCATTCAAGTCCTTCACGCTGGCCGCAGGCAGCGTCTTGCCGGCGGCTTTCTTCGCCGCCGCCTCATCGGCCTTGCGCTGCTCTTCTGTCTGCGCCAGCCCGAGCCGCGCCTGCTCCAGACCGAGTTGGGCTTGCCGGTTCTTCGCCTGCGATTGCTGCTCCGGCGTGAGGCCGCCGACCATGCCCGCGGCCACCTGTTGTTCCATCTGCGCCTTGGCCGTCTTCCCTGGAAGCTCCGCCGCCGCCGCCTGCGAGTCGTCATACGACTTTTGCGCCTGCTCGGACTGCGCAATCAGCATTGAGGTGAGTTTGGCAATCGAGCCCGGCCCGGCCTGCATCACTTGCTGCCGAATCAGCTCCGGCTGCGTCGAATCGGGGAAGGCCTTCTGGTGGACCGAGAGCGCAAACTGCAGCGCCTCCGGCGTATCGCCGTATTTCTTGACCGCATTCGCCAGCCCGCCCATGTATTGCTGCTGATGGAGCTGAAAGAGCGCATTGGCCTCATCCGCCTGTGCTTTCGAGGCCTTCACTTTCGCGGCCGCTTCGGCGGCATCATTCACCAGTTTTTGCGCCGTGCCGAAATGTTCCGGCGCCGACTGCGCCGTTTGCTGCAGCAGGTTATCGACGGTGAAGTTGGGCGATTGCAGAATGGCGTAAAACCGCTGGTCAGCCGCATCCTTTTTCTGCTGCTCGGCCATCCGCTGCTGGCGTTCCTGTTCCAGCGCCTGCGCATTGGCGATATTCTGCCGATGCTGTTGCAGCGTGCTGATCGTCGCCAGCGCCTGAAAGGGCGTATTGAAGCCCTGCGCGGGCTGCTGATTGCTATAGATCGATGGATCAATCGGCATACATCACCGCGGCCCGGCCACCACGCCACGCGTCAGCGCCAGCCAATCCGCAGGCGCCATCGTGGACGAGATGCCAGGTGTCGCGCCAGGCGTGCCCGAGACGACACCGGGCGAGAGCGCGCCGATGGTGCCCGGCATCACGGGCTGCCCGCCGTTGCCCTGCGCATAGCCCATCAGGTTCTGATTTGGCATCGACCAATTGCCGGGCAGCATCGGCCCTGACTGGAACGGATTGCCCGCCACGCGCGCCAGGACTCCGGCATTCGGCCCCGTGGGCTGCGGCATGAGGCCGCCCATCGAGCCCGAGCCGCCCCACTGATAGCCGCCG